>Ga0209598_10000200_pt1 | contig 47389 bp, 36 predicted proteins | sample M_140807_EF_Meta_FD_187317 | JGI IMG/M metagenome (GOLD analysis project Ga0209598, IMG submission 187317) | Freshwater microbial communities from Lake Montjoie, Canada to study carbon cycling - M_140807_EF_MetaG (SPAdes) (version 2) | ecosystem: Environmental > Aquatic > Freshwater > Lake... | reverse complement strand
AGTAATTTGGCCTCTAATTGCCACCATCTTTGTTGTAAATCGTCTGTTGCAAAGCTCATATTGCAAATGTAAAGCCCAAAGCAGTGCGTACATCAGCTTTCAAAAGTTATCTTTGCAGAAATAGTTGATTTTATGTTACAGTTGAGTGTTTTAAGAAATGATCCTGCCTTTGTAAAGGAAAGATTGGCGGTCAAGCATTGTAAGCAGTTGGATTTAGTGGATTCTATTATTGCACTAGATGACCAACGCAAAAAATTACAATTGGATTTTGATACTACACAGGCAAAGGTAAATGCGGCATCTAAAGAAATTGGAAAGATGATGGCTTCTGGAAATGCAGCTGGAGCTGATGCTATCAAAGTAGAAGTTGCAGGATGGAAAGAAAGTTTAGAGCCTATTAAAACACAAATGGCAGAAATTGAAACGTCATTAAACAATCAATTATTACAACTTCCTAATTTACCAGGCGCACCAGTACCAGTTGGTAAAACTCCAGAAGACAATGTGGTGGTAAAAACCGGCGGACCCACTGCTACTTTACCAGCAGACGCTATGCCACATTGGGACCTCGCAAAAAAATATAATTTAATTGATTTTGATTTAGGTAATAAAATTACCGGTAGTGGATTTCCAGTATATATTGGAAAGGGCGCAAAACTTCAACGCACACTCATTCAGTATTTTTTAGATTTTAATACAGCCGCTGGTTACACCGAATATTTGCCACCATTTATGGTAAATGAAGCATCTGCACTTGGTACAGGACAACTTCCAGACAAAGAAGGGCAAATGTATTATATGCCAGCAGATGATTTTTATATGATTCCTACTGCAGAAGTTCCAGTAACGAATGTGTACCGCGATGTTATTATTAAGCAAGAAGAATTTCCGATTAAAATGACTGCGTACTCTCCATGTTTTAGAAGAGAAGCAGGTAGCTACGGAAAAGATGTGCGTGGACTTAACCGTTTGCATCAATTTGAAAAAGTTGAAATCATACAAATTGTAGAACCTAGTTCAAGTTATACGGTGCTCGATGAAATGGTGGCACACGTAGAAAAATTAGTGGCCTCTTTGGAATTACCTTACCGCATTTTAAGACTCTGTGGTGGTGATATGGGTTTTGCAAGTGCTATTACGTATGATTTTGAAGTATATAGTGCAGCACAAGAACGCTGGTTAGAAGTAAGTAGTGTTTCAAATTTTGAAGCCTACCAAACCAACCGTTTAAAGTGTAGGTTTAAAGATGAAAATGGTAAAATGCAATTTGCACATTCATTAAATGGAAGTTCATTAGCGCTTCCTCGCATACTAGCTTGCTTATTAGAAAATCACCAAACTGCTGATGGTATTGCAATACCGGCGGCACTTCAAACATATTTTGGCGCTGCCACAATTTAAATAACTTACTATGCTTACTAAATGGGCTAAAAGAATTGGGTATACAGTATTAGCTGTATTTATTTTTATCAATATTATAGCCGCATTTCAGGCATATAAGTTTACCCATTTTTATGCGGGCGCACCAAAACCAAAAAAGCCTTCAGAAATGTCTGGTGCAGAAAAAGCCAGTGCTATTTTTTTTGGCGTACAATATCCAAAAAGCAAAGTAGTAGATTCTTTTTTGGTTGCACATGATACTGTTAATATTACAACAGAAGATAGCATTCATTTAGAAAGTTGGTATGCAGCTGCAGATACTACAAATGGAAAAATTCCACGCGGCACCATACTTATGTTTCACGGACATGGAAGTAGCAAGAGTGGCATCATTGCAGAAGCTACTGCTTTTCATGAAATGGGTTATCATATTATGGTAACAGACTTTAGAGCGCACGGCAATAGTGAGGGCTCTACTACTTCAATTGGTATGAATGAAGCCCGCGACGTTAAAGCCGTTTATGATTATGTAATAGCAAAGCAAGAAAAAAATATTGTACTCTATGGTATTTCTATGGGTGCTGCTACCATTACAAAAGCTGTTTCAGAATTTGGTCTAAAACCTTCTAAAGTAATTTTAGAAATGCCTTTTGCTACCTTACAAGACGCCGTGGCAGGTCGTATGCGCACCATGCAATTACCTGCAGAACCATTAAGCACACTCCTTACTTTTTGGGGTGGCGTAGAACTGGGCGCTTGGGCTTTTAATTACCAACCGCAAAAAGACGCTGCTGCTATTAACTGTCCAGTCTTATTGCAGTGGGGCGTAAATGATCCGCGTGTAACAGAGTCAGAAACGCATCAGATATTTAAAAATTTAGCGAGCCATCAAAAAGAACTCATTAAATATTTACAAAGCGGACATCAGAGCCTTTGTAAAAACGAAAAGAGTAAATGGTATATGACTGTTGGTCGCTTCTTAATGATGTAATATTTATATTACCAATTGCTAAATCTGATACCAACCGCAAAAGGATACTGTTCTAATTTGGTATAAGATTCGTGAAGCGTATTTAAACTGTAAGATCCATAAAGCTTTACAGGTCCAATACCTAGTTCGCCAATAAGGGCGGTTCTAAAAGGAGATAAGTCAAAATCGCCTTTGTATTTTTGTTTGCCACGCTCTGCACTTTTTTGTTTGTTTCTGCTACCAATTAAATAGCCTGCACTCACTCCTGCGCTAAAACTAAATCCTTTTTTGTTGCCAGGCGTTGTGTTCACGTGCAGCATTAACGGCACGCTTAAATAACCAGCATAAAATTTGTTTTTAGTAAACGAAATTGAATCGTTGTATACGTAAGGGTAGTTATCTTTTCTGTAAGAGACGCGTGAATCGTATCTGAAATTATACATCTCCATACCAAGTCCATATTTTAAAAACACCGCTTGTTTTACAATGCTTACTTTTTGCATAAAAAACCAAAGGTTCACATTTGTGGTTTTACCATTGTTTAAATTAAATGTTTGTTTGTTGGGCGCGCCATTGGCGGCTCTTACCGTTCTTAAGTAACTGGTGTTACCAACAGCAGTTGCATAGTTTGTTTGGTCTCTATTGCCTGCAAAACCTAGATCAAAAATCCACCAATTGGTACTTACTTTTTTAGGCGCCGGTTTTTTTCTTTCAATTTTAATAACGGGCTTACCGTCTAAATCGTTGGCATTGATGGTAACATTGCCAATTTGAACAGTAGCGCTATTGGGGTTAGAATATTCATTTCCTTTTTTTACAATAAAAAAATTGCCCACTTTAATGGTGTCAGATTTTACGAGTATGCTATCCGTTTTTGTATAACTACTATCTGATTGCGCATTTGCAAACAATGTTCCAATAGTAAAGAGTGCTGTAAGTACTTTATTTTTCATTTTTGTTGTTTTCTTTGTTTTTAATGATCGCGTTTACTTTTCTAAAGATGCCTCTAAATTTATCTTTATCGATTTCAAAAGCGCCAACCATTAAAGATCTATTACTACTAGCGGCTTCTGTATCGATGGTTTCTATAATTTCTGTGGGTTCGTCGTTAATAGCAGTGGAAGGAACCGTAATTTCAGCAATAACAGTAGGTTTTACATCGATAATATCACCGTTATAACTTGGAAGGCTATGTGACGCTTCAGAGGCAGTAACCGTATAAGCTGTTTCTAAAGCCGGGTGCGTTAGCGATTGTGCAGAAGCGTCTTCTAAAATATTTGTTTCAATATTTTGTTGATTGGATGTAGCGTTTGTTGCCGCTAATGAGCCAGTATTTACAACCGAAATATTTTTGTTGGCTTTTGGATTTAATGTAGCAATACCGGGTTTTGCAACGCTATTTTTTGAAATATTATTTTTTGAAAAACTGCTGCCGCCTTGTTCGTTTATGATGCCATAGCGCGCCACAATAAAAATAAATATAGCTGCAGCACCAACTGCCCACCATCTTAAAAATACAACGGGCGCTTTTTCTTTTTCTTTTTTAAATAATTTTTGTTTGTTGGGGTATACAATTGTTGTTGGTTCTAGTGTAACTGGAAAAATATTTTTATAGAGTACTGCTTTATTAGGGCAGGCCATTATCTCAATATCTAATTTAGTTGATTGCAACAATTCCAATTCTTCTGCAATAGCTGGGTGTAACGCTACAAATGCAAGCAGGGCCTCTGTTTCACGCAGATCTAATTCTCCGTCGATGTAACGGAGTATGAAATCTTGGTAATTATGTAGACTTATGTTTTGCATATATATTATAACACTTGCTGCGGACTAATTAAATAACTGCGGAGTTTTAAACGGGCCCTGTGCAAATAAACACGCACCTGGTCTGTGGTGAGCTTTGTGATTTCTCCAATTTCTTCGTAACTATATCCTTCGTAATCTTTTAATAAAACCAAACTGCGCTGCGTTTCGCTAAGTGTAGCGAGTGCGTCGTGCAATACTTTTTTTAAAGCTTTGTTTTCTTGATAGGCCGTTTGCGTATCGTTTTCAAAACTTTCTTGTAAGGTTACACGTTTTGCTTTTCGGGTATGGTCTATGAGTAAGTGATAGGCTACCGTAAACAAATACGATTTTGCTTTTGCTGTTTCAACGCTGTCTTTGTGGATCCAGAGTTTTTCGAAGGCAGATTGTACAATATCCTCTGCGTCTTCGCTGTGGCGAAGATTTTTTACGATAAAGCGGTACACATTATCGGCATATAGCAGCACAGATTCGTTGTAGTCTTTCTCCGTCATAGCTAAAACACAGTTGTTTTGGTCCTTTCTGTGGGTATAACGATACCGGCTATAAAAAGTTACAGGCTAGCTCAAAAAATTAATAATCAATCACTTGTTCCTTAATGGCCGCTGGAATTTCACGCCATTCGTACTGCTGATTTCTTAATTGAGGCTCAAAACCGGCCTCTCTAATAGCATCCTGCATGGTTTTATAGGTAAAACGGTGGGGTGCTCCGGCAGCACTCACTACATTTTCTTCAATCATAATTGATCCAAAATCGTTGGCACCACTATGTAAGCATACCTGTGCGGTTTGTTTACCCACGGTTAGCCAGCTTGCCTGAATGTTTTTGACATTGGGTAGCATAATACGGCTAATGGCAATCATTCTAATATACTCGTCGGTGGTGGTTAAATTATGCACCCCTCTTATTCGTGTAAGTAAAGTATCTACGTCTTGGAAAGTCCATGGAATAAATGCTAAAAATCCTTTCGCATGTTCCGGTTTCATACTTTGAATTTCACGGATGCGTGTTAAGTGAATAAATCTTTCTTCTAGTGTTTCTACATGACCAAACATCATGGTGGCACTGGTGGTAATATTTAATTTATGCGCTTCGTGCATGATAGCAAGCCATTCGTCGGCACCACATTTTCCTTTTGAAATTAAACGTCTTACACGGTCCACTAAAATTTCGGCACCTGCACCTGGTAGTGAGTCTAAACCCGCTTCCTGTAAGGCTTTTAGTACATCGTGATGACTCATTTTTTCGAGTTTACAAATATGTGCTACTTCTGGGGGTCCAAGTGCGTGAAGCTTTAGTGTTGGATATTCTTGTTTGAGTGCTCTAAATGTTTTGGTATAAAAATCGAGTCCTAAATCTGGGTGGTGTCCACCTTGTAATAACAATTGATCGCCACCATACGCTAGTGTTTCTTCAATTTTTTTACGGTAGGTAGGCATGTCGGTAATGTATGCATCGGCATGACCAGGTATTCTATAAAAGTTACAAAATTTACAATTGGCTAAACATACATTGGTGGTATTTACGTTACGATCAATTTGCCAGCTCACTTTACCATGTGGCACCTGAATTTTGCGAAGCTCATCGGCAACGTGCATGAGTTCGGTTAAAGGGGCGTGTTCAAACAAAAACATCCCTTCTTCGATGGTTAAAAACTCAAAATTGAGTGCCTTTTGGTATAAATCCGCTAATTGCATGTTTGCCTTTTTTAAATAATGGGTACAAAGGTACTACCGAATAGTTCAAGTTTTAAAAATACCTAACTGCGTTGTTAGTACTTTTGCAGTCTATTTAGATACCTATGATTCAATTCGATCGCTTTGTATTAGACAACGGATTAAGGGTTTTGGTTCACGAAGACCCCTCAACACCCATGGCTGTGGTAAATGTAATGTATGATGTGGGCGCTAGAGACGAGGATCCGGCCCAAACAGGCTTTGCCCACTTATTTGAGCACCTGATGTTTGGGGGCAGCATTAATATTAAAGATTATGACGAACCCCTGCAGCGTGCTGGGGGTGAAAACAATGCCTATACCACCAACGACCTTACCAATTACTATTGCCAGTTACCGGCCCAAAATATTGAAACGGCTTTTTGGTTGGAGAGTGATCGTATGTTGAGCTTGGCCTTTGGCGAAAAAAGTTTGGCAACACAACGCAAAGTGGTGTGTGAAGAATTTAAAGAACATTATATCAATAAACCTTACGGCGATGTGTGGCATAAAATGCGCACCCTCGCTTATACCGTGCATCCGTATAGATGGATGACCATTGGAAAGGAACTATCGCATGTAGAAAATGCAAAAATTGACGACGTTAAAAATTTCTTTTTCAAACATTACCGTCCCGTTAATGCCATTTTAGTAGTGGCTGGAAATGTGAAACTAGAACAAGTAAAACGTTTGGCAGCAAAGTGGTTTGGTCCTATCGAAATGGGCACAAAATATGAACGTCAATTACCCGTTGAGCCTACTCAAACCGAAGCTCGAAAATTAGAAGTGCAGGCCAATGTTCCTCTTGATGCTTTTGTAAAAACATGGCATATGGATGCCCGGCTATCACCTGGTTATTACGCCGCCGATTTACTCACTGAAATACTGGGAGGTGGCGCTGCGTCTAGGTTGTATCAGACACTCGTAAAAGAAAAACAATATTTTTCTAGCATCGATTGTTATCATTTTGGAAGTTTAGATGCGGGCCTTGTAGCGGTAGATGGAAAACTTGTGAAAGGTGTTTCTATGGAAAATGCAGTAAAGGCAGTAGACGAAGAAATTGAAAAATTAAAAGCTACAAAAATTGAAGCAAAAGAACTGCAAAAAGTAGTTAATAGAACAGAGAGTGTGATTGCTTTTGAAGACATGAGTGTAATGAGTAGAGCAAGTAGTATTGCACTTTACGAATTACTTGGCAACGCAGGTATGATGAATACCGAATTTCAAAAATACCAAGCTATTGGCATTGATGATATTCATGCATATGCCAATAAAATATTTGACAACAACAATTCAAATACACTCTTGTATCACGCTCAATCATAAAACATGTTAGATAGAAAAATAAGTCCAACGATAGAAGAGGCGGTTCATTTTGATTTGCAATTAAAAAATTGTGACCGGTTTACATTAGATAATAAAGTGCCAGTATATGCCATGAACGCCGGTGCGCAAGACGTGGTGATGGTAGAATGGGTATTTGATGCTGGCAATTGGTATGACAAGCAGCCCATGGTGGCCGCTACCACTAATTTTTTAATCAAAAACGGCACGACATCTAAAACAGCCTATCAAATCAATGATTTTTTTGAATTTCATGGGGCTTATTTAAATAGAAGTTGCTACAACGAAACGGCAAGTATTACCCTACACTGTTTAAGTAAGCATTTGGAAACCCTACTTCCAGTGGTGCGTGAAATTATTGAAACCAGTATTTTTCCAGAACAGGAATTAGCAATTTATATTCAAAATCAAAAGCAGCGCTTGTCTGTTAATTTGCAAAAATGTGATTTTATTGCCAACCGTTTAATTGATGAATATTTATTTGGCATTAACCATCCATACGGCACCTATTCCAACGCAGAAGATTATGATGCGCTTAACACGGATGTCATAAAAGCATTTTACAAACAGTATTATTTAAATGGATGTTGCAAAATTTTTATAGCCGGAAAAATGCCAACAGGTTATGAAGCCATGCTTAACAATGCCTTTGGTGCTCTGCCTTTGCACGCGGTTCCACACGCAGTGGTTGAACATCCAGTGGTAGCCGCTCATCAAAAGAAAGTAGAAATTATCAATGATGAAAATGGTGTGCAAGGTGCTATTAGAATGGCAAGACCTTTTCCAAATAGGCACCACCCCGATTTTCAAAAAGCACATGTACTCAATACACTCTTTGGTGGATTTTTTGGATCGAGGCTCATGAGTAATATTAGAGAAGACAAAGGATATACCTACGGCATACATAGTTATTTTCAAAATCATGTGCACGCTAGTGCATGGATGATTAGTACCGAAGCGGGCCGTGATGTTTGTGCGGCTACGATTGCAGAAGTGATCAAAGAAATGGAAATCTTGCGTAACGAGCCGGTAGATCAACAAGAACTGGATTTAGTACGCAATTATATGATTGGCTCACTACTAGGTGATTTGGATGGTCCATTTCAGCTGATAGGCCGTTGGAAAAATTATGTACTTAATGGACTGGACGAAAGCTACTTTTATAAGAGCATCGAAACCATTAAATCAGTGACCCCTCAGGAGCTACAAGCACTGGCAAATACCTACCTACAACCAGCTGATTTTTACGAATTAACGGTGATTTAGGGGTGAATTTTGGAGTGAAGCTAAATTTTTGCAAAAATTATTGAGAAAATATATTTACCTAACTAGTTGCGCAGCAACTAGTTAGGAATTTTTTGCCACTATGTGTCAAAAATATTTAGTACTATGTTTTGCATAGTACTAAATATATCTCATCTTTGTGTTTCAATTAACAGCAATGGATATTCAAAACACACAATCGCAAATGCGGAAAGGGGTTTTAGAATTTTGCATCCTGTCTATCATTAATAGAGGTGAAGTATATCCAAGTGATATAATTGACCAAATGAAAGCAGCCAATTTGCATATTCTAGAAGGGACGTTGTACCCGCTACTAACCAGGCTCAAAAATGCTGGTTTATTAAATTACAGATGGGTAGAAAGTGTGAGTGGACCACCACGTAAATATTTTGTAATGACAGATGCAGGCAAAGAAGCATTCTCTGTTTTATTACAAACTTGGAACGATATGGCAAATGCCGTTTCATTATTAACACAACCCCAAACCCCTAACACCGAAGCATAACTACTTCATAATTTTTACCACATGAAAAAAGTAATCAATATAAATTTCCAAGGTCGTATCCTTCCTATCGAAGAAGCGTCTTACGAAACATTAAAACAATACATAGAAAGTTTGCGTCAATATTTTGATGCCGAAGAAGGTAGAGATGAAATCATCAACGATATCGAATGCCGTATTGCAGAACTTTGTGACGACCGTTTAAAAAAAGGCGCCGTGTGCATTACTGAAGATGACATGCGTTTGATTATCGAAAGTATTGGTCGTCCCGCCGATTTTGAAGCGCAAGATGGCTTTGAGGCAACAACGAGCGCAAACGCGTCAAACGCATCAAACGCAAAGCAGGACCAGTTTTCAGACAATAATGAAAATCCTAAAAGACTTTACCGCGACGAACAAAACAAAGTAATTGGTGGTGTTTGTGCGGGTATTGCTAATTATTTAAAATTAGATCCATTACTGGTACGTGTATTATGGATACTATTATTTGGCATTTCATTTTTTGCTTACGTACTTTTATGGATCGCGGTTCCAAACACTTCAACCAAGCAAATTGGTGGTGCAAAAAAAAGATTGTTTAGAGACATTGATACTAAAGTAATTGGTGGTGTATGTGCGGGATTGTCTAAATACTTTGGTGTTAGAGTTATTTACATTCGACTTTTATTTTTAGTACCTACGATATTACTTGTATTCAATTGGAATCATTTCCATTTATTTCAATTTTGGGAATTTGATGATTTCCCGAATTTCATTGAATTAACATTTAGCCCTAGTGCTGTTTTTATATATATAGTTTTGTGGCTAGTACTCCCAGAAGCAAAAACCACTGCCGATAAATTAGAAATGCGTGGCGAAAAAGTAGACATCAATAGCATTAAAAATACCATTCAAACAGATATGGAAGGGTTTGGCAAAAGAGCACAAACCTGGGGCTCCAACATGTACAACAAAAACAAAATAAATGAGTCCCAATCAACTACAACTGCTTCAAGTGTGGCGCCAGAACCTCCGCAACCAAAAGGCTGCTTGCATTTTGCAGGCCGCACCCTTACCATCTTATTTAAGGCCTTTGTATATTTTGTATTGGGCATAATCACCATTTCAATTTTAGCCGCTTTATTTGGATTTGGCATTGTTGCCACCGGACTACTTCCACTTCGCCGTTTTATTTTAGAAGATGGCGCACACAACTGGTATGCATACGCCATTATCGTATTTTTTATATGGGTACCAGTGGTAGGAATTGTAACGGCCATCATCCGAAAAATTGCAGGTATTAAAAAAGCAAATGTGTGGGTGCGTGGTGGATTTTGGTCGCTATGGGCACTGAGCTGGATATTTATTCCACTGTTTTTTGCAAAACTTACCAAAAGTTTTTCTAAACAAAACGATCCACAAGAACAAGCCTACACCTTACCTAATGCAAAACTGAATTATTTAGAAGTAAGTGCTCAACCTAAACTAAAATATTACAACCATACTTGGTTAAAAATAGAACCTTTTACCTACTTAGATCAAGACACAGTATATGTAAGAAATTTACGTATCAGAATCGTTAAAGCAGCTGCAGATAGTTTTGAAGTAAAATATGTACGCATTAGTAATGGCAAAACCTTGCAGGAAGCGGAACGCCTGGCTTCATTGATTAATTTTGATTTGCAACAAAAAGATAGCACCCTGTTTTTAGACAAAGGGATCGCCATCAATAAAACAGATAAATTTAGAAACCAGCACGTTATTATGACCCTTGCCGTTCCAGTGGGTAAGCGATTTAAAATTACCAACAAGGGATGGGCGCAGGTAAATGTGCGTGTTAATAAAAAAGGCTGGCGTTCAGAAACAAATTCTGGATTTATCATCAATGATGGATTTGATGGAGACGATTGGGAGCGTAATGTAGACACGGAAGCATTTGATTATGACCATGACGTTGAGTACATCATGACACCAACAGGTTTAGAAAGAGTAGATGGTGTTAAAACATCCAATAATGATAATGAAGATCCTGAACAATTAAAATCTAGGCTCGAAGAATTAAAACGCGAAAAAGAAAAAATCGAAAACGATCTTAAAAAAACTTGGGAGCAAAAGCAAAAAGAGGCGGACGAAATAAAAAAGCAACTAGATAAAACAAAGGACACGTTAAAGCGCAATTCAACAAAAGCGGTATCCAAAGTTTCTGATACGGTAAAAACAATTGCAGCTGGTTTTGATGCAATTAGACTGTTGGTTTCAAGATTTCAATCTTGATTGAATGTTGCAAGGATTATGGATAAACTCCTTATTTTTGCAACCACTTTAATGTGCATCTATGAAAAACACGCCCTTTACTCAAAAACACTTAGCACTTGGTGCTAAAATGGCTGAATTTGCTGGTTATAACATGCCTATTAGTTACTCAGGTATCAATGACGAGCATGCGGCTGTTCGTAACAACGCAGGTATTTTTGATGTAAGTCATATGGGTGAGTTTATTTTAAAAGGCGAAGGCGCACTTGATCTTATTCAACGCGTTACGACCAATGATGCATCTAAACTTACAAATGGACAAGCGCAGTATAGCTGCCTTCCTAACCAAACCGGTGGTATTGTAGATGATTTGCTTGTATACTGTGTAGAGCAAAACAAAGTGTACATGCTGGTTGTAAATGCTTCTAACATCGAAAAAGATTGGAACTGGATTGTTTCAAAAAATACAGCAGGTGTAGAAATGCACAACATTAGTGAGAAAACTTGTTTACTTGCGATTCAAGGTCCTAATGCTGCAAAAATGTTACAACCACTTACCCAAATGGACATTGTTAATCTTTCTTATTACACGTTTACAAAAGGCGTTTTTGCGGGCGTAGAAAATGTGCTGGTAAGCGCAACCGGCTATACAGGTTCTGGTGGTGTTGAAATTTATTTTGAAGATAGTAATGGTGCAGCCGATAAAATTTGGGATGCCATTTTTGAAATTGGAACGCCTCAAGGATTAAAACCTATTGGACTTGGTGCACGTGATACGCTACGTTTAGAAAAAGGTTTTTGTTTATACGGAAACGATATTGATGACACCACTTCACCACTTGAAGCGGGCCTTGGTTGGATCACAAAATTCACCAAAGATTTTACCAATAAATCATTTTTTGAAAATCAAAAAGCGGCTGGTGTTACTAAAAAATTAGTAGGCTTTGAAATGATAGATAGAGGTATTCCAAGACACGATTACATCATTAAAAATGAAGCTGGAGAAGTCATTGGCAAAGTAACCAGCGGTACACAGGCGCCAAGCCTGCAAAAGGCCGTGGGACTGGGTTACGTGGCAACGGCGCATGCTACCATTGGCGCTGAAATTTACATTGATATTAGAAATACTTTAGTAAAAGCTAAAGTGGTAAAGTTCCCTTTTGCGTAATAATTCTTTCTTGTTTTTCGAATTTATACTTGAATCTTATTAATCAGATTGCATCTGTATAATTATTGTTTTTATTTGTTTATCGCAAATATGAAAATAGATAATTATGAATGCAATTAAAAACAAGGTCCAGCTTATTGGACACCTAGGTCAAACCCCCGAAATCACAAACTTTGAAGGAGGTAAAAAAGTAGCCAACCTTAATTTAGCTACCAACGAAATTTACAAAGATGCCAACGGCGAAAAAGTTACCGAAACACAGTGGCACTCCGTGGTAGCCTGGGGTAAACTTGCCGAAATCGCCGAAAAATATTTAGTAAAAGGTATCGAAGTTGCCATTGATGGCAAGCTCGTTAATCGAAATTACACCGATAAAAACGGTGTAAAAAAATATGTAACCGAGGTACACGCCAACGAACTTCTAATTCTTACAAAAAAAGGATAGCCCCTCTGTTCTTTTTTATGGCCAGCACAAAAGTGCTGGCCTTTTTATTTTCATTCATTTGGCTTTATATTTGCAGTCTCATGAATCAATCTAAGCCTCATTTACATACCATTTTATCGCCAAAATTATTAGAACTCTACGATGTAAGTGATTGCATTGTGGTGGTAATTGACGTATTTAGGGCTACTTCTACCATTGCTACAGCACTCTATAATGGAGCCGATCGCATCATTCCTGTAGACAATGTAAATAAGTGCATTGAGGTAGGTAAAGCAACTGGCGGTATTACAGCGGGTGAGCGTGACGGTAAAATTATTGAAGGACTTGCATATGGTAATTCACCAGCCGAATATCCACGTAGTTTTATTGAAGGTAAAACGCTGGTGCTTACAACAACCAATGGTACCAAGCTTTTACACATGGCATTAAACAATGGTGCCAATCAAATCATTACGGGTTCATTCCCTAATATTTCTGCTGTTTGTGCGCACTTGATTGCACAAAAAAAGCCGGTTATTTTAGGCTGCTCTGCATGGAAAGACCGTGTCAATATCGAAGACGCTTTATTTGCAGGTGCTGTTATCGAGCAAATTAAAGATCAATTTACCATCCACTGCGATAGTTCACTTATGGCAAATGACTTATACAACTTACATAAAGCGGATATCACCACATTTATTCAAAAAACTACCCATTGGCACCGTTTGGCATCTTATGGTTTAGAGGCCGATTTAACCTATTGTGTTACAAATGATGTTGCTCCGGTACTTCCAATTTACAAAAACGGAGATTTAGTACGCGCCAATTAGCAGCTTTTTCGTACTTTCGCAAATTGCCCTTTTTAAACAGGGTGCAATTTAGAACAGCACTATGGCGCTTCCTTACTTGGTCAAACATATTTACAATAACGGTACCGAAGAGGTAATCAGAAGAGGTAAAAAAATTCATGCGTTGGGTAATGTAGAATTACTCGAGTACGACGACCTCATGGGCAATGTCAATTTCCGGGTTAAGGACGATGGCTATTCGACCTATTATAAAGTAAGTATCTCTCAATTTAAGAATCCAAAATTTTTATCGGTTCGTTGTGCTTGCCCTTATAACTTATCAGAAATTTGTAGACATAAAGCTGGCGCACTATTTCATTTGCAAGATTTATTAGACCGCAATCAGCTGGGTAATTACGAGGCTGCCTATGATCAAAAGCATACGGTTGTTAAAATGAAGCAACTCGAGCTTAAGCAAATTAAAATGCTTTCTGATGAGTCTAGTTTTGAAGAAGCCAGCAATTTTTTGCGCACAGGTTCTGCTACCATCTTAGAAGCAAAGGAGGAGCGGGTTACAGCCTCTTTGGTATACGAAGGGCATACCTATCAATTACTCATTCAAAAAAATGAAGAGCGTAATTTTGATACCTCTTGTAATTGTGGATCTGAAACAGAGCATCCGCTTTGCGTGCACAAAAACATTCTTTTTTTACAATTACTCAATAAGTTTGGTCCAGGGTATTTTGATAGCATCAGAAACTGGGATAAAGAAAAAAATAAATTACTTGCACTCTATGGTTATTCTTTAGCTGATGACCTAACGGGTAAATTTGAATTCACGTACACGGCCGGAAAGCCTTTTTTACGTGTATTAGATAATTCAATTAAAAGAGTAGCGCTTCCTTTAGGTAACGAAGCTATTTCGGTGGCACCTAAGCCTATTACTGTAACCCCGGAGGTTACATCTACAGATAAACCCCAAGTTGCAGCGCCTAAACTTCCCGGAAAAACCTTTCAAAAATTAGGACTTGTCATTTCTACAAACAATATTCAATATCCGTTTACACAATTTGATATTGTAGAAGGTGAAGTTGACGAAGACCAACAACGTTTTTTAGGAAAAGTAGAAAAGCAAGACCTTGCTAGGTTTATTAATACTGAATTACTAGACGAGCAGGATAAATCACTGGTGCAGCAGCTTCGTAAACTAATGCCTTCCGAAGTGAGTAGGTATCTCGACCGAAATTCACCATTCAGTGGTATTTGGGAAAATATTGTGCAGCAGCACAATGATGAACTCCCCGAAGAAACTAAAACACTGATCAACGAATACCTGCATCCAAAAATTAAAAAAATATTTGAGCACTGTGGTGAAAGCATGTTGGTGTATACCTTGCCAGAAAAAAAGCCATTTGTAACGGCTAATTTAGAGCCTGCCGAACTGGTATGTAATTTTATATCACCTTACTTTGAAATTCAATACGCAAAGGGTGCTTATGAAATAGAATGCCGCGTTAAACTGCCACTTGCAGACGTTAATATTTCAGAAAACGAATGCACCAGTCCGCTACTTTTCAAATACCATCAGCAGTATTTTACATGGAAAAAATCGGATGACATTTTAATGATGGAATCATTTTTACCCACAGGTAAAATTGTCATTTCAAAAGAAGAATGGTCTCAAAAATTACAAACTTTTGTACTACCGCTTTCGAAAATGTATCATATACATTTTGGTAACATTGAAAAAGAAGAACTTAACAATGTTACGCCAGAAGTAAGTATACACCTCAAAGAACGCGGCGATTATTTGTTATTTCAGCCCGTATTCTCTTACCAAGGTTTTGAAGTGCGCGCTATTGATAAAGAAAAAATCATTGTTCCGCTTTCCGATAAAATATTAATGATACAGCGCAATCTAGAAACGGAAGCCCGTATTATTTCTAAAATAGAATCACTCCATTCTGGTTTTGTAAGACCCGAACAAAGTGATTTATTAGCATTAAAAGGAGCAGAAGTTTTAAAAAATAACTGGTTCTTTTTATTTGTAGATGCCGTTAAGGACATGAGTATTCCTGTTTTCGGATTTGAAGCACTTAAAAACTTCAGATTCAATACGGCAAAGCCTTCTACTAAAATATTTATTAGCAGTAATACCGATTGGTTTGATGCTAAGGTTGAAATTCATTTTGGCGAGCAAAAGGTAAGTGTGGAAGATGTTAAAAAAGCACTTGCTAGCAAGCAACAATTTGTACCATTACAAGATGGAACACTTGGTATTTTACCAGAAGAGTGGATTAAAAAATATTCATTGTTATTTAGAGTTGGTGAAGGCCGTTCCGAAAATATCAAATTAAGTAAATACCATTTTAGTGTTATTGAAGAACTGTATTTGCAACGCGACGAAGAAGAATTATTTTTTCAACTAGAAGAAAAATATGAGCGCCTCAAAGAAAACCATTCAATTAAAGACGTGCCTGCGCCAAAGCATTTAAAAGACGTGCTGCGTCCTTACCAAGAAAGCGGTTTTCAGTGGCTCAACTATTTACGAGAAGTACGCTGGGGCGGCATTTTAGCCGACGACATGGGTCTTGGTAAAACCATTCAAGCACTCAGTTTTTTACACCATCTTAAATCCGAAGAAGGTACTTTAAAAGCGCTTGTCGTATGTCCTACTACCCTTATGTACAACTGGCAAAATGAAATTGGTAAGTTTACGCCAAACATAAGTTTTTATGTACACCATGGTGCTAGTCGTTCACGTGATGCACTCGCTGCTAATGAAGCAGATGTTATTATTACTACCTATGGAACTCTCCGTAGCGATATCAAACAATTTGTAGAAGTAGCATTTGATTATGTAGTACTCGATGAAAGTCAGGCCATCAAAAATCCAAACAGTAAAGTAACGAAGGCTGCTGGCTTATTAAAAGCAACCAATAGACTTTGTTTGAGTGGTACCCCACTTCAAAATAATACGTTTGATATTTATGCGCAAATGAACTTTTTGAATCCAGGTATGCTAGGAAGCGTTGAGTTTTTCAAACAAGAATTTTCTATTCCTATTGATAAGTTTGGCGAAAAAGAACAAAAAGATCATTTACGCAAACTCCTCTATCCATTTATGTTAAGGCGTACCAAAGAGCAGGTGGCTAAAGACTTACCTGAAAAACAAGAAATGGTACTCTTTTGTGAAATGGGTGATGAACAACGTAAAATTTATGAAGCATTCCGTAACGATTACCGCGATAAAATTTTAGGTGTTGTAGACAACCAAGGTATTCAAAAGTCTCAATTAACCATTTTGCAAGGCCTCATGAAGCTGCGTCAAATTTGTGATAGCCCGTCTATTATAAAAGACGAAGAAAAATTTCCAAATGTTTCAGTTAAGCTAGAAGAAATTGGTAGAGAAATTACAGAAAACATTAGCAACCACAAAGCGCTTGTGTTCTCTCAATTTTTAGGCATGCTTGCACTTATTAAAGAGCGTCTCACCGAGCTTGGTGTAGACTACGAATATTTTGATGGAAGCAGTACGGTATTAGAAAGAGAGCGCGCGATTCAACGTTTTCAAAACGATGAAACCTGTCGTGTCTTTTTAATTTCACTCAAAGCAGGTGGCGTTGGTTTAAACCTTACCGCTGCAGATTATGTATACATTGTAGACCCTTGGTGGAACCCAGCGGTAGAGCAACAAGCCATTGACCGTACGCACCGTATTGGTCAAACCAAAAACATTTTTGCTTACCGCATGATTTGCACAGATACCGTAGAAGATAAAATATTAAAACTTCAAGACCGTAAGCGCAGCTTAGCACGTGAACTCATCACCGACGATGAAGGCTTTGTTAAGAGCCTGACCCGTGAGGACGTCGAATATTTATTTAGCTAAGCTTATTGTATTTCTGCTGCAGCGATGTTTGCGTCTGGCGCTTTTTTGAACTCGTCTTTGCATTCTGTAGAGCAAAAGCCAATGACTTTGTCTTTGTAATGTGCTGTATCTGAAATACCTGCACTTACTGGCATGCCACAAGTAGGATCTTTTTTATTATTTACCATTGATACTGGAAAACTCGGTGTACTTGCTTCCATCGTTGCCGCTTGAGCAGTTGTGTCAGCAGCTGGTTGTTCAGGTGCTTTTTGGTTGTTACAACCAACAATTATAATGCTTACGATCAATAGTTGGGTGAATCTTTGTTTTATACCGGTGAACATGCGTTAATGTTTTATTTTGTTACAATATTTCGGTGCTCTTATCGTTTACAAATTTAACAAACTTTATCCTTATTTAAAAGACACTCACCGATATTCAAATAGGGATCCCTATTATCACGCTACCTTGCCTTTAAACTTATTTAATTAACAGCTGTCTAGCATTATAGATTAACTTTGCAACGCCTAATAAGCAAATATTTATGAAAAAATTAGTTTCGTTATTATTACTAGTATCTCTTGTTTCTTTTGCGAGCGCTCAATCTGTAGCAACCGTAAAAGGTGTATTAATTGATTCTTTAAATAAGCAGTCCCTAAAGGATGCTTCAGTTGTAGTGCTTTCTGCAAGTGACTCTTCATTAGAAGTTTTTACCCTTGCAAAAGCAGATGGTAGTTTTAGCATCAACAATGCGCCTTTTGGTGAAATGATCGTACAAGTAAAATTTCAGGGCTACGAACCATTTTCTAAAAAAATTATTTTTTCTGCAAAAAATAGCCAAGTAGATCTTGGTAAAATATATTTAAAGCAATCCGCCAATGATTTAGGTAACGTTACGGTAACGCAATCGCCTGTTCAAATGAAAAAAGATACCGTAGAATTTACGGCTTCTGCTTTTAAAACAAAACCAAATGCGGTTGCCGAAGATTTACTTAAAAAAATTCCGGGTATTCAAGTTGATAAAGATGGTGGAATAAAAGCACAAGGCGAAGCCGTTCAACGCGTACTTGTAGATGGAAAGCGATTTTTTGGAGACGATCCTAAAATGGCAACCAGAAATTTACCTCCAGATATTATCGACAAAATTCAGGTTTATGATGCGGCCAGTGATCAAAGTGCCTTTACAGGTTTTGATGATGGCAACCGTGTAAAAACAATTAATATTACAACTCGTAAAGACAAACGTAAAGGTTATTTTGGTAAAGCAGCTGTAGGTATTGGTGGCAATGATGATGGCGCTTTATTTGATGATAATATTAACTTAAGTAAGTTTAATGGGGATCAACAAATCACATTTATTGGTCAGGCCAATAACGTCAATAAACAAAACTTTTCTGTACAAGATATGCTTGGATCCCTTGGTGGCGGCGGCTTTGGCGGCGGTGGCGGTGGTGGTCGCGGCGGCGGAGGAGGCGGTGGCGCAACAATCACCATGGGTGGTGGCGGTGGCGGTGGCCTGCTTGGAACTGGCGGCGGCGGCGGTCTTGTAAAAACACTTGCTGCGGGACTTAACTACAAAGACAACTGGGGTACTAAAACTCAATTTTCTGGAAGTTATTTTTACAATGATCAAACAACTACAAGAGATCAAAAAAGTTTAACTGAAAATTTAATTACAGGCAGTGCGGACTCTTCTATTTTTAGTAGTCAAGTACAAAACTCGGTAACCAATAATAAAAATCACCGTATCAATTTTAATATTGAAACCAATTTTGATACGAGTAATACTTTAGTTATTAGACCTAATATTACTTTTCAGGATACACATTCAGAAACTTTTCAAACAACAAGTTCTACCAAAGGAAAGTTTACGAGTTTAAATAGTTCACGTGTTAATTCTACAAGAGACAATCAAGGTATCAATGGTAGCCTAGATGCAACTTTTAGACACCGATTTGCAAAAAAAGGACGTACGTATTCTGTTAATTTAAATTCTAGCTACAGCACCAACGATGGCACTGGTACCAACTGGTCTATGAATCAGTACAGTTTGCCAACACGTAACTATACCGATACGCTGGATCAAATTTATACCAGCAATCGTGATGGTAAAAACAATAGTGCTACACTCTCTTATACAGAGCCTATTGGAAAAAATAAATTATTAGAATTCAATTATAACATCGCAAATAATATCAATACTTCTGGTAAAACAACTTTAGGCTTTAATAAGCTTACCAATAAGTATGATATCAATGTGCCCAATTTGAGCAACATTTTTGAAAACACCTTTAATTCAAATCGTTTCACATTAAATTACCGTATTCAGGATCCTAAATATACTTTTAGTGTTGGTTCTGGACTTCAAGTTGGAGATTTAAGTAGTTATAATATTACCAAAGACTCTACCTTAAAGCAGCATTATATCAATATTTTCCCTTCTGCTAATTTCAGATACGATTTTACCAAGTCTAAAAACTTGCGCATATTTTACAATGGACGTACCTCGCAACCTTCTGCAGATCAATTGCAGCCTGTAGTTGACAACAGCAATCCACTTCTTATCAGAACAGGTAATCCGTATCTTAAGCAACAGTTTTCGCACTCTTTCAGATTCATGTACAATTCATTTGACATGTTCTCTCAAAAAATAATTTTTGCAACAATGAGTGGTAGCTTTACAGAAAATGATATTCAAAATTCAACTACAGTTTTGCAAAATGGTTCGCAAATTATAAAGCCAGTGAACTTAAATGGTACTTATAATGTAAATGGATTTTTCAATTATGGGTTCCCAATAAAAAAACCAAAGAGCAACTTAAACTTAATGGCTAATGTTTCTCGTAGCCAAACACAAACACTCATTAATAATTTGAGTAATTATACGCGCAATACAAATCTGGGTGGTACCATTTCATGGACAACCAATATCAAAGAAGGGTTTGACATGAACTTCTCTTCTAACTCTAATTTAACAATGGCTCGCTATACATTACAGCCTACGCAAAATGGGGACTTTTTTACACATACTGTTTCTGCAGAAGCAACAGTGTATTCTAAAAGTGGTTGGGTTTTATCAACCGATTTTGATTATATCTACAATACGGGAAGAAGTGCAGGATACAATACAAGCATACCACTTTGGAATGCAAGTTTATCTAAGCAAATGCTAAAAAATAAAGCAGGCGAGCTTAAAATTTATATGTTTGATTTACTCAATCAAAACATCAGTATTTCAAGAAACGTAACAGGCAATACCATCCAGGATTTACAAACCAAAGTGCTTAAGCGTTATTTCATGATTAGCTTTACCTATAACCTACGTAAATTTGGCGCTTCACAAGGGCCTCAAAACCCAATGATGCGTATGATGCAAGGCCCTGGTGGTGAGCGTCAGATGAATAATATGATGCGTACTTTTAGAGGTGGAGGCATGTAAAATCAATTAAATTATTTCAAAAAGGCTACTTCTAAAACAGGTAGCCTTTTTTTAATGCTTACAACTGTTAGTAAAAATGAGGATTTTTTGTGGAAAACCCTCATTTTTACTGCAAACTAACCTATTTTTACACCTTCAAAATAATTCAAAACCCTTAGGTGAAAACGGCAATACTATATAGAAACACAAGTAACCACCCAGCAACCATTTGTATGGGTACCCTTTCTTTTGCCAAACTGCTGGTCAGACCACGACGTGGATGCTGATAGGACGAGCAACTGGCACTTGCCCCTATCAGTGAAAAAATCCCCAATTTAATTTTTCATTTTCTTTTTCTACAATTTTAATTGAAGGCGTTGGAACAAAAAATAATTGTTCGCGTAGCAAATGCTAGCGACGTTACATATGCTCAAACCATTACAGACGAAATGGAATCTTCTGCAAAAGCCAGAGGTACTGGTATTGCCAAAAGAACCCCCGAATACGTTGCTAAAAAAATGGAAGAGGGCAAGGCGGTAATTGCTATTGAACCGGATGGTACATGGGTAGGTTTTTGCTATATAGAAGTATGGGGTCACGAAACATTCGTTGCCAATAGTGGACTCATTGTTGCACCTGCCCACAGAAAAAGTGGGGTTGCTAAACTCATCAAGCAAACCATTTTTAATTTATCGAAAGAGAAGTATCCAACAGCAAAAATATTTGGATTAACAACGGGTCTTGCGGTCATGAAAATCAATAGTGACCTAGGTTACGAGCCTGTTACCTATAGTGAATTAACAGACGATGAGGAATTTTGGGCTGGCTGTAAAAGCTGTGTGAATTATGAAATCTTGCAAAGCAAAGAGCGTAAAAATTGTATGTGTACGGCCATGTTGTATGACCCCGCCGATCATTACACATCACAAGAAACATCCTCAGCATTTAAAAGCAATTCTAAACTCTATGAGCGCTTTATGAAATTCAAACAAAATAATTTGTTGAAATGGCTTAGAAAAAAAGAAACGAATACAAGCGAAAAACATTCAATCGGAAAAAAATAATACAATGGCAAGTGAATTACATCAAGTAAAGGCAGGTGATAAAGTAGTACTCGGATTTAGCGGCGGTTTAGATACTTCTTATTGCGTTAAATATTTAACCAACGAGAAAGGTTATGAAGTTCATAGTGTAATCGTAAATACCGGTGGTTTTTCGGAAGAAGAATTAAAAAACATAGAGGCACACGCTTATAATTTGGGCGTAAAAACACATACAACTATTGATGCTGTTCAGTCTTATTATGACAGTATTATTAAGTATTTAATTTATGGCAATGTGCTTAAAAACAATACGTACCCACTTAGTGTGAGTGCAGAGCGATTAAGTCAGGCACTTCATATTGCTGAGCATGCCAAAAAAATGAACGCGGCAGCAGTTGTACATGGAAGCACAGGAGCTGGTAATGATCAGGTTCGTTTTGATATGGTTTTTCATATCATGATTCCTGGCGTAACCATCATTACACCCATTAGAGATATGCAACTCAGCAGAGAAGATGAAATTGCCTATTTAAAATCTAAGGGCGTTACCATGAATTTTGAAAAAGCAGCGTATTCGATTAATAAAGGACTTTGGGGCACCAGTGTTGGCGGTAAAGAAACTTTAACGTCAAAAGGCATGTTACCAGAGTCTGCGTGGCCAACACAAGTTACAGCATCAGGCACCGAAGAACTGAGTTTGCATTTTGAAAAAGGTGCATTAACCATGATCAATGATAAACGTTTTGATCATCCCACTAAAGCCATTCAATATTTACAAACCATTGCTGGTGCCTATGGCATTGGACGCGATATCCATGTGGGTGATACCATTATTGGTATCAAAGGACGTGTAGGTTTTGAAGCCGCAGCACCGATGGTTATTTTAAAAGCGCATCATGCACTTGAAAAACACGTGTTAACCAAGTGGCAGTTAAATTGGAAAGATCAACTAGCACAGTTTTATGGTAACTGGTTACATGAAGGACAAATTATGGATCCGGTGATGCGTGATATAGAAGCCTATTTAGAAAATGCGCAAGAAAATGTAACGGGTACGGTATTTGTTCAGCTACATCCTTACCGTTTTACAGTGATTGGCATTGAATCTGCATTTGATTTAATGAGTAGCAAGTTTGGTAAATATGGTGAAATGAATAGTGGCTGGTCTGGAGAAGATGTTCGTGGATTTTCTAAAATATTTGGCAATCAAACATCTATTTACCACAGCATTAAAAATAGCCAATCATGAAAAAAATAAATGTAGGTATTGCTGGTGGTGCAGGGTATACTGGTGGCGAGCTATTAAGAATACTCATTCATCATCCTGGAGTACACATTTCATTTGTACATAGTAGTAGTAATGCAGGTAAGCCTGTTTTTGCAGTACACACAGATTTAGTAGGTGATACAGATCTTGTTTTTACCAATACTTTTTTGGATAACATTGATGTTTTGTTTTTATGCGTGGGTCACAACGAGGCAAAAAAATTATTAGCAGAACAAACCATTGCCGCATCAGTTTCCATCATTGATTTATCGCAAGATTTTAGACTTGCTGCTAACGCTACTATTGGGGATAGAACTTTTGTGTACGGGTTGCCAGAACTGAATCGTGAAAAAATTACAACTGCAAAAAACATTGCGAATCCGGGCTGTTTTGCTACTGCAATTCAACTGGCATTATTACCACTTGCAAAATCGGGCCTTTTACAAGATATTTATACAACTGGTATTACAGGATCTACAGGTGCAGGACAATCTTTAAGTGCAACATCGCATTTTAGTTGGCGCGCTAATAATATTCAGTCTTATAAAACACTGGATCACCAGCACGTTTTTGAAATTGTGCAATCACTCAATGAGTTGCAAGCAGATGCTCCACTTAGTACAATTGGCGAAGGACCTGGCTTACATTTTGTTCCATGGAGAGGTGATTTTACAAGAGGCATTTACACCAGCTCGGTTATCGATTGTAGTTTACCTCTAGAAGCTGTACAGGAAATGTATGCTAGCTATTATGCTGCTCATCCATTTGTGGTGGTGTCTGAAACTGCTATACATTTAAAACAAGTAGTGAATACCAATAAGTGTGTATTGCAAATTGAAAAGCAGGGCAATAAACTTGTTGTACATAGTGCAATTGATAATTTAATAAAAGGCGCTAGTGGGCAAGCCGTTCAAAATATGAATTTACTTTTTGGACTAGACGAAACAACGGGTCTTTTATTTAAAGCAAACTTTTTTTAAACATGAAACTATTTGACGTATACCCACTCAATAATATTACCATTACAAAAGCGAAGGGTTCATATGTGTGGGATGATAAAGGAACGGAGTATCTAGACATGTACGGCGGACACGCTGTTATTAGTATTGGACATACGCATCCTTACTGGGTGTCTGCTATAGAAACACAACTTCATAAAATTGCTTTTTATTCTAACTCTGTAATCATTCCAATTCAAACCCAGTTGGCCCAAAAAATTGGAACAGTAAGTGGCAAAAATAATTTTCAACTTTTTTTATGCAATAGTGGTGCCGAAGCCAATGAAAATGCATTAAAGCTTGCTTCTTTTGTAACAGGTCGTAAAAAAATTATTTCATTTACAGGATCTTTTCACGGAAGAACTTCACTTGCAGTTGCCGCCACAGACAATCCATCTATTGTAGCACCCGTAAATGAAACAGAAAATATTATTTTCTTACCTTTTAATGATGAAGCTGCACTTCAGGCTTGTTTTGATGATGATGGAGATAGCATTGCAGCTGTTATTATAGAAGGCATACAAGGTGTAGGAGGTATCCGGGTTGCAACCAATTCTTTTTTACAATTAATTAGAACACTTTGCACCAAACACGGCGCTTTGTATATAGCTGATAGTGTACAGTGTGGTTATGGAAGAACAGGACAATTTTTTGCACACGACGCTGCAGGCGTAGATGCAGATATTTATTCTATGGCCAAGGGTATGGGTAACGGGTTCCCTATTGGCGGTATCTTAATTGCACCACATATTGCACCTAAGTATGGAATGCTTGGTACCACTTTTGGTGGCAACCATTTAGCATGTGCCGCTGCACTTGCTGTGGTAGAAGTAATGGATAATGAAAATTTATTAGACAATGCTGCTTCCAATGGTGCTTATTTAATGGAAGCCCTTTCAAAAATTGATATACTTGAAAATGTTAGGGGTAGAGGCCTTATGATTGGTTTTGATGTGCCTGATAGTATTAAAGATTTAAAAAAAGTACTACTCCAAGAATTTAAAGTTTTTACGGGCGAGGCAAAACCTAATGTGATTAGACTACTTCCTTCTTTATCCATTTCAAAAGAAGAAGTTGATATATTCTTAGATAGACTTCAAAAAGCCATTCAATCTTTGTTATGAAACAATTTATCCAAGTAGGCGACGTATCAGATATTCAAGCACTTATAAATAAAGGACTTGCATACAAGCATAACCCATTCACAGATATTATGCTTGGAAGTGGAAAGCGTATAGGACTTTTATTTTTAAATCCAAGTTTGCGCACAAGACTTAGTACACAAGTAGCGGCCCAAAATTTAGGCATTGACGCTGTTGTTTTTAATGTAGACAAAGAAGGGTGGGCTTTAGAATTTGCAGAAGGCGCTATCATGAATGGAACCACTGTAGAGCATATAAAAGATGCTGCACCTGTTTTGGGTCAGTACTTTGATATTTTATGTGTTCGTACTTTTCCAGAATTACAAAACAGGGAAGAGGATTATTCCGAAAAAATTATCAATCAATTTATTAAATATGCGGGTGTGCCCGTTGTAAGCCTCGAAAGTGCAACACTGCATCCACTTCAATCTTTAACCGATATCATTACCATACAGGAATCTATAGCCGAGAGTCAGCTCATTAAAAAACCAAAAGTGGTATTAACCTGGGCGCCGCATGTAAAGGCACTTCCACAATGTGTGGCCAATAGTTTTGCGCAGTGGGTAACTGCTGCCAATTTTGCTGATGTAGTAATTACGCATCCGGCAGGATACGAACTCTCAGAGAGCTATACAAAAGGCGCCACTATTACCCACGATCAAGCTGCGGCGCTTGAAGGCGCCGATTTTGTTTACGTAAAAAATTGGAGTTCTTACGAAGACTATGGTAAAGTTTTTTGTACCGATCCAGCCTGGATGTTAACTGCAAATTCGCTCAAGCATTCAAATAACGCAAAAGTAATGCACTGCTTACCGGTAAGAAGAAACGTAGAACTCTCTGATGAAATATTAGATAGCCCAGCTAGCTTAGTAACCAAACAAGCAGGTAACAGGGTTTGGGCTGCACAAGCCGTATTGTCCACCTTGTTAACTTCAAACCAGTAAACGTGGAAAAAATATCCATTATAAAAATTGGTGGTGGTATCATTGACAATGAAGTACATCTTGCTTCCTTTTTAACAGCCTATGCAGCAGTGGAAGGCAAGAAAATGCTAATTCATGGCGGTGGTAAATTGGCCACTAAAATGGCCGAAGATTTAAATATACCACAGCAAATGGTAGCAGGCAGAAGGATCACAGATGCTGCTACCCTTAAAATTGTAACGATGGTATATGCTGGATATATCAATAAAAATATTGTTGCAGCACTTCAATCAAAAAAGATAAATGCACTTGGTATTTGTGGCGCAGATGCAAATATTATAAAAGCGCATAAACGAATAAACGCTACAACCGATTATGGTTTTGTAGGAGACATCGACGCTGTAGACACAGAAAAAATAGTTCAGCTTTTAGATGCGGGGCTATCACTAGTAGTGGCACCTATTACACATGATGTTATGGGACAATTATTAAATACAAATGCAGATACCATGGCGCAGGCCATTGCTACTGCTATCAGTAGTGTGTATGACGTTTCATTGGTATATTCTTTTGACAAAAAAGGTGTGCTCTCTGATATAAACAATAACGACAGTATTATTTCCGTAATTCATCCCGAGAATTACTCGGTATTAAAAGACAGTGGTCAAGTAAATGAGGGTATGATTCCAAAACTTGACAATGCTTTTGAAGCTTTGCAAAAAGGAGTAACTAGGGTAATTATTGGAGACGCATTAAATATTGACCAACTCATTGCTGGTAAAGCTGGTACCACCATTCAAAAAAATAATAATTAATTGGAAGCAAATAATCATAATTACGCTGCAGCTGCAACGGCTTTATTACAAAAGCTTATTGCCGCACCTTCTTTTAGTAAAGAGGAAGAAGCTACTGCGTCAATTTTATTTGACTACTTAATGGAAAATGGTGTATCGCCAAATAGACACCTCAATAATGTTTGGGCTACTAATAAACACTTTAATCCTACAAAGCCTACGATACTTTTAAATTCTCATCACGATACGGTAAAGCCAAATGCTGGTTATACCTTAGATCCATATAATCCTATTATTGCAGATGGCAAATTGTATGGACTAGGAAGTAATGACGCGGGTGCATCACTTGTATCGTTACTACATGTTTTTTTACATTATTATGCACAGGAAAATGTAGCCTATAATATAGTTTTTGCAGGTACTGCCGAAGAAGAAATTTCTGGAAAAAATGGCATTGAAAGTTTGGTTCCGGTATTACCTGCTATTGATTGTGCCATCATTGGTGAACCAACCGTAATGCAATTAGCAGTAGCGGAGCGCGGGTTAATGGTATTAGATGTAGTGGTAACAGGTGTTGCAGGACATGCGGCAAGAGGCGAAGGGCAAAATGCAATTTACAATGCACTACCTGTTATAGATGTGTTTAAAAATTATGTTTTTCCAAAAGTTTCAGATTTATTAGGTCCAGTAGGGCAAACAATAACTGTTATAGAAACAACCAATAAAGCGCACAATGTAGTGCCACCCGATTGTAAGTTGGTGGTTGATGTACGCGTAAATGAATGCTATACGTTTGATCAAATTTTAGCCGAGCTTACTATGCAAATCAACAACGCAGCAGTAACTGTAACGCCAAGAAGCACCCGTTTAAAATCTTCGGCGATTGCGCTTGATCATCCACTTGTTAAAGCGGGTATCGCTATTGGCAGTAAGCCTTATGGCTCGCCTACTACATCCGATAAGGCACTTGTATCTTTTCCAGCTTTAAAAATGGGTCCTGGAGAATCTGCAAGAAGTCATAGCGCTGATGAATTTGTATTTGTTGCAGAAATAGAAGACGGCATAAAAAAATATATTGAATTGTTAGATCAGGTGTTACTTAAAAAGTAATAGCTATATAAAATTGGAACGATGAAACTTTGGCAAAAAAATACAAACGTAGCAGCAGCAGTAGAAAATTTTACGGTTGGAAACGATCCGGCATTTGATGCCATGCTCGCACCCTTTGATGTACTAGGTTCGCTTGCGCATGTGCGCATGCTTGCACAGGTTGGATTGTTGGAATCAGCTGAAGCGCAGTTAATTGACGCTGCATTAAAAAATATTTACAAGCAGGTAACCATGCCAGGCTTTGAATTACCAGCGGGTGTAGAAGATATTCATTCTTATGTAGAACTCTTGTTAACAGAACAATTAGGGGATGCTGGTAAAAAAATTCATAGCGCAAGAAGTAGAAATGATCAAGTGCTCGTGGATTTAAAATTATACCTGCGTCATGAAATCATGGAGCTTGTTGGTGCTGTTCAATCTTTTTTTACACTACTTCAAAATCAAAGTGAAAAATATAAAAATCATTTACTACCGGGCTATACGCATTTGCAACTCGCGATGCCTTCATCTTTTGGACTATGGTTTGGTGCTTATGCCGAAAGTTTGGTGGATGATTTAATTACCTTACAAAGTGCATATAAAGTAGTAAATAAAAATCCGCTTGGATCTGCTGCTGGATATGGATCTTCGTTTCCAATTAGTAGAAGCGTTACCACGGTTTTGCTCGGATTCGAAAATTTAAATTACAATGTTGTTTACGCCCAAATGGGTAGAGGCAAAGCAGAGCGCATTACTGCAATGGCACTTGCAAATGTTGCAGACACGCTTTCAAAAATGAGTATGGATGCCTGTCTATACCTCAATCAAAATTTTGATTTTATTGCTTTCCCTGCAGAGCTTACCACAGGGTCAAGCATTATGCCGCATAAAAAAAATCCAGATGTTTTTGAACTCATTCGTGCACATTGCAACCGTATTAAGGCACTTCCCAACGAAGTAATGCTCATGACCACCAATTTGCCTTCTGGGTATCATAGAGATTTGCAACTTTTAAAAGAACATTTATTTCCTGCTTTTAAAACCTTACACGAATGCCTCGCAATGGCGCAATTGATGTTTGAATCTATTCAGGTAAAAGAAACCATATTACTAGACGAAAAGTATAAATATGCGTTTAGTGTAGAAGAGGTGAATAAGCTGGTTTTACAAGGTATTCCATTTAGAGATGCCTATAAACAAGTAGGGATGGCCATCGAAAATGGTAATTTTAGGTACAGTACCTCTTTAAACCATACCCACGAGGGGAGTATGGGTAATTTGTGTAATGATAAAATTGAAAAAATGATGCAAGAAGTGCTTGCTGGCTTTAATTTTGCTATTGCAAGTAATGCAGTTGCAGCTTTACTAAACGACTAACTATTTATTTACATTTGATACTTAAAAAACAATACATGAAACGTCTTTTTATTTGTTTATTATTTGCTTCTTTTGGTGCAAACGCACAAGTTAAAACAGCTCCAAAAGTGGCAGCAAAACCTGCTACCGCTGTTAAACCCGTTAGTGCTTTCAAAAATGGTGCAGATAGTGCTGGATACGCACTTGGTGTAAGAATTGGCCAAAATTTAAAAGCACAAGGTTTTGACGCTATTAATTTGCCAAATTTATACCGTGCAATTGGCGATGTTTTTACAGGTAAGGCATCTGCACTTCCAGAAGCTGTTTTAGACAAATGTATTGGCGAATTTGTGCAAAAAGCAAACGAACAAAAATCTGCGGGTGCTAAAAAAGCAGCAGTTGCATTTTTAGCCGCTAATGCAAAAAAGCCTGGTGTTGTAACACTAGCTTCAGGATTACAATATGTGGTGGTAAAAGCAGGCGCTGATACGACCAAGCCTAAATTAACCGACAAGGTAAAATGTCATTACCATGGTACATTATTAGATGGTAGCATTTTTGACAGTTCTGTAGATCGCGGCGAACCCGTTGTATTCCCTGTAAATGGTGTTATTAAAGGTTGGCAAGAAGCTTTACAGTTAATGACAGTTGGCAGTAAATGGAAATTATATGTACCTTCTGATTTAGCTTATGGAGATAGCTCTCCAAGCCCAAAAATTGGTCCAGGTGCTTTACTTGTATTTGATGTAGAATTAATTAGTATCGAAAAAGAATAATTTTCTTTTATAAAATATAGCTATGCGTTTTTTAAAAATTAACACATCTTTTTTTTCTATTGTATGGAGTACCGTTTTGTTATTACAGAGCTGTTCACCCAATAATGTTACCGTTCAAAATAGCTATAAAAAATATTTCGATAACGCTGGCGTGACAGGAACCTTTGGGCTTTATGATAATGGAGCGGGGCATTTTTATATTTATAATTTAGATCAATTCAAAGATTCAAGCTATACACCTGCATCTACCTTTAAAATTGTAAATGCATTGATTGGTATTGAAACGGGCAGAATTGTAGATGAAAAAATGACAATCGATATTGATAGTTTGGGCCCTGTTCGCATGGATACAGCTTTTAAACAGTCTGTGGTGCCCTATTTTAGAGAAGTTGCTCGACGCATTGGAAAAGACACCATGCAACACTGGTTAGATAGTTTACAATACGGCAATAAAAAAATGGGTTCTGCTGTTGATTCTTTTTGGTTAAACAATACATTAACCATTACCCCAGACGAACAGCTTGGACTTATAAAAAAATTATATTTTGGACAATTGCCATTTCAAAAGCGAACCCAAGAAATTGTAAAAAAAGTAATGTTACAAACGGCTAACACACAATATGCAATTAGCTATAAAACAGGACTTGGGTATAAAAAAAATGGACAAGCCGTTGCTTGGGTGATAGGATGGATTGAAGAAAATAAACACCCTTATTTTTTTGTTTTACAAATGGAGGGTGCAGCAAATGTTGACCTAAAAAAAGCAAGACTATCTGTACTCAATGCTATTTTAAAAGAGCAAGGTTTTTTTGAAGGAAAAAGATAACCCTGCTACAACAAATTTTATAATGCAACAATATTGTAATTCTTTAACTCAAACCACTCGTCTTGTAACAAGAGAAGTAACCATTGGTCAGTTAAAACTTGGCAATGGTCATCCTATTCGTGTTCAAACCATGACCACCACCGATACGCTTGATACAATGGCCACAGTCGAGCAGGCAATTAGGTGTATTGAAGCGGGAGCTGAGCTGGTTAGAATTACAGCACCAAGTAAAAAAGAGGCAGAAAATTTACTAAATATAAAAAACGAATTACGCGCCAGGGGTTACAATACACCACTCGTAGCGGATATTCATTTTACACCCAATGCAGCAGAAATTGCTGCACGTATTGTAGAAAAAGTACGCGTTAATCCAGGTAACTATGTCGACAAAAAAAAGTTTGAACTCATAGATTATACCGATCAAGATTATGCCGAAGAAATAGAAAGAATTACTGAAAGATTTACGCCACTTGTGCTTATTTGTAAAGAGCACGGAACTGCAATGCGCATTGGAACCAATCATGGATCCCTGAGTGATCGTATCATGAGCAGGTATGGTGATACGCCCATGGGCATGGTAGAAAGTGCCATGGAATTTTTGCGTATTGCAAGGGCCAATGATTACCATAATATTGTGCTGAGCATGAAGGCTAGCAATCCGCAAGTAATGGTGCAAGCTTACAGGTTGCTCATTCAGCAAATGCAACAAGAATTTAATGAATGTTATCCTTTGCATCTGGGCGTAACAGAAGCTGGTGATGGCGAAGATGGCCGAGTTAAAAGTGCAGCAGGTATTGGTACTTTATTAGAAGACGGTATTGGAGATACGGTTCGTGTTAGCTTAACGGAAGATCCTGAATTTGAAATACCTGTTTGCAAAGACTTGATTAAACGCTATGAACAAAAGTCTAGCAACCCTTCGGGTCTGATACCATCCATTCAGAAACTTACTCACAACCCTTTTGTATATAAGCGACGCGTAACTGTTCCTAATTCAAATATAGGTGGCACACAAGTACCTGTTATAATCGCCGATTTTAGTAAAATTGAAAAAATTACACCAGCTCATTTAACGGCTATTGGGTATGCATACAATCCCGAAACAGATAAGTGGAATATTGGGGACCAGGCTGCAGATTATATTTTTACAGGCCACCAGGTAATTGATTTTAATTTACCAGGCACTTTAAAAGTGATCGTTTACCCTGCAACATGGGCTACCTTAAAAGATCAAGAAAAGTATTTTCCTATTTATGATATAGCAGGATACGATACGGAAAATCTCAAGCATGCAAAACAAAATTTTGTCATGATTGACTGCTTTAGTGATGAAACGCCCATCAATGATTTTACACATCTAGAAGGGGTTACAAATGATGCTACAGCTGTTTTGTGTTTAAGTAGTAAGCATAAAAATGCAATGCCTGCAATGCGTCGTATGTGCATAGAATTACAATCTCGCAATATCAACAACCCAATTATTATCACCATAGATAGTGATTGGCATACTACAGATGAACATCTTATTCATTTTGCAACCGAAGCAGGCGCTTTATTATTAGATGGCTTTGGAGATGGGCTCTGCTTAGGTTTAACTTCAAAAAGTTATGCAGCACAAGCAGCCCTAGTTTCTAAAGATACCAGTGGCAGAAATTATATTACCAATGCAAGTATAGAGGCATTTATCAATGCTACTGCTTTTACTATTTTACAAGCAACCCGCACGCGTATTTCAAAAACAGAATATATTTCTTGCCCTAGTTGTGGTAGAACTTTATTTGACTTGCAAGAAACAACAGCAAAAATTAGAGCGGTTACCAATCATCTAAAAGGCGTTAAAATTGCTATTATGGGATGCATTGTAAATGGTCCTGGAGAAATGGCGGACGCCGATTTTGGTTATGTAGGGAGTGGCCCTGGAAAAATTACACTCTATAAAGGCAAAGAAGTGGTTAAAAAAAATGTAGATAGTGAAATTGCTGTTGATGAGCTGATTCAATTATTAAAGGCCAATGAAGCTTGGGTAGATCCAGCATAAACACAACATATGTATCCAGTTGTTTATTCCATATTTTATTTACTATCATTATTGCCACTGCGTGTGTTGTATATTTTATCGGACGGCATCTATGGTATTCTGTATTATATCATTGGTTACCGAAAAAAAGTAGTGCGTCAAAATTTACTAATTGCGTTTCCAGAAAAATCTGACCTGGACCGAAAAAAAATTGAAAAAGCATTTTACCATCAATTTGTAGATACTTTTATTGAGGCCATCAAACTCATTAGTATGAGCAAGAAAGAGTTTAATAGAAGGTTCTCTATTAATATTGAAGTGCTGAATAATTTATATGCCACGGGGCAAAACGTTCAATTAATTGCAGGTCATTTTTTTAGTTGGGAATTTGCCAACCTTGGAATTGCACAACAATCTGCATATCCATTTATTGGTGTATATATGCCGCTTTCTAATAAAGTGATGGATAAAATCATGTACAAAATGAGAAGTCGTTTTGGGACCATTTTAATTCCAGCCTCAGAGTTTCGCAATAATTTTCAAAAGTATGCAAGTGATAGATATACACTTGCATTGGTTGCAGATCAAAACCCGGGTAGGCTAGACCGAGCATTTTGGGCTAAGTTTTTTACCAAGCCTGCACCCTTTGTTTTAGGACCAGAAAAAGGTGCGCGTGCTAGTAATGCTGCCGTTGTTTTTGTAGATTTTTATCCGGTAAAAAGAGGTTATTATAAAGCAGAGATTGAACTTGTTACAACCTCTCCTAATTATTTTAAAGAGGGAGCGCTAACAAAGTTATTCATTGAAAAAATTGAAGCTGCCATTCGTAAAAGACCTTCTAATTACTTATGGAGTCATCGTAGGTGGAAATGGACCGAAGAAGCAGAAAAATATGCGCACTTAATGGTGTAGTTGAGATGCCAATTAAGCTTTTACTTCTTCGGCAATTACAGTTTCTTCTATTTCAAATTTATCAGCTAATTCGCTAATTGCCTTAAAACCGCCTATTACATTTCTGATATTGTGTATGCCTTGTCTTTTAATTAGAGAGGAAGCAATTACGCTTCTATATCCACCAGCACAATGAATATAAATGTTTTGATTGTCGTCAAAATTAGCCATGCTTGCAGGGTCTGTTAATTCATCTAATGGGATGGTTAATGCTTCCTTTATATGACCTTTGTCAAACTCTGATGTTTTTCTAACATCCACAATGACCATGTTTGGATCAAAAGGAATGTCCATGGCAAGCTCGTCTGCTTCTACGTCAATAATTAAATCGACAGTTTCGCCCGCAGTTGTCCATGCATTAAAACCGCCAGCTAAATGACCTATGATATTTTCAAATCCAACGCGCGCCAGTCGAACAATTGATTCTTTTTCTGTACCAGGCTCACAAACCAATAATATGGCTTGGTCAAATGGTAAAATACTTCCAGCAAATTCTGCAAAACGACCTTCAAGACCAATACTTATTGAGCCAGGAACAAAACCTTGCGTAAATACATTTGCATTTCTGGTATCAAGAATAATAGGTTCAAAGGTTGTTATTTGTTCTTTGAACGCTTCAACACTTAAGGCTTTTAAGCCATTTGATAAAACGGTATCTAAGCTTTCGTATCCCTCTTTATTTATTTTCGCATTAATTGGAAAATACTGAGGAGGTGCAGTAAGACCATCTGTAACTGCTTTTATAAATGCATCTTTAGTTTGCGGTTGCAACGCATAGTTGATAAGCTTTTGTGTACCAATGGTGCTAAAGGTTTCGGAGCCTAAATTTTTACCGCAGCTACTACCCGCGCCATGCGCTGGATATACAATTACATCGTTAGCAAGTGGCATTATTTTTTCCTGTAAACTATCGTACAACATCCCTGCCAAATCTTCCATAGTGATTTCGTTGTCTTTTTGTGCTAGATCGGGTCTTCCCACATCTCCTACAAAAAGAGTATCACCTGTAAATAGGGCGTAATCTTTTCCTGTTGGGTCTTTAAGTAAGTAACAGCTACTTTCTAGTGTATGCCCTGGTGTATGTAACACTTGTATACTAGCATTGCCTATTTGAAAAACTTGCTTGTCTTTTGCTACTATAACTTCAAATTTAGTAACGGTATTAGGACCATAAATAATAGCGGCGCCTGTAGCTGCTGCTAAGTCTAAATGTCCAGAAACAAAATCGGCATGAAAGTGTGTTTCAAAAATATATTTTATTGAAGCATTTCTTTGTTTGGCTAACTGCAAATAAGCATCAATGTCCCTTAATGGATCAATGATAGCAGCTATGCCTTCACTTTCAATATAATAAGCTGCTTCAGAAATACAGCCAGTATACAATTGTTGTACAAACATGGTTACATAAAAATTCTAACCTACTAGTGTTTCCACAAATCCACCTACTTCTGCTAAACGTGTATAGTTTACAGAATAAAAAATAAACTTGCCTTCTCTAGTGGTAGCAACAATTCCAGCTCTTCTTAAGATGGCTAAATGTTGAGATGCCACAGATTGTTCGAGTCTAAGTTTTACATAGATTTCGGTAACTGTCATTTTCTGACTTTCGTCTAGTAATTTGATGATTTGTTGACGAAGCTTGTGGTTAATGGAGCGCAAAATGAGGGCAGCTTTTTTGGCGTGCAAAAAATCTACCTTAACAGGCGTTTTTCCATTATTTAAAACCACTGATTGTAATGAGTTGCTCATGACAATAAAGAGTTATTGGGGGGTTAATAAACTTAATTGCAGTGTGAAGATAAGCTAACAAAATGATAATATGTAAATAACTTATAGTGGTATTTTGTTATTTAGAATGCTGCATTGCCTTTAAACTTATGTTTTTCTGGTATCGTGGAAAGCTTTGATATAAAGGGGTTCGCTGTAGGCGAGGTCTAAGAAATCGGCTAACACAAAGGCTTTTTCGGTTAACGCAATCATGTCAGAAGCGCTATAGCTAAGGTTTGTGTCAAAAATTGCATTGGGATGACTACAAATTTCCTTGAACTTTTCTGCCCCATCGCCTACAAATAAAATGGGTGCTAATGCAAGTTCATTTTCAAAGGATTGCGCATCTAGTATAAGTGCAGTGCTAGTTGATAGTGGCTCTAAAGTATGCGCATAAATACCTGTAAAAACCTCCATTCTTCTGGCATCTAGCAAGGAACATATAGAACCAGTATGTTTTGGATGTTTAGTTATTGCTGCTGCCGCAATAATTTGAAGGGTGTTGATGCCTATAAGTGGTTTGCCCATAGCGTAAGCAATGCCTTTAGCAGTTGCCATGCCTACCCTTAGGCCAGTGTAGCTTCCGGGACCTAAGCTAATACCAATGGCATCTAATGTATTAAGGGTGATACCTGTTTGCTTACAAAGAGATTCAATGGCAGGCTGGATAAAACTCGCATGACTTTTTTGATCGGCCGTTTCTAAGCATCCTAGTACCTCGCCATCTTTAACCATACAAACACTAGCTTGGGCCGTTGCCGTATAGATGAGTAAAAATGTTGCCATGGTACTAGTGGTTAAACTAAAAAGGGATATGATTGCAAATTTAGGTTGGCAAACTCATAGAAATTCATCAACTTGCTTAAACTTTAAAATAAAACAATGTCTAAAGAAATTATTCAAACAAATTTGGCCCCAGCGCCAATTGGTCCATACAATCAAGCTATTAAAGCCAATGGTTTTATTTTTATTAGTGGTCAAATTCCACTCGATCCTGCAACAGGTGAAACTGTAACTTCTAGTATTGAAGAAGAAACACATATGGTGATGAAAAATATTGCAGCCATTTTAGCGGAAGCAAAAATTTCATTTAGTCATATTGTAAAAACCACCATTTTACTAAGTGACATGTCACTCTTTGCAAAAGTAAATGAAGTGTATGGTAGTTATTTTACAGATATGCCTCCTGCACGTGAAACCTTTGCTGTTAAAGGGTTACCAAGGGGTGTAAATGTAGAAATTAGTACTACTGCCGTAGTTGAATTATAATGATTCGTTTGCTGTAAGCGTATAAGTTGTGGAGCATTCAATGGTGTGATGTGGCTGTATAATTAATAGTCCAATACCATTATTGAAACTATCAGGCGCACTTGTTAAATTTTCTATCGCAATACTTTTTCTGTGCGGCGGTGTATAAATTTGCAAGTACGGATAATGTTTGTCTGGCGTTATTGTTAATGTTACTGCACTATTTTTTAAGGTACAACTTTGCTTCGTTTCAGAATTGTTGTCCAGTAAAAAGCAGTTGTCTAAAAAAATGCCTTCCATTTTTTGCCCCTCAATAAACCTGTTGTCTTCTATAATAGCTCCTGTAGGAAGTAGGTCTGCACTAAATGCGAGTTGTTTGTTTGTTGTAAAAGAAAGCGTAGCGTTATCAATGCTTTCGCCCATACTAAAATAGGGGTGCCAACCGTCCGAAAATGGAATGGGACTGTTGTGGTTATTGGTTGCTGTAGTATATGCCTGAAGCTGGTTGCCGCTGGTTAATTTCCACTTAACATGTAATGTAAAAGGAAATGGATAGCCGGCATCAGTGCCTTTATAATGGTGGCTAAATATTACAGAGGCTTCTGAATCTGTTGATTTTATATCCGTGATTTCAAAGGAAGCGTTAAACAATAATCCATGTATCGCATGGTCGCCTAAATAAAACCCATCTATGGTATACTCTTTTTGATCAAAATGGTACTTGCCATGTTGAAGGCGGCATACAAATGGACTCAATTTTGAACTTTTAAAACCTGCAGTGCAATTTTGGACGGCATCTTGGATATTTTCAAAACCATCAATACCATTAAAATTGCCGGTTTTTGTTGGAATGGTAAAGGCATTGAGTAAGGCTCCAAACGAATAGAGTTGCGCACGCGTGCCCGTGGTTTGATCTTTGAGTTCCACTACCTGATACCCACTTTCTGGTTGAATTGCAACAGTATACCGCATAAGCAAATTTTAAATCTAAGTTAGCATGTTAAGTGAATCAAATATCTGCCAATACTTAAAACTAACAATTGTTAATGTTTTGTAGTATATGTCTTATTTTTGCGCCTGAATCTGATGTAGAAATGAAGAATCCCACAAAGCACAAAATAAGAATTGTTACTGCAGCTAGCCTATTTGACGGACACGATGCGTCTATAAATATTATGCGCCGCATACTGCAAGCCCAGGGTGCCGAAATTATTCATTTAGGTCATAACCGAACTGCTTTAGAAATAGTGTCCTGTGCCATTGAAGAAGATGCGCAGGCTATTGCTGTTACAAGTTATCAGGGAGGTCATGTCGAATTCTTTAGTTACATGCGCGACTTACTTGTAGAAAATGGATATGGGCATATCAAAATATTTGGTGGTGGTGGTGGAACTATTTTGCCAGAAGAAATAGAACAGTTACATGCTTATGGAATTACAAAAATTTATTCTCCGGATGATGGCAGAAGACTTGGATTAGAGGGTATGATTGGTGAATTAATTGCTGCATCAGATTTTGAAGTTGAAAATAAAGGAGATTTTAATAAGCCCTTTTCACTTGGAGGTCCCATAGATGTTAGAAAAGTAGCGAGAGCAATTACCTGTTTAGAAAACCAGGATGCACTTGACAATTCAACTACAAATAACAATGTACCTGTTTTAGGAATTACTGGAACTGGAGGTGCTGGCAAAAGTTCAATCACAGATGAAATTGTAAGACGTTATTTACATGTGTTCCCAAATAAAACCATCGCTGTTATTTCTGTGGATCCTTCCAAGAAAAAAACAGGAGGTGCCTTACTTGGTGACCGCATAAGAATGAATGCTATTGCGCATCCTAGGGCTTATATGCGCAGTATGGCAACGAGATCAGAAAATGTTGCATTAAGTAAACATGTATCGGGTGCAATTGATATTTGCAAAAAAGCTGGGTATGATTTTATTATTTTAGAATCTGCGGGTGTAGGACAAAGTGATGCTTCAATTATAGATTATTGCTCGGTAAGCATGTATGCTATGACGCCAGAATATGGAGCAGCATCACAACTTGAAAAAATTAACATGATTGATTATGCAGATATTATTTGCATGAACAAATTTGACAAATCTGGAGCGCAGGATGCGCTTCATGATGTAAGAAAACAATATAAAAGAAGTCATCAATTGTGGGATGCCAAGGATGAAACACTCCCAGTAGTGGGAACGATTGCTGCACAATTTAATGACCCAGGTATTCACAAATTAGTAGATTTAATTTTCAAAACAGTTGCAGCAAAAACAGGTATTGTATTTACGCCAAATACCAACGCAGATGTTGAGACAGAAGAAGCGATGAATGCTACAAAACAAGCCCCCATTATTCCGGCTAACAAAGTACGCTACCTAGCTGAAATAGCTGCAAACAATAGGGCTTATGATAGTTGGGTGCTAGAACAGTCATCGCTTGCTACAAAACTTTTTCAATTAGAAGGCACGCTTGAAATATTTGAAAAAAATAAGAATCAAACAGCCGTTGATGCAGTTGTAAAAGAAAAAGAAAATGTGATAACAGCTTTGGATCCTGCATGTAAAGTTTTGATTGATAATTGGCAGCAGGAAGTTGAAAAGTACAGCGCTGATTTTTTAACCTATACCATCAGGGATAAAAAAATATCTATTCCACTTACTACAACATCACTTAGTGGAAGTAAAATTGCAAAAGTAATGCTACCCACCTACAAAGACAGTGGTAGTATTTTAAAATGGCAATTGCAAGAAAATGTACCCGGAAAATTCCCATACACAGCAGGCGTATTTGAACTTAAAAGAGAAGGCGAAGATCCAACCCGAATGTTTGCTGGTGAAGGTTGTCCTGAAAGAACCAATAGAAGATTTCATTACGTGTCGCTTGATCAACCTGCGATACGTTTGTCAACCGCTTTTGATAGTGTTACATTATATGGTGAAGATCCTGCCACAAGGCCCGATATATTTGGAAAAATTGGAAACAGTGGTGTAAATATTGCGACCATCGATGATGCAAAAAAGCTATATAGCGGCTTTGATTTATGTGATCCAAAAACCTCGGTAAGTATGACTATTAATGGGCCTGCTCCTATTATTTTGGCCTTTTTTATGCATGCTGCGATAGATCAACTTTGTGAAAAATGGATTGCATCTAACAATGCGCATCACTTGATTGAGAAAGCGTTGCAAAAAAAATATGGTGCTTCGGAGTCACCTCATTACGATGTGTCAGATAATGGCGGTGCAATGCCGGTAGGCAATCAAGGACTAGGGCTGCAATTATTAGGATTAAGTGGCGACGAAGTATTGCCTGCAGATGTATATGCTAGCTTAAAAGCAGCCGCGTTATCGAGTGTGCGTGGAACGGTGCAAGCAGACATTTTAAAAGAAGATCAGGCACAAAACACTTGTATTTTTTCTACCGAATTTGCACTTAAATTAATGGGTGATGTACAATCGTATTTTATTGCTCATGAAGTTAAAAACTTTTATAGTGTAAGTATTAGTGGATACCATATTGCAGAAGCGGGAGCTAATCCTATCACACAACTTGCATTTACGCTGGCCAACGGTTTTACCTATGTCGAATATTATTTAAGTAGAGGCATGCGCATCGATGATTTTGCCCCTAACTTATCTTTTTTCTTTAGCAATGGTATGGATCCCGAATACAGTGTTATTGGTAGGGTAGCCCGCCGAATTTGGGCAAAAGCCATTAAGCTCAAATACAAAGGGAACGACCGTTCACAAAAACTAAAATACCATATTCAAACGAGTGGCAGGAGTTTGCACGCGCAGGAAATTGATTTCAATGATATCAGAACCACACTTCAAGCACTGTATGCTATTTATGATAACTGCAATAGTTTGCACACCAATGCATACGATGAAGCCATTACTACCCCTACCGAGGAAAGTGTAAGAAGAGCCATGGCGATACAACTTATCATCAACAAAGAATTGGGTACTGCAAAAACCGAAAATTTTATGCAGGGCAGTTTTGCCATTGAAGCATTAACGGATTTAGTGGAAGAAGCCGTGCTTATTGAATTTGAAAGAATCAGTGAAAGAGGGGGTGTTCTGGGGGCGATGGAAAGAATGTACCAGCGCAACAAAATTCAGGAAGAAAGTATGTATTATGAAACGCTTAAACATACTGGAGAGCTGCCAATTGTTGGCGTGAATAGTTTTTTAAATAAAAAAGGAAGTCCAACCATTTTACCTACCGAAGTGATTCGTTCTACAAATACCGAAAAGGAACGACAAATTAGCAACCTCCATGCATTTTGGAAGAGAAACGAGTTAATGGCCCCTACTAAAATTGCAGATTTAAAAAAGTCGGCCGTTGCTGGTGAAAACTTATTTGAATCACTGATGGACGCTGTTAAATACTGTTCATTGGGGCAAATAACAGCGGCTTTATATGAAGTAGGCGGGCAATATAGAAGGAATATGTAACTACGGTTATTTTTTTTAACTTAGTAGCCTAAACTATTTGTTTGTATGCGCTTATTCGTTGCAGGTTCTATCATTTTTGTATTTGTGTTAGCTCCAATGGCACTTATGGCGCAAGGTCGTCGTATTGATACCACCATGAAAGTAGGAAAGGCGGGTTACCGTATTAATTGCCTCAATAAATCTGCAGAAAAAAATGCGATTTCTATTAATCCCGTAGGATTTGAAAATGAAGTACGTGATTTTAGTTTTGATTTGAAAGGTCTATTAACAGGCGCAGAAGTGGACGATTTAAACAAAGACGGTTTTCCTGATTTATTACTCTATGTAAATACCAAAGACTCTTTAAATAAAAGCACCGTCATTGGTATTAGTTCAATGGAAAACAAATCGGTAGTGCCCATTGTTTTACCAGATATATTAGACGACCCAAGATTGCGTGATGGATATAAGGGATCAGACCAGTACATGTTACTAGAAGGCATTTTGATGCGTACTTATCCACTATTTGAAAAAGATGCAAATGGAGTGCAGCAGCCCACTGGTAAAATGCGCCGCCTAATGTACCGGGTAGCACAGGGTGAGCAGGGGTCTTTAAAATTTGTTATTTCTAGGTTCTACGATTTTCAAAAAAAGTAGGATTCTATCTCCCTTGCACGATGGTAATTTTAGTAGCAATTTTTTCTAGGCCACTATCGTCTCTGCAAATTATTAAATAAACACCACTGGCTACTTTTTGTCCACTTGTGTTTTTTCCATCCCAAATAGCCTGACCGCCAAGCGCTCTTGTTTGGTATACAACTGCACCATAAAGCGTTGTAATTTTTACAAGTGCATTTTGAGTGAGTCCTCTAATAGCGATACTACCATTATACCCTGGAGGAACGGGATTGGGAAATACGAGTACGTTTTGCTGGGTCGTTGCACCTTCTGTGGCCGTACTTCTAAAACTACAAAGTCCATTATTGGTTGCTATAAATACCTCTCCAGTATTTGGGTCAATAGAAATTTTAGAAATATCATTGCCAAGTAAAGGACTATTGCTAGTAGAAAATTTATAAATTATTTTTTCTCCTGTAGCACTGATGAGCCAGACTCCGTTTTTTGTGCCAACCCATTTTCTGTCGGCACCATCTACTGCAATGGTTTGTACATTTTCATCTTTAAATAATAATCCAGCAAATCTATCTTGCTGGACAACTGGTAAGAGTGCGTCACAGCCAGTGTTAACAAACACTTGATTGGTGCACTGAATAATACCAATGCCTTTGTCAGTGCCCACCCATATAAATCCATTTTTATCTAAGGCGGTACAGTTTACTTGATTGCTTGGTAAATTACCAATTCCGGTTCCAGCTTTGTATAATTTCCAGCGGTCGTCTGCTGTACTAGTAATGGAAATGCCTGGGTTATAAACAAGTAATCCATTTGCATTTTTTGTAGTACACCAAATGTAACCTGCGTCATCGGTTTGTATGGTACCTGCATCTGTTATCCCAAATGGGTTGGTAAAGCCCGACCATTTTCCATCTAGTTGTTTTACATGAAGTGAAATAGTTGTGCCCGTATTACTTACCCAGCTATTGCCTTTGGTATCAATAGCAACACCACTTGAGTAGCATAGATTATTTGCACTGGCAATAAGGCTACTATTACGCTGATTAAAAACTTGCAGTTTATTGTTATTGAGCTGAACAGCACCAGATCCTGCGCTAGACAACCAAATACTATTATCAATTTTGTTTTGTGTAATAGACTCAATGGCAATAATGCTATCAAGTCCATTTTGTTTTTGTTGTTGCCATGCTCCATTTTCAAAAACAAATAAGCCTTGCTTTGTAGCGCCACCTGCAACTACAGCAGCGTTTGTGGCAAGTACTGCGGTGGTTACCTGTCCTGCTGGCCCATTTGGAATTATTTTTAAAAAGCTATTAGCTGCTGGATCTAATTTAATAAGCCCAGTAATACTGTCGCTGATCCAAATAATACCATTAGATAAAGTACAAGCAACTGGTTTAAAAATGATTCCGAGTTGTTCAAATACGATATTACTTGAGGTGCTAGGCGTTGTTAAATGAATGTAGGCGCGACTAGTTTGCGCATGAACGGTTCCAATGGTTATTTTTTGCTCATTATATGCCCAAGATTTAATTTGTTGTTGTGGCATGTAAAACAAAGTAGAGGTTGAGGTAGGTTGAACTAACAGCAGGCTGTCATTTTGTTCCACGATGAGTCCTGTAGTTGCACTACTTATTTTTTTGATAGGGTTACCTGTGTTGTTGCGGTAGTATAAGCTCCAAGATTTTGCATCACTGATATTGGTATTATTAGTAGTTGTTTTATAAATACCATTGGAAGTAGCTGCGTACCAAAAATTATTGTCTTTTGTAAGTGAAAAAACGTCGATGGCATTTCCGTTAGCACCTAATATCCAACTCTCTTTAATTTCATATTTTGTTAAATCGGCTACAATAACGCCAATACTTGTGCTTAGGTATGCTAATCCATTTTCACAATATATCCCGTTTATTTTTTTTTGGCCACCGCTTCTTAGAATGTCATTGATATTTTTTACGAGTCCTCCTTTAATAACATCTATATTACTACTACTGTAGGCAACCACAATTTGCTGTGTTTGACTATCCCATCCTAGTTTTGAAATCGAAGCTTCTGATAATCCAGTAAGTTTATTAAAGTACTCGAAGCCGAGTCCATTATCTGTACTAAAAACCCCTTGATGAGTGGCCGTATATACTTTATCTCCCTTTACCACGTCGATAGTGCCCGCGTAACTAATGTGCATACGCCAGCTGCCAATAGGTGGTGTTTGCGTGAAAGCAATTAACGAAACTGCTAAATAGCAAATCAATAATAAACTCCGTTTGTAAGGGAACATGAATTAAAATTAATTCATAAAAACTAAATGGTTGCTAAGTTATTTTTGATGGCAAATAATGCAAGGCCCACTCTTGTTTTAACGTCTAATTTTTTAAATAAATGGTCGCGGTAAGTATCTACCGTGCGCGGACTAATAAACATGATATCGGCAATTTCTTTATAGGTTTTATCTGTGCAAACCCAACCCATAAATGCCTTTTCTTTTTGGGTGAGCTCGTTTACCTGGTCTTGTTGTTTTTTTAATGCCGATTCGTCGCCTATATAATGAATGAGTTTATCTGAAACCATATCATTGCTAAAATAGCCGTACTTTTTTATTTCATTAAAAGCGGTATATAAAAGAAGTGGTTCCGAATTTTTTAATAGATAGCCGTGGCATCCATTTTTTAGCATTTGAATGATGGCGTAATCATTTTCATACATGCTAAGTGCTATCATTTTTGTATCGGGTAAGTTTTTTTTGATCCACTGCGCTGTTTGATACCCATCCATTTCAGGCATATTAATATCAAGTAAAACAATGCTAGGTGCTTTACTTTTTTTGAGGGATGCTATAAATTCAATCCCGTTAGCGGCTTCGATGGTAACTTTATAGCCTTTAAAGCCTGCAATCATATTGGCCAGTCCTGCCCGCATGAGGCGGTGATCATCTACAATTGCAATGGATATCATGGGCGCCTCGCACTTTAGTTATTGTGCATAGCAGTAAGGTAATCTATTTTATTGGATTGCGCTATAGATGGCTTCTTGTATATTAGGCCTTACATTTAATTTGCCAAATTTGGTATTGTTTCTTGTAGGAGATACCCTACTAGACAAAAATATATACACCAGTTGCTTGGTTGGATCTACCCAAACGCATGTACCCGTAAATCCAGTATGGCCATAAGTTGCAGGAGATACACTTTTTGAAGGATAGGGCTCTTTAAGAGTTGCGTTGTCCTTTTCTGGTTTATCAAAACCTAAACCTCTTCTAGAAATTGTAGAGTTATAGGCTGTAAATTTTTGGATGGTAGATTTTTTTAAATAGCGCTTACCGTTAAGTACACCTCCATTTAAAAGCATCTGATACAATTTAGCTAAATCATACGCATTGCTAAATAAACCTGCATGTCCAGCAACGCCACCAAACATGGCAGCGCCTTCGTCGTGCACGTCTCCATGGGTTTGTTGTGCTCTAAAATGTGCTTCAACTTCGGTGGGCACAATTTTACTGAGTGGCATTTTTGCAGTAGGTAAAAATCCAGTGCTCCCCATGCCAAGCGGCGCATAAAAATTAGCTGCTACATAAGCGTCAAGCCCCATGCCAGTTACTGATTCTACCACTTTACCTAAAAAAATAAAATCGTTGTCGCTATATACGTATTTGCCACTCGTAGGTCTGCTACTAGATAAAATACGGGCATACATACTATCTTGCCAATCTTTTCTGAGGTAAACATTTTCTGCTACACGTACCGGAAATTGAGCATTTTGGGTTGTAGAAAAATATTTTGGCGATGGCTTGTTGGTAGCAGGATCCATTACTTCTTTGTAAAAAGAAATAAATGGAACAAGTCCTGCCTGGTGTAATAATAGATCAACTATTTTAATTGATGCTTTATCAGATCCGCGTACCCATGGAATATAATCGCCGATGGTTTTATTAAGTTTTACTTTTTTAGTTTCTACAAGTTTCATGATGGCAACTGTAGTGGCAGACACTTTGGTAACAGAGGCTAAATCAAACACCATATCTGTTTGCATTGGCACTTTGTTATTGTAGTTGGTATTGCCAAATGCTTTATTGTATACTACTTTTCCGTTTTTGGCAACAAGTACCACACAGCCAGGAATGGCAGCGCTATCAATGGCTGCGTTAGCAATGCTGTCAATTTTTTGAAGTCCTATACTACTCATACCAACCTCTTCAGGTACGGCTGTTTCAAAATAACTTGCAGTTTCGATGCCAGTTCCAAAAGCAAAGTTGTCGCAAACAGTGACAGGTAGTTTTCCTTCGGGCTGATTATTACCTTGTAATAATTCAATGCCTGCTTTTTGCGTTATTTCATCATCTTCATAACAAACAACAATATTGTTGGCACCACATAAATTTGCTACGGCGTAGGGATTGCCAAAACAAAAATTAATGGTGTTAGCGCTCTGTACTTTTGAAAGTAAATCAAGTGCATTTGAAGAAATACCAAAATTATTAGCGGGCTTTCTACTAAAATTATGAAGTCCTACAACAACTGCGTCGTATCCGCTAACTAAAGAAACAATGCTATCAGCTTTGGTATTGCTATCTGTAAAATCAAATAATACCGCATCTGCGCCATAAACATCTTTCATGTTTGTAGCAAAAATATTTTCTTTATTAATACCGATTCCTACATATAAGATTTTTGTTTTTTTAGCATGTAGCGGTAATAATTTTTTGTTCTCTAATTTTAAAAGTGTCAATGCTTTTTTTGCTAATATTTCTTTAAGTGCATTGGTAGACGCATTTAAGTCTGCTGCAATGTTAGCGGTGTCGATGGGTTGTAAACTAGCAAGCCCTAAATTGTATTTAGCGCGTAACACTTTTTTAACTCTGTCGTTAAGGTCTTCCCAGCTTAGCTTTCCGGCTGCAACGGCTTCTTTTACTTTTTCAATACTTCCTTCTATATCGCCAGGTAAACATAACATATCGTTACCTGCAATTAAAGACATAACAGAAGCCTCTCCTTTTGGAAAAAACTTTGCAACACCTTTCATTTCTAGTGCATCTGTAAAAGTGATACCGTTGTAACCTAGTTCGTTTCTTAATAAATTTTGAACAGCAATAGCAGATAATGAAGTAGGCAAATTGGTGGTTGTATCAATGGCAGGGATTGACAAGTGCGCCATCATAACACTTCCTACACCCGCTTTAATCATTTCTTTAAAAGGATACAATTCTAATGAATCAAGAGCA
>Ga0209598_10000199_pt1 | contig 47981 bp, 46 predicted proteins | sample M_140807_EF_Meta_FD_187317 | JGI IMG/M metagenome (GOLD analysis project Ga0209598, IMG submission 187317) | Freshwater microbial communities from Lake Montjoie, Canada to study carbon cycling - M_140807_EF_MetaG (SPAdes) (version 2) | ecosystem: Environmental > Aquatic > Freshwater > Lake... | reverse complement strand
GCAACAGCTTAGAATGATCTCCCAATTCAATGATCATATTCTATCTAGGCATGATGCATAAAAATGCTAACACTTTTATGCAGATAATTAGAACTTGATACTTTTTCCTGATCTATGCCTCTTTTGCCGCAATTTCATACTTCTATCAATGGTGTCTATGAAGGATAAATTATTTCTTTTCCGACATAAAAGACAACTCAGAAACCTGATGCAATTCGAAGAGCGGAATTTAAAAAGTCGCCTGTAATTAAATACTGGCGACTTTGTTAGAACTCCTCTAAAAACCAAAGAGAAATCATCTCGTTATTTAGGTTGGTAGCCTATTGATCTTACAATCTCACCAAAACGCGTATATTCTCTCTTAAAGATCGCTTCAAAATACTCTGGAGACTGAGCAATTCCAACTAACCCAAGCCCAGGTAAACGCTCAACCACTTCTGGTGACTCTACAGCGCCATTAATTGCCGCATTGAGTTTTTTAATGATCTCTGAAGGTGTATTCGCTGGAGCAGCAAATCCAAAATCACCATTTGCAACAAAGTTAGGGACAGTTTCAGAGACCGTTGGCACATTCGGATATTGACTGACTCGTGTCAGGTTAGTGACATTGAGCAAGGTCAGCTGATTCGCTTTAATAAAGGGCGTCATAGCAGATACGCCATCACCAGCAGCCATAATTTGTCCAGAAATTAAATCTGTAGCAATTTGCGTTGCACCTTTATAAGGTATATGCGTAAAGGTAATGCCTGCTCGCTTTGCTAAGTCTTCAAACCAGAGATGCGGGAATCCACCCTCACCATTGGATCCATAAGTTAACTTACCAGGATTAGCCTTTGCCCAAGAAATCAACTCAGGCAGTGTTTTAAATGGCACATTATTATTGGTTACTAGTACATTGAAGTTTCGAACCGATAATGCAACGCGTGCTAAATCCTTTGTGACGTCATAACCCAAGTTTTTAGTTGTATGTGGCTGAACAATAATAGTTCCTGATTGAACTGCCCCAATGGTATATCCATCGGGCTTTGCCTTCACTGTTGCAGCAGTTCCAATTCGTCCACCAGCGCCAACTACGTTCTCCACAATGATTGGCTGACCCAACCGGGCAGACATCCCAGTTTGCAATAACCGAACAGCAATATCTATCGTGTTTCCTGGTGGAAAGGGGACGATGACGCGGATTGGACGGTCAGGCCAATTAGATTGGGCGCGCACAAACATGGATGGTCCAACTATGGCACTTGCAGCAAGGCCCTTGATAACTGCTCTTCGTTGTTTTAGTTGATTCATTTCTCTCCTAATGTTGTTTAGTTACAAACTCGTCTTACGTATTTAATTCTTCACTGGCTCTGGTTTAACAACTTTCTGCAAAACCTTCATGACTTTTCCAGAATCTTCAGTAGTGTATTTTTTAAAGTCTGGGGCGTCTCGATAGTCTAACTGAAATCCGGCTTTTTGCATCCCCGTTATAAATTTTTCTGACTTGCTCATTTCTTGAATAGCGACTCGCAGTCGTTGAACAACATCGCTAGGAGTCCCAGCTGTTACAAATAAGCCATTCCACAAACTATATCTCACATCGATACCTAGCTCGTTTAGTGTTGGGGCATCCGGGACAAGGGTGTGACGCTTATCGGAAGTTACTGCTAAAACACGGATCTTGCCCGAACTTAACTGACCACTCAATGTCGCTGGATTAACGATAGTCGTATGTACCTCTCCGCCCAAAAGAGCCAGCACGCCTGGACCAACACCTTTGTATTGAATCTGGTTAAACGAAGTTTTTACCGCGTCACCAATTAATTCAAATGTCACATGGATTGGGCCCAAATTACCAGATGATGAATAATCAATCGAGTTAGGCTTTGCTTGCGCGGCTTTTACTAATTCTGCAGCAGTTTTAAAAGGTGAGTCAGATCTGACAACCAAATAAATGGGGTCGTTTGAAAGCATGGCCAAGGGCTCAAGCTGATTCATCTCATAAGAAGGCTTTCTAGCAGCTAACTTCTCTATATCCGGATACGTGACATTCGAGTTATTCGCCATAACTAAGTTGTAACCGTCTGGTGCAACTTTGGCAACATAGGAAGTACCAATCGAGCCGCCGGCACCCGTTTTATTAACAACGATCACAGGTTGCTTAAGAATCTCACCTAATGGCTCAGTTACTAGTCTGGCAACTAAATCGTTACCCCCACCCGGAGCAAAAGGAACAATAATATTGATTGGCTTATCAGGAAAACGATTCTGTGCTTGTGTAAAACATGCAAGCAACAAGAGATGAACTGTAACAATATGAAAAAAGAGTCCCTTTAATTTTTTCATAATTTGTATCCCTGTAAGTTGCATTTCGATACCATTGATAATGACGAGCATTGCTTATCTCCAATTTGTAAGTCTAGTTTCTCAAACACCCTAATTTAGCTACTTTACAGACTTATTCTAACTGATAATAATCAATTTTTCAGAGTATTTCTCAGTAAAAAATCAAGCAAAATCTCCTCTAAAACCCTATTACCCTGTCTTCTAATCGAGTACTCAGAGTTTGTATGATGTTCTTTTAATTTTAAGTGCATGATTATGAGCAGAAGTTTGAAGAAAAATCCTTTCTTTAGCCACTGTGGATGTCCTAGTGAAAAAAAAGATAAGAAAAGTTGGCATTCACGCTGGCGTACTCGCGAACGTCAGGCCTTTCGGAAATTATCAATCGAAACTATAGATACCCATCAAACAATCTTAAGAAATCAAGTGAGCTCTACTTGGATGATGGGTAAAGATGGTCGTTACTACTGGCCCATCTCTGAACAAAATCAAATAGCGCAAATACTTGCTCAAAGAAAAGGTAAGACTCAAGCAGAGTTGCAGAAGATAAAAGCTCGACTATTACACAGGTGGCGAGGCAAATAAAATAACAAGTCCTTAAAGAGTTTCGATACAAATTTGTAAAGATCTCTTGAATTGTCATACAATGATTTCACAAACATTTTATAAAGAGACAAGCTATGCGTACACGCCTAATTTCTATTCCAACAGATACTTTTCCACTCGATGGTGTTATGTATGAGCCAGGCAGTAAAGTCCTCGGTTCTGCACTGTACTTTCATGGCAATACGATGAATTTTTATACTGGCGCAGCGCGCTTCTTACCTGAAGCGATGTGCGCTTTGGGACTGGTTTTTGTGGCGTTTAATCGTCGTGGTCATGATATTTTATCGACTAGAGCCAGTCGGCAAGCTGTCGGTGGGGCTTATCAAACTGTTGCCGAATCTGTTGCAGATAATGCGTTCGCCGCAACGTGGATGAAAGAACAGGGTTATGCTAACCCCATTATTTTAGGCCATAGCTATGGCGGTATGTTATCTACTCAACACGTCGTTGATCACCCGGCTACACCTGCCCTCATTTTATTGTCAGCAGGGCGTGGTGGTATCGCTCAAGATACTACTGGAGGAACTGAAAAACTATTCGCTATGGATCGTCTTGAAGAACTCACCATTCAGGCCAAAGAATTGGTCGCTAAGGGGCGCGGGGAGGACTTAATGATGATGCCAGGATGGTGGTACATAACTAGTGCAACTAGTTTTTTAGATCGATTAGCCCATGTCCCAGATACAATCGCCTTGGCACCTAAAATTACTTGTCCTGTTTTGGCTATTCGCGGAGACTTGGAGGATGTGCACCGCTATCCAGCCGAAGAGTTTCAAGCGGCTTGCGGTCAGCATTGCCATGTAGAAATTATTCCTCATTGTGATCATTTTTATAATCAACGCGAGGATGCGGTAATTCAAGTGGTTGGTGACTGGCTCCAAAAACATATCTGATTTAAATAAGATAGGTTGCTATAGCACTCCGCTAGGCATTTTTTTACAAAGTTTTAGAGGTCTTCTTTCTGAAGTCTAATCATCTTTTTGCAAAAAAGAAAGTTAATCCTTTGCTATAAAAACGTACTTCTTTAACTCAAATTATGACATTATCATTCCAACGCGCCCCAAAGTTTGACCATTTCGAATGGCCTGATGCAGTGCCGGAATTTCGGCTAGAGAAACTGTTTGGGTAACAATTGGCTTGATTTTTTTATCTCGGATTAACTCTAAAGTACGGCCAATTTCAGCCAAAGTAACGTACCGAGCTGCATGTATCTCAAGCCCCCGGTGTAATAATCTCTGTGGGTCTACTAAAAAACTAGGATCTTTTTGATAAACACCCGCTGGACTTGACCCAACAATCACTAAACGCCCACCTATCGCTAAAGAGGCTAATGATTGCTCTAATGAATTCTTTGATCCGACAATATCGATTACTGCATCTACGCCGATGCCGTTAGTCGCGGTCATTACCTGCTCAGCAATCGCTCCTTTGGCTGCGTCAATCAATAGATCAGCACCAATTGTCTGGATAAAATCCATCTTGACTTGCCCAAGATCTGCAGCCAAGACGCGGGCCCCGCACAAACTTGCCATCTGAATCATGTGTATGCCAACTCCGCCAGCAGCACCAACTACTAAAACCGTATCACTTGGCTTTAATTTAGCCTCCTTAATACATGCATGATAGGGCGTAGCAATGGCATCCGAGCCAATTGCAGCGTCAATGTCCGAAACCCCATCAGGAATGGCGATCACGTTGCGCTCAGGTAAGGCAACATACTCTGCATAACCCCCGTCAGTAGCTTGTCCCACATTACCAATAGAGGCCAAGCATAAAGTTTCTCGGCCACTTCGACAATTGACGCACTGACCACAAGTCAAATAAAAATGATTCGTAACGCGTGTTCCAACAGTTACACTTCGTACTTGTGAACCCACCTCAACAATCCGACCAGCAATTTCATGCCCTGGGATTCTTGGGTATTGTTTTACTCTTCCTGGCGTAGCTAATAAATTGACCACTGTCAAACCAACTCCACAAGCGCTGACTTGAACCAAAACTTCACTTGGACCAATTTTAGGTTTAGGAACCTCTTTTAACTGCAAGTCCCCACCAAATTCTTCAATGACTAATGCCTGCATTCGACTCTCCTAAATCGCGAGTAATTACTCTAGCTCAATACCAAGCTTTCTTCCTAAAATACCCCATTTTTTTACATCTTCACTCATAATTGCAGCAAATTGCTGCGGAGTCGTCCCAACAGGCTCATTCCCGCCGTCTGTGATCGTCTTCACAATTTCCGGCTTCTTTAAAATAATTGCAATCTCTCTACTCAACTCATCCACGATTTCGGGCGGAGTCTTGGCCGGAGCTAAAACCCCATACCAAACAACCGAGTCGTAGCCAGCCAATCCTGATTCCGCAATAGTGGGAACTTCAGGAGCTAATAGAGAGCGCTTCACACCACCCGTAGCAATCATTTTTAAACGACCCGCCTTAACCATCGGTAAGGTAGTAAAAATATTTGCTAAAGCAAATTGAATTTCATTTTGAACTAATGCTAAGGTAATTGGGGCAACACCTTTGTAAGGTACATGAGTTGTTTTGATCCCAGCCATCGCATTCATTTGCTCAGTCATTAAATGCGGTGCACTCCCTTGACCAGATGAGCCGTAATTTAATTTATTAGGATTCGCTTTAGCGTACGCCACAAACTCCTTAAAATTATTGATTGGTAAGCTCGGGTTAATGAGCAATACTAATGGTGACTGAATAGTCAACGATACGGGTATAAAATCCTTGATCGGATCATAGGGTAATTTTTTAAATAACTCCGCGCTCATCGCATGCGTTGAAAAAACTGTTAGCAAGGTATAGCCATCTGGCTGGGCCTTAGCAACCGCATCTGTACCTACAATTCCAGAGGCTGCTGGGCGATTTTCAACAATGAAGGATTGTCCAAATTTCTCAGTCAAATGGGCACTCAATAAGCGTGCAATCGCATCTGATCCACCCCCTGGTGCAAGTGGCACAATCATCCGAACTGGGCGAACTGGATAAGTTGGAGAAGCTTTTGCAAATTGGATGGGTGCTAGTGAACTCAACATTACTGCCCCAACAGATTTTACAAATGGACGGCGTTTCATCAAAAATCCCCTAAACAACTACGATTAAAAAAGGTCAGGTTTTGAATTCCAAGAACTCATTACCCAACCAGTACATTTTAAAAATTCGATTAAATTTTTAGATTCAACAACTTGACCGCGTTAGCACCCAAAATGTTATACCGATCTTCATCAGTTAACTCAGGAGTATTCATGATATGCCCAACTGGATCTTCTTCCCAAGGAATCGGCCAGTCCGTTCCAATCATCAATTGGCTTGGCCCAACCTGAGCTGCTAAGTGCCGAAGAGCCTCGCCAGTAAAGACTAAAGTATCAAAATAAATTTGATTGAGATACTCAGTAGGTAACTTTTTGAGTTTAATTTCTGGATTACAGTTCGATGGCGAAATAAAACAGCTACGATTCATCCGCGGCGCATAAGATCCTAAGAAACCACCACCATGCGCTGCTAGTATTTTTAATTTTGGAAATTTATCAAAAATACCTTCATAAATTAATTTCTCAAGGGCAATGGTTGTATCCAAGGGATTACCAATCGTGTTGGCCAACCAACCGTTACCTTTAAATCGTGACTCTAGTTGAGGGGTACTCTGTGGATGAATAAATAAAGTGGCTCCAAGTTCTTCAGCCTTCGCTAAAACAGGATGGTATTTGGGATGACAAAAATCATCGCCTAAAACACTTCCACCAATCGCCGCGCCCTGCAGACCAAATTTTGTCATCGCTTCTTCTAGTTGCTTAACTGCCATATCTGGATACTGCATCGCCAGCGATGCAAAAGCGCCAAACCGAGTCGGAGCCATTGCGCATAATTCAGCCAATTTTTGGTTATTCAAAGCACAAACTTTCTCAGCTAAGTCTCTGTCTGCCTTATACCAATATGGATTAATGCTTAAGATCTCCATATCAATCCCCATCGCATCCATATCTTTAATCCGCTCTTCAATCACAATAAAATGCTCCTGAGCGCCTTTAACTGGAGGAACAATTCCCTTGCCGTTCTCGCCCATTAAATCAATCGATTCTTGGAACAAACAATGCGTATGAATGTCAACCGTCTTGGCTTGTTTGCCATTAATGATGACCGGTGGTCTTTTGTATGGGCCTGGCTTACCTCCGCCACCTTCAGGTACTGCAGGCTTCATGCAGCAACCACAAAAAATTAATCCGCCTAAACCACTAGCACTTTTTTTCAACGAATTGAGATACTGGCCCATTACTTCTCCTTAAAATAGTTTGTTCTTGGCAAAACTTTAACATAAACAGATCGCCCTAACCGATAATGCGCCAAGGGGCTTACGAATCAATCTTCAAAAAGCAAAACGGCTTGAGCCGCCATCTACTGGGATGACCGTACCAGTGATGTAACTCGCTAATGGGGATGCTAAAAATAACGCTAAAGCGGCGATTTCAGCTGGCTCACCAAACCGACCTATTGGAATTTCTTGCTTGGCATACTCTAATTCACTCTCAAGCGTAGGATATCGCTTCTGGATTTGCTCTGTCCGGATTCGTCCAGGCTGTAAGCTATTGACTGTAATCCCAAATGGCGCCACTTCTCTAGATAAGCCCTTGGCCCACACATGAATGGCAGCCTTTGCAGTAAAGGCTGCATTTAACATACGCGGCTCTGATGTGCCAGTAAAGGTAACAATTCGTCCCCACTGGTTGACCTTCATACTGGGTATAAGTGCATGCGTTAATTCTCGAATACGGAAAAAGTTCAGTGTCATGCCCTCTAACCACTGTTCTTTTGTAGCATCAAAATCAATCGGCCGGCTTCCACCAGCTGCATTCATCAAAATATCAACTCTTCCCATAGTCCGAAGTGCCTCTGCAGCAACGCGCTCTGGTTCACCCTCCGTTGAAAAATCTGCAGAAAATGGAATCACCGGCGCAGCATGGGGATTTTCGAATGAGATTTCGGTATTTAAAGCATCTACTAAAGGACCTCTCCTGGCCACACCAAATACAGTTACACCCTCTAAAGCCAATAACTTGGCAGTTGTCCTGCCAATCCCTTGGCTAGCGCCAGTGACTAAGGCAGTTTTACCTTTTAAACCCCAATCCACGCTGACCCCTATCGATTTATTTGATCGCACCATTTCATTAAAATGGGTTTTTCGTTTAAAGTATCTATGAAACTAAAGAATAAAAATATTAGCACACCAAGCAATTTCTGAGATCGAAAGGTTGTCATGCCCCATAAAAAAATTTCACTCTCACAGAGTTTTTTTTATTTCGCAATATCGCTTGGCCTAATTTGGCCTACCAGTGAAGGTATTTCGCAAACAAAATACCCAAGTCGAACAGTCACCATCGTAGTTACTAATCCGCCTGGGGGAGGTACTGACGCATTTGCCCGATTTATTGCACAAGGGCTGTCCACCAAGTTTGGACAATCAGTCATTGTGGATAATAAACCGGGTGGCAATGGCACTATTGCAACTGAATATGTTGCTAGGGCGCAGCCAGATGGGTATACGATTCTTTTAGGTTATACGGCTACACATAGTATCAACCCAGCTTTCTCTAAACTGAAGTACGACCCAATTAAAGACTTCGAACCAATCGGTATGATTGCCTTTTCTCCAACTCTGATGGTGGCTAACGCGAATCTGCCAGTAAACAATGTGAAAGAGCTGGTAGCTCTGATTAAATCAAAGCCTGGTACAGTCAATTTTGCTTCTGCTGGCAAAGGCTCAGCACCACATTTTGCCGGAGAATTATTCAAAATCTCTACCGGCACAGATATTTTGCATGTACCCTACAAAGGAGCCGCTCCAGGGGTCATGGACACGATTGGTGGGACTACCCAAATCATGTTTCCTAGCCTCTTTACCGCTTATCCGCATGTCAAAGCAGGAAAACTAAAAGCGATGGGTATTGCCGGTGAAAAGCGCTCTAAAGCTGTGCCGGATATTCCAACTCTAGCAGAGCAAGGCATCCCTGATGTCAATGTCCCTCAATGGTATGGCCTCTTCGCTCCAGCCAATACACCACCTGCCATTATTCAACTTCTCAATAAAGAAATGAATCTCATCCTGAGCGATCCTGTAGTTGAAAAGAAAATTGAAGACCAAGGCGCTGAAGTAGAAACAAGCTCACCAGAGCAACTTAAACAGTTTGTTCAAAAGGAATTAATTCGCTGGAAAAATGTTGTTGCAAAAACCAAAATCATGCCAGACTAATTCTTTTAAATTGCGCACTCAACACAACCTAAAACCTACTAAAGTTAATATGCCCTCTCCTTCTCCTGGCTTGCTTTTTAAAAATGCGCTCAAGCTCGAGTCGCCTTTACAAATAGTCGGTGCCATCAATGCAAATCACGCTCTACTCGCTCAACGAGCAGGCTACGAGGCCATCTATTTGTCTGGCGGCGGTGTCTCCGCAGGGTCTCTTGGTCTTCCAGATCTTGGCATTTCTAATTTAGATGATGTCTTAACGGATGCGCGACGAATTACCGATATTTGCCCTTTGCCACTGTTAGTAGATGTCGATACGGGCTTTGGATCTTCTGCATTTAATATTGCCAGAACAGTCAGGTCCATGGAAAAAGCCGGTGTTGCTGCTATGCATATCGAGGATCAAGTTGGGGCAAAACGTTGTGGCCATCGCCCAAATAAAGAAATCGTTAGCGCCCAAGAGATGGTTGATAGAATCAAGGCAGCAGTGGATGCGCGAACCGATCAGGATTTTGTAATTATGGCAAGGATAGACGCTCTTGCCGTTGAGGGGATGAGTGCAGCGCTAGACCGAGCAATGCTTTGTGTTGAAGCAGGTGCTGATATGATTTTTCCAGAAGCTGTTACTGAGCTAGAGCAGTTTGGGCAATTTGTTGCTCATGCCAAGGTCCCCATCTTGGCGAATATAACGGAGTTTGGCAAAACACCTTTATTTACTCTGGAGGAGTTACGCAGTGCAAGAGTTAGTATTGCACTATACCCACTCTCCGCATTTAGGGCTATAAACCGCGTCGCAGAAACGGTTTATCAATCTATTCGTAAAAATGGCACGCAACAAGAAGTAGTTCAGTTGATGCAAACGCGTGATGAACTATACGATCGGATTAATTATCATGCTTATGAACAAAGTCTTGATGCTATTTTTCAACAAGAAAAATAGCATCAAGATATCAACAAATGTACCCAATTCACATTTTTAAAATAACGCTCTACAGTTTTCTGCTCATTCTAACTAGCCTCAACCCCAATCACTCCACGGCTCAGGAGTATCCTTATAAACCTATTAAACTAATCATTCCATTTGCGCCCGGTGGAGGTAACGATGCAATTGGGCGTCTACTAGCTAAAAACTTTTCTGAAAGCCTAGCTCAAACAGTTATTGTTGAAAATCGCGCTGGGGCAGGCGGGCGCTTAGGGGTTGAGAGTGGCGTCAAGTCTGAGCCTGATGGCTATACCCTCACTCTGATATCCAATAGCTACGCTGCTAATCCAAGCCTTTATGTAATTAATTTTGATCCAATCATTGACATCACAGCTATCGGTCTAATTGCAAAAACGCCTCTTCTGATAGCTGTTCGGCAAGACTTACCAGTAAGTAACATCCAAGAATTACTTCAACATGTCAAAAATAACCCGCAAAAATTATCGTATGCCTCCTCCGGATTGGGTGGTATCTCACACCTTGCAACAGAGCTTTTTTTAAAAGTTGCTGGAGTTGAGATGATTCATATTCCGTATAAAGGTACCTCACCAGCTATGACGGATATTGTTGGAGGTGTCACGGATTTATTTTTTAGTACATCAGGCGCTGCAATCCCTTATCTAAAAGCCAAAAAGATTAAAGTTCTAGCTGTTACCACTGCCAAACGAAGTAGCGCTGAGCCAGATATTCCAACAGTTGCAGAATCAGGTCTACCGAATTATGACGTGACAGTTTGGTATGGCCTGATCGGACCTAAAAATCTACCGGTGAATATCCAACAGCGACTTAATCGGGAATTAAATAACGCCTTAAAAGACCCTAGAACTATAGCGCTATTTAAAACGACTGGTGATGAGAGCGCTCCGGGAACTTCTGCAGAATTTAAATCCATCATCCAGCAAGAAATAACGCAGTGGAAGCGCGTTGTTCTAGCGTCAAAAATTCAAGTCCAATAATATAAAAGGTGCATCATGCAAACTAAAATTCCATGTATTGTCATGCGCGGCGGAACTTCTAGAGGTCCTTTTTTTCTAGCAACTGACTTACCTTCAGACCAACCTACGCGTGACGAGGTTCTTTTAGCCGTCATGGGCTCAGCGCATGAGTATCAAGTGGACGGTATTGGAGGAGCAACTCCCTTTACCAGTAAAGTAGCCATTATTAGTAAATCTAATCGTCCCAATATTGATGTTGACTATTTATTTGCGCAAGTATTAGTGAATGAAAGAAGGGTTGATACCAAACCGAATTGTGGCAACATGCTCAGTGCCGTAGGCTCCTTTGCAATCGAAAGATTATTAGTTAAACCAACTGGTGATAAGACAACTATCAAAATTTTTAATGTGAATACCCAAGCCGTTGTCGAGGCCATAGTAGAAACGCCGCATGGTGAAATTAATTATGATGGCGAGGTGAGTATCGACGGAGTTCCGGGAACAGCCGCGCCAGTACTTTTAAATTTTACGAGTGCGATTGGTTCAGTAACTGGCAAACTACTCCCCACTGGACAACCCACCAATATTATTCAAGGTATTACCGTAAGTTGTGTTGACGTCGCTATGCCAATGATGTTGATTGATGCTGAACAACTCGGTAAAACTGGTCATGAAACTGCCTCTGAATTAGATCACGATTTAGAATTCATGCGCAAAATTGAGAGTATCCGATTAGAGGCAGGGCATTTAATGGGGCTTGGAGATGTCTCTCAATCCGTGGTTCCAAAAATAGGCCTACTGGCCAAACCAGCCCATGGCGGAACAATTAGTTCCCGGTATTTTGTCCCCTATTCTTGTCACAAAGCACATGCTGTTACTGGTGCAGTTTGCGTTGCCTCGGCCTGCGCAATCCCAGGAACTGTTGCGGCACGACTCTCTGGAGTTGCCGCATCATCTTCGCAAGGAATGATCGATATAGAACACCCTACCGGTAAAATTACGATCGATCTCGATGCTAGTCTTAGTAACTCCAATCCTGTTATTCGAAAAGCTGCGCTGGTTCGAACTGCTCGTAAAGTTTTTGAAGGGTATTCTTGTATCCCAAAAACTGTCTGGGCAAATAATCTCACATGAAAACTAAAGAGATCCCGATCTTTCTTGACTACTCTCAGTCGGCGCCAGAACGAGAGTTATGCACAGATTGTGGGATCTCCCGGACAACTGACCCTAAAAGATGTGGGACTGCCTGCCAATTTATTCATCCTCAATATGAATCTCTAGAACAAAAAATACACGGTAAAACGCGCACTGATCAGGGTGAAGATGCTCTATTTTTTGGCTCTTTTAGACAGATGTACCGGGCCAAATTAAAAAATCCACTGCCCGGTGCGCAGTGGTCTGGAATAACTACAAGCCTAGGAGAGAAGCTTCTAGAAACAAACCAAGTAGATGCTATTCTGACTATGGCACCAGACGCGCTTGACCCGTGGAAACCAACACCAATCTTAATTACCCAAAGTACAGATATGGTAATGGCCAGAGGTATGCGTATGGGCTACGCTCCATTATTAGCTCTTCTAGATGTGGCTAAAGAGAAAGGTTATAAGCGTTTAGGTATTATAGGTATACCTTGTCAAGTCTATGCCCTACGCGCACTTGAAAAAGAATTATCACTCGAGCAGTTATTCGTGATCGGAACGCCTTGCTCCGACAACACAACAACCGCCAATTTTCATGAGTTCTTACAATTAATTGATCCTCAACCAGAAACAATTACCTATCTTGAATTTCGAGCAGACTATCAGGTGGAACTGCGATTTTCCAATGGTAAGAAAAAACTTATCCCTTTTTTAAAATTGCCCCTATCTAAACTTCGACCAGATTTTTTTCCACTAACTTGTAGAACCTGTGTTGATTACACGAATACCCTTTCTGATATCACTATTGGATATATGGGAGGAACCGGCGAGCAGTGGCTCATCGTTCGCAACGAACGCGGGGAGAATTTACTCTCGATGCTAGGTGATAGCATCACCTTAAGCTCTCCCGAAAGTGCTGGTAATCGATTCGGCCCAGTCAAAGGATTTATGAAAAATGTCGAACTCGCTGCTGGCGGACTACCCCTTCGGCAAATGCCTGATTGGTTACGCCCTATTGTGGCTTGGCTAATGCCTAAAATAGGCCCAAGAGGTCTTGAATTCGCTAGAGCTCGTGTTGAAATGAAGGCGATTGAAACAGTCTTACATTTACGCCGAGAGATGCCCAAGAAGATTAAAAACATGGTTCCTGACCATGTTTGGAAGTTAACGAAGCAGTACGGCCTACAGCCCAAATCTGATGAGCTGAATCAATGATTTCCTAGATCATCAATTTTCCTTACAAAAATTACAAAATCGGTTAATCTATCTCTATGAGATATTTAATTGGAGATCCTATGAAGGCCCTTAACTTTTTGCACAAAATGATTCTGACTCTGATCGGGATATTTCTAACTGGATCACTGCTGGCCCAAAATACTTTTCCGAATAGGCCAATTCGCTTTATTATTCCATTTCCGGCGGCCGGTGCAACAGATAACGTTGCTAGACCCGTCGCAGCAGAAATAAATCGCGCCACTGGTTGGAATGTTGTAATCGAAAATAAACCAGGCGCTGGGGCAAACATCGGAGCAGATTTTGTCGCTAAATCACCCAACGACGGTTATACCTGGCTCATGGCCTCCGTAGGTACTCATGGCATTAATCAACCCCTTTACAATCAAGGGAATTATCGATTACCCTTTGATCCAATTAAAGACTTTACGCCCATCACTCTAGTAGCTCAGCTACCAAATGTGCTCGTAGTAAATCCTGAATTTGCCACTAAAAATAAAATTAATTCTGTACAAGATTTAATCAATTACGCTAAAGCAAATCCTGGCAAAGTAAATATGGCCTCTAGTGGCAGCGGAACTTCGATTCATATGTCTGGCGAGCTATTCAAATCCCTCACCAAAACGTATATGCTTCACCTACCCTACAAGGGAAGTAATCCAGCACTAACGGATTTAATCGCCGGCAATACCGATATCATGTTCGATAATCTCCCCTCTTCGATCAATTTTATTCGCGCTGGAAGACTCAAAGCTATCGCCGTGACAAGCGCCAAAAGAACGCCATCATTTCCAGAATTACCGACTATCGCAGAGGCTGCAAATCTCCCAAGTTATGAGGCTTCGTCTTGGTTTGGTATCGTATTACCTGCCAATATGCCCCCAGAGTTAGCCAACCGAATCAGTACTGAGGTGATTAAAGCCGTTAAAAGTCCAGCAGTTCGAGAACAACTGATTGCGATGGGGGCCGAGCCAGTTGGCAATACCAATGCGCAATTTGCAGAGTTTATCAAACAAGAAATTGCGAAATGGACGAAGGTGGTGAAAGACTCTGGTGCAAAGGTAGACTGAGCAAGCAACCCCTAACTTCTGAGACTTTTCGCGCAAGCATAACAACCGCATGATCAAGGTCTCTGATTATGATTTAAATTAACTCAACTCCGATAGGCGTTTAGTGGGCGTAATCGCCTCAGGATCAGTTACTAGTTCAATAATTGAGCCCTGACTAGAGGCCAGCGCCTCTTGAAATGCAGCCTGAAACTGTTCCGTCTTCTTAATCTGAAACCCTAACATGTGATAACTGGCTGCTAACTGTACAAAATTCGGATTCGTTAAATTTGTTCCAGATATACGAGATTTATATTCTCGCTCTTGATGCATACGAATGGTTCCAAACATGCCATTGTTTAAAATAAGCACAATAATTTTTATGCCATAACGCATCGCTGTTGCCAGTTCTTGCGAATTCATCATAAAGTCGCCATCACCAGCAACGCATATTACACAACGATTTGGATAAGTCATTTTTGCAGCAATCGCTGCCGGTAAGCCATATCCCATCGAACCATTGACCGGAGCTAATTGCGTTCTAAATCCGCCGTAGCGATAAAACCGATGTACCCAAGTCGCAAAATTACCCGCACCGTTCGTAATAATTGCATCCTTAGGTATCCAGGTCGATAGATCTGAGAAAATTTGTGCTAACTGGATTTCCCCAACAATTGGTAAGGGTTTTGTAAAAAGAATTTGATCTTCTCTAGCGCTTTGGTAGTGTTCAGGTTCTGTCTGCATCCTCAAAGGATATTGCGCTAAGGCTTTGACAAAAAACGTTGGTGAACAGTTCAGAGCAAAGTCGGGACGATAAACGCTACCTAACTCCTGTGCACCAGGATGAATATGAATCATTGTCTGCCGAGGGCTTGGTATATCAAATAATGTATAGCCGCCAGTTGCCGCCTCACTTAAACGATCGCCAATGACTAAAACCACGTCCGAGGCTTGGATCCGCACGGTTAACTTGACATTTGCAGCAATGCCAATATATCCTGCAAATGATGGACTGTCGTTATCTACCAAGTCTTGGTAACGAAATGAAGTTGCTATTGGAACACGTTGCTGATTTGCCCACTGCTCTAAGAGCGCACAGGATTCTTCATCCCAAGAACTACCTCCCACAATGATAAACGGACGCTTTGCACTACTAAACACTGCCATCGCTTGCTCAAATGTCGTCTGGTCTAAGCCCGGTTGAATAATGTGCGCCATTAGAGTGGGTTTTTCTTCGCCTAATGCAAACAACATATCCTCTGGCAAAGCCAAAACTACTGGTCCTTTTCGGCCAGCTTGCGCAATATGAAAAGCCTTTGAGATATATTCATCGATTCGATCTACGCGATCAATACTACCAACCCACTTCGCGCATTCAGAAAACATCTGCCGAAAATCCATCTCCTGAAATGCTTCTCTACCAACCATCTCACTACTAACCTGACCAATTAATAAAACTAAAGGGGTGCTATCTTGATATGCAGTATGCACGCCAATAATTGCATTAGAAGCGCCAGGCCCCCGAGTAACTAATAAAACGCCTGGCTTACCCGTCAGCTTGCCATAGGCTTCAGCCATGTAGGCTGCACCACCCTCTTGGCGGCAGGTAATAAACTGCATTTTTTCTGCGTGTTCAACAAAGCCGTCCAATAAGGGTAAAAAACTTTCGCCAGGAACACCAAAAGCAAACTCCACACCCTGTCTCGATAATGCATTCGCTAAAATCTTTCCGCCGTGCATCCTCATTTCTAAGCTACCGAAGATTGCAAAACGTTTTGGGCAGCAACTACCCCACTACTTTTTAATTGCACTCCAAAAATCTGCAAGCCCATCTCACAACCACTAATAGCAGCCATTAACGATAAAGCATTACAGTCACCTAAGTGTCCAATCCGAAATACCCGCCCCTTTAATTTACCAAGACCAGTTCCTAAGGATAAGTTAAAACGCTCTAGAATGAGTTTACGCAATGCGTCTGCGTCTACTCCCTCAGGCAATAAAACGCTTGTGACTACCGGAGAATATACTGCTGGGTCTTTACACAAGACTTCTAAGCCCCAAGCTTGAATGGCTGCTCGGCAAGCCCTACCTAATAATTCATGGCGGGCAAAGACTTGAACTAAGCCCTCAGCTAAGATCATATCAATCGCCTCACTCAAACCATACATCAAATTGGTAGCCGGTGTAGTTGGGTAATATCCCGTTTTATTCGATTCTAAAATTTCATCCCAAGCCCAAAAGGCCTTCGGCAATTTTGCAACTTTACTGGCCTCTATCGCTTTTTGAGAAACCACGTTAAAAGCTAATCCTGGTGGCAACATCAAACCTTTTTGTGAGCCACTAATTGTGACGTCAACAGCCCATTCGTCATGCCGGTAATCTGCAGAGCCAAGTCCAGAAATGGTATCTACCATGAGTAATGCTGGATGGCCAGCCCTTAAGATCGCGTCCCTTACAGCCGCAATGTCCGAAGTTATCCCGGTAGATGTCTCATTATGAACAACACAAACTGCTTTAATTTGATGCTGGGTATCTTGGCGTAAGCGTTCCTCAATTTTCTGAGCATCAACCCCGTATCTCCAACCTTCTAGGCCAGGTATGCCCAAAAACTCTGTTTGCAGGCCAAGTCGGTCTGCTAATCTTTTCCATAAACTGGCAAAGTGTCCAGACTCATACATCAAAACTAAATCACCTGGCGATAGGGTGTTTACTAAAGCAGCCTCCCAAGCACCAGTACCAGATGAAGGATAAATAATTACTGGACAGACTGTTTTAAAGATTTTCTTGATTTGAGTCAGCAACCTTAATCCAAACTCCCCAAATTCAGGTCCACGATGATCAATAGTTTGATAACTAATCGCCCTTAAAATCCGCGAGGGAACAGGACTAGGTCCCGGTATATGCAGAAAATGACGCCCAGATGGATGATTGTCGAGTTTTAACATGAGACCCCTCTTATTTTTATAAAATAAACCTATTTTGATAGACCCTTGGGTCAATCCAACACTTATAGTGGTTATTACTATACATCGTTTAGTGATTATTCCTATATATTGTGGTTGTATCCCAATCTTTTGAAGCTCGCCGCAATGAATAAACCAAACGAAATACCTATCTTAACTGCCCGCCTTTTACAGCAGACTTCTGGCCAACTATTCACAGACTCTGCAAGTCGGGGCCGATATGCTACGGATGCATCGATTTATCAAACGATGCCTAAGGCAGTTTTTATTCCTAAAACAGCAGATGATGTGGTGGCAGCGATTGGCATCGCGGCTGAGTTATCAGTTCCTATTTTAGCAAGAGGCGGCGGAACTAGTCAGTGTGGTCAAACAACTGGCGCCGCCCTAGTGATTGATAACAGCCCTCATTTTAGAAAATTACTGCATCTGGATTTAGAAGAAAAAACAGTCGAAGTCGAACCAGGCATGGTCCTAGACCATCTTAATCAATTACTAAAGCCCCACCAACTTTGGTTTCCTGTCGACGTCTCAACCTCTGGCCAAGCTACTATTGGAGGAATGGCCGGGAATAATTCCTGCGGTAGCCGGTCAATTCAATATGGCAATATGGTACATAACGTTCTGGGCATCGACGCTTGGCTAGCTGACGGGACTCTTGCACAATTTGGCAAGATAGGCCATGCCCAAGGCAGAGCTCTTGAGCTGGGTAATTTCGTACAGTCGCTTGCAAAGAAATACCAGTCCGAGATCATCACCCACTGGCCAAAAGTACTTCGACGTGTAGCGGGCTATAACCTCGATATCTTTGATAACCAGAGTGAAAAGCCTTACACAACAGACGGACATGTTAATTTGGCGCATCTTTTAGTCGGTAGTGAAGGCACTCTAGGTTACTTTAAAAAATTAAAACTACAATTATCTCCCCTGCCAAGCCACAAAGTACTTGGTGTTATTAATTTTGCAAACTTTCATCAAGCCATGCAAAGTGCGCAACATATCGTCAAACTAGGACCTTGCGCTGTTGAACTCGTTGATCGGACAATGATTGATTTAGCAAGGCATAATCCCGTCTTTAAAGAAGTGATTGAAACGGGTTTAATTGATAAAAACGCGCCAACTCCAGAGGCCATCCTACTAGTCGAGTTTGCTGGTGATGAACTCAAACCACTTATTCAGAAAGTGAATGATCTGACCGTTCTTATGAGTGATCTAGGTCACCCAAACTCTGTTGTGCAGTTAATCGACCCTTCTGCCCAAAAAAATCTTTGGGAAGTTCGTAAAGCTGGGCTCAATATTATGATGAGCTTAAAAGGTGATGGAAAGCCAGTAAGCTTCATTGAAGATTGCGCAGTTCCACTTGAACATCTTGCTGAATATACAGACGCTTTAACCGAAGTATTTACCCAACATGGTACCCGAGGAACTTGGTATGCCCATGCCTCAGTTGGGACTTTACACGTCAGACCAATACTGGATATGCGCCGTGACGGCGCCGCCAAAATGCGCGCCATTGCCGAGGAGGCGGCAGTCCTTGTCAAGCGCTTCAAAGGGGCCTTTAGCGGAGAACATGGTGATGGAATCTCAAGGGGTGAGTGGGTGCAATGGCAATTTGGCCCCAAACTGAATGAGGCCTTGATTGCAATTAAAAATGCCTTTGATCCAAATCAGCTCTTTAATCCTGGGAAAATCGTCCATACCCCTAAAATGGATGACCAGAGTCTATTTCGGTTTAGTCCACAGTACCAAGTCATCCCACTAAAAACTTCACTCGATTGGTCAGCTTGGAATGTACAAAATAATCCGATGACAGAAGAAGTTTCTAGTGCAGGAACTGGTCAAGATCCCGCCCAAGGTTTTGCCAAAGCAGTTGAAATGTGCAATAACAACGGGCATTGCCGTAAATTTGATACAGGGACAATGTGTCCGAGTTACCGGGTAACTCGTGACGAGCAACATGTGACCAGAGGCAGAGCCAATACCTTACGCTTAGCACTTTCCAATCAACTTGATACAGACGCCTTTATTGGTGGCGCTGTTAAAGAGGCTATGGATTTATGCGTGAGTTGTAAGGGCTGTAAAAGAGAGTGTCCTACGGGTGTAGATATGGCGAAGATGAAGATAGAATTCTTAAGCCACTACAAAGCAAAACACGGCTTTACGCTGCGTGATCGCCTCATTGCTCATCTTCCGCAATATGCCAGTTGGATTAGCCGAATTCCGTTTTTAGCCAGTTTAATGAATGTCCGAAATCGAATTCCTATCTTAGCGAAATTGATCGAAAAAATGACTGGAATATCAGCTTCGCGAACGCTTCCAAAATGGCGCAGCGATACAATTTGGAAAAATCCGATTGCAAAAAGTCCTCAGGATCTATTTATCCAATCAAAAAAACCAGTTGTGCTCTGGGCAGATACTTTTAATGGATATTTTGAACCTGAAAATATTTTGGCCGCTAAAAATGTTCTAGAGGCAAATGGCTATAGTGTTCATATTCCAATGAAGTCTCAAGGACACTACTGTTGCGGAAGAACTTTTCTAAGTAGCGGTATGATCGATAAAGCCACTGCTAGCGCGCAAGAACTCTTAGAAGTATTACTTCCATTTGCAACTCAAGAGATTCCGATTATTGGACTCGAGCCATCTTGCTTACTGAGCTTGCGTGATGAATTTTTAGTTATGGGACTGGGTGATGGAGCACAAATTATCGAAAGAAATAGCTTCACATTTGAAGAATTCTTACTCAAAGAATACCAGTGTGGAGATTTCAAACCAAACTTTACCCCTGCAGCACAAGAAATGTTGATTCATGGCCATTGCCATCAAAAAGCCTTTGATGTTGTCACACCAATGCAGACCATTTTAGGGCTTATTCCAAACGCCAACCCACAAATAATCGAAACTTCTTGTTGTGGTATGGCTGGTAATTTTGGTTATGAAGTAGAACATCAAGAAATTTCTATGCAAATGGCTGAATTACAACTATTGCCGGCTATCCGAAAAGCGGCTGATAAATTGATAGTCGCTGATGGGACGAGTTGTCGCCATCAGATATTAGATGGTACTAATCGTCATGCTATACACCTTGCAGTAGTTTTAGAAAAACATCTCCCAACAAAAATTACTACATCCCAATAACAATTACTAAAAACAACCTGGAGACATCATGCAACTTATCAGACTGATCTTTTTATCATTAAGTGTTTTCCTATTTTCTAATACTGCTATCAGTCAAACCTTCCCTGCTCCCAATAAACCAATTCGGCTGATTGTAGGATTTGCCCCTGGCGGAGGAACTGATATCGTTGCACGAGCACTTGCTCCTAAAATTGGTGAGATCCTTGGGCAATCCGTCATCGTCGAAACGCGCTCTGGTGCTGCTGGCACAATTGCTGCAGATATGGTTTCTAAATCTACTCCCGATGGACATACCCTACTCATGGGGCACTCCAACTCGAATGCTATTGCGCCATTTGTTCTAGCTAAAGTGCCGTATAACGCAGCCAATGACTTTACACCGATTACCTATGTGGGCTACGTGCCTAATATCTTGGCAATCAATCCAAATATTCCAGCAAATACGGTTGCAGAACTGGTAAGCCTTGCAAAAAGTAAACCTGGGCAACTTACCTACGGCTCCTCAGGTACGGGCAGTACCCAACATTTAGCGGGAGCTCTGTTTGGGAAAATATCTCAGATCGAAATAAATCATATTCCTTATAAAGGTAGTGGCCAAGCAATCATTGATTTACTTGCCGGTCAAATTACGATGAATTTCGATACGATGCCGCCAGTCCTTGAGCATATTCGTGCTGGAAAGTTAAGAGCATTAGCCATCTCAACGCCCAAGCGCTTAGATTTATTATCTCAAGTCCCAACCTTTAGCGAGGTAGGAATACAGGGTTTTGATGTCACGAACTGGTATGCCATTATTGGTCCTAAAGGAATGGCTCCAGAGGTTGTTGCCAAAATAGACCGTGCCGTGCGAGGCGCTATGTCTGAGCCAGCGATTAAATCCACACTCGACTCTCAGGGTCTTCAAACAAGTGGTCCAAGCACTCCAGAGGCCTTTGGAACTTTTATCAAAGCTGAACTAGATAAATATTCAAAAATGGTTAAAGAGTTAAATATCAAATCTGAATAATTAATCGGTATATCTTAAGCCAAACACACGAATATGGGAAAATAAAGTAGGAGTATTTCTAGATTACTTAGTTATTAAATCGATTGGAGCCAGTGGTCAGATTTCGCTTGGTAAAGAACATGCAGGTCGTTAGGTTTTAGTTGAAATCCCTAAACCAGGTGTTTCTGCTTAGAGGGATCAACCCTGGTGATTCTTCATGCTTTTATAAAAAAATAACAAGTAATTCACAAACAGGACTTGAATTTGGCCAAGGAACGAATCAAAATTTTAAAAAGGAAATAAGATGTCGAAAAAAAATATTGGCTCTAGTTTTGATAAATTTTTGCAAGAAGAATCACTCCTTGAATCCACAACTGCTATTTCTCTAAAAAGGGTTATTACTTGGCAAATTGAACAAGAAATGAAAGCTCAAAAATTGACGAAAACTGCCCTTTCTAAAAGTATGCATTCACGAATTGACTCACATTAAAAGTTACCCGGGCGGAGTCTAAATTACTCCGCTTTAATATTTTTCTCACGAATCACTTTTGCCCACATCTCTTTTTCTTCTCGCATTTGTTGTGCAAATTGATTTGGGTTATTAGCAACAATTTCATTACCACCTTTTAGTGCAAAACTAGCAATATCAGGTGTTGCCATAATCTTGGCGACAACACCGCTTAATTTATTTTGTAAATCAACGGATAATCCGGGTGGGGCTAGCATACCCAACCAAATATAAGCAGCTAATCCATTTAAGCCATGTTCAGCCATCGTCGGGGCATTCGGAGCTGCGCTCGATCGTTTATCAGCAAATACCGCTAAACCCCGCATCTTGCCGGCATTGACCATCTGCTGAGAATTACCTACACTATCGCAAAACATTTGTGTCTCACCGGCAATTAATGCAGCCTGGGCCGGTGCTGCACCTTTATATGGCACATGCACAATACTTGTCCCAGCAGCTCCATTAAAGAGTTCGCAGGCTAAATGCCCTCCACTACCAATTCCAACGCTGGAGTAATTTAATTGCCCCGGACGGGCTTTAACATACTGAATATATTCAGGCAAAGTCTTAACGGGCAAACTTGGATTAACCAACAAATACATCGGATATTTAATCGCCATCGATATCGGAGAAAAATCTTTAACGGATTCATAGGGCGGTGGCGTTTTTAATAAAGGACTTATTAAATGTGCGCTATTTGATGTGAATAATAATGTATATCCATCCGCCGGGGCATTCATGACTAGTAAGGTCCCTGTAGCGCCAGTTCCCCCTACCTTGTTATCAACCACCACCGGTTGCTTCCATTCTTCTTGCATTTTATTGGCAATTAAACGAGCGTAATTGTCAGTCGGCCCACCCGGGGGGAAAGGTACAACCATCTTAATTGCGCGATTTGGATAATTCGGGTCTGCCAAGACCTGTTGGGGGACAATACCCGAAAACAAAGCACCAAAACATAGCGCTACAAAATTAAATCTATTTACTTCAGATACCAGCTTTGAAAATAGTTGTCTTTGGATAACTCTCATGGTCTCACCTCTTATAATTTTTCGACTCTCAAGAAAAACGATCAATATCAATCGCTAGGATCATTCTCACCACACCCAATTGAAACTATTTTTAGTGTTTGGTGGTTGCTCTACATCAGAAATTAGTTTACATTCTAATCATAAAAAATTAAACATCAAGGAGAAACTCCGTGAATACGATGAATCACAACACCAATTCGCAACTTTCTTACATAACAATTATTCTAACTCTGCTTTTTATAAGCCTTTTTTATCCAAATGCGATAGCGCAAAACTACCCAAACAAACCAATAAAAATTATTATTCCATTCCCGGCTGGTGATCCAATCGATGTCATCACTAGGATGATTGCACCTAAATTAACCGAAACTTTAGGTCAATCAATCATCGTCGAAAATATTGCTGGTGGTAGCGGGTCAATTGGAATTTCAGCTCTTACTAAAGCTACTGCAGATGGTTACACCATATCCGCTGTGCAAACGGGTAATCTCATTGTGCTGCCACAAACACTCAAATCAGTTAAATACAATACGCTAAAAGATATCGCTCCAATTGCCCTAGTTCTAAAAAATTATCAAGGCATTGCAGCTACTGCAAACGCGCCTTTTAACAACTTAAAGGAAATGGTTGCCTATGCCAAAGCAAATCCTGGCAAACTTAGCTTAGCAACAAATGGCGAGGGTGGTTACCCACACCTTACCTTTGAAGATTTTCGAATGCGTGCCAACTTTACCTATTTACATATCCCTTATAAAGGGAGCGTTCAACTCAGTACCGATCTCATTGGTGGACAAGTTCAAGTTGGAATCTTAGGTTTCGCCTCTTTTATTCCTCATATCCGAAGCGGTAAACTGAAATTGCTAGGTATTAGTAGTTCAGTAAAAGTCTCTTCTTGGCCCGATGCCCAGCTAACCAGCGAGATTGTGCCAGGCTTTAGCGCTGAAGGATGGTTTGGTTATGGGGCCCCAGGTGGAACTTCTCCTGAAGTGATCAAACTTCTCAATCAGGCAATTAATCAAGCGTTTACCGATAAAGCAATTATTAATAAACTCTCTGAACTCAATTTGATGGTTGAATCACAAAGTCCAGCTTATTTTGAGGAAGTCATCTTGAATGACTTTAGCCGGTATGCCGGGATTGTTAAAGCCTCTGGCCTTCAACCGCAATAAGTTTTTATTAAGCAAGCTTGCCGACCTGCGCTTCTAATAAGCGCCACACTTCGGAACCAAGCTCTGCTTTCCAGCGCTGATAAAAAGTTCCAGCTAAGCGCTGTCTAAATGGCTTCGTATCGACCATATTAAAGACCATCCCCTGACTCTTCAGAGAAGTCGCTAACTCCAAATTCAGATCAATCGTATATTGTCGTTGCCTACCAATATGAGTCCGCACTTGATGCAAAATAATTTCCTGAATATCTACCGGTAAAGCTTCCCAAAAGCCTAGATTACCAATTAAATTAAACCCTGACCACATATGAGAGGTCATACTGACATATTTAGTCACTTCATGTAACTTGAGTGAGTCAATAATGGCTAAGGGATTTTCTTGAGCCTGTAATTTTCCTGTCTTCAACGCATCGTATAGTTCTAGGACAAATAGCGGTACCGGCTTAGCACCAAGGGCACGGAAGGTTTCTTCAAATACTTGCCCCTCAGGAATACGGATTACCAGCCCCTCTAAGTCACTGACGTCTTTAACTGGTTGAGTATTCGTAACAATATGCCTAAAACCATTTTCCATTAAGCCGCCAGGAACAAGATACAAACCTTTTGTGCCAAGCTCACGCCGCAAATATTCGCCTAATAAACCATCCATCGCCCCATATACATCAGTATTATCTCTAAAAGCAAAGGGAAGACTTTGAACATTCATCGTCGGTGTGATCGGTCCGAGAATACTCCCCATCAATGCGTAAAACTGAATATCCCCCTGTATAACTCCGTCAACGATATCTAGGTGCGATTTTTTTAAGCCGCCATTGTCCGCTAAAACTTCCATAACTACTCGACCATCCGTAGCTTTTTCAACATCATTCCATAAGTCCACTAGAAATGGATGTACATGACTTTTCTCTGGCTGATAGTGCAACTGTTTACCGCGCCAAATTTTTTTCTGATTTTCCAAAAAATGCCTTTCAGTTTAACGCGTAATATCTACTCAGCTTTAATTTGAGCATCCTCAATTACCTTGCCCATCTTTTGGTAATCTGCCGCCATGTAAGAACCCATCTGCATTGCGCTCATGGGCATTGGATCAATCCCGTTATCTGCTAATTTCTTAGCCACATCTGATGAATTCACCACTTTAAATAGCTCCGTTGATAATTTACTAACTATTTCATCTGGCGTATTAGGCGGAGCAACTATACCTATCCATGAAGCGTAGTTATATCCTTTAACTCCTGACTCGGCAATAGTTGGAACCTCTGGCAGTGTATTAGTTCTTTGCGCTCCAGCGATGCCGATTGGCTTTAATTTACCTGACTTAATTAAGGGTAAAACTGTACCTATGGCATTGAACATCGCCGCCACTTCACCCCCTGCAGTCCCAACTGCCGCTTGGCTTGCTCCTTTATAGGGCACATGTACAAGTTTGACATTGGCAAGGGACTCAAACATCGCCATCGCAATATGTTGCGGACTGCCAACCCCGCCAGAGGCGTAATTCACTTTTCCTGGATTGGCCTTAATATAGGCAATGAATTCTGGAATCGTATTGACTGGAATATTAGGATGAACTACTAAGACAGTTGGCAAAACAGCAATCATACCTACAGGCTTAAAAAGTTTGGGGTCATAAGAAACTTTGCGCAGTTGTGGCAACACTCCTAAGATCGCATTATTACAACCACAAAATGTATATCCATCAGCCATGGCGCGCATGACTTTTTCTGCGCCAATAGCACCGGATGCGCCAGTCTGATTATCTATTAGTAAAGTCTGCCCTAAGGCAGTCCCCAAGCGCTCCGCAACAATGCGAAGAGCGACGTCAGACGCACTTCCAGTAGCAAGCGGCGTCACTAAATTGATTGGGCGATTAGGCCAAGACTGAGCAATAGCTAGTTGGCTGAAAATCATCGCCATCAAGCCAATAATTGAAAAGTTGATTTGTATAGCTAGTTGATTAAATCTGTATTGGGAATATCTCAATTGCTCCTCCTTCTATGAATTATTTAGAATTACACCTACTTAGGGTACGTATTACGAAGTATAAGTATTCCTGAATCTCAGGGCTCAGCTAAAAATAAAATGCATCCTCGAATAATTTTCCAGCAGAATCTTTAGCATTGACTAATGGCTCAATACTTTTGGGTAGCTGCCAATCAATTTTGAGTGTGGGATCGTTCCAACGAATACATTGCTCACTCTTGGCATGCCAATAATCAGTCGTTTTATATAAAAATTGTGCTTCTTCTGATAAAACCACAAAGCCATGGGCAAAGCCTTCTGGGATCCAAAGCTGTAAATGATTCTCTGCACTTAGCTCGATCCCAGTCCAAATTCCAAAAGTGGGTGATGATCGCCGAATATCAACCACAACATCATATACACGACCTTGCGTCACACGCACGAGCTTACCCTGCACATGCTCCGTTTGATAATGAAGTCCTCTCAAAACGTATTGCTTGGAATTGGAGTGATTGTCCTGCACAAAGGATTTTGTAACTCCGGTTTTTTCAGTAAACTCTTGCTGATTAAACGATTCATAAAACCAACCACGCTCGTCTCCAAATACTTTTGGATCTATAACAAGCACATCAGGGATCTCTTTAGTAGGAGTTACAGTAATCGGCATCAGAAAACCCTATCAAGCTAACATTTTTAAAAGATATTGCCCGTACGCGTTTTTCTTCAACGAGGCAGCAATTTTTTCTACAGTTTCCTTACTAATCCAGCCAGCATGAAAAGCAATTTCCTCAGGACAGGCAACCATGAGTCCTTGGCGTTTTTGCAGGGTTGCAATAAAACCGGCTGCCTCTAGTAATGAGTCATGAGTGCCAGTATCTAGCCATGCATAGCCTCGCCCCATGATCTCAACATTTAATTGCTGCATATCTAAATACCGTTGATTGATTTCGGTGATTTCTAATTCGCCGCGTTTACTGGGCTTGATTGTTTTAGCAATGTCACAGACTTGTTCATCATAAAAATACAGGCCAGTTACAGCATATGAACTTTTAGGCAAAATAGGCTTTTCTTCAATCGAGACCGCCCGCATCTGCTGATCAAATTCCACCACACCATAGCGCTCTGGATCGTTCACATGATAGGCAAATACGGTCGCGCCCTCATGAGCTATAGCTGTCTTTTGCAATTGTTTGGCAAAATCATGGCCATAAAAAATATTGTCGCCAAGTACCAAGGTACTCGGGTGATTGCCAATAAAATCTCTGCCTAAAATAAAAGCCTGTGCCAAGCCATCCGGACTAGGCTGTACCTGATAATGAATATCAATCCCCCATTGACTTCCATCTCCAAGTAACTGCGCAAATAAGGGGGTATCTTGGGGGGTCGAAATCAGTAAAATTTCTCGTATACCAGCGAGCATCAAAGTGCTTAGCGGGTAATAAATCATCGGCTTATCGTAAATCGGCATGAGTTGCTTAGATACGGCCTGCGTAACTGGATATAAACGCGTTCCAGATCCACCCGCGAGAATAATTCCCTTTCGTCGAAGTGCACTCATCTTATTAACTCATTGAATTGTTTCATATGGGTACTATTCTAAATTATTATTGCGATAGCTTTTGTACATATTCCATGACATATTGCTGAACTTGCTCTTGCCAGGGATGATCAAGGCTATTAGCGCCAATCTTTTTTAAGGTCGTCTTTAATTTTGAGTTATCCATCACTGAGTTTTTGGGCCTTGGGGCAGGTAAAGGGTAATCTTCGGTCGGAATGGGCAAAATATAATCTGACTTCACTAGCACTGGCATACCGGCATTTCTGGCCGTCTCTATTGCAAAACTAGCTAGGCCATGCCAAGTCGTCTGGCCATCTACAACTGAATGATAAAGGCCGGATTCGGCATCAGATAGCGATATTTGCAAAGCGACTCTGGCCAACCAATCACTACAAGTTGGGCAACCATACTGGTCATTAACTACTTTTAACTGTTCTTTTTGCGTTGCCAGTTTTAACATCGTTCGGATAAAGTTATTGCCTTGCCCATAAACCCAACTCGTGCGCAGAATAAAAAACTTCGCAGCTTCTTCTTGAGCTCTGTTATTAAGTCTATGAAACGTCTCTATAATTCCTAATTCACCATCCCGCTTACTAATGCCGTACTGACTCATCGGTCTTGTTTCGTCTATTTCAAAATATGGGCTTGTTTTTAAGCCATCAAATACGTAATCCGTTGAGACGTGGACTAAAACACCACGGGGTATAGGAGCAATATATTCAGCCAAAATTCGCGGAACCTGGCAATTTATTTTTTGAGATAAATCATGCTCTTTCTCCGCCAGATCTACCTGCGTATACGCTGCAGCATTCAAAATAATTTGTGGTTGATATTCCTGTAGATTTTGTAAGATACTCTGTTCTTGACTTAAATCACACTGCTCCCGCCCCAGAAAAATAGCTGATATTTTTAAATGTTGAAACAACTTTTGTAGAGAAATACCTAACTGGCCATCTTTTCCAAAAACTAGGATTTTACGACCTTGTAAATCAGGAATATTGAATTGCGATGAGTTAGTTAGTAGCATTGACTAAAATAATAAAATTTGCAGTGAATGGAGGTGCCTAGCTGCTTTACTAGAAAGAAAATTCATGGATATACGACAACCCGTGATGCTTATTTATCATACTGCTTATTTAGCATATTGTTTATCAATCCAAGCACGATAGGATCCGGACTGAACACCGTCAACCCACGACGTATTTTCTAAATACCACTGTACTGTTTTACGAATGCCTGTCTCAAAAGTCTCACTGGGTCTCCAGCCCAACTCATTCTCAATCTTGCTAGCATCAATGGCATAGCGCCGGTCGTGCCCAGGGCGATCTTTAACAAAAGTAATTTGGTCTACATAACTGCCGCTTGACTTAGGATGCAGTTCATCCAAAATTGCGCAAATTGTTTGCACAACTTCTAAATTCGTCTTTTCGTTTCGACCGCCAATATTGTAGGTCTGGCCTAGTCGACCTTTTTCAAGAACACAGCGTATGGCCGCACAATGATCCCGAACGTATAACCAATCTCGAATTTGCTGCCCATCGCCATAGATGGGTAGCGGCTTACCCGCAATGGCATTCAGAATCACTAAAGGGATCAGTTTTTCTGGAAAATGAAAGGGGCCATAATTATTTGAACAATTGGTCGTTAGAACTGGTAATCCATAGGTATGATGCCATGCCCTTACTAAATGATCTGAAGCCGCCTTAGATGCTGAATAGGGGCTATTGGGTTCATACTGCCTAGTCTCTAAAAAAGCAGGCTCTCTCGGCTCTAGTGAGCCATATACTTCATCGGTAGAAACATGTAAAAAACGGAAGGTATTTTGCTCTGTACTAGACAAAGTCTCAAAATAAGTTCGCGCAGCCTCAAGTAACTGAAATGTCCCAACTACATTTGTCTCAATAAATTCCATCGGCCCATGGATTGATCGGTCCACATGGGACTCTGCAGCAAAATGAACAATTGCGCTCACTTGATGCTCGCTAAGTAGTGCTGATACTAATTTACGATCGGCTATATCACCCTGCACAAATACATAATTGGGGCTAGCTTCTAATTCTTTCAAATTAGAAGGATTACCCGCATACGTTAACTTATCGAGATTAACAATGCCCGGTTTTTTATTTTGCACTGCAGACTCTTGTGACGATAACGGTGTCTCTAACCCAGTTTTAGGTAAAAGGCTATCTAAAATAAAGTTAGAGCCAATAAACCCTGCACCCCCAGTGACTAAAATCATCAAGAAAACCTTATAAAAAAGATGGCGTAATTATTAGAAGTTACGTTAAGCCATCTCGTGATAGATGCTCTCATTATATATTTATTGAATTATTAATCGTTCTAAAGTATTGATATTGTTTAATTTCTAACTATCTGAGATGATTAGAAGCGATTCACTGATATCACTAGTGGAGTGCATGCCTTTACATCATGCCGTTACATCATAACTCTGCCACCATTCGTATCAATTGTTGTACCGTTTACAAATGAAGCCCCATCAGAAGCCAAATATAACATCGCATAGACATGGTCATCTTCTGTTGCCAAGCGCTTCATGGGGACCTGCAGAGCAATCCGGTCAATATCTTCTTGAGTTCTTAAGGCCTTGACACGGGGCGTTAAAGTGGTCAAAGGAGCGATATTATTGGAGGTAATCCCAAATGGTCCAAGTTCATAGGCTAAGAATTTAGATAATTGAGTCACGCCAGCCTTAGCAGCGCCATAAGCCGGCGAAGAAACGGCATGGACAGTCCGCCCAGATACGGAGGTGACATTAATAATCCGGCCAGCTTTAGACTTCTTTAATCCCGGAATCGCTGCTTGGCAACACAAAAATACACTCCTTAAATTCAGCGCAATGGTTTGATCCCATTCCGCCAAATCCATCTCTTCAATACTTTGTAATTTACTATAGCCCCCCGCACAATTCACTAAAACATCTAGACCATGACTCGCCATGATGATACTAGCGAAAGTGGCTTTTACCGCCAGAGGATCTGTCAGATCAACAGGCTTTGCAAATGCTCTATCACCAAGTTCACTAGCAATCTGTTCAATCTTTACGGCATCAATATCTAATAAAAAAACGTAGGCGCCTTGATCGTAAAAAGCTCTCGCAGCCACTTCTCCAATACCACCGGCAGAGCCAGTTACAACAACCGAACGCCCTGCCAACTCAGAATACCGAACCATTTCTTTCCCTTTTAAATCATGCCTTCATTACAGCTTCATACCCGTTTCTTTAATAATCTTACCCCAACGAGCTAGCTCACTTGCCATCAAATCAGCCATGACTTCAGGAGACGATGGACTTGCAACTACACCGGCTTGTGCCAAAGCCTTTTGTGTATCTGCAGCATTTAAGATCTGAGCTAACTCAGCATTTAGCTTTAAAACAATCTCTTTAGGAGTATTTACTGGCGCTAATAAACCTAACCACACCGAGGCGTCATAATTAGGAACTCCTGCCTCATGCAAACTTGGAATATCAGGTAATTGCGCACTACGCTTTAAAGAGGTCACCCCAAGAGCACGCAGTTGTCCTTGTTTGATCTGATTAATAACATTCGGTATACCCGCAAAACTGCTCTCTACAATGCCTGCCATGAGATCTGTTGTCGCTCCCGAGCTACTCTTGTAAGGAACATGTTCTAACTTAGTGCCAGTTAAATTCATAAACAGTTCTCCCATTAAATGCTGGGAACTACCATTACCGGATGAGGCAAAATGAATTTTATCCGGCGAAGATTTTGCTAACGCAATGTACTCTTTAACGTTATTAGCTGGGACTTTTGGATTTACTACCAAAACATATGGCGCATCTACTAGTTTAGAAATTGACGTAAAACCCTTAATCGGATCATAAGGCATGTTCTTGTATATCCAAGGGCTAATGACATGGGTTGTTGATACCATGACTAATGTATAACCGTCCGGAGCAGCTTTTGCAACGAAGTCCGTTCCAATGGTAGAGCCTGCGCCAACTTTATTTTCTATCACAAACTGCTGGCCTAAATTCGAAGTCAATTTTTGACCAACAATTCTGGCAACTACATCCGTAAAACCACCTGGCCCAAATGGCACAATTAACTTAACTGGCTTATTGGGGTAGGACTGCGCCCATAAAGGTACTCCAAAAGAAATGCTACTAATCGCAAATAAAGCGATAAGAACCCTTTTAAATAATTGCATCGAAGCGTTATTCATTAATGATCATCCCCTAGATAAAGTGGTGCTGGCATCGTGTAAAAAGCGTTCAGAATGTGATAAACCATCATATAATTTTTTTGCTGAAAACTGGCATGAGAAATGCCACGCATCACACTAAATTGCTTATTCATATTAGGCAGTAACTCATAAAAACGGATTAAGTCTTCCAGGCTAGCAATACCGTCATACTCGCCTCTCAAAATAATTGTCGGAGCTAAAATATTTTTCGGATCTAGTAGCGGCAATTTGGAGCACATGTCAACATATGTGCCAGTTGGCATGGAATCATCAAGCGTTAATATAGCGTCTGCAAATGCCTCAATGGTGGCTTGATCAGCTGTACCAGGGTGATCACGCTCGAAAATGCTATACACAAATGGGCGATCAATTGGACGACGGTTTTTGGCAATAAATTCAGGTAATTTTTTCTTACGTTGCTCCAGTGTGTGACTGCCTTCACCAGTCCATACAAAAGCATCTAGCGCTAATTTGGCAACACACTCAGGATGTCGTTGAGCAAATAAAGCCGCCTTTAAAGCACCCGACGAAATGCCATAAAACATGAGCGCTTTAACACCTGTTACTTGCAAGATATAAGAACTTCCTACCGCAATATCATCGGCCCCATTACTAATATCAAAATTAATTTCACGCTTTTTATCAGAGCGGCCGTAACCTTCATTATCCATTGTCCAAGTATCAAATCCATGATCAGAAAACCAGTCCATGGCAGAAGAGTAAGGTCGATTTGGAACATGCAAATCAAAGGTTGGTTGTGAAGCCATGGACGATCCATGGATGAAAAAAATGATTCCTTGGTAGGCAACTTTTGGGGAGGCTTTTTTCTCCCACATAAATAAATTCACGTCGCCCTTTTTTACCCAATGCTCATTTCCACCCGTCCACTGAACCTGCACCATGCCAATCCCCTTTTTCAAACAATTATTTACAAACAATTAATCAAATATTTTTACCAGTAGTTAAAGTAATTTAATTACCGAAGCCTAAGTTTATCTGAAATTGAAACACTGATTCCCCTTATTCATCCTGCCCTACCATTATCCGATAACGCAATATCCATAGTGCACAGACTAAATATCGAGTAAAGTACTGTTTATGAAGAAAACTGATATGTATAAGAATGCCGGATTAACTCTGGCCAATAAGCTAAAAAATAACTCTTTAGCAAAGCCTAGCCTCAAAAATAATCGTCTAGATCATCAAAAAATTAATCCTTTACTCGACTCTTTAATCAAAAAATCAAATACATCTAACTCCATCTGAAAATCTCTTTAGCTAAAATATGTGCGCCTCTTTATCTCATTTAATCAGAATTGTAAGTATCGCGACTGCACTTATTTTTTTAAGCTCGCCTACTTTTGCCCAAAACTACCCGAATAAAACCATCAAAATGGTCGTACCATACCCGGCTGGAGGTGGCTCAGATACTTTATCAAGACCTCTTGCGCAAAGATTATCTGCTGAATTAGGTCAGGCAGTCATCGTTGATAATAAAGGCGGGGCAGGTGGTAATATCGCGATGGAATTTGTTGCACACTCTGCGCCTGATGGCTATACCCTCATGCTTGGGCTAAGCCCGCAATTGGCTGTCAATATGAGTCTATTTGATAAAGTTCCCTATGATGTCCAAAAAGATTTCGTACCCATTACTCTTCTGGCTGAAGGGCCCTATTTATTAGTCGTCAATCCCGGCGTGCCGGTTAAATCGATTAAGGAGCTCATCGCCCTGGCAAAAGCTGCTCCGAATTCTCTCAATTACGCCACCTCTGGAAATGGTAGTGGTGCTCACCTGGCCGCAGCTCTATTTACCAATATGACTGGTACTCAAATGGTTCACACTCCCTACAAAGGCGGTGGGCAGGCCATGGCGGATGTTCTTGCTGGACATGTCCAAGTACTTTTCACACCCCCAGTTAGTTCAAGCCAACATATTCAAACTGGCAAACTAAGAGCCTTAGCCGTAACTGGTTCAAAGCGCTCTTCTGCTTTACCAGATATTCCAACCCTATCCGAAGCCGGGGTGCCTGGTTATGATTCTGGGGTCTGGTATGGGATCGTGGCCCCTACTGGTACCCCGAAAGATGTTGTGATGAAGCTGCATGCAGCCTTTATTAAGATCTTAAAGCAACCCGACTTTGTGGCTCTCTTAAGTACCAGTGGAATTATCCCTATTGGAAGTTCACCAGAAGAACTATCCGCTTATATGGTTAAAGAAAATATCAAATGGGCAAAATTAATTAAATCGGCAGGGATCAAAGTCGAATGAACCCAATTTGTCCATGGTACCAGCTAGGTTATATTATTCCGCATCGCTATACAGATTTAGATGCGTACCAATTTTATGCTGTTGCGCCGGAAGGTATGATGCTCGTTACAACGGGCCTAGACCTTGGTGAATACACTCTTGAATCAGTCGAAAAGCAACTCCCAACGTTTTATTCCTGCCTCGATTTACTAACCAATAAACAAGTAGACCGCATTGCTCTTAGTGGGGTTCCAGTGGCTGCCGCCCTGGGTCGTGAGCGAACTCTGCGTCTACTTGAAGAGTCCAGCAAAAGAACTGGCTTGGTTTGTGATACAGATCTTGAAGCACATATCGACACCTTAAAACACTTAGACATTTCTCAAATTGCTCTAGCAACCAGGTGGTCAGAAAATGTCACGCAAGCCTTAATCCAATACCTCAAAGAAGCTGGCATAACTGTGCTTGCTTTTCGCTCACAAGGTAGATCCTTGTCTGAAAACAAGTTGGCCAACGCCCAAGCTGATCATCATTTAGCGCTCAAGCTTGGATCCGAGGCCCTACTTGCTGCTCCTGATGCGCAGGCGCTCCTCATGCCTGGCGGTCTTTGGTATGCAATGCACGCAGTCCCAATTCTTGAAGCGCAGTTTAATAAGCCCGTTCTTTTAAATATTCTGAGTACAACCTCCAATGCTTTGCGAGCGCATCGTCAAACTACAGATATGAGTTCCTTTCCGAAACCGAATCCACATTGGGGCAAAGTAATTACAAGCTATTAATTCGCCAGCTTGATTAGATTCGTAATCAAGGCTTTATTCTGGCTCAATACCAGCCAACTTAACCACTTTTGCCCACTTCGTAATCTCCCCTGAAATAAAATTCGCAAATTGCTTTGGCGAGTTCCCAACTGGCTCAAACCCGCGCTGTAGCAATTGCTCTTTGAGTTCTGGAATTTTTAAAACGTCAATCGTCGCTTGATTGATTTGTAAAATAATTTCGTTGGGAGTTCCTTTCGGGGCATAAAGCCCATACCAAGTTGTTGCACTATAACCCTGCAAGCCCGACTCACTAATCGTGGGAATTTCTGGCAAGGTGGCAGAACGTTGCTCGGAGGTTACCCCTAGAGGACGCAGCTTACCTGATTTAATAAATGGCATCGCAGCTGGCATCGTTGCAAAATATACTTGCACCTGCCCACCCAATAAATCATTCAACGCTAAACCTCCCCCTTTATAGGGGATATGAACCATTTGCACATTAGCCATCGAATTAAATAAAACTCCAGCAAGGTGCGATGAGGTGCCATTACCTGCCGATGGAAAGTTGATTTTTCCAGGTGAAGCCTTTACCAGACTAATTAATTCACTCATCGTCTTAGCCGGTAAGTCTACATTTGCAATTAAAATATTAGGGGTTATTGCGACCAAAGAGATCGGTAATAAATCTTTTTCGGGATGAAACGGTAATTTTTTAAAAATACTTAGATTAATTGCATTCGGGGCAATATTACCCATCAACAAGGTATATCCATTTGGAATAGCATTAACCGCTGCCTCAGTACCAATATTGCCACTAGCACCACCCCGATTCTCAATCGTGATCGATTGACCAAGCTTTTTAGATAACTCTGGTGTAATCAGGCGCGCAATAATATCAGTCCCCCCACCAGGTGGATATGCCACAATCAACCTGATAGGTCTATCAGGATAGGTGGCAAAGGCAAATGCGCTGTGCAATATAAAAAATATCGCTAATAGCGCTCGCATTATTGCTCTCCTAAATAAACTGTTTTACCAATTCTCGCCGACTCTTCAATCGCCAAGGTCACAGCCAAGGTTCTTCGAGCATCAGCGGGCTTAGCTAAATTACACGGTTTACCAGTAGAAACATAATCTAACCAGGCTCTAGTCTCATCGGCAATTGGCCCAAGAAAATCTCCTAAGGCCCAATCTCCTGGGGTGGAACTTTCTAAAAATACTGTCTGCAGTTGATGATCCGATAAATATACATGCGGGAAACCAACTTCAGTCTGCATGACTTGATCAGTGTGGTCGTCGTTGATTAATAAAGTACCGTGGGTACCAAGTAGTTCGACGCGGGCACTATGACCAACCGATGGCCATTTTTCAGGCAGCGCATAACTCACACCCAAGTTCACGACTGCACCATCTTTACAAGTCAAAATAGCCCATGTCACGTCCTCCGTATCATAACCAGCCTGATGTATAACGCCCTTTTGTCCTTTTGCAAATACCTCTACCACTGGATTTTCTGCCAAAAACCAACCCATTAAATCGACGTAATATGTCAAAGCATCTACTACAGGGGTAGCGCCTTTATTCCGTTGCAACATCGCAAAACACTGCGAACGTGAGTTATACAAACGGGCGCATGCCCCAGTAATGGTTCCTAACCGCCCCTGCATAATCTGCTCTTTGGCAATCAAATAACGATTTTTATATCGCCTCGAGTAACCAATATGTAAATCACTATTTAACGCCACCGATCTAGCTAAAATCAAGTCCGCATCATTCTCTAGTAAAGCCAAAGGCTTTTCGACTAAAACTGGCACACCCCGCTCAAGGGCAGCTAATAGTGGTTTTGTGTGTTCATGCTCGCTCGTGGCAATATCGATCGCATTGACCTCAGGACGCGCCATTACTTCTTGGCTATCGGTACTCCAAAAATCTGCGCCTAAGGCTTTAGCCAGCTTTTCAGCAGCAACAGGATCAGAGTCAGATACGGCTATATAACCCACCGAAGGGTGCATATTGGCCAATTTTCCTCTTAAAGTTCCAATCCGTCCGCAACCAATAATTGCTAGGCCTATTTCTTTTTTTGTTTTCAACGATATCTCCGTAATTTATTCTTATATTTCACAAAATGAGTCGTCTATTTTTTATTCTGTGCTGGCTAAATAGTACTACTTTTACATTTCTTACTGAATTTTTAAGCCATGCAAGTGTTAATACCTATATTGTAAAAAATCTGTTCGAGGGATAATTTTTATTATAAAAAAGTTTCATTCGTTCAAAATGGGGACAAACATGAGTCAAAACTCACAAAATCGTCGTAATTTTTTAAAAAGTGCTGCTGTTGGAGGGGCAGCTATGGGTGTTGGAGCAACCGGTGTTACCAATGTCGCTCAGGCCCAAGCTAAAAAGAACTCTCTTTCGCCAACAAATATGAACCAAAACCCTGGATATATCTTTTTTAATTTAGACGAACAAGCATTTATCGAAGCAGTTGTTGACCACATGATTCCTGCCGATGAGCTTTCTCCAAGCGGCACACAAATGGGCGTCAATATCTATATCGATCGCTCTCTTGCTAGCGGCTGGGGTAAGGGTGAGCGCCTGTATCTAAAGGGGCCTTGGAAAAAAGGGCTGCCTAATCAGGGCTATCAATTACCACTCACACCAGCAGAACTTTACCGAGTTGGAATTAGTAATGCAAATACGCATTGCCAAAAAACCTACGCAAAGGCTTTTGATCAATTGCCAGAGAATTTAAAACAAGAATTTTTAGTCGCCTTACAAGGTGGAAAAATATCTTTTAAGTCCGATATGCCATCAAGAACCTTCTTTTCGATGCTCTACCAAAATGTTATGGAGGGGATGTTTGCAGACCCCATTTATGGTGGTAACCGCAATAAAGCTGGCTGGAAATTATTAGGGTTTCCAGGAGTTATTGCGGTGAATGCGCAAAATGTTGAAAAATTTCTGGATAAGAAATTTTCCCCTGTTGTATCAAGTATCTCTGATCTGAGTTAATAAGGAATTGCAATGGTAACTAAACTAAAAGAAGTAGATATCTTAATTGTAGGACTAGGTTGGACTGGAGGCATCCTCGCCAAAGAACTCGGGGAAACAGGCCTGAAAGTCCTAGCTCTTGAGCGCGGCGATATGAGAACCACAGCCAGTGATTTTTCACTCCCAAATATTCGAGATGAATTGCGCTATGTCCATCGACAAGAAATGATGCAAGATGCGACTAAAGATACCATTACCGCTAGGAATAGCCAAGCACAAGAAGCTCTTCCAATCCGAAGACTAGGTTCTTTCTTGCCCGGCGAAGGTGTCGGCGGCTCGGGTATGCACTGGAGTGGAGGAACTTGGCGCTGGACTGATATGGAGTTTAAGATTCGGTCGAATTATGAAGAACGCTACGGGAAAAATTTTATCCCGACCGATATGACTATTCAAGATTGGGGCATTACCTACGCAGAGCTCGAACCCTACTATGATAAGTTTGAAAAAGTAGCGGCCGTTTCTGGTAAGGCCGGTAATATTCAAGGTCAAAAGAAAACGGGCGGAAACCCCTTTGAGGCACCCCGCTCAGGGGAGTACCCGCTTCCACCACTTAAGCACATTCTATCCTCTAAACTATTTGGTGAGACTTCGCAAAAAATGGGCTATAACCCATTCCCAAGACCCTCTGCAAATGCTTCTCAAGCATATACCAATCCTGACGGATCCAAGTTTGGCGCTTGCCAATACTGCGGCTATTGCCAGCGCTTTGGCTGTGAAGCAAATGCCAAAGGGAGCCCGCATATGACGGTCATCCCCATCGCCATGAAAAAACCTAATTTTGAATTAAGAACGCACGCTTGGGTGACCAAAATAATCAAAGACTCTTCCGGCAAGAAAGTTACAGGTGTTTTATATACCAATGTCACAACCGGTGAAGAGTACGAGCAACCAGCAGCACTTGTATTAATGTGTGCCTATGCCTTTAATAATGTCCACCTGATGCTGTTATCTGGTATCGGAGAGCCCTACGACCCAGCAACGGGCAAAGGGATTATCGGTAAAAACTATGCTTACGATACAGGCGTAGGCGGTAATTTATTTTTTGAAGGAAAAAACTTTAATCCATTTATCTCAGCTGGTGGCACAAATACAGTGATCGATGATTTTTATGGTAACTGGGAGTTCGACCGGTCTAAGCCAAATTTTGTTGGAGGCTATATCGTCTCTTCTGGTCACAATACCGCGCTCCCAATTGGCTATAGGCCGGTTCCTCCAGGAACTCCCTCTTGGGGAAAAGATTGGAAGGCAGCAACCGCTAAATATTATCAACAAGCGATGAGTATCACAACGCGTTCAGGCGTTCTCCCAAACCGTTATAACTATTTAGATTTAGATACTAGCTATAAAAATGCCTTTGGACAACCCTTGATGCGCTTAACTTTTGACTTTAAAGATAATGAACACAGGATGGGAATGCATGGCGCTGATATCGTTAACCAAATGATTTCTGCCATGAATCCCAATAAATCTTCCAAAGCCTCTGGTGCTAAACGCAATTGGGGCTTTACGCCTTATCAAAGCACGCATAATACTGGTGGAACTATTATGGGGACTACTCCAGGCAATAGTGCTGTCAATAAATATCAACAAAGTTGGGATTGCCACAACTTATTCTTAGTCGGGGCCAATGTCTTTCCTCACAATAGCGCCTATCAACCAACTGGTCTAGTCGGTGCGATGGCTTATTGGACAGCCGATGCTATTAAAAATAAATACCTTAAAAATCCAGGATTATTATGAAGCGAATACATCAGATTGCAACTTCGATTGTCTTCATCAACTTAGTAGTCATTGTGCAAGCGAAGGCTCAAGATCTTGTACGGGGAGAAAAGATCTTCGAAGCCTGTGCATCATGCCACTCCCTGATTAAAGAGGAGCAAAGTACAGTTGGGCCTTCTCTATTTGGAATTTTTGGACGCAAGGCTGGCGCCCAAGATGACTATAGGTACTCGCCAGCAATGAAAAAAAGTGGCATTACTTGGAATAAACAAACTCTAAATAACTTTTTAACCGATCCACAAAAATTAATCCCGGCGAACAGAATGCCCTTTGATGGAATACCAAATCTCAAAGATCGAAATGACTTAACCGCATTCATGCAAGTAAAATTTAAATAATCATTTAAATAATCGTCTGCGATTAACACATTAAATGACAAAAAACGATGCGGGCGCAAACACGACTACCAATTTTTGTTATTATTAGAATAACTAAACCACCGAGGAGAGTATATGAAATTTCAATTAATTCGAGTAGCCACAATTGTCGCCTTTTCTGTGGCAAGCCTGCCAGCAGCGAATGCTCAATTTGCTAAGCCTGAGGATGCAGTGAAGTATCGCCAAAGTGCACTTTTTGTCATGGGTAATCATTTTGGACGGATTAATGCGGTCGTAAAAGGTGAAGTTCCCTTCAATAAAGAAGAAGTGATTAAAAATGCTACTCTCGTTAATTCGATGGCCAGCTTACCTTGGCAAGGATTTGGTCCTGGCACTGAAGGTGGAAGAGCTTTACCAAATATTTGGACTGAAGCACCAAAATATAAGTCCTACCAAGAGAAATTACAAGCCTCCACTGCTGCCATGCTAGTGGCTGCTCAATCTGGTGATTTAGAAAACGTCAAAAAGTCTTTTGCAGCAGTAGGTGGAAATTGCAAAGCATGCCATGATGATTTCCGGAAAAAGTAGTCTACCTCTAAAAGTATCGTATTTAAGATAGTACAAAATACCAAAATATCAAGCTTAAACTAAGTACTATAAATAACGCTAGAACCCGAATCCGCCAATCATCTTTGGATGATTGCGGTAAAGGTTCTAGCAATTTTTTTTCTAAATGCTCCTCGCTAAGCAACTGATCACCATCGATCATCGGCTTGATTAAATTTTTCCTTTTAAAAATCAGATAATACAGAATTGCAACAACATGTAGCCCAATGACGCCATAGATTAAATTCGAATTAATCCGGTGAATACTACTGAGAGTACTTACCAAATCGTTTGAGATGTATTTTGATAAAGGTCCGGTAAAGGCAATATCGTCATCTATGAAAAGGCCGGTCAGTCCTTGAATAAGAGGCATAAAAATCAGCGCAATGACAGATAGAGCTCCAAGAGGGTTGTGACCTAAACCTCCAAACGATATACCTTGAAAATAGGCTCGAAGTTTTGACCATGTTGGGATAAAGTTAACGAATCGAATATGAAAGGGACCGATAAGTCCCCAAATAATTCTAAAGAAGATAAGAATTAATGCTGTGTAGCCACAATATGCATGTAACTGCTGCTCACCAAGCTGAATCGTCATGATTGAGCCGATTACTGTAAATGCGAAAAGCCAGTGAAAAATTCTGGTAGGTAAATCCCAAACGCGAATTGATTTTTTCATACAAACGCAATAAAGTATTAATTAATTGAAGAACTATTTGCACTCATTGTATCTATTTTTTGAGTTATGTCAGAATAGGGCCTAACTCCATCAACTACATCTAATTCACTGTATGTCAAAAAATATTCTCATCTTAGGCGCTGGTGCAATTGGTGGTTGTGTCGCTGCAAATTTTTCCCAAGCAAATATTAGATATTTGCTTGTAGATCCGTGGCCCGATTTAATTGCTAAGGTTCGGGGGCATGGTTTACAGATTACGATGCCCGATCATGAAATACAAACACCGCCATTAAAGGCTATCCATTTGCATGAATTAGCAAGCTCATCAGAGCTTTTTGATATTATTTTTCTGGCTTGTAAGGCTAATGAGGCGCGCTGGTTAACGGAATTCATTAAGCCTTTTATGCATCCGCAAAGCGTTATCGTTGGCCTCATGAATGGCATGATGAATCAAGATATTGCGAGTATTGTTGGTTCAGAACGACTAATCGGCTGCGTACTTGAACTGTCTGCCGAAAGCTTTGAAGCTGGCCATATTACAAGGAAAACTCCTCCGGCAAAGACTTGGATGTGTGTGGGAGAACTAAACGGCCAAATAACTCCTCGCCTACTTGAAATTCAAGCCCTTTTGCAACATGTTGCCACAGTGGATCTGAGTAAAAATATTGAAGCAGCTAAATGGACCAAATTAATTACCAACGTGATGGTACTTGCCCCATTTGCCATGCTGAAAGCTGAGTCCTATGCTGCTCTACAACTCCCAAAAATGCGGCAACTAGTCCTGGATATTGGTATTGAAGCAATTGCGGTAGGCCAAGCCCTTGGTTATCCAATCGAAGGAATTTTTGGGCTTACTGTTGAAGAATTAGGCAAGACACCAAAACAAATATCTGAAAAACTAGTCTCTACACTCATTAGTCATATTGGTAAAAAATCACAAAATGCTGTTACACAGGACATCATCAAAAAACGGCGCACTGAAACGCCCTTTTTAAATGGGCTTGTTGTTTGTCAAGGCTTAGCATGTCATATACCGACTCCAGCTAATCAAGCGATCGTCGAGGTGATACGCCGTATTGAGCTTCAAGAAATCGCAGCCGGTATTGAAAATATCGACTTAGCAATCAGCTTGACTATGTAATTGATCTGAACGTCCTATCTTTAACTCAGCTACGAATCATTTTATCTAGTCAACGCGTGCGCCTGTCATCTTAACTACTTGCTCCCAATGTTTTAATTCTGAAGCGATATAAGTGCTAGTTTGCGCTAAGGAGCCGCCCACAGGTATCAGTCCAGCCTTATCAAATTTATCCTTGACATCACTTAACTCTAATGCCTGATTAATGACTTGATTGAGTTTTTCAACAATTTCCTTAGGAGTGCCCTTAGGGGCAAAAAACCCACTTAAGGTGTAATCGTTAATCTGAGGATACCCAAGCTCCATAAAGGTCGGCACATCTGGCAAATTGGGATTACGTTTATCACTAGTAATAGCTAATATCCTTACCTTACCCTGTTTGGCAAATTGTAAGACGCCAAAAGCCGCTGTACATCCAATCGGCGTCTCACCACTAGCCACAGCTAAAGACGCTGGACCAGCACCCTTATAAGGGATGTGTGTCACATCTTCTTTCCAAATACCATGAAAAAGATTCGCGCAAGTCAAATGTGGCGTGGTACCACTCCCCGGGGTAGAAAATGCCAATTTCTCTTTTACTGATAAATTTTTCAACTCGGCAAGGCTCTTTGCAATGACCTTCTCATGCACAGACACGACATTTGGCTGCTTAGACACCACTGCAATATATGTAAAATCTCGTTCAGGAACATACCCTGCCTTTGGACCATATAAACTAGGGTTCACCGTAAAAGCAGATGAGTTCACTAAAAGCGTATAGCCGTCTGGTTTACTGGTGGCGACATATTGAGTGCCAACATTACCACCCGCACCAGACTTATTTTCAACAACGACACTAGCTTGTAACATATTTCCTATTTGCTGACCAATAACTCGCGCAGTAAAGTCGGGTGATCCACCTGGTGGAAAAGCTACAATAATACGTATCGGTCTATTTGGATAATCCAGGGAAGTTTGGGCGTTTGCGTAATTACCCGTTAACAGAAAAAATACCAAAACCATTTTATATAAGGCCACTTTGTCTCCCGTTATATGCAAAACCAGCCAGATGATCACCACAGCACCTTCGGTCAAGAATAGGCTAATTAATTCTATTTGTAATACTGAAATTTTAATCCATCATATCTTTACCAAGGAATAAATCATGAACAAACGTTGGAACATCAGGCCAGAGGGTTCTAATTGGGGTGACTTTGGAGCTGACGATCGCTATGGTCGGATGAATTTAATTACGCCAGAACGTCGTTTAAGAGCCCTACAAGAGGTTCAGTTCGGTCAAATATTTTGCTTAAGCTTGCCACTAGATCGTCCTGGTGGACAAGTTTTAAATGCACATCGCTGCCCTCCCGCTTTTAAAAAAGTAGAACGCGATGGTGTCAATATGTTTAATCTTGCCCTTGAAAAATTTGATCAGCGATTAACCGATGTGAGCTCTGATGAGGCAGTCCTTCTTTATAGCCAATATTCCACACAATGGGACAGTTTTGCACACAAAGGATCTTTATTTGACGTGGACGGTACTGGAACACCTAAAAAAGTTTTTTATAACGGCTGGGAAATTGTTGACGAGAGTGGGTCCGGTACGCATGGCGAATTAGGCGCTCACCATGTCTCGATTGCAAATATGGCAACTACGGGCGTTCAAGGTCGAGGAGTTTTAATTGATTTACAGCATCATTTTGGTAATACCCGAACACACGTCAATTTAAACATGTTACAAGAAGTTATTACAAAAGATCAAATTCAAATCGAAGAAGGGGACATAATTTGCCTACATACTGGCTTAGGGGATCTCATCATGCAAAGTCCTATCACTGGTCCAGATGCTTCGATTAAAACTGCTTGCGCTGTGTTAGATGGTCATGACAAAAGTCTCTTACAGTGGATTACCGATACAGGTATTGCTGCTATCGCCTCAGACAATCTTGCTATCGAAGCCTCTTCAACTTTGGGTCTACCCAAGGATTTTGGTCATCATGGGCCGATCCTCCCCCTACATGAACATTGTCTTTTTAAATTAGGTATTCATTTGGGAGAGCTTTGGTACCTGACTGATCTAGCAAAATGGTTGCGAGATCAAAAGCGAAGTCGATTTTTGTTAACCGCTCCGCCCCTGCGCTTACCTGGTGCGGCAGGTTCGCCAGTTACCCCAATCGCAACTGTTTAAGATCAGGCGTGAACTAAACGATTCCTCGGTATGAGCCGCCATCAATTTGAATATTTTGCCCTGAAATAAAGGCCGCTTGCGTACTACATAAATAAGCGCACATATCACCAAACTCTTCTGTTTTACCAAAGCGCTTGGCAGCAATAGTCTGTTCTAAACGAGCCCGCGCCTCTGAAAAAGAAATATTTTCCATCGTAGCTAAACGCTGCGTCATTTGTTGTTGCCGACCAGTATCAATTCGTTCAGGCAGTAAATTATTAATCGTCACGTTGTCTGCAACAACTTCTCTTGAGATCGCCTTACATACTGCTGTCAAAGCAGTTCGGGCCGCTGTAGATAATCCCTGATGAGGGCTAGGCGCCTTCACCATAGCAGAAGTAATATTTACAATCCGGCCAAACTGACGCTCTTTCATACCCGGCAATAAAGCGCGGATCATCAAAACTGGCCCCAGCATATTGGCATCAAACGCCTGAATATATTCATCTCGCCCCCAATCCTCGAACTTACCAGGCTTTGGCCCCTCATTATTAGTGACTAAAATGTCTGCATCAGGACATGCACTGCTGAGCTTGAGTCGGCCGTCTTCAGTCGTTATATCTGCAACAACACCAAAAACTGGATTGCCAGTCTCTAAATGAATCTCCTTGACGGCGTCCTCTAGTGTTTGTTCGTTACGCCCGTTCATGTAAACAATTACACCCTCTCTTGATAAAGATAAGGCGCAAGCCTTACCTAAACCCTTGGAGGAAGCGCAAATAATGGCTTTTTTTCCTGCAATGTGTAAATCCATCAATGTCTTTCTTAATTTAACTTCACTGTTTTGAGCACTTCACTAAAACGCTTGTACTCCGACTTGACAAAAAGATCAAACTCTTCTGGAGGTCGACCATCAGTTTCAAATCCATCTTTTTGCATCGCTGCTTTCATATCAGGCTCAGCTAGCACTTGGCGCATAGCACCTTGAATTTTATTAACTACTTCTTTAGGTGTCTTTACTGGTGCAAACCAACCTAACCAGGTGCCGGCAATAGTCAAATCAGTTAGCCCAGCCTCCTTGAAGGTCGGCACACTTGGAAAATCTGGAGACCGAATTTGCCCCGTAAAGGCAACTGCTCGAACGCGTCCAGAGCTAACGTAAGAATGCGCAATCGTTGGCGGCATAATCATAAAATCAACTTCCCCTGAAACAACGGCCGTTAATGCGCCACTAGTTCCCTTAAAGGGAATATGCAATGTTTGTATCCCAACTCGATTAGCAAATATCTCACTAGCTAGGTGCAAAGCATTGCCGACTCCTGGTGATGAAAAAATAACTCCATTTTTATTACTCTTGGCGAATGCAATAAATTCAGTCAGATTTTTTACTGGCAAAGCAGGATTAAGAACCATCACATAGCCAGTCCCTGATCCCATGTTTGTAATTGGAACAAAATCTTTAAAAACGTCGTAACCAATATTTTTATTAGCAATTGTGTTGATAACAAATGCGGGGGTTGTATGCAGCAGAACATAGCCATCTGGAGCAGCATTTTTTACCGCCATAGCGCCAATTGCTCCATTCGCGCCTGAGCGGTTTTCTACAACCAAGTTAACTCCTAAAACTTTTTCTAACCGAATAGCCATAGCGCGAGCTGTAGTATCTGATGTCCCACCCGCCTCAAATGGCACAATCAGACGAATCGGCTTACTGGGATAGATATCGGCAAAAGTGCTCGGAATAAATCCCAGCCATAAGATCAATTGTAAAAAAATACGCCATTGGCAAATTGCCAATTTATTCATCAACATCGAAATCATTTGTTTAAACTCTTTAAAAAATGTTCTACCATTTCTGAACGAGTCCCGATCCATACATCATCAGCTGCAGTTGCGATTTCTAAAATCCGCTGAAAAGCACCTGTGCCAGCAGGTCTACCAAAAACATGGGCGTGTACCGTTGGATCAATCTTGATTGCACGGGTTTCCCACTTTCGAACATAATTTAACCAATCTTCAAAAATTTCAACCATTACTCTTGGAGGTTGCCCGTGACGCATAAATAATGGTAAATCATTCACTTCCATCGTACCAGGAACGGCCACAATAGAGCAATCCTCAAAATCAACGCGATAAGGTAAGTCGTCATTTAATGTATCACTATGCCACTGGTAACCCTCTTTTGCTAATAACCGTGCTGTTCTTGGGCTAGGAGTGCTACGGGGACTGATCCAGCCTTTGGGACGAGTACCAATAACCTGAGCAATCAGATCAGTTGTTCGCCGAATGTTATCGAGTTCTTGCGACTCATCTAAATAAGCAGGTATTACATCCATCGCGTAGGAGTGTGCAACTATATCGTGCCCTAAATCTGCAATCGCTTTTACCTCAGAGGGATAACGCTCTGCCATGATGCCGCACACCAAGATAGAAGCTTTGATGTGATGTCTCCCAAAGACCTCCAAAACTCGGTGAACTCCGCGACGATGCCCATACTCCGCCCAGCCAATCGCATTGAGATCAGGTATGCCACCTTTTAAAGGATTACCCATTGGCCCAATACCAGGCCAATTACCATCAGACCACCATTCATATGCCATTCGGAAAACAATCCCAATTTTTTTATTACCTGGCCAGGTAAAGTCATTGGCTGCGTGCACCTCTTTTCCACCCGCGTGGATATCGTACATATGCGTCATGAAGTCTCCAAGTTATTTGTATTTGATATTTTACTCAGCAATAATAATCTATGTAAAAATATATGCCAATAAACTAGGAATCATTTAGGTCCTGTATTTAATCTCTATCAATATTTTATAAACATGCTTTTTTTAAATCGGGTAATGAACCCTTGAGTTTTATTTCTCCCGAATTCGCAATTATTGCGCTTCTATTTTTTCCTATATTTTGGACTTTATCTTCACAAAAATATTTTCAAAAAATATTTTTATTAATCTCCAGTTATGCTTTATATTCCACTTGGTCTATAGAGTTTGCCATTATTCTTCTAATTTATAGTAGCTATATTTGGATGGCAGGTAAATGGCTGAATCAAAGTAATCCAGCTAAAAAAATTCGTCTAAAACTAGCTATTACTTTATGTTTAGCACTGGCCGCTCTGTTTATTAGCAAATATTACGAATTAAGTAGAAATCTCCTCATTGACCTCCTGCCACAACTTGGATTACATAGTTTCTTGCCTGTCATCGAT
>Ga0209598_10000197_pt1 | contig 48090 bp, 42 predicted proteins | sample M_140807_EF_Meta_FD_187317 | JGI IMG/M metagenome (GOLD analysis project Ga0209598, IMG submission 187317) | Freshwater microbial communities from Lake Montjoie, Canada to study carbon cycling - M_140807_EF_MetaG (SPAdes) (version 2) | ecosystem: Environmental > Aquatic > Freshwater > Lake... | reverse complement strand
GAAATAAGTGTAGAATACCAAGAGGAATTTGTTGAAAAGGGAGGAGAAAAAGTAGATCTCGTACCAAGTTTAAATGATGATCCACGTTGGATTTCAGCCCTTAAGGATTTACTTTTTACTTATGTCAAATAAATAAATATGGTTCTTACCTTTTCAGAATTAATGAATCAGCTTAAAAAAAAATCATTTGAGCCTGTCTATTTTTTGCATGGGGAAGAGTCTTATTTTATAGATGTAATTTGTGATTTTATAGAAGAAAATGTACTTTCAGAATCTGAAAAGGCCTTTAATTTTTCCTTGTTTTATGGAAAAGATTCCGACCATAGAATAGTAACCGATACCTCCAGGAAATATCCGTTAATGTCTGAAAAACAACTGGTTATTTTGAAAGAGGCCCAAGATATGAAATCACTGAAAGATCTACAGGCATATATAGAATCGCCGACGCCTTCTACCATTTTAGTGATTGCTTACAAAAATGGTAAATTAAATATGAATACTTCCCTTGGCAAAGTTTTAAAAGACAAAGCCATTGTTCTAGAAGCAAAACCTCTCTATGATAATCAGGTTGGGCCTTGGATTGAAAGTTATCTTTCTGGGATGCAGAGAAAAATAGACCCCGAATCTGCTTCTTTAATAGCCGCAAATATTGGTAGTGATTTACAGAAAATTGTAAATGAAATAGATAAATTATTACTTAATGTGCCTTTGGGAAATATCATTTCTAAAATTGAAATAGAAAAACATATAGGCATAAGCAGGGAATTTAATGTTTTTGAACTTCAAAAGGCATTGGCTGCAAAAGATATTCTTTTGGCTAATAAGATTGTTTCCTATTTTGGAGATAGTGGTAAAAATCAAAATATTCCTGTTATTTCCTCCGTTTTTTCTTTCTTTAATAAAGTTTTTAGATATCATTTTGTCGCCCATCTGTCAGAAAAAGATCAATTAGAAGCATTAGAGCTTAAAAATAATTATTTCCTAAAAGATTATAAACTAGCTTCTTCTAAGTTTTCAACGCCTAAATTAATTGCTATTTTTCAATATTTGAAAGAGGCAGATTTACATTCTAAGGGTATTTTCTATCAATCAACTTCTAAATCATCAGATGATATTTTAAGAAAATTAATTTGGCAAATTTTACATTAATTTTAATAATTTAACTTGATTATCATTATTTTTCACTTAAATTTGTTCCATTATTATATTAATTCTAATTATGAACCTATTTGTTACTTGGCGTTGGCGTTTTTTCTCATCTAAAAGGTGATAAGGCATGCCATGTAATTTTTGATAAAAGCGGTTTGTCGGGTCTCCTGGCAAACCGCTTTCTGTTAAATGAAATTGTTATGATAAATACCAAAGTACGTTTAAAAACTGTTATTTCCAGACAACTAGCTGATTTCCTCACGCCAGTTTCTCTTTATCTGAAAGTTAGAGATGCTTTTACGGATCCTGTGTTGTTAGAATCGAATGATTTTAGTAGTGCTTCTGATTGTTTTTCCTATATTGGATTGCAATCAATTGCAGGAATTTCAGTTTCAAATGGTTTGATTACGTTAACACATCCCGAATCTGGAATTCAAGAGATTTCGGTTGATGATGAAAACACCGTTCCCGTTGTTTTAAAAGAGTTCATTTCCTCCTTTGAAGTGGACGACCACGCTCATTTACCTGTTTTTAATGGTTTTTTTGGCCATGTTGGCTTCGAAGGGGTTCAATATTTTGACACTTTAAAATTTGATGAGGGTAAGAAAAATCAAGATATTCCAGATATTAGATTCTCCCTTTACAAATTTATTATAGCTATTAATCACTATAAAAATGAATTGTTTATTCTTGAAAATTTACTTCCAGGTGAATTACCTTCTGATCATAAATTAAAGGGATTATTGAGCAATCAGAAAATCCCTGAATATCCTTTTCATTTAGAAGGAGAGGAAAATAGTAATTTATCAGATGATGATTTCCTGGAACTGGTTCGACTAGGGAAGCATCATTGCCAGGTCGGCGATGTATTCCAGATAGTATTTAGCAGACAATTTAGCCAAAAATTTAAAGGAGATGAATTTAATGTTTATAGGGTTCTCCGTTCTATAAATCCTTCCCCATATCTTTTCTTCTTTGACTATGGCAATTATAAAATTTTTGGCTCCTCCCCAGAAGCACAAATTATTGTAAAAGAAAATAAGGCTTTTATTAATCCTATTGCTGGAACATATAAGAGAACAGGTGATCTTATCGAGGATGCACAAAGAGCTAAGGATTTGGCAATGGATCCCAAGGAAAATGCAGAACATATCATGCTGGTAGATCTGGCCAGAAATGATTTAGGGAGGCATGCGCTTCAAGTAGAAGTTAAAAAATTAAAGGAAATTCAATATTATAGCCACGTTATTCATCTGGTTTCTACGGTAGAAGGTATTTTAGCCCCTGAAACTAATCCATATCAAATATTTGCTGATACCTTTCCTGCAGGCACCCTTTCTGGAGCTCCAAAGTATAAGGCAATCGAACTAATCAGCAAATATGAAAATCAGGCAAGAGGTTTTTATGGCGGTTCCATTGGATGTTTGGGTTTTAACGGAGAAATTAATCAGGCCATCGTTATAAGATCTTTTCTAAGTCTAAATCATACCCTTTTTTATCAGGCTGGTGCAGGTATAGTTCAGGTAAGTGATCCTGAAAGTGAATTACAAGAGGTGAATAATAAACTGGGAGCCCTTAAAAAAGCATTGGTTGAAGCAGAAAATATTGGAAAATCAGCAAAAATAGCATGAAAATATTAGTTATTGATAATTACGATTCCTTTACCTATAATCTCGTCCAGTACATCTGGAATATTACAGGTGTGTTTCCTCATGTTGTCAGAAATGATGCAATTTCTGTGGCAGAGGTCAATCAATGGGATGTTATCATTCTTTCTCCAGGTCCGGGTTTACCTAAAGATGCAGGAATTATGCCCGAAGTGATTAAAACCTATTATGATAAAAAACCAATATTGGGTGTTTGTCTGGGACACCAGGCAATAGGGGAGGCCTTTGGAGCTGAATTAGGTAATTTAACCCAGGTTTTCCATGGGGTTTCATCTTTTATTTCTCCGCTTTTAAAAGAAGATCTTCTTTTTAAAGATCTTCCTCCGACTTTCGAAGTAGGGAGATATCATAGTTGGGTTGTTAAAAAAGAATCCCTTCCAGCCCAATTAGTTGTCCTCTCTACGGACGATGAGGGTCAGATAATGGCTATGAAACATGCTCATTATCCCGTATATGGCGTTCAGTTTCATCCTGAATCCATTATGACCCCATATGGAAAGAAAATGCTCGAAAATTTTTTGAATCTGATTTAATCCAAAATTTCTATATATGAAAGAAATCTTAAACAGATTATTTGAACACGATAAATTATCCCGTACAGAGGCAAAAGAGGTGTTGTTAAATATTGGATCAGGGGTTTATAATGAAATTCAAATAACCGCTTTTACCACTGCTTTTAATATGAGACCCTTAACTTTAGGGGAATTGCAAGGTTTTAGAGATGCTCTGTTGGAACTTTGTGTTAAAGTTGATATTCAAGGTATGCCTACTTTAGATATCGTTGGAACGGGTGGGGATAATAAAAATACATTTAATATTTCAACTTTATCCTGTATTGTTGTGGCTGGAGCAGGTTACAAAGTAACCAAACATGGGAGCTATGGTGTTTCTTCAGCAGTTGGTTCTTCCGATGTACTCATACAGCTCGGATATCCTTTTTCAAATGATCAGGAGGTTTTATTAAAACATTTAGAAAAGGCAAATATTTGTTTTCTACATGCACCCCTTTTTCATCCTGCTTTAAAGACGGTTGTTCCCGTTAGAAAACAGTTAGGCACCAAAACATTTTTTAATATAATGGGGCCTTTGGTTAATCCAATCCAACCGACTCATCAGCTGTTTGGTACCTTCAGTCTGGAATTATTAAGATCCTACCAATATATTATGGAACAATCGGGTCGTAAGTTTTCCATCGTCTATGCCTTAGATGGATATGATGAAATATCGTTAACAGGGGATATCAAATGGGTGTCCAATGAATCGGAAAAATTGTTAAATCCTGCTAGTTTCAATCTTCAAAAAATAAATGGACTTGACCTACATGGTGGTGAATCATCTGAAGATGCTGCTGATATCTTTATATCTGTCCTTGAAAATAGAGCTACTGCTTCCCAAAGAAATGTTGTTCTTGCCAATGCTGGTTTAGCCATTCATACCGTTCATCCGGAAAAATCATTGGTCGATTGTGTGGCAGAGGCTCTGGAAAGTATCGAAAGTGGAAATGCTTTAAGAACATTGAAAAAATTACTTGCTTAAATGGATGATATTTTAAATAAAATTGTAGCTGCTAAAAAAATTGAAGTTGAAAACTTCAAAAAAAATGCAAATGAAGCCTCTTTAACTAAGTTTCCTCTTTTTAATAGGTCTCCTTATTCTTTAAAGAATTTTATCCTCGATGATGAAAAAACGGGCATTATTGCAGAATTTAAAAGAAAATCTCCATCAAAAGGGGTTATCAAAGAAAATGCAAGTCCTAAAGAAATAACCAGGGCTTATTTTGAAAATGGAGCCTCTGCTCTTTCTGTCTTAACTGATTTTTCTTTTTTTGGTGGGTCAGTAGAAGATTTGTCAGAGGCCAGATTATTTAATCCTTTGCCCATACTTAGGAAAGATTTTATCGTCGATGCTATTCAAATTTTAGAAGCTAAAGCCATAGGTGCTGACGCTATTCTGCTTATTGCAGAATGTTTGACAACAGCTGAAATAAAAAACTTTGCTAATATTGCCCTCGATATGGGTCTGGAGGTCTTATTAGAGGTTCATGAAAGGGAGCAATTGGATAAATGGAATCCAGCCATTCATTTAGTTGGTGTAAATAACAGGAATCTTAAAACATTTAAAGTTTCCGTTCAACACAGTTTCGACCTGCTTCCCCTAATGCCCAAAGAGGCTATTAAAATTGCTGAGTCTGGATTAAATAATCCTGAAACACTGGTCGAACTTAAAAAGGCAGGATTTAATGGATTCCTGATTGGGGAATATTTTATGGCGCAGGAAAATACCCCTTTAGCTGCCGCTACTTTTATGCATGATTTTTCTGATAAATGGTACAATTATAAGGTTAATAATCATGAACTCTGAGCATAAAATCATTAAAATCTGTGGTCTTTCTGAGCCTCATAATATTGAGGCTATCGCTAATTTGAATCCTGATTGGATTGGATTGATATTTTATAAAAATTCACCAAGATATATAAATGGGAATTCTCTGGCCAATTGGTTTAATGAAAAGGGAAATAACCAGATAGGTGCGGTAAAAAAGGTGGGCGTTTTTGTGAATGAGGATTTTGAAGAAATAATAGCTAAATGTATTGCTTTCGATTTAGCTTTTATACAGCTTCATGGGAATGAAAATCCCAATTATATTAAGTCTTTAAAAACCTTATTAACGGATCATCACCTTAATCATATCAAAATAATTATGGCTTTTGGTGTTTCTGCCTCCTTTGATTTTAAAACTTTATCGGAATATGACATCTTTATTTCTTATTTTTTGTTTGACACTAAGACAGAAATGAAAGGAGGAAGTGGGGTTAAATTTCCTTGGTCGAAACTGGAAGAATATGCTGGAAATATTCCTTTTTTACTGAGTGGAGGTATTGGACCGCTTGACTATGAGGAGATAAAAAATATTAATCACCCTCAGTTTGCGGGAATTGATTTAAATAGTAAATTCGAATCTTCTCCTGGCTTGAAAAATGTTTCTCTATTGCAGGTTTTTTTTAATTGTTTACATGAATTTAGGTTAAACTCAAAATTTTAAAAATGATACAATTGAGTGAAAATGGATATTATGGCTCTTTTGGTGGAGCTTATGTTCCAGAAATGCTTTATCCAAATGTGAAAGAATTACAGGAAAATTATCTGAGCATGATATATGCCGATGATTTTCAGCGCGATTTCTATTCCTTGTTAAAAGATTATGTAGGAAGGCCAACGCCCCTTTATTTAGCGGAAAACCTTTCAGCAAAATATAAAGCAACTATTTATTTAAAAAGAGAGGATCTTTGCCACACCGGGGCACATAAAATCAACAATACCATTGGGCAGATTTTATTGGCAAAAAAATTAAATAAAAAAAGAATCATTGCTGAGACTGGAGCTGGTCAACATGGTGTGGCAACGGCTACCGTTTGCGCAAGAATGGGGCTAGAGTGTATCATCTACATGGGGGCTGTCGATATAAAAAGACAGGCACCCAATGTAGCACGCATGAAAATGTTAGGAGCAACTGTTGTCGCTGCAAATTCTGGAAGTAAAACCCTGAAAGATGCAACCAATGAAGCCATTAGAGATTGGATTAATAACCCGGTTGATACCCATTATATCATAGGTTCTGTGGTTGGACCTCACCCTTATCCAGACTTAGTCGCTCGTTTTCAGTCGGTCATTTCTGAAGAAATGAAGGTTCAATTACTGGAGGCCACGGGAAGAGAAAATCCTGACTTAATTGTTGCCTGTGTTGGTGGAGGAAGTAATGCAGCTGGTGCCTATTATCATTATTTAAATGATCTAGATGTCAGACTTATTGCCGTTGAAGCCGCAGGCGAAGGGGTTTACTCGGGAAAATCGGCCGCAACAAGTATATTAGGTACAGAAGGTATTATTCATGGTAGCAGAACCTTGTTGATGCAAACAAAAGATGGACAAATAGTTGAGCCTCATTCAATATCAGCAGGTCTGGATTATCCTGGGATAGGACCGCTTCACGCACATCTTATTACTACAGGTAGAGCTGAAGCCGTTAGTGTTACAGATGAAAATGCACTGAAAGCTGCCTTTGAACTTTCAAGAATCGAGGGTATCATTCCGGCACTTGAAACGGCGCACGCCATTCATGCCTTAGAAGATATTTCTTTTAAATCGACAGATGTGATTGTCATCAATCTTTCTGGTAGAGGGGACAAGGATTTGAATACTTATATGGATCATCTGGATAAATTTTAAACATGGAAATAGTCAATAATAGATTAACCAGGCTCTTTGAAAGTAATCGCGAAAACTTATTAACCGTTTATTTTACTGGAGGTTTTCCTAATTTAAATGATACTTCTTCAATTATTTGTTCTTTGGCTGATGCTGGAGTAAATATCATCGAAATTGGTATTCCATACAGCGACCCTTTAGCTGACGGTCCGGTTATACAAGAAAGTGGAATGGCGGCAATTTCCAATGGAATGTCCCTGGAAGTCCTGTTTCAGCAATTAGTTGATATTCGTTCAAAAACGGAGGTCCCCCTTATTTTAATGGGCTATTTTAATCAGCTTTTACAGTATGGTATAGATAAATTTTTAGCAGATTGTGTTAAAATTGGTATTGATGGACTGATTATTCCGGATTTACCTCTTTTAGAATATGAACAATTTTATAAGGAAAAGTTATTGAAAAATAATATATCTATTAGTTTTTTAATAACCCCACAAACGGAAATTTCAAGAATTCATCAAGTAGATATGCTTTCTACCGGATTTATTTATGTAGTATCAGATTCTTCAATAACTGGGATGAAATCGGGAATTTCTGCTCAACAAATAAGTTATTTCGAACGTATTAAGTCTTTAAATTTAAAAACACCTCAGTTAATTGGTTTTGGCATTAGTGACAGAAAAAGTTATTTAACAGCTTGCCAATTTGCGAATGGAGCTATTATTGGAAGCGCTTTCATTAAACATTTAAAAGATAAAAATGAAGTTGATAAAGCGACCAATGAATTTATCAACCTCATTTTAAAAGAATAAATTACGAACTAAAGCGAAATAAATATTTATTCTTTTTGCCATTTTCAAGAATTAAATATTTTTCTTTTATAAGCTGATTTTTTGAAATTATTTCTTCACCAGCTGTTATCTTTTCTTTGTTTATTTTTAAAGCGTTATTCTGGATAGCTCTTCTTACTTCTCCTTTAGAGGATAGAACCTGGCTTTCGACAGTAAGTAAATCATTGATATTTAAATGATTGTCTAGTTTATCCAAGGAGAGATCAAACGTTGGTATTTCATTGGCTATCATTTCAAGTTCTATCTCAGATAGGTCAATCTGGTGTTCTGAAGGTTTATTAAATAGCAAATCGGTAACAGTGAGAACAGATTTGTATGAATCTTCACCATGAATTCGAACCGTAAGCTCTTCTGCTAAAAGTTGTTTTTGATCCCTGATATCCAGTTCTTTCTCTCTTTTTTCAATTGTTTCCTGATCCAGAAGAGTGAAATATCTAACAAAGGTTGGAATATCTGCATCAGCGGCATTTATCCAGAATTGATAAAACCGATAAGGAGTTGTTAATTTACTATCTAACCAAATATTTCCCTCTGCTGATTTTCCAAATTTTGTGCCATCTGCTTTAGTTAACAATGGAGTAGTTAAAGCATAAGCCTTTCCTCCAATATTTCTTCTGATAAATTCTGTGCCTGAAGTTATATTTCCCCACTGGTCCGACCCGCCCATCTGTAATTTACAATCATATTGATTGTATAAACACTGAAAATCATAAGCTTGTAATAACTGATAACTAAATTCGGTAAATGAAAGGCCGTTTTCTAATCTGTTTTGCACGGAATCTTTAGAAAGCATATAGTTAACGGTCAGTGTTTTTCCAGCTACTCTTAGAAATTCAAGGATGTTTAATTCTTTATAAAAATCAAGGTTATTGATAAAAATGGCAGGATTTTCAGGGTGTTCAAAATCAATTAGGTTTTTGAACTGCTCTTTTTGAAAATTTAAATTGGAATCAAGCTCTTCATAACTTTTTAATTGTCTTTCCTTATCCTTACCTGAGGGATCCCCAATTCTACCTGTTGCGCCGCCCAATAAAACAATAGGTTTATGACCATATTTCTGAAGCAGTGTGAGGAGCATAAGTTGCACATAATTTCCTATAGTCAATGACGGTGCTGTTGGATCAAACCCAATATAAGCCGTTACTTTTTCTGTCTTTAAATATTCTTCTAAGCCAGGAGTGACATCTTGTAACATTCCTCTCCATCTCAATTCTGATAAAAAATCCATTTTTTTTTATTTTATTTGCAAAAATAGTTATTTTGAGTTTAAAAGGTCTTATTTAAATTGATTTTAAAAGATGAGGATATTAATTATAGAAGATGATTTGTTGTTTGCAACCCGTTTAGAGGCAATGTTATCAGAGACTCCGTTTCATTTTGAAGATCATTGTAATACTGCTGATGAAGCAATTACCTGGTTAAAGGAAAAAAGATGTGATGTTGCTTTGATTGATATTCACCTCGGCATTGGTTTAAATGGCATTGAACTTTCGAAGGAATTCAAAAAATTAGAAATTCCTGTGGTTTTTATTACTGCTTTTCCAAGTGAAGAATTATACAATGAATCCCTTCATAATAATGAAAGTTATTTTTTAGTCAAGCCGTTTGATAAGTTTACTTTAAGTAGTGTATTAAATAAAATAAATAAAAATAGAGAGGGTTCTACTTTTATCTTAAAGGATAATAATCAGTTGATAAAAATGGAATGGAGCAATTTATTGTATATTGAGGTGGATGGAAATTATTGTATTTATCATTTTATTAATAAAAGAATTGCCATTAAAAATTCATTGACTAAAATTTTAAAAGAAAATATTAACATTAGTCCTTTAATTCAAGTCAATAGAAACTTTGCTGTTAACAAATTAAAAATAAGTAAAATTAATACAAAAGAATCCTCGATAGAAATATCCGGAATAATTATTCCTGTCGGTTCAAAATATTTAAATGTAGTAGCCCTAAATTATAAATTTATTTCAAAATGAAAATTATTAAACTAATTTATATTGCGTTTTTTTGTGTAATAAATATTTTTTCTACTTCTGCGCAAAGTTTCCATTTTAAAAAGGACTTTCTTACCTATTTTGTAAAAGATGAAAAAACTAATCAGCTTAAGAACTTGGTAGATTTTGAGTTTGATGAATATGGCAGAGCTTGGATTTTATTAACCAATGGATTGGTATTGTATGATGGGAAAAAGTATGAGTCTATTCCATTTACTCAATTAAGTATTCCTGATTTTTCATTTAAAGAAATAATTAAAAATCCTTCAGGTGGACTGTATCTTTTGGGGTATAAAGATTTTGAAGGCGAAGAAGGTATTAAACTAAATCTAAAGGTCATAGCTTTAAATACCTTATTAAAATCCTGGGTTCCCATTGAGCAAGAATTCAAAAGTATCAATAAAGAGGTTTTAGATTTAACTAATTTATATTCCTTTGATAATAATAAAATTGGCAGTATTTCTAAAAGTGGTTATTTTTATATAAAAAATAAATACAAATGGGAAAAGAAATTTAAAATACCTAATCTTCATATAAATACTATTTTTCCAGCAAAAAATAATCAATGGCATGCCTATTCGACCAATATTTATTTCAGATTAGACGAAAAGGGGGATATTTTGTTTGAGTTAAAGGTTAAAAGTCCTTTTATTAAAGATTTTATTGAGTTTAATGAGAATAAGGATAAATGTTTCTTGCAACTTAAGGATGAAGTGATTTTTATAAATGAAAATTCGATAACAAAATCTGAGATTTCATTTACTAAAGATAAATCTATTTCTTTAACTAACGTTCTTAATCTTTTTATAGATAGTAAAGGTAAATTTTGGTTAAAATATTTAAATAAAGTGGTTGTATTTGATGAAAAAGGGGATATATTTCAAGAGTTTCCAGAAATAAAAAATATTGATTTATATTGGTCTGGTATGTTTCCAATCAAAGAAGATAATTTAGGTAAAATTTGGATTCATTTAGGGGATGGATTTTTTATAAATAAACTTAAACAAAATGATATAGCATTTTATTTAAATGACGAAGGATATAGCTTTAGGGAAATTCAACAAATTAATGATTCCATTTTGTATTTTAATTCTTACAAAGGTATTGGCTTGTTAAATATAAATTCGGGTAAAATTACTAAATATATTAGTTCAAAAAATAATTATTTAGGTGCATTTTATTACGAACCAAGAAAGAAAATATTTTTGGGCTCTAATATTTTGGGGTTTGATATACTAAACTTAGAAAACAATAAAATATCTCAAGTAAAAGGAAGTATAAAAAATGGCTATCATTTTATTTTTTTGCAAAAGGGTTTGAAAAACAATTATTTTTGGGTTGGTGATTTTGGCTTCCAACAATTTGATTTACAAAATGAAAAATTAAAAGATTTCATTAAACTGCCAGAGGATTATTCTTCTATCTCTTCTTTTTATGAGGGTGATGGTTTTTATTTAATAGGTACAGATTATGGTTTATTAAAATATTTTCCTGGAAATAAAAATTGGATTCATTTAAAAAATTTTCCTAAAATTAAGGTAACCGGCATTGTTTATGCTGAAAATAAATATTTTGTTTCTACAAATGGAGCAGGAATTATTTTATTGGATAAGAATCATGACTTAATTATTAAAAATGATCTTCGAGGTATAAATAAGATGATATTTTCTATGATATTAGGTTCTGATAAAGGTATTTGGTTAGGTACAGAGAACGGACTTTATTACTTGAATCCTCGTACTATGAAACATAGTTCTTATACCTTTTTAGATGGTATTTATGAAAAAGAATTTAACTGGCTTTCGGCCACTAATTTAAAAAATGGAGATATTGCAATGGGTACAGTTAATGGACTCGTTCTCTTTAATCCCCATAAAATGATTCATAACTTTTATAATTTTCAAAATGGACGAATTTTCTTTTCTTCCTTAAAGATTAACAGTTTTACCAATACACAGAACAGAAATGGACTTAACGAATATTTAAGTAAAGGCAAAATTACTTTAAATCCAAACGAATACAGTCTTACTTTAAGTCCAGGCTTTACAAATAATTATATAGGTAAACAACTCTTTTTTTATGTTAAAATGCCAAATCTTGAGGACTGGCAATTGGTTCGTCCCTTCGAATCAATAACCTTAAATCCTAGGCCGGGTAAATCTGAAGTTATCGTTCGGATTTCCAATAATAATTTAAATGGTGAGATTAAAGAAATTAAAATTCCTGTTTTTAAACTTCAGCATTTATTAGAAAATAAGACCTTTTTAGGTTTAGTCCTTTTTCTTTTCTTAAGTCTTATTGGTATTATATTCTTTTTGAGATACAGATTACTTACAGGTAAAAATAGAGCACTTGAGAAAGATCTCGCAATTAGAGTTAATGATTTAGAATTAAATGAACAGAATTTAATCAATAAAAACAATAAGTTAGCCATTTTAAATGAGGAAAGAAGGCGCTTTTTTGATATTTTGGGACATGAGGTGAATACACCTTTGGCCGGTATGAAACAACTCAGTCATACATTTAATTACTTGTTAAATAAAGGGGAATATGAGAAGGCATTGAAAATTGCTCAATCTCTGGAACATAGTGGAAATGAAATCTCACATCTTGTTGATAATTTACTTACCTGGTCTAATCTCGAGAAAAACACCCAAATCTCTAAAATTATTACTTTTAATATTTTAGATTCCTTTAAGTCTACCTTAGATTTATTTATGTTTCAGATTGTTAGGAAAAATATTAAATATAGCTTATTGGTGCTTGAAGAATTTGATGGTAAAATTGATAATGACCCTAATATTGTTGGGTTCATTTTTAGAAATCTTTTAAGCAATGCAATTAAATATTGTCCTGAAAATGGTGAAATAAATTGTTCTTTCCATAAGGATAATGGTTTAATATCATTTAAAATTTTCAATAGTTCCAGTATAATTTCTAAAGATGATTTTTTATTCGGTATTGGAATTGCACCTAAAATCAGCATACCTGGTACCCTTCAGGAAAAAGGTCTTGGTATTGGTCTTTTTATGATATTTCAACTCATTCATAAAATAAAGGGTGAAATTGAATTTAAGATTCATGAAGAGGGTGGTGTTACCGCATATATTTCCTTGAAAATTTAACTTTATCACCTAATAGAATGCTTTTATCACCTGATGAATTTTCATAGGATACTTGTAATGGAAGAATATCTTAATTTACACAAGATTTAAAATCTCAATGATAATAATTAAATTTTAACTGGGAGTAATATATTTCGTGTCCTGCTTGCTTTTTGCAAACAGGACATTTTTTTTTAAGTTTTTTCCTACCTATATTGCCATTTTTTAGAATCAATAAGCATGAGGTGGGAGTTTAAATTAGCGATGCGTTTCGCAAATAGTAAAGAAAAGTCATTTGCCAGTGTTATTATCCGAATTGCTTCATTGGCGGTAGCACTGAGTATTGCCGTTATGATCATAACCACCGCATTGATTACAGGATTCAAAACGGAAATAAGCAGTAAGATTTTTGGTTTTTGGGGACACCTCCATATAAATGCTGCAAATGTTTACCAAAATCTTCTAGAAATTAAACCCATTGAAGCCCAGCGCGATTTTTACCCTGAGCTAATGAAAATACCTGGTATAAAAGCTATCCAGGTTTATGCTATTCAACCGGGCATAGTGAAAGGAAAAAATGATCTGGATGGTATATTTTTGAAGGGAATTGGTTCTGATTTCAACTGGGAGTTTTTTAAATCATATCTTCTTGAAGGTGATATCATTAAATTTTCACCGGAAATTGCTTCTAATGAAATTATCATTTCAAAACAAACAGCTAACAGACTTAAATTGAAAACTGGGGATAATTTTAGACTATTTTTTGTCAAAAATGGAACCATGTTGAAAAGAAATTTTAAGATTAAAGGTATCTATAAAACAGGGCTTGAAGAATATGATAGCAAATTTGCCTTGGTTGATATTAGAAAAGTTCAACAATTACAAGGATGGAAAAATACTCAAATTGGTGGTTATGAGGTTTTTATATCAGATATTAGTAAAATAGATTATTTGGCCGATAAAATTTATACTGATGTTTTACCTCCTCATTTAAATGTGCAATCTATACGCGATAAACTCCCAGAAATTTTTGAGTGGCTTTCTTTACAAGACATAAATGAAGTAGTAATCCTTTCTTTGATGATTGTCGTGGCTATTATTAATATGATTACAGCCTTGCTCATTCTTATGTTGGAAAGAACAAGAATGATTGGTATTTTGAAAAGTTTAGGTAGCACCAACTGGAGTATCCGACGTATATTTATGTATTATGCTGCGATTATTGCCAGTAAAGGTATGCTGTGGGGTAATTTAACAGGGATAATCATTTGCTTACTGCAAAAATATGGTCATTTTATCAAACTTTCTGAAGAGAATTATTACCTCAATGAAGCTCCTATTTTGCTTCAGTTTAACCATATTCTAATTTTAAATATTGGCACTTTAATCGTAATTGTGTTATTTCTAATCCTTCCAACCTGGTTAGTAACCAGAATTTCTCCCGTTAGAACCTTAAGGATGGATTAATTATATTGTTGCCTTTTTATAAGGTAAAAATGGTAAGTTTGTGTCGTTTTTATTCCTAAAGGTCTATAAGAATTATCAATTTATAGCTATGGTTCATTTTTACGTTAAGGTTGATGGTCTCCTTGCAGAAATTAAACATCCCGAACCAGGTTGTTGGGTCAACATTAAGCCACCATTCTCTACAGATGAAATGGAGGGAATTGCTAAGCAATTTGAAATTCCTTTAGATTTCTTAATTGACTCTCTCGATGTTGATGAAAGATCCCGTTATGAAGTGGAGGATGATTGCCGGCTTATCCTGATAAACTCTCCAATCCTAAATACATCTGAAGAGGAAAACGATGCCATTTATATGACTGTTCCAATTGGTATTATCATCTCACCAGAACATGTTTTTACCATAACTACTTCTGATAATCCCGTTTTAGCAAAATTTCTTGAAAATAAAATCAGGAATTTTGATCCTTCTGATGCTATGTTTTTTCTAATCCTTTTATTGGAGCAAAATGTTTATCGATTTCTTACCTGCTTGAAAAAATTAGATTTGCGAAGAAATTTAATTGAAAGAGAATTGTATCACGCCAGCAGAAATAAGGAGTTAAAGCAACTTCTAAGCATAGAAAAATCATTGGTTTATATCCTTAATTCGTTGAGCGCTAATGATTTGTTAATGATGAAAATGAAAAGGGTAGATTTCTTATCTATTCGTAGTGAAGAAGAAAAAATGGATTTATTTGAAGATATTATCATTGATAATGGGCAGGCTTTGGAAATGGCTAATGTTTATTCAAATATCCTTTCAGGTACCATGGATACCTATGCTTCTATTATTTCAAACAATATGAATGTAACTATTCATAGACTTACCTTAGTAACTATTTTTCTTGCCGTTCCTACCTTAATCGCTTCTTTTTTTGGTATGAATGTGCCATTACCTCTGTCTAAAAGCCCTGCAGCTTTACCTATTATTGTTGTTTTTGCAACAACCATTTCTTTTTTACTTAGCTGGATAATACAAAAGAAAAGATTCTTTTAAATTATTTGGAATATGAGGCTATAATTTTTTCAAATAGATTTTCAGAAACAAGCCTTTTTACCAGTAAGGATATTTTTTGCAAGGGTTTACCTATAGTGAAGGTAACAGGTAGTTTAGTACTTTCAATTAAAGTATAAATTTCTAAAGCAACGGCATTTGCTGACATTCCCTTATTTACTTCTTTATCAATGTGTTCGTTTGTTTTATGGACTATTTCAGCATAGAATGGATCATCCAGTTGCTTAACTTTGAGTCTGTGTTCATTTATAGCAGTTTGAATATCCCCGGCTTGAACTGAACAACAAGAAATGGATGTATTTGATAATTCCATTCTTAAAGATTGAATGATTCGATCTCCGGCAGCTTTGCTGGCACAATATACTCCTCTAAAAGGTAGTGCAATTTCTGATGCAATAGAACTGATAGATATAATTTTACCCGTATTGTTCTTTCGCATAGACGGAAGTGCAGTTTGAATGACATTGATTAAGCCATTAACATTCGTTTGCCAAACTTTTTGAATGTCTTCCTCTGCAAGATATTCAATGGGGCCAATAATTCCTAAACCAGCATTATGGATAACTACATCTATTTTTTCTTCGAGATTTAATATGGTATTTACCGCATTTTTTACACTTTCCTTATCCCTTACGTCCATTTGAATTTCTGCAAATAATGCCTTTCCTTTTATAGGATTTCTGGAACTCCCATAAACAATATGGCCTTTTTCATGACATAATTGTGCCATAGCTTTACCTAATCCAGAGGATGTACCAGTAATAAAAATGACTTGTTTTTTCATAAGGGAGAATGCTTTTAACAATGATAGGTAACAAAATTAGATAAAATAGTTACTTAATTGTATTTTGAAAGATTAAAATTCGAAACCATAGCGCAACAAGGAATAAATTATAACAATGTGTATCTTTTTATTAATCTATTTCGTCGAAAAATTGAAACTTATTTAATCTTTATATTGTATTTATGCGAAATATTATGAACACATAAATAATAATGATGGAAAAAGTTTTTATCGCTTTGCTTTTACTGATTAGTACGGGTGTTTTCGGTCAGACTCAAATTAAATTTGACCGATTTACTATGGATAATGGATTAAAAGTCATTCTTCATGAAGATCATACGACCCCTAATGTAGTCATTTCTGTGCTATATCACGTCGGTTCAAAAAATGAGAAACCTGAGAGAACTGGATTTGCCCATTTTTTTGAACATCTTATGTTTGAGGGCTCAGAAAATATTGCAAGAGGTGAATATGACAAATATGTTTCCAGAGCAGGTGGTGCTTTAAATGCTTACACCAGCCAGGATAGAACTTATTATTACGAATTTTTACCCTCAAATTATCTCGAGCTCGGATTATGGCTCGAATCAGAAAGGATGAAGCATGCCAGTGTCGATTCGAAAGGTATTGAAACGCAAAGGGCTGTCGTTAAAGAAGAAAGAAAGCAAAGAATGGATAATCAACCTTATGGAACCCTGATGGAGCAGGTTTTTGTAAGGCTTTTTAATAATCACCCTTATAAATGGATGCCAATTGGTTCTATGGAACATTTGGATGCCGCTTCTGATGATGATTACAAGCAGTTTTACAAGGATTTTTATCTTCCAGATAATGCCGTTTTAACAATAGCTGGTGATATTGACAGAAATACTGCTAAGACTTTAGTAGAAAAATATTTTGCTACAATACCTAAATCTACTAAACCAATCTTTAGACCAACTATTAAAGAAGAACCTTTAAATGGTCCCAAAAGAGATACTGTTTATGACCGCGTTCAATTACCGGCCTTAATTATAGGACATCGAACGCCAGCGCAGGGAAGCAGTGATTATTATGCCATGGAAATGCTAAATACCTTATTATCAAATGGGAATAGTTCCCGTATTTACCGTTCTCTGGTCGATGAAAAGCAGTTGGCTATTCAGGCTGGTTCGTTTCAATTTCCTTTAGAAGATCCAGGTTTAGGTATTTCATACGGAATTGCAAATATGGGAGTTGAGTTGACGGAAATTGAAAAAGCGATATTAGAACAAATTGAAAAGGTTCAGAAGGAACCTATTTCAGACATGGAGTTAAAAAAACTTCAAAATCAAATTGAAAATAATTTTGTTAATCAACTTTCATCTGTTGAGGGTATAGCTGAAAATCTGGCCGTTTATGAAACTCATTTTGGTGACGCCTCCCTTATCAACACAGAAATAAATCGCTATTTAGCCGTGACTAAAGAAGATATTCAGAGAGTAGCAAACCTTTATTTTAACGAAAAAAACAGACTTGTTTTATTTTGGCTTCCAAAATCAAACTAAGACTTTTTTATTCCTTTAATTTCATAAATTTTTATATATCATGCAACAGCATAAATATTTATTTCTTTTTTTATTTGTGGTTTTTTCCTTCTTGAAGGTAAATGCGCAAGAAGAATTTAGGAAAACCGCACCTGTAGCTGGTCCCGCGCCTAAAATTGAAATAGGAAATTATACCTTATCAAAACTTAAAAATGGACTTCAGATTATCGTAGTTGAAAATCACAAATTACCTCGTGTATCCTTTCAACTCTTTGTAGATGTCCCGCTGAATTTAGAAAATGATAAAGCAGGTACAGCATCTATTGCAGGTCCCTTATTAAGCGCTGGAACGACATCAAAAACCAAAGCTCAAATTGATGAGTCAGTTGATTTTATTGGTGCATCTCTCAATACTTCTGGAAATGGTATAACCGCTTCCTCCTTGTCAAAACATGCGGATGTTGTGCTGGAATTAATGTCAGATATTTTGTTTAAAGCCAATTTCCCCAAAGAAGAATTTGACAAACTTATCAAACAAACATTATCGGGTTTATCTAGTCAAAAAGATGATCCTGGAGCTATCAGTTCTGAAATTGCTGGTAAGTTACGTTATGGAAATAAGCACCCTTATGGTGAAACAACGACTGAAAAATCTATTCAGAGTATTACGGTATCAGACTGTATCAAATATAAAGAAGATTTTTTTAAACCTGGAAATTCATACCTTATTGTAGTAGGAGATATCACCAATGCTGAGGCCATTTCTAAAGCTGAAAAATATTTTGGTGCATGGAAAAAAGGTACGGTAAAAAACCAAAAATTTCCAGATCCTTTACCTCCTGCTGGAAATCAGGTTTATGTTTACGATAAGAATGATGCAGTACAAACGGTTTTGTCTCTAACATATCCACTTAATCTAGAACCGGGAGCGGCCGATATAACTGCGGTTTCTGTCATGAACCAAATTTTTGGAGGTGGTAGTTCAAGTCGTTTATTTAAAAATATTCGTGAAGATAAAGGGTACACGTATGGGGCATACTCCAGCGTTTCACCCAATGAACATATTGGCTATTTCACGGCTGGAGCCAATGTTAGAAATGCAGTAACCGATTCTTCATTAACGGAATTTTTAGCCGAAATGAAAGCTATCAGAGAAGTTAGTGTTTCAGATGAAGAATTGAATGCTGCAAAAGCAGAACTATCTGGTCGCTTTGGTCGCAGTTTGGAGCAACCTGCTACCATAGCTGGTTTTGCCCTAAATATTGTGCGTTATAAGTTACCTGCTGATTATTATAATACCTACCTTCAAAGATTAAGTGCAGTCGATGCCAATGCAGTAAAAGCTATGGCATTAAAATACATCCATCCCGATAAAGTATTTATTTCAGCGGTGGGTAAAGGATCTGCGATTTCTTCAAAACTAGCCCGTTTTGATACGGAAAACAAAGTTAGGCTTGTCGATAATTACGGAAATCCTTTGGTTCCAAAATTAAAAATGGAAACTACCTCTGAGGTTAAAATGGAGCCTTCTGCCATTATTGAAAAATATTTAAAGGTAATTGGTGGGAAAGAATTGCTTTCTACAGTGAAAGATGTTACTATCGAAATGTCTGCTTCAATACAGGGAATGCAGCTTTCGATGAAAAATGTACAAAAGGATAATAATAAACTCATTTCGTCGGTTTCCATGAATAACATGACCTTGAGTGAGCAAATTTTTGATGGTACTAAAGGCAAAATTTCCGCAATGGGCCAACCTGAAAAAATAGTTGAAGGAGATGAAGCTGGCGAACTATTAGAGGAGGCAAGTATTTTTCCGGAATTATTCTATCAGGGAAAAGGTACAAAACTAGAATTAGCTGGTAATGAAGTTGTTAATGGTGTAGATTGCTACAAAGTTTTAATTACAGATGCCAAAGGAAAAATTAAATCTGACTTTTTTGCTGTTGATTCAGGTTTGAAAATGAAAACAACCATAGTAGAAAAATCTGGAGAACAGGAGGTTACCGTTATTAGGGAATATGGTGATTATAAACCGGTTTCAAATATATTGTTTCCTCATAAGTTAATTATAAAAGGGGCGATGCCCGTTCCTTTAGACGCAAATGTTAAATCTATTAGCGTAAATAGCCAGGTTTCAGATGATTTATTTAAAATAGGTAAGTAATTTTATTCTAAAGATTTTTCAGGAGTGGGTGCTGAAGCATGAAATTGTTCTTTTATAATGGGCGTTAAAGCTTCCATTTTGGAAATGATTTCTTCAAAGTACTCACTCCTGAATACCATGCCAATGTGAAAATCCTTCTTTAAGGTCCAGTAGAAATTTTCTTGTGAAAAAATATCCATAGCAGGATCCTTCATTTTTGTCAGGGATACGATTAACCCAGCAAAATAACTTAGTTTTTCAGGAATTTGATAGGCTTCCTTTTTATAAACGGCATGCTCAATATTAGCCCATTCCTTCCATATATCTATACCTGTGGCTGCTTCCAGTAATTCTGCAATATGAGCGCCTCCAACTCTTGCCGATGTTTCCAGGAAATATATTTTCCCATCTCTGTCTGCTTTGATGAATTCAGTATGACTTGCTCCATATTGGAGGTTAAATGATTGAAGTAATTGCTTATTTAAACTTAAAATCTCCTTGTTATCATTCGTATAATCTGGTATCGTCATGGTTTTAAATATGCCTCCCTCATGGGCTACTTTTAAAGGAGTTTCTATATATCGTGAAGTCTTTTCAAAAACGATTTCTCCATTATATGATAAAGAATCACAATGATAAACATGACCAGGTATAAATTCCTCCATTAAATAATCAATTCTATTTTCCCCAATGTCCTGTAGAAACTGAGCAACTTCAGAGTAAGAGGTTACTTTTTTTATACCCGTTGTGGAAGCCTGACTTCTTGGCTTTATGATACAGGTGCCATTAACCTCTTGCATAAATTGGTGTATAGTCTGGTCATTAAAAAGAGGGCAGAAACGGGGGACTGCGATGTTCTTGTTTTGCGCGTTTACTCGCATAGCCAGCTTATCTCTAAACAATTGAGCCGTATGGATATTTAAGCCACTTATTTGAAAAGATGACCTAAGAAAAGCAGCTTTCTCTACATCAAAATCATCTAAAGCAACAATAACATCTATTTTTTCTGTTTGTAGCAGCCAACCAAACCCTTTTTTTAATAATTCAAGATTTTGAGCAGTGTTTTCTTCATTAGGCAAATAAAAGGTTTCTGTAATATGTGCCCATGGCCAGTTTTCATGCTTTCTACTTTCACAGGTTATTAAATAAACCCGATTGCCCAAATTGGCCTGTTGGATTAAAAAAGATATTCCTTTGAAATAACTACAAATGCATAATATATTCATATTCAATTATTTATAAAATAAAATCTATAGATTCATAAAAGGCTTCTCCCCAAAAAGATTCATGATGTTCTCCTTGTGAATTAATTTTCATCACGATTTCATTTTTTAGGTTAATGTCCCTCAATCCTTGGTATAAACTAAAAATATGTTGAACCATTTCTTCACTTTCTTTACCTCCACAATAAATATAAGTCATCGTTTCCATCCTATTGGAACTATTATTTCGTAACCATTCAAAAATATTTGGTATCAACCATAAAGAGGGTGAAAAAATTAGGGCTTTACCAAAAACCTGTGGAAAAGCAATGTGTGCATATAGACTGATTAAACCTCCCATAGAACTTCCTCCAATAACAGTATGCCTGGCATCACCAATAGTTCTATAGTTTTTATTAACGTAGGGTATTATTTCATTTTTTAAAAATTCAATATAATCCTTTCCGTAAGCTTCAGCGAGATCAGGTATATGAGGAGGGGTATATTCTGCTATCCTATTTTGATGTGTATGATCAACAGCTAAAATAATAACTCCCTTATTTTTTTGAGCAGCTAGTCGAGCCAATTTTCTATCAATATGCCAATTCCCAAAAGGTGACTTATCTTGAAAAAGGTTTTGGCCATCCTGAAGATATACAATGGAATATCTTTCTGTCGTATGATGATAATTCCAGGGCAGTAAAATAGATATCCTTCTCGTTTTTATAGGCTCTGGAACTTTAAATATAGCAGATAAGTCCTCAATGACTGGATAATAGGTAGCATAATTCAAATCGTCATCCTTTAACCATTTAGTCACCGTATCATTAGGTGAATCCATACCTGATTCCCATTTTCTATTAGGGGAGTGTTTTCCGGAACTATTTAATTCAACAGCACTCCAGTCTCCTCGAGTATATTTGTAGTCTAAACTTCCATGCGGTATAATGGTCAATGGGATTTCAATATTATAGTGATTCTCGCCTACAGGGCTCATTTGATACCGGCTGTCAGCAGGTTTCCATCCATTAAAATTCCCAGTTAAGTAAACTGCTCCTTTTTCAGTTGAAAAATCAGCAAGTGAAATCTTTAAATGAGTAGTTTTGTTCATATTGCAACGGGAATGAATCTTTATCTTTTAATTCAGTAGGTTTATCTAAAAATAAGTAGGGCAATTTACTAAATTCCCTTAAATTGCAGTGTTTTTGAAACGTCTTAATATTAAAAGAAATGATGGATAAATCATCAACCAACTTATTTGGTAATTTAGATGGATTAGATGATAAAAGTTGTAAGTCATTAACTGATGCTTTACTTCGTAATAATTTAAAAGGATTTGATTATCTTGAATTTAGAGCGTCATTACGTGCATTAGCCAGTTTGAATATGGAGAATGCCCAGGTTTATCAATCTGCTTTTGCGACAGCTTCCGTTATCGGTTTAACTAAAGAACATTTAGTTTCTTCTGCTGAACACTATAAATCAGTTTTACAAAAGGAGAAAAATGCCTTTGATATAGCACTCCAAAATCAGGTAAATCAACATGTAGTTGCAAAAACCAAGGAGATTACACAACTTGAACAACAAACGGTTGCTTTTAAACAACAAATAGCAGAACTGGAGGCTAAAATTTTACAAAATGAAGCGATGACAACATTAATATTGGAACAGATTAAAGAATCTGATGCTAAAATTAATACCACCAAACATCATTTTGAAAACACCTTGCAAGCAATTAACGCGGAGATTAACCTCGATATTGATTCAATTAACCTTTATTTGTAAATTCTAAATATTATGCCAGATATATCCCAATTTAATAGTGGTAATATGAAGCCAAAATCCTTCTGGTCAAGACCTGAAGGCCTCGCAGGTCTCGTTTTTTTATTGACCATAGTCGGTGGTGTAGGTTTTTTAATCTTCTCAAATATTACTTTTCTTTTGGCTCTTGCTCAAAATGTGTTTTATTTAACCCTGATGATTATTGCCATAGGTGCCTTAGTCTATATGGTCGCTGATCCTCGTATGAGAACCTTGGTTTGGTATATGTATAAAAGTCTGATGCGCACCATTACAGGAGCTTTTGTAACCATAGATCCCGTAGGTATTTTAAAGAATTATGTTGAGGATTTAGAAAAAAACTTAGGCAAAATGCGTACACAAATAGGTTTGTTACGCGGTCAAACTAGAAAACTACATACAGTCTTTGAGGAAAATGAGAAGGAGGTAAATGCCAGTATGAGACTTGCTCAGGCAGCAAGAGATGCTGGAAATGAAAATCAAATGCTTTTAAGCTCCCGAAAAGCAGCCAGACTTAAAGAAAGTAATGAAAAATATACTGTTCTATTGCAAAAAATGGAGATTCTTTATCGTATCTTAACAAAAATGCATGATAATTCTGAAGTGCTTTTGGAGGATACAAAGGATCAGGTGAAATTAAAAGAACAAGAAAGGAAAGCAATTCGTACCTCTCATTCTGCTATGAAATCTGCCATGAGTATTATAAGCGGAGATCCAGATAAAAGAGCAATGTTCGATATGGCTATGGAATCTATAGCCGATGATGTTGCCAATAAAGTGGGAGAAATGGAACGTTTTATGGAAATGTCATCCAATTTTATGGATTCTGTGGATCTTCAAAACGGTGTCTTTGAAGAGCAAGGATTGAAAATGCTGGAAGAATGGGAGAAAAAATCTTCTTTAATGTTACTCGATAGTTCTTCTTCCTCCACTTCTTCATCTATGCTTGACTTAAATCAGAAAGTTATTTCAAAAGGAGATACACCTAAAATAACTGGTTCATCTTCCTATGATAACCTTTTTAATAGCTAAAATTATGAAAATTATTATTTTAAATATTTTTCTTCTAACCATTTTCTCTTTTTGCTTTCTTTCAGCACAGGATAATAAAAAAGTAATGGATTGGGCAAACCTATCAAAATATAAAGAGGCAAATGCCTCTGTAATGAAAGATAAATCTACCACTAACAGCGTTGTTTTGTTGGGTAACTCCATCACGGAAGGCTGGGTTCGGGAACGACCTGATTTTTTTGCCGCAAATACTAATTTGATAGGAAGAGGTATTAGCGGTCAAACAACGCCTCAAATGCTCTTGCGCTTTAGACAAGATGTAATTCATTTAAAGCCAAAACTAGTCGTTTTGTTATGTGGAATTAATGATATTGCTCAAAATACTGGCCCCATATCGCAGTCTGAAATTATGGATAATATTATTTCTATGTCTGAATTGGCGGTGGCCAATAAGATTGGAGTAATTTTAAGTTCTGTTTTACCCGCAAGTGATTTTCCTTGGCGTCCAGGCATGAATCCAGGCCCTAAAGTGGTCAGTTTAAATGAAGATATTAAAAAATATGCGAAGCAAAAAGGCTTTATTTATTTGGATTATTATGCTGCTATGGAGGATGGAAATTTTGGCCTTAAACCAGGTTTAAGTACTGATAAGGTTCATCCAACACCAGCTGGTTATGCTTTGATGGAACCTCTTTTACTTGCGGCTATTAATAAAGGGCTTAAAAAACTATAATTTTTCTATTTGTCGGGCTTTTTCCTGAACCTCTTCGTTCATTTTGTTTTTATAGGAAATTAATTTTTCCTGCAATTCATTATCGTGGATACTTAACATTTGTAAAGCTAAGATTCCTGCATTTTTTGCTCCATTTAAGGCAACTGTAGCAACAGGTACACCCCCAGGCATCTGAAGTATAGATAATATGGAATCCCATCCGTCAATTGAATTAGATGATTTGATGGGCACGCCGATGACAGGTAAAGGTGAAATGGCAGCAACCATGCCAGGTAAGTGAGCAGCTCCTCCTGCACCTGCAATAATGACTTTTATGCCCCTTAAATGGGCATTTTTTGCAAAAGAGAAAAGTTTTTCCGGCGTCCTGTGCGCAGATACAATATCAATCTCGAAAGGTATGTTAAAGGATTTTATCAATGATGCTGCTTCATTCATTATCTTTAAATCAGAATCAGATCCCATGATAATACTAATTTTACAATCTTTCATTTGCGTACTTATTTTACTGTAAAACTACAATTTTATGTTTCGTATCACACTTCTTTTTTGTTTATCCTTTCTTTTTTTTTCTTTAAATGCCCAACAGAATGTCGATAAAAAGACAGAATGGACAAAATTTAGAACTGAAATCGGAAAATTTAGTGTGGTTGTACCAGGGGAATTAATAGAAAAATCAGATAGTTCAAACACACCGCTGGGCTCTCTTAAAATGCATACTTTTTACCACCAGCCTGAGGCAAATAGTGGCAATGCAAATTTTATGTATATGGTTCAATATTGTGATTATCCTGAAGGGACCTTAGAAGGGAATGATACTACTTTTACTAATGATTTTTTTGAATCTACCCGAAATGAAGCTGCTTTTAGTATCAATGGAAAAGTGATTTACCATACGCCCGTTACTTTAAAAGATTTTCAAGGTCAATTTTGGAGAATTCATTATAAAAAGGATTCTGCAGTAATAAAAACAAAAGCATATATCGTAAAAAACAGATATTATGCTATTCAAACCATAACTTTTAAGGCATTAGCCTCAAATATGGATACAGATAAATTTTTCGATTCTTTTCAAATACTTGAAAATTAGGTTGCTTGAATTATCTTTGATAATCATAAATCCAACATGGAAAAAATAGCTGTATTCCCAGGATCGTTTGATCCAATAACTGTAGGTCATGTTGACATAGTCATGAGGGCACTACCATTTTTCGATAAAATCATTGTAGCCGTAGGAGTTAACGATCAAAAAAAGGCATTGTTTCCTCTAAACGACAGAATGAAATGGCTGGAACAAGTTTTTCGCGATGAACCCAAAATTGAAATTGGAAGTTTTGAAAATCTAACGGCTCATTATTGTTCTCGTATTGGAGCAAAATATTTAATTAGAGGGTTGCGAAATGCTTCTGATTTTGATTATGAAAAAACAATCTCCCAACTCAACCATATTGTTGGAAATGGTCTTGAAACTATTTTCTTGATTAGTCAACCCGCCTTTAGTCACATAAGTTCTACGATTGTTAGAGAAATTATAAAGGGTGGGGGAGATGCCGTTTCTTTCCTTCCTGCGAAAATAGTTATTCAACCTTTTTTGAGATAATACCTTATACTGTAAAACCAAATATCATGGCAAATGCCCTTTTTACCCTACCTGAAATTAAAAATGAACCTGTATTAAATTATGCACCTGGTTCTGCAGAAAGAAATGCACTGGATCTTGCACTAGCAGATTTACTTTCAACACAAATTGAAATTCCCCAGTTTATTGGTGGTGATGAGGTTTATGAAGGAGAAAAGTTGGCAATTTGTCCACCACATGATCACCAGCGAAAAATTGGTTTTTACTTCAAGGGAAACAAAAATCATGTAGAACTGGCAATTAAAGCTGCCATAAATGCAAAGCCTTCATGGGAAGCTATGTCCTGGCATCAAAGAGCTGCTATTTTTTTAAAAGCTGCTGATCTTTTGAGTGGTCCTTTTAGAGCTAAAATGAATGCTGCTACGATGCTTTGTCAATCAAAAAATATATACCAGGCAGAAATTGATGCAGTAGCTGAATTGGCTGATTTCTTTCGTTTTAATGTGAAGTTTATGACTCAGATTTATGCGGAACAACCTATTTCCGCTCCTCTGGTCTGGAACAAATTGGAATTTAGAGCTTTGGAGGGTTTTATTTTTGCGCTTACTCCTTTTAATTTCACATCTATTGCAGGAAATTTGCCAGCCGCTCCCGCTCTTATGGGTAATGTAGTGGTTTGGAAACCTGCCGAAAATCAAGTTTATTCTGCAGCTGTCATTATGGAGGTGCTAAAACTGGCAGGTCTTCCCGACGGCGTAATCAATATGGTGATTGTTTCTGGACCTGTTGCCGGCGAGGTCATTTTTGAACATCGCCAATTTGCTGGCCTTCATTTCACTGGAAGTACGGCTGTATTTAATAATCTGTGGCAGAAAATTGCATCTAATCTTCCAAAATATAAATCATATCCCAGAATTGTAGGGGAAACGGGAGGTAAAGATTTTGTTATTGCGCATCCAAGTGCTTCTGTTCAAGCTCTTGCAGTTGCTTTAGCCAGAGGTGCTTTTGAGTTTCAAGGTCAAAAATGCTCCGCGGCTTCCAGAGCATATATACCATCTTCATTATGGGATAAATTGAAAAATATCCTCATCCCAATGGTTCAATCCTTTAAAATTGGATCGCCTCTAGATTATAGTCATTTTATAAACGCGGTTATTGACGAAAAAGCTTTCGATAAAATTGCCAGCTATATAGAGAAAGGGAAAAATGATTCAACTGTTTCTCTTATTACAGGTGGAAATTATGATAAATCTGTTGGATATTTTATTGAACCTACTATTTTCCAGGTTCAAGATCCACATCACCTTTTAATGGAGGAAGAAATTTTCGGTCCAGTGCTCACCATTTATGTTTATCCTGAAAATGATTACGAAGCAACGCTGAAAATAGTAGATGAAACTTCTCCTTACGCTCTTACCGGTGCTGTTTTTGCTAATGACCAATACGCTTTAACGCTGGCAAATGAATTGCTTAGAAATGCTGCGGGTAATTTTTATATCAACGATAAACCAACAGGGGCTGTTGTTGGGCAACAACCTTTTGGTGGTGCCCGCTCTTCAGGCACAAATGATAAGGCTGGTTCTATCATAAATCTATGGCGTTGGGTTTCACCAAGAACAATTAAGGAGAATTTTAATCCTCCAATTGATTATAAATATCCTTTTATGGGGTAATTTAAAATTGGTATTTCAGCGAAAATTCGCTATTTTTACAAATAAAAATACTATGGCGGCTTATTTTAATATGGAAACGCTAAAGTTTCTGATGTTCAATGTTCATAATCTGGAAGATTTACTTTCAAATGATCGTTATAGCGCATTTGATAAAGAATCTATCTTGCTTTTTCTACAATCCGTCGCTGATTTTTCAGACAAGGATTTATATCCTATTTTTAAAGAAATGGATGAAAAGCCGGCCAGGTTTTCGGAGGGAAAAATTCATGTTCATCCCAAAATTAAAGATATATTAGTTAAACAAGGAGAGTTAGGTCTTATTGGTGCTTCCTTTGATGAAGCTTTGGGTGGCTTGCAACTACCAGCCACCGTAATGCATGCTGCCTATTTTATTATGGAAGCTGCAAACAACCATATTCCTGGTTATGCTGGTTTAACTGCTGGTGCAGCACATCTTATTTCTTCTTTTGCCGAAAAGAAATATCATGAGAAATATGTGTCAAATATGTTGTCAGGGCAATGGAGTGGAACGATGTGCTTATCGGAACCACAAGCAGGAAGTGGACTTTCAGATATAAAATGTTCCGCAAAACCATTAAATGATGGCACTTTTCTCATTAAAGGAACAAAAATTTTTATTTCCGGTGGCGATCATGAATATGCCGATAACATCATTCATTTGCTATTGGCAAGAGTTGAAGGCGCTCCCGCAGGAACTAAAGGTATTTCTTTATTTATTGTGCCTAAATACAGGATTTTATCTGATGATTCTTTCGAAAATAATGATGTGATTACCGCTGGAGATTTTCAAAAAATGGGCCAAAGAGGATACTGTACTGCCCATTTAGTTTTTGGTGATAATGAAAATTGCACTGGATATTTGGTTGGGGAACAAAATAAAGGTCTTTCTTACATGTTCCAAATGATGAATGATGCCAGAATTGCAGTTGGCAGAGGTGGCGCCGCTATTGCTTCAGCTGCCTATTACGCCTCATTGCAATATGCTCAGGAAAGACAACAGGGCAGAAGGTTATTAAGTGGTGGTAGAAAAGATGAATCTGCTGGCCCAACCCTGATTATTAATCACCCGGATGTGAGAAGAATGCTTTTTTTACAAAAAGCAATTTATGAGGGCTCCCTTTCCCTTATTCTACAGTCTTCCATCTATCATGACAGAGAAATTTCTGATAAAGAAAATAATAATCATTGGAATTTATTGTTAGAATTCCTTACGCCAATTACTAAAACATATCCTTCAGAAAAAGGGAAACTTGCCGTCGATAATGGACTTCAGATATTAGGAGGATATGGATTCTGCGCCGATTTTATCCTTCAGCAATATTATAGAGATATTCGAATTATGTCTATTTATGAGGGTACAACAGGCATTCAGTCTTTGGACCTATTAGGTAGAAAGGTTCTAATGGAGAATGGTTTAGTGTTGAAAACCATGCTGGCTGAAATACAAAGCACCATTTATGAAGCAAAAAAGGAGACTAATTTGGTCAAAACGGCTCAAGAACTTGAGGAACAATTACCCTTGGTTGAGGCTACACTCGCTCATTTAATACCCATAGCCATGAAAGGGGAAACAGAGAAATTTGTTTCTGATGCTACCTTATTTATGGAAGCTATCGGTTCAATTATCGTTGCCTGGCAATGGTTAAAAATTGGAATTTCTGCTTCCAATGAGTTAAAATCTTCAAATTCAGGCTTTTCAGAATCGATGTTGAAAAATAAACTGCATACGATGCGCTTCTTCTATAAATATGAATTAGGAAGAAATAAAAGTATTTTTAAAATTATTCAATCAGATGAAGTTTTAACGCTTGCTGAGGATATTGCTTTTCCTGATTAATCATTGGTTTAAAAAAAATGCAAAAATTTATCGACGGTTGGTATAGTCCATCTCTTAATAAACAAATGAATATTTCTGTTTATGGGCATTATGGATTTGCCCTATTATTGCTGCCAACCGCCGCCGCTGATTTTTTGGAGTATGAACGTTTTCATCTTATACAGGCTATTTCTCATTTAATTAATGAGGGGAAATGTAAAGTTTTTTCCATTAATAGTATTAATAATGAAAGCTGGCTAAACAATTTCATGGCGCCAAGAGATAAATCCATCAGACACAATCATTTTAATGACTATGTCTTTGAGGAGGTCATTCCTTATATTAAAAATAAGACTTCACATGAAACGCCAATAATTGTGTCAGGTGCTTCTTTTGGAGCATTACATGCCATGAATTTATTTTTGAAGCGCCCCGATTTGCTAAATGGAGTCATTGGCATGAGTGGGGATTATAACCTTCAGACTTATACAAAGGGTTATTTCGATCAGGATGTTTATTTTAATAATCCAATGGCTTATTTGCCCAATTTACATGATGAATTTACCTTATCGCAGATAAGGAAAAGTAAAAATATACACATTATTTCTGGTTCAGGTAGTTATGAAATGCCACAAGCCAGCCGGCAACTTTCTGATATCTTAAGTTCAAAAAATGTAAATCATGAATTAGCTATCTGGGGCAGTGATATGCCTCACGATTGGCCTACCTGGCACAGAGTTTTACCCTTTTATCTTGAAAATAGATTTTGATTGCTTTGAATTGTCTATTTTTGAATTTTAATCCCAATTAATTCTGCTATTTTGATTGAAACCGAAAATGAAGATGATTTTTTTCAACATGTTTCCTTGCACATCGATCCTAAGCAAGAACCTGTTAGAATCGATAAATATCTCTCTGATAGACTTGGAAAAATTTCAAGAAACAGAATTCAACATGCGATACGGGCAGAGTCTGTTCTAGTCAATGAATTACCTGTAAAACCAAACTATAAAATTAAACCAGGTAATTTAATTTCAGCTGTTTTTCCAAGGCATTTCTCTGAGGAAGATGCAGGTAAAATTCAACCTCAAAATATTCCTCTTAATATAGTTTTTGAGGATGATGATATTCTAATTATTAATAAGCAGCCTGGTTTAGTTGTCCATCCTGGGGTAGGTAACTGGGACGGAACGTTGGTGAACGGACTTGCTTACTATCTGGGGGTAGATCATTTGACGGAAGATGTGGAATCTTTTCAGAATAGGGTAGGACTGGTTCATCGAATCGATAAAAATACTTCGGGGCTTCTTGTAATTGCTAAAAATGATTATGCATTGACTTTTTTAGCAAAACAATTTTCAGATCATACGATTGAAAGGACTTATTACGCATTGGTATGGGGTGCCCCAGAACCTGAAAATGGTAAAATTGAAGGAAATATTGGAAGACATCCCCGAGATAGAAAAAGTTATCAGGTTTTCCCCGAAGGAGATGAAGGTAAATGGGCTATTACTCATTATGAAACGATTGAAAATTATTATTACGTTTCCTTAGTGAAATGTAATCTGGAAACAGGTAGAACGCATCAAATTCGGGTGCATTTTAATTATATAGGTCATCCTCTTTTTAATGATGAAAAATATGGAGGTTCCAGAATTGTGAAAGGTACTCCTTTTTCTAAATATAGGGATTTTGTAAATAATTCTTTTCAGGTTTTGCCAAGACAAGCATTACATGCCAAAACATTAGGTTTCGTTCATCCCACCACCAAAGAGTTTGTTCGATTTGAAATTGATTTACCGGCTGATTTTGAGGAATGTCTGCAACGTTGGAGAAAATATTATTTATCCAGAAGAGATTAATTCTATGGCAATATGGAAACAGAAATTGATATCGTTAAACATTGGATTGAAAAAGTAGTTATTGGATTAAATTTTTGTCCCTTCGCAGCTAAACCATTTAATCTTGATAAAATTATTTATCTCGTTCATAATGAGGAGGATATTTCCTTGTATGTGAAACAATTTTATGCTGTATTGAGGGAACTTCAAGAAGAACCTGCTGAGGTATTAGAAACAGCATTTATCATTTATCCACACTCATTTCAAGATTTTAAAGAATATCTGAATTATTTAAACCTCCTAAATGATTTTCTTGAAATGAATCATTTAGAAAAGGAGTTTCAATTGGCTTCTTTTCATCCCTCCTATCAATTTATGGGAAGTTCAACTGACGATGTTACTAATTATACCAATAAATCTCCCTTTCCTATTATCCATATTTTAAGATCGGATAGTATCCTTAAAGCAAGACTAACTTATCCAGATACCTTGAAAATTCCACAAATAAATATAGATAAACTTAAGTTATTAGGGATAGATGGATGGATTGCTTTTTGTAAAGAAAACCAACTATCTATCCTCTTGTAAAATTTTAATATTTTCCTTTTATGAATCTAGAAAATAGGTTACAAGCATTTATTTCTTTAGGAAATTTACTTAAAAGTAATCCTGAAGAATTGGAAAAATGGATGATTAAAGCAAGTTTGCATAATCCCTGGTTTACCATTGAAAATCAGAAAATAGCCATCACCACTATAACTGATTATTTTCTCGATGAAGAAAAATTAAGAAAATGGATTTTAGACTATCCATTTCTTAGTCAGGCTGATAATCCTAAAAGGGTAGGTTTAATTCTCGCAGGAAATATTCCTTTAGTTGGTTTTCATGATTTTTTATGTGTTCTCATTTCTAGAAATATTGCCTGTATAAAATGTTCCGATAAAGATCCTTTTTTACTTCCTTTCATGGCTAAACTTTTGATAGGACTAGAACCTGAATTTAAATCATTTATTCATTTTATTGAAAGACTTGAAGCTTATGATGCTGTTATTGCTACCGGTAGTAATAATTCCTCTCGCTATTTTGAGCATTATTTTGCATCAAAACCACATATCATACGCAAAAACAGACAAGCTGTCGCTATATTAACAGGAAATGAATCTTCTCAGGATTTAATAAATTTGGGAGGGGATATTTTTACTTATTTTGGATTAGGGTGCAGAAATGTTGCGAAAATATACGTGCCTGAAAATTATGATTTCACTCCTTTGTTAGACGCATTACATTCCTTTAACGAGATTATAAAACATAATAGCTATAAAAATAATTTCGACTATCAGTCGGCTATCTGGCTCTTAAATAAAGTACCTCATTTTATGACAGGCAGTGTTTTAGTTACCGAGGAAAAATCAATTTCTTCTAAAATTGCCACATTACATTATGAATATTATCAAGGTTATGCGGAATTAAAGGATGAATTAATGAATTATTTCGATCAAATACAATGCATCGTGTCTAATAATCCAATAGAGGGTTTATCCTTAGTCCCTTTTGGACAGGCACAAACACCATCCTTAGCAGAATATGCTGATGGCATTGATACGCTGTCCTTTTTAGGTGAATTATAGCTTAGTAATAATAACCAAAAATGATATTCATTTCATCCTCGCTGGTGAAGCCAAAAGATATTGTTCTATTGGTTGTATTGTTATAAGTAACCTCAGAGATAAGACCTTCTCCGGGATTCAGAACAATTGGGTTTGGAAATAATTTTGTCAATGGGTGTTCCCAATCGGTATTCTCATAAATTATTTCTCCATTTCTGACTCCGCCAAAGATCTTTATGACAAATTTTTCACCTAATTTGTGATTGTGTGAAGTTAACAACAGAATGCTGGTCTTTTCGGAAAAGGTAAAATTCTTAGTAATTGTTTTTCGCTGATTAGGAGGAAGAGTGAAATTTATATTATTTAAATCTAACATCTTAACCTCATTTTTTACAGAGGAGGCTGGAATAGTATGGAAATTCACATAATTCTCACCTTGTAAGACTAATTTTGTTTTGTTAAAGTAATGCGCATTTAAATCGATGGGCATATTCGGCATTATTTTAATGGCCGCACCTTCTGGTAAAACAACACTATTATTTACATCTGTTCCACCACCAATGAATAGGTGATTTTGCATTTCTGCAAAAGTTTGAAGATTTAAAGAACCGTCTGAATTTCTTAAATCCCTGATTTTATTTTCAACAGGCAAAAATGAAGGGTTATTAAAACCATAAACAAGAAAATGATGACTATTAGAACGACCTTTTAATTCAATTTTATTTACATATACAGGAACATTATTGGGCGTTGTTTTTCTTATAAATATTTCACGTTCAAAATTGGCCTGAACATCAAATTTATCAATTTTGAGTTGAAATCCATTTACAGGTGGCGCGAGGGGATCAATATCAGACTGACAAGCTGAGGCATCTGTTAAAATGGATAAGCTTAAACTTCTGTCATCCTTGGAAGCGCCTGTATTTATCCATCGTTTTACTAATTCAACTTGTCCCTTTGTAACAACGCCACCACCTAATGGCATTTGTTTGCCAAAATTAATTGCACTCTTATGTATGTAAGAATCACAGTTTATTTTATGAAATAAAAAGCTTTTTTCTGCATCGCCAGGTTGAACAAGTTGCATTTTTGCATTAGCAGCGGAAATATTTACAGGGACCTTATTAATTAGGTTTGCAAAAGAATTTCCCTCTGAAAGGAGGAGTTTATGTTGCTGAAAACTTCCATCAGAGGCTGACTGATGACAACCACTAATTGCGCAACTTGGCGTAAGTATTTGATCTTGTATGATTTTAAATGTTACTTCGTTTTGAGGTTCAACTAATTTTTCCTTTTTACATGCACTAAAAAATACTATGATTGAAAAAGAAATAAAGATTAAGGAATATTTAAACATGGAAGGTTTTTTTATTTGTTAGTTTGTAATCCAAAAATTAAGTTTAATCCATAAACATCCAAAACAGGAAATAGATCAAAATCATAGCACCACTTGAAATGCCAAAAGTAATACCACCTATTCCAAAAAAGATAATAATAAATAAAACTCTAAGTAATACGACTGAAATGCCCGTACTATTTGCAATACCGGCCAATACACCACCAAACACACCGTTTCTAATTCTTTTCATGATATAAATTGATTTAAATAATTTCTTGCTGTTTTAATTGCTGACAGAACATCTTTTTCACTTCCTTCAAATGCTTTATCTTCGACTTCGATACAAACTGGTCCTCGATATCCAATATCGGTCAGTGCAGAAAAGAATTTGCCCCAGTTTACATCTCCAAATCCTGGGATTTTTGGCGAACTATAAAAGTTTGGAGGGGACATAATGCCTACCTTATCTAACTTATTTCTATATAATTTAACGTCTTTTAAGTGGATATGGTGTATTCGATCCTTGAAATCATATAAAGGTTGGATATAATCCATTTGTTGCCAAATAAAATGAGAAGGATCAAAATTTAATCCAAATAGAGGGGTTGGAAAGCAATCGAACATTCTTTCCCAGATTTGAGGGTTTATAGCTAGATTTTTGCCTCCAGGCCATTCATCATAAGTAAAAATCATAGGACAATTTTCAATGCCAATTTTTATCCCATTTGCTTCAGCTACGTCTAAAATTGGAGCCCAATCTGTTTGGAATAATTGGAAATTTTCATCTGGATTCAAATCTTGATTTCTACCTATGAAAGTGTTTACTACGGGTATTTCTAGCGCGGAAGCTGCTATAATTACATTTTTCAGGTGTTCCTGATAGAATTGCCGCTTCTCTATATTTTCATCTAATGGATTAGGATAATAACCCAGACCTGAGATTGATATATTATAATCTTTGAATAAAGCTTTTATTTCCTTTATTTTTAATTCATTTAGATTATTTACATCAATATGAGTTACACCAGCATATCTTCTGTCGGACTTCCCAACAGGCCAGCACATAATTTCTAAACAAGAAAATTGTTCCTCTGCGGCGAAAGCAACTAATTTTTCTAGGGAATAATCTGGTAAAATAGCTGAAACGAAACCTAATTCTAACATAAAGCGAACCTAATTTAAAAAGTATAAAAGGACTAATTTTTTTCTTCTTTGAAAAAAAAGATAAATAAAATAAGAACTACCGAAGCAATGCCAGCGGGAACTAACCAAACATTTGTCCAATTGGTTATATTAGATAAAGTATATATGTCTTTTACATTTCCAGCTATTAAATTTCCCAATAGCATACCAATGCCATAAGTTGCCAAAGTAATTAACCCCTGGGCCTGTGCTTTTATGGCAGTTCCAGCTTTTTTGTCAATATATATCTGACCACTTACAAAGAAAAAGTCATAACATACCCCATGAAGTAAAATAGCTAGATATAACATCCATGGCGTCGAGTCCGCTGTTCCATATCCAAAAAATAAAAAGCGAATGACCCAGGCTAATAATCCAATGATGAATATATTTTTCAAGCCCCATTTTTTATAGGCAAATGGGAGCATTAATAGAAAAATAATCTCCGAGACTTGCCCTAAAGACATTTTATTTTCAATAGCAAAGCTATTTTTATCTGCATTTGGGAAAGCATTTATAAAAGCGTCTGTCAATGAAGGATTTGCCCAAGTGTAATAAAAAGCTAATGGAATACAAATAAGTACTGAGGAAATAAAAAATATGGTAAATGATTTAGATTTAAATAAGACAAAGGCATCTTTGCCAATTAAATGGGTCCAGGAGATAGGTTCGGTTGATTTTCCAGGAGGCGTATGCGGTAAAAAAAAGGAAAAAATCCCTAATGCCAGGGATAAAAACATGGCCACCTGGAATATAGTTACTTTATCCCCCCAACCATACCATCCTACGATATTTACAATCACTATCCAGGCAATCGTACCAAAAACTCTGATAGGAGGAAATTCAACTTCCGGATTATTCATTTGCCTCATAGCTATGGAGGTCGTTAAAGAAATAGCGGGAGTAAAAGTTAGGCAGTAAAGAAGCAGAACCCATATAAAAGTTCCTGGTTGGTCGATATTTATGAGCCAAAATAAGATAGCTGCGCCAAGTAAATTGAGAATGCCTAACAGTCGTTGTGCTGCAATAAAACGGTCGGCTAAAAGGCCAACCAAAAAGGGAGAGGCAATCATGGCTATCGAAAACATGGCATAAGCATTTCCCACTTCTACCCCTGTTGCAGCTAATTGATTGCTCAAATACTTACTCATTTGTCCATACCATGAACCCCAGATACAGTACAACAAAAACATCATGATAGAGAGAGCCAATTTATTTTTCAACGTCATAATGATTCATTTTTTGAACTTTCCGAAAATTTTTAATTCAATATAAGGATTAATTTAATACAATTAAATAAACTTTCTTTAGTTATCAATCAATTAATAACCTTAAATTTGAACAAAAGGCATAATTCTTTCATTTAATAATAAAAAACGTATGAAATTAACATCATTTTTTCATTTTATCCTATTTCTGGTATTAGGAACAGTAGGAACAGCACAAACCAACATGTCAAATTCTATTCATTCTTTCACTGTAAATTCACTGGAAGGCGAACCTATTCCTTTATCTAAATTTAAAGGCAAAATGTTACTGATCGTAAATACTGCATCAAAGTGTGGTTATACCCCTCAGTTTGCTGGTCTACAAGAGTTATATAGTAAATATCAAGACAAACTTGTAATTATTGGTTTTCCATGTAACCAATTCATGAGCCAAGATCCTGGTTCAGCAACAGAAATTAAAGAGTTTTGCGAAAAAAATTATGGCGTAAGTTTTCCGATGGCAGAAAAAATTGATGTGAAAGGAGATAATATGGCGCCAATTTACGCCTGGCTTACCCAAAAAGATAAAAATGGTGTTTTAGATGCTAAAATTGCATGGAATTTCAATAAGTTCCTTATCGATGGAGATGGTAAAATGGTTGCTTATTTCCCAAGCAGTGTAAAGCCTCTGAGTGAGGATATTCTAAAGTATATCAATAAGTAATAAAATAAAAGGGGGATTTAATTTCCCCCTTTTATTTTAAAAAGGTAAGGTCGGGTAAGGCACAAAGTGGGATGCGATTCTTGTCATAGCCGGAGCTAAAACAAAACTCAGTACCAATATAATAATAGCATGTACCAATGCTATTTCAATGTTATTTTTACGTAGTTCATTCAATTCAGACTCTGGGGTAAGAAATCCAGTAATCAAAAAGGTAATTCTAAAAAGCAAATAAGAAAATATCCACATTCCAGCGAAGAATGCCAGAGCAAATCCAAATGATCTGGCCCAATCATTTTGACTCAATAAAAAACGCATAGCATCAGAACTGGTGTCCGAAATATGGCTTAAATTTATTCCCGCTGCGAGTAATGAAGAACCGAATACAATTAATATGGCTGCATTTTTCTCCTCCAGATATTTGTCAAAGAAATTTGATTGAACCCTTGCAAAGGAAAAAAGATAAAAAATTGACAGTATGGTCAATGTTCCTAAGTCTACCCATTCATTTAACATAATTATTTATTTTAAGGTAATACAATATCCCATTTATCTAAGTTAACATCAGGATTTACACCAAGCCCCCAATCCATTCCTGTAAGCTCCCAAATATAATACTTTTTACCCCATGGGTCTTTTATATGATCGGATCCTGCATCTGGTTTTTTAGGTAAATGTACGGCTAACATGGAATGTTCCTCCCCATTAATAACCACGGCGTCAAAGCCTAACTTTTTTAAAACTGCATAAGCAAAAACGGTTCGTGTATCGCAATCACCTGCCTCATGATAAAGAAATTCCATTGGAGAATACACCCCAAAAGGTTGGATATTTCCACAGCATCCTTGACCAGATTCCAAAGGTGCGCAGTTGTTTATATATTTAATCCCTTTTAAAACAAAAGGACAATTTCCATCGATAATTAAAGTATAAGGAATGGCTTGAATGCTTGAAATAATTAAATTTAAAGCTCCCATATAGTCCAGATTAGCCTCATCAATTAACTTCTTATATCCTTCAGCAAATTCATCTGTTGGAAATTCAACAGAATTCAAAAGTTGCTCGTAAATATATTTAGCATATTCTGTGTCGGAAAGTTCATATTCTGGTAAGGAAATATTCTCTCTGGAATTTACACTTAAATCATAAAGTTCCTGACAAACAGGGAATGTCATTTCATAAGTAACCCCGTCCAAAGAATTCCATGTCCAGTTTTTTTCAAATGATTTACAACCTGTTGCCTCATTGAAAGTTACTTCTTCTGGAATGGGAGGTCGAACAGTTGTCTCATCTACCTCTTCTTCGCCGCTAAGAAGATTATAAATCAGGTATCCTAAGAATATCCAAAAAAGCAATTTTTTCATCTGCCATCTATTATAATTAAGGCTATAATACCTTTCTAAAGGTTAGATTTATTCTGGGTTCCTTTATTTTTGTGGATTTAGGTAAAGTGTGAACCCAACTATTTTGTGTATCTCCTTTCATTAATAAGATACTACCATGCTCCAATAATAAAGTTATAATTTTTTTGGTTTGTTTATGCCGGAAACTAAAAGTTCGTTCGGCACCAAAACTTAGAGACGCTATGGTTGGCTGATAACCAAATTCTTTATCATCATCACTGTGCCAAGACATCCCTTCATTCCCCTGATGGTACAAATTACATAAACAGGAGTTAAAAGTAGCGTTCGTAAATTTTTCTGTTTTTTCTTTTACCGGAAGCAAAATCTGATGCCAGGGCATAGCTGTTTTTGTTGTTTTAGAATAAGTATAACTAAAGGCTTCATCACCATACCAGGCTACTTTTCTGGATGTAGTTATCTTTTTTCCAAACATGATTAATTCATCATGCTGCCAATGAAGATCGTTCATCATCACTTTCAGTAATTGGGAGGCATTAGCATAATCCCAAATACTTTTTGCATAATAGACCTCTCCGTCGTAAGGCAACAAATTTTGGTTACCGAACATTTAATCTTTTCTATTTTCTAAATTAATGAAACCAATTGCATTTTCCAATAATAACTTATTGAGAGCTGGTAAATCGACTTCCTTAATTTTTAAGGCCTCTTTATAGGCAGCTGACCATAGCGAGTCTAATCTTTTTTGTTCATCTAAAACGGCTTTGGTGACAGCAGGTATATCACTTTCGGCTTGATTTACTAGAAATATATAGTTCCCCGTCATTTTATTTTCAAAATTATCTACATCATCATAAGCTTTTGATTTTCGCTGGACCATATTTTTATCCCATTTTTTAATAGATTCCACGATTTCATTACAAGCAGTAAATGGAGCAGATCCAACCTTATCCTTTTTCATAAGGACTAAAAGCAGATTACTTAATTGCTGACTGTATTCATCCATTTGATTGACCGTTTTTACCATATCTGTAAAGGTGCCGGACAATTGATTCAACAAGGTATTGTACTCCTTGTATGTTTCTTCAGAAACCTGATAAAGTGGATTTTGTAAAATAGTTACCTCTCTGCTTAGTTTTTCTCCTGAAAAGGCTAATTCGATGATATACTTTCCTGGAGCTATTTTATGTCCTCTATAACTGCCTTCTATATATACATTAGGAACTCCAGGTCTGGAATGTGTTCTCATATCCCAGACGAATCGGTTTAACCCCTTAGTTGCACTTAAAGAAGGGTCTGGGGATGGGCCACCGTCATATATCTTAAAATTTTCGTTTTTATCGCTGGTAAAAGATCTGATAAGTTCGTTATTTTGATTATAGATGTTTAAAGTGACTTTTTCTAAAGTATTAAAACTTTCATCCTTAGGAAGTTGGTAATAAATAACAACACCTGTAGCAGGATTAACGCCTACTTTTAGATCTGTTCCAGAGGCATTATTACTCGATTCATTGAGTTTACTCCCACCATTCACCTGGTAAGTGTCTTCAATAGGGTAAAGGAATATTTTAGAAGAATCAACGCCATAGTTTCTAATAACCTCCAGGTCATCAAGAATCCAAAAAGACCTGCCAGAGGTAGCGGCAATTAAATCGCCATGTTTAATCATTAAATCTGTTACTGGAACAACAGGGAAATTCAATTTGAAAGGTTTCCATTGTGAGCCGCCATCTCTTGAAATAAAAATACCTGTTTCGGTACCTGCAAATAATAATCCTGCCAATTTATCATCTTCACGAACTACCCTGGTATAAGCTCCTTCTGGAATTCCGTTGGATATTTTCACCCATGTTTTGCCATAATCTGTCGTTTTATATAGATATGGTTTCAAATCATTAAATTTATAACGGGTGGCAGCAATATAGGCGGTGGCATTATTATGAGGAGAAACCTCGATGGCGTTAATTAAACATTCTGGAAGACCTTTTGGGGTTACATTTTGCCATGTTTTTCCTCCATCAATGGTTAAATGTACCAAACCGTCATCACTTCCAGTCCAGATAACTCCTTTTTCCTTGGGTGATTCGAGAACATAACTTAAGGTTCCATAATTTTCAGCCCCAACAATTTCATTGGTATAAGGTCCACCGCCTTTACCTTGTTTATCTTTTTCATTTCTTGTCAAATCGGGTGAAACTTCTTCCCACGATAAGCCCATATCGGTTGTTTTTAATAATACCTGAGCTCCATGGTAAAAAGTATTAGGCTCGTGTTTCGACCATATAATAGGTGCATTCCAATTATACCTATATTTCATGTATTTGGGTTCCAAAGCAAGGTATTGGATAGGAGAGGGCATTATATTAGTACTCGCATTTGCTTTTGTATCTAATATTTCAATGGTACCTAAATAGCTTCCACCCATAACAAACCGAGGATTATCAGGATCAAATGCTAAAAACGCACTTTCTCCCCCTGCAGAACTTGTCCAGTCTTTCTCTGAAATACCATATCCTCCTAAAGAGCGGGAGGCAATGGAAACAGAAGAATTATCTTGTTGACCTCCATAAATTCTATATGGAAACTGATTATCAACGTTTATCCTATACATTTGGGCCGTTGGCATATTTTGCTGTTCCGTCCAGTTTTCACCTCTGTCGAAGGTAATAGATGCACCGCCATCGTCGGCGATAACCATGTTTTTAGCATTAGAAGGATTAATCCAAAGGTCATGATGATCACCATGTGAAGTATTTAGAATTTCCCATGTTTTTCCACCATCAATGGATCTTAACGCTGGAGGTCCTAGGACATAAACGGTATGTTCATCATTCGGGTCTGCAAAAACTTCAATATAATACCAGGCACGCTGTACCAGACGATGGTCACTACTAATTTTACTCCAGCTTTCTCCTGCATTTTTAGATACAAAAAGCCCACCTTTTTCCATTTCAGAATCACTTTCAATAAGTGCATATACCACATCAGAATTAGCTCCACTGACAGAAATACCCATTTTACCTTTTTCTTCAGGTAATCCAGTATGTATTTTATGCCAGGATTCTCCACCATCTGTTGATTTATATAATCCACTACCGGGTCCACCACTATTAATTTTCCAGGGGGTTCTGTTATGTTCCCACATAGAGGCATACAAAATCAATGGATTGTTTGGGTCCATGGAAAGATCATTACACCCTGTACCCTGATCAACAAAAAGCATGTTATTCCATGTTTTTCCACCATCTATACTTTTATAGATACCTCTTTCAGGCGTAGGTCCATTTAAGGCACCCTGAGCTGCTACATAAACTATATCAGGATTCTTTGGATGGATGATAATTCTTGCTATTTGCCTGGTTTTATCCAAACCCATTTTTACCCATGTTTTTCCAGCGTCGGTTGATTTGTAAACACCGTCACCATAGGAAGTCATGACGCCACGAGGAGCGTGTTCTCCCATTCCGCAATATACAATATTGGGGTCAGAAGAAGATACGGCAACGGCTCCAACGGAACCTGTTTTAAAAAATCCATCTGAAATATTAAACCAAATGTGACCTGCATCCGTCGTTTTCCATAATCCTCCACCTGTAGTACCCATATAATAGGTGAGAGGATCATTAGAAACACCCGTTGCAGTTACAGATCTGCCACCTCTAAAAGGACCAATATTTCTCCATTTTACAGGTTTGTAAAACGCTTCTTCATCAAAAGAAAAGGATTTAGATACACTGCTCTGAGCAATAAGGGTTAAACCACAACACGTTGATAACAAGAATAAAAGGTTGATTCTGGAGAACATGAATATCAAATTTCGTTTGTTATATTTAAAAAAAAATCAAATTAAATGACAATTTAACTAAAAAAACAGGTTAAATATCATTTTTTTATTGAAAATAATATTTATTGATAATGAAACGTTAGTTAAATTATTACATTTGTGCAACTAAGCTTTTTTATGTTTGTTATAAGGCGCTTTATTTTCTTACTTGCTTGCTTTTTGCTTCTTGGGAAAGATGTAACATACGCCTATTCACTGTCCCACAAATTAGAGCTTCAATTAAAACAAAATCATCTCAAAAACGGGGAAAATTTAATTAATCCCTCTACTATCAATGATTCAGCTAAATTTTTGTTAGTTGAAACTGAAGAAATTGAGGAAATTGAGGATGATTCAACCTTTTGTTTTGGTGTATCATATAAATTTCCATCTTCTACATACAGGGAAATTGGATGTTTGTTTTCAAATACTTCTCTGCTATTTGCTCTTGTAATCAATAGAGTAATCCTGTTTTGTACCATAAAGATTGATTGTTAAATAAACCGTAATTAGGTTTCTCCTATAGAAACTTCGTTTTGTTGGTTTATTTATTAAATAACTCTTAAAGTAGAGTTTAATCTTTATTGTAATGAATTCTAATATAAATTCGTCCTCAATTAAATCTGGAAAGGGTAAAGAATCAATTCAGTCTGCCGACCTCATTTCCGGTTTAATCGTTTCACTACTTGCCCTTCCCCTAAGTTTGGGTATAGCCAAAGCATCAGATTTTCCACCTCTTATGGGACTCATTACCGCTATCATTGGAGGTATGGTTGTTTCATTTTTTGCTGGTTCCAAATTAACGATCAAAGGTCCCGCAGCAGGACTAATAGTTATTGCGGCCAGTGCAGTAGCTGATTTTGGTGGAGGAGAAAAAGGATGGCACCTGGCATTAGGAACAATTATTGTTGCCGGATTAATTCAAATTTTATTTGGCGTGTTTAAGCTCGGAAAATTAGCTAACTTTTTTCCACTTTCTGCTATTCATGGCATGCTGGCCGCTATTGGATTAATCATCATTGCAAAGCAAATTCCAGTACTATTAAATGTTGATCCATTATTAACAAAGGGGAAAGATCCATTGGAATTATTGGCATCCATTCCAACTTTTTTGTTAAATATGAATCCAATAGTTGCTGTCATTGGTGTTATTTCCTTAACAATATTATTTGTTTGGCCGAATTTGAAAAATCCACTTTTAAAGAAAATTCCTGCTCCTCTGGTTATATTGGCTTTTTCTATTCCAGCAGGTTTATTCTTAGATTTTAAAAACACAGCGCCTTCATACACCTTGGTTCATATAGGAAATTTTATTGAAAGCCTGCAGGTAAATGCTGATTTTTCAGGTTTTAGTCAAACTGCTATCTTTATTAAGTATGTTATAATGTTTGCTTTGGTGGGTACTCTAGAATCACTTTTAACCGTAAAAGCAATTGATATTCTGGATCCTGCAAAACAAAAATCAGATACTAATAAAGATTTAATTGCCATCGGTATTGGTAATATATTTGCTGGATTTTTAGGTGGACTTCCTATGATTTCAGAGGTTGCCCGTAGTTCTAATAATTTGTCAAACGGAGGAAAAACGAGGTGGGCAAATTTTTTCCATGGATTTTTTATTTTAATTTTTCTTTTACTTGCCGTTCCACTTCTAGAGATGATTCCAAATACAGCCTTGGCAGCAATGCTCATTACGGTTGGTTTTAAATTGGCGCATCCTATGGAATTCGTGCACGTCTTTAAAATTGGAAAAGAACAATTAGCGATTTTTCTGGTAACCATCTTTTTTACTTTGTTTGAAGATTTATTGGTGGGAATAGCCGCAGGAATTGTACTTAAATTAATTATTCACCTTGTTAATGGAGCTAAATTTAAAAGTTTGTTCAAAGCTACTATTAGAGTGGTCGATGAAGAATTTGGCCCAAGATTGATTATTGAACAATGTGCAGTCTTTTCTAACTGGCTTGGATTGAAGAAAATTCTGGATGCACTGCCTCAAAAAGAAGTCGTTTCTATCGATTTTTCTGAGTTAAAATTGGTGGATCATTCAGTTATGGAAAACTTACATCTATTTAAAGATGATTATGAAAGCGCAGGTGGAAAGGTCCAATTTTATGGTCTGGATCAATTACATCCATTTTCTAACCACCATCTATCTGCCAGAAAATATAAATCCTAAATTAAATTGGAAAAAATGATAAAACATTTAGATTTTGATGTAGATCATGTTTTACATGAACTAAAACATTATTTACCATCACAAACGCCGCTTAAAGATTTTATTCATCATAATTCCTTACATGCTTTTCAACAGCATGAATTTTTTGAAGCTATTTTTAAAGCTTCTTCTTTATTTGGATTTAAGGTTACTTTATCTTTAAACGAATTTAGAAAGCTTCATCATCTCGGTAGAATTCGTACTGAAATCTTAACTAAAACAATTGTTGACAAATATGGAGAGGCTAAATTTCCAGATTGGTTAGATAAGGTTCTTAATAAATCGTATGATTTTGAGGTAAGTTCCAGGATAGGGCAGTTTAGAAAAAATTGGCAGCATTTTTATCAAATTGATTTAGACAATAGGGTTCAACCTCTTTTGTTTAGAATCATTGGTAGCTATTTAGATCAAGGTATTGCTCTTTGGCACTTTCCTTTTGAAGATCAGGGATTGATAAAGGCCATTAGATTATTGGAGGAAAAAAGTTTTTCCAGTTTTTTTATGACGGATAGGGTTAAAAAACTACTTTTCGAGCCTGACTTAAATATAGCTGGATTACTTAAAATTTTAGTTGGGAAAGAATCTTTATTTCAGGAATACATTTTTGATCAACAATTTTCCCATAGAGGATGGAGTGGCATCGTAGGCGCTATAGAGGATAATCCAAATTCTGTTCTTTATCCTAAATCAATATCTTTAAATGATTTTATTATTCTTGAATTATTGCTAGAAATTGATGCCTTAACCTATGAAAGAGGCGAAAACTGGCAGCCTTTGGGTAAATTAGTGGATAAAGAGCCTGCCGATTTATTTGCCCCAACAGCAGAAACTGAATTACAAAAGGTACTGGCAATTTGGCAATTAGCTTTTGAATGGAGCTATTATGACGAGGTTTTTGCTGGGTTACTTTCCCTACAAAATCAAAAAAAATCGTTAACTATTGGCAATAATAGTCAACCTGATTCATCACCGGAATTTATAGGCATCTTCTGTATAGATGAGCGGGAATGTTCCATAAGAAGACATTTAGAATATGTTCAACCCCGTTGTGAAACAATGGGTTGTCCAGGATTTTTTGGCGTTGAATTTTTCTTTCAACCTGCGAATGGAAAATTTTATGAAAAATTATGCCCTGCGCCTGTAACGCCTAAATTTTTGATTAAGGAAATTGAATCAAAAGGAGTTCGTGGCCATGTATTGCTGTTTAATAAAAAGGCCAATACCATTTTGAGAGGTTTCTTTATGACGCTTTCTTTAGGATTTTGGGCTGCCATTCAGATGGTTCTTGATATTTTAAGACCTAAAATGAGTGCAGCTATCTCAGATGCTTTCGCTCACATGAACCTTTCTTCTACCTTACAAATTGAAGCAGCTTCACCTGTAGTTTTTGAAAATAATCTTCAGGTTGGTTTCACTATAAATGAAATGGCCGATAGGGTAGAGAATTTATTCAAGGGTATAGGCTTAAATCAAAATTTTCCTCCACTTGTTTACGCCGTTGCACATGGAAGTAGTAGTGCTAATAACCCACATCATGGCGCTCATGATTGCGGTGCATGTAGTGGACGTCCGGGTTCCGTAAATTCCAGAGTTCTTGCCTTCATGGCCAATCATAAAGAGGTTCGTAAAATCCTTGAAAACAGAGGCTTGATTATTCCTGATAAAACCCAGTTTATTGGTGCTTTACATGATACAGCAAGTGATGAAATGGCTTTTTATGATCTGGATATACTTACATCCGTAAACAGATTAAAACATGATGCCAATGTTTTGAATTTCGAAAATGCTTTAGATTTAAATGCCAAGGAAAGATCCCGCAGATTTGCTTCTATTAAGACGCAAAAGTCTATTAAGCATGTTAGAAAATCAATTCAAAAGAGATCTGTTTCCTATTTTGAACCTCGTCCCGAACTCGGTCATGGAACAAATGCCTTATGCTTCGTTGGTCATCGGCAATTAACAAAAGGTTTATTTCTTGATAGAAGAGCCTTTATGAACTCTTATGATTACAGAACTGATCCGAAGGGTGATCGTTTATTGGGTGTTATGAAGCCGCTACCCATTGTTTGTGGGGGTATAAACCTGGAATATTATTTTTCCAGAGTTGATAATTATAAAATGGGGGCGGGTACAAAACTTCCTCATAATGTAATGGGGCTTATTGGGGTAGCAAATAGTTCTGATGGAGATTTAAGACCTGGTCTACCTTTGCAAATGATTGAAGTTCACGACCCTGTAAGATTAATGTTGATTGTGGAACATTATCCGGAAATTGTTTTGAAAACGATTCAATCAAGTCCTGAATATTATGAATGGTTTAAAAATGGTTGGGTTTTAATTACAGCTATTCATCCCGAAACAAATCAACTTTTCACCTTTAAAGAGGATCAATTTCATCCATATACCCCTTTACTAAAAATTGTGAAGGAAAGTACAGATGTGCATGCTTTAATTGACATGGCTACAGAAATGAAGACAAATGAAATTTATCATGCTACTCAGGAGCATATCCCTGTTCATATTTTAAACTAGAAAAAATGAATTTTTATATTCCCTTGTTTATTTTAATTCCATTTATTGGGTTCTTGATTTCTTTAATTCCAAATAATCATCAGGAGAAAATAATTTATAGAACGGTTTTTATAACCCTTTTAACCCATTTTCTGCTGCTTTCCTGGCTTTGCATTTACACCTACATTTATCAAGATTTTAATTTGTTTTATGAAGGACCAGCCCTATATAAAACAAACGCCTCTAATTTTTCATTTCATTTGTATTTCGATGCCCAAACTGGTTTTTTTGCATGGATAACCGATTTTATTTTAATTCTTGTTTCTACTTTTAGTAAAACCTATCTACATAGGGAAAAAGGTTTTAAACGCTTCTTTAATAATATGCTTTTTTTCTTTTTAGGCCTATCGGTTATCGAATTTTCAGGTAATTTTGAAACACTTTTTGCTGGCTGGGAAATTATTGGCATTGCCTCTTTCTTATTAGTAGCTTTTTATAAAGACAGATATCT
>Ga0209598_10000194_pt1 | contig 48199 bp, 34 predicted proteins | sample M_140807_EF_Meta_FD_187317 | JGI IMG/M metagenome (GOLD analysis project Ga0209598, IMG submission 187317) | Freshwater microbial communities from Lake Montjoie, Canada to study carbon cycling - M_140807_EF_MetaG (SPAdes) (version 2) | ecosystem: Environmental > Aquatic > Freshwater > Lake... | reverse complement strand
GGGGACGGCGCGCCTCTCGTTCGAGGGCCACATTCACGCGCCCACGCTGGAGTACACGCTGCAGCTCGCGCTGGGTGAGCGCGACTTCCGCGAGTCTGCGCGCTCGCCCGTCCTCGACGCTTTCGTGCTGTGGCGCGCCCACCGCGACCTGAACGTCCGCGTCGGACAGTTCTTCGTGCCGTTCGACCGCGTGCGCACCATCCGAGACGGCGCGCTCCAGCTCGTCGACCGCGCGCGGCCCATTGCCGAGCTCGCGCTCGACCGGGATGTGGGCGTGGAGATCGCGAGCGACACACTGGGCGGAGACCACTCGCCCGTGGGCTACCACATCGGCGTCTTTGGTGGCGGTGGCGTTCACAACGTGACCCCCCGAGATGCGGGCGCGCTGGTGGTCGCCCGGCTTGAGCTTCGCCCCTTCGGCGTGTTCGACGACGACACGGACAGCGACCTGCGACGGACGCCCTCGCCCCGTCTCGCGCTGGGGGTTGGCGCGGCGCACAACATGTCGACGAGCCGCACGCGGAGCACGACGGGACCGAGCTTTACGCTGGGCACTGTGGACTACAGCCACGTCGCGGCAGACGCCGTCTTCAAGTGGGCGGGGTTCGCGGCGCAGGCCGAGTGGTTGTGGCGACACGCGAGCGTGCAGGCGCTCGAGGGCACGGCCGCGGACGGCGCCGAAGCGACCGAGGGCACGCGCGGCGGCTCGGGTTATGTCGGCCAGGCGTCCTACGTCTTCGAGACCCCGTTCGAGATCGTCGCCCGGTTCGCGCGGCTCATGGCCAATGACGACGCGGCGCGGAGCTTCGTCACCGACACGCGCGACCGCGGGCAGGAGCTCGGCGTCGGGCTGAACTACTACGCCCACGGCCACGCGCTGAAGGTGCAGACGGCCTGGACGGCCCGCTCCGCGCCGGGCCTCGCGCTCGACGCCGCGGACCACACCGCTCAGGTCGCGCTCGACGTCGCCTTCTGATGCGGTTCAGCGGGCGCGGCTGCTGACCTCGGCCTGCACGCGCTCAATCAGGGCCTCGATGCTCATCGCACCCAGGTCCCCGGCGTGGCGACGACGCACGCCCACGGTGCGGGTCTCGGCCTCACGGCCGCCGACCACAAGGGCGTAGGCGACGCGCTCCATCTCCGCGCGGCGGACCTTGTACCCGAGCTTCTCGTCCGACTCGTCGAGCTGAACCCGCAGGCCGGCCGCTTGCAGCGCAGCGACGACCTCGCGGCCGTAGTCGATGAACTTCTCGGAGAGCGGCAAGACCTTGGCCTGCACAGGCGCGAGCCACACGGGGAAGTCGCCCGCGTAGTGCTCGATCAAGATGCCGAAGAAGCGCTCGAGCGAGCCGAGCAGCGCGCGGTGGATCATGATCGGCCGGTGCTTGGCGTTGTCGGCCCCGATGTAGTCGAGATCGAAGCGGTCCGGCTGCGTGAAGTCGAGCTGAATGGTCGTCAGCTGCCACACGCGCCCGATGGCGTCGACCACCTTGACGTCGATCTTCGGGCCGTAGAAGGCGGCCTCGCCCTCCATGCGGGTGTAGGGGATCTTGCGCTCATCGAGCACGCGGGCGAGCGTCCCCTCGGCGAGCTGCCAGATCTCGTCCGAGCCCAGGTAGTTCTTGCTGTTCTGGTCGTCCCGCACAGAGAGCTCAACCTTGTACTCCGGGAAGCCGAAGGTCTCGTACATCGTCGTCGCGATGTCGAGGCAGCCAGCGAGCTCGGCCTCAAGGCTCTCGGTCGTGCAGAACAGGTGGGCGTCATCCTGCGTGAAGCCGCGCACGCGCATCAGGCCGTGCAGCGTGCCGGACCGCTCGAAGCGATACACGGTGCCGAGCTCGGCGAAGCGCAGCGGCAGCTCGCGGTAGCTCCGCTGGCGGTGCTTGTAGACGCCGATGTGGAACGGGCAGTTCATCGGCTTGAGCTGGTAGGGCTGACCCTCGACCTCCATCGGCGCGTACATCGACTCGCGGTAGTGGTCGTTATGGCCGGAGCGGTCCCAGAGGGTGTGCGGCGCGATGTGCGGCGAGAACAGGAGCTGGTAGCCGCGCTTGAGGTGCTCAGCGCGCCAGAAGTCCTCGATTTGCTTGCGGATAAAGGCGCCGTTCGGCAGCCAGAGCACGAGCCCGCCGCCGTACTCCTGGGTGATCGTGAACAGGTCGAGCTCGCGCCCCAAGCGCCGATGGTCGCGCTTGGCGGCCTCTTCGAGCATCTTGAGGTGCGCCTCGAGCTCTTCCTTGGACTCGAACGCGACGCCGTAGACGCGCGTGAGCATCGGGTTCTTGTCGTTCGCGCGCCAGTAGGCGCCCGAGATCGCGGTGAGCTTGAAGTGCTTGAGCTTCGACGTGTAGTTCACGTGCGGCCCGGCGCACATATCGGTGAACGCGCCGTGCTTGTAGAAGCTAATCTTGTCGTCCGTGATGCCGGCGATGATCTCCGCTTTGAAGGGCTGGTCGTTCTCCTGCGCCCACTTGAGCGCGTCCTCGCGCGGCAGGAGCGAGCGCTCGAACTTGAGGTTGCCCTTCGCGATCTCGCGCATCTTCTCTTCGATGCGCGGCAGGTCCTCGAGGCTCAGCGCCTGAGGGAGCTGCATGTCGTAGTAGAAGCCGTGGTCAATGTGGGGACCGGTGCCGAACCGCGTGCCCGGGAACAGCTCGGCGACCGCCGAGGCCAAGAGATGCGCGGCGCTGTGACGCACCGTCTCGACCGGGGAAAGCTCACGCGGCGCGTACTCACCCGCGAACTCATCATGCGACTCGGACATCGTGCTCCTCCACTCGACGCGTTCGATCGGCCGCGCGATGGGCGCGCGGCGCGGCGCGAATCTACGCGCCCCCCCGCGCTCCAATCAAGCACCCACGGCGCAGCGCGTCATTTGACCTTGCGTGTCGTGACCGCTCATGCTGCGGCATGCTGCGAGCCACAGACGGTGTGACCTTCTTTGAAGCACGCCACACGCCGGCGCCGCTCCCGGTGGGTCTGGGCGACGCCCGAGTTCGGGCACTCCTCGGGTGGCGTGCCGTGCTGTCGCGTCTCGGGTTCATTGGACAGGACCCCGCGCGGTACGACGGCGTCGGCTTCGGGAATGTGAGCGCGCGCCTAGACGCCGAGCACGCGGTGGCCGAGACGCCGGCGTTTCTGGTCTCGGGGACGCAGACCGGCGGCGTTGAGACCCTCACCTCTGAGGGCCTGTGCGCGGTCCTGAAGTACGACCTCACCCAAAACCGCGTGTGGAGCGTCGGTCCCACCCCGCCGTCGAGCGAGTCCATGACCCACGGCGCGCTGTACAGCGCCCGCCCCGATGCACGCTGGGTCTTTCACGGGCACAGCCCCGCGCTGTGGGCCGCGGCCTCAGCGCTCGGGCTCCCGACGACGTCGCCCGAGGTGCCTTACGGTACCCCCGAAATGGCGATCGAGGTCGCGCGCCTCGTCCAGAGCGGGCCGCCGGTCGGGGTGCTTGTGATGGGCGGCCACACCGACGGGGTCGTCGCCTATGGACCCACGCCCGACGAGGCGGGGGCCGCCCTGGTGGCTGCGCTGGCCGCCGCGCTTCAGCGTACGGAGTAGATCCAGACGCGGCCGCGCTGACTGTTGAACCCGGGCGCGCTCACGAAGAGGCGGCGCGTCCCGTTCGCGAGCGCGGTCGAGACCGCGACGACGCGCCCGTAGCCCTCGGCGGCGGTGCCCTCGGGCGGCGCGACGCGGGTGACGGCGCCCGTGGTCGCCTCGACGAGCTCGATGGACTGGGTCCGCAGCGACCCGACGACCAAGAGGGATACCCGCCCGCCGTCGCGGGGGAGCGCGGCCACGGACGTGCCGCTCGCGCCGTTCTCAACGCCGCTGCCGCGCGAGAACGCAGCGCTGCCGTCGCCCGCGAACCCGAAGGCGGCGCCGCTGCCCGCGACGTTGTTCAAGCTCGCGCCCGGCGCCCCGACCGCGAGCGTCGTCGCTGGGCCCGTGAATGCCCCCTCGGCTACCGCCACCCCAAAGGTGCTGACCGTCGCGCTGGGCGCAGCGATAGCGCCGGCGTACTGCCCATTGACGTTCAAGAACCCGAGGCGGCGGTCGCCGTCCTGCAGGTAAGTGCCCGCGATATTCGCGCTCCCGCCAAAAGACGAAAGCGCGTAGACACGCTCTCCGAAGCGCCGATTCGCGGCGTTTCCGAATTGCTCAAGGTAGCGCACGACGTCGTTTGCGTTCTCGAACTCGTAAGCGGTGATGCGGCCCGCGTTGACACGCCCGTCGGTGTCGAAGTCGGGGTCACCGAGCACGAGGTCATCGACGTCCGGGCGTCCGAACATTTGAGCGCGGTCAACGGAGAGGCCGAAGTGGCGCCCGTTGGAGGCAGTCACGCGAGAGACCTCGTTGCCCGCCGCGCCATAGAGGGCCACGAAGCCGAGGCCGTTCGTCCCTTCGATGCCCGCCCCCTCGGGCGCGCCCGCTGCCACGATCATCCCCCCCCCCGGGATGAAAGAACCGCTCGTCAGCGAGAAGCCCAACTTGCCCGAGCCCTCGACGACCCAGAGTCGAGCGCCCGTCTGTCCATCGAAGGCGAAGACCGCCTGACCCTGCGCAGGGAGCGCGGGCGCGCCCGCGACCACGTCGGGCACGCCGTCCGCGTTGAGATCCGGCGTCGCGATGAGCGCATCCCCCATGCGGCGCGACGGGGAACCTACGCCCGAGTGCGTGAGGAAGACCACGCAGACGTCCCGCAGCGCCTCGTCGACCTGACCGTCTGCGTCGTCATCAAGGCCATTGCAGCTCTCGGTCGGCAGGCAGCCCGCCGCGTCGTCGATGCGACCATTGCAGTCGTCGTCTGCGCCGTTGCAGACCTCGGGCGGCACCGCGCCGCATGCGCCGCATGCATTCAGCACGCCGTCGTCGATCTGTCCATCGCAGTCATCGTCGACGCCGTTACAGACCTCGACAGGCGCCGCGCCGCACAGGCCACACGCATTGAGCAGGCCTTCATCCGTCTGCCCGTCGCAGTTGTCGTCGAGCCCATTGCAAATCTCGACCGGCACCGCGCCGCAGCCACCGCACGCGTTGAGCACGCCCTCGTCCGCGCGACCATCGCAGTCCTCATCGAGGCGATTGCACACCTCAACGGGTACCACGCCGCACACGCCGCACGCGTTCAGCACACCGTCGTCCACCTGGCCGTCGCAGTCATCGTCGACACCGTTGCAGACCTCGGCGGGGACGGCGCCGCAGCGGCCGCAGGCGTTGAGCAGGCCCTCGTCGGTGAGCCCATCGCAGTCGTCGTCTGCGCCGTTGCAGCCCTCAACACGCGGCGCGACGGCGTCGCACTCGCCGTAGGACCGGTCACCGCCGCAGCGCTGCACGCCCGCCTCGCACAGACCCACGTCTGTGCCACAGGGGATTGTCGCGCCGGGCGAGCAGCAGTTCGGCACATCCTCGTCCGTCGCGCCGTCGCAGTTGTCGTCCACGCCATTGCAGACTTCACCGACGGGGTCACGCGCCACGGCGTCGCATGCCACGCCATCCCCATTGGGCGCGCACTGGATGAACCCTGCGCGCTCACAGGCGCCGCGCCCGACCGCGCACGGCTCTCCGATGCGCGAATAACCTTCGTCGATCACGCTGTCACAGTTGTTGTCGACGCCGTCGCAGAGCTCTCGCTGCTGGGGCGAGTTGCGGGGGTCGGTGTCGTCGCAGTCGCCGTCGCACGAGCGCACACCGTCGCCGTCGAGGTCGCGGTCTTCGCCCCCTCGCGGGCACTCGTCGCAAGTGTCGCCGACGCCGTCGCCGTCCGAGTCTACCTGGTCGAGGTTGGCCCGGTCGGGGCAGTTGTCCTCGTCGTCGACGAGGCCGTCCCCATCGGAGTCGACACGAACCGCCGCGTCGGCACGCCCGCCCTCAGGGCCTGCGTCGAGGCGCGGCTCTCCGCCGCCCGAGGCACCGCCCGGCGTTCCACCGCCCGTAGGCGCACCTCCCGTCGAGGCCCCGCCGCTGGCGTCGCCACCGTTCGCAGCGCCCCCTGTCTGGCCCCCCGAGCCGCCCGCGGGGTCACCCCCCAGAGGCTCGACCGCGGCGTCGCCACCACGCGCTGCGGGCCGTAAGTCGGGGTTCGAGGTGGTGCAGGCGGCGGTCGCGCACGTGACGCTCAGGGCGAGAGACAGGGCGCGAGACGGGGTGCTCGGAATCAGCAGGTAACGCATGCTCGCAGTTTCCCCCTACGCCCCGACTGTTGCAACATGCGCCGCCATGACCGTGACCGCGACCGACGCCCCCCTCGCCGCCAGCACGACTCTGGGCGTCGGTGGTCCGGCGCGTTGGCTCGCCGAGCCGTCGTCCGCCGAGGGCGTATGCGAAGCCTTGGCGTGGGCGGACCGTTTGGGCGTGCCGGTCGTCTGCCTGGGCGGTGGCAGTAATGTGCTCGTCGCCGATCAAGGCTTCGAAGGCCTCGTGCTCCGACCCCGCCTTCGCGGGCTGTCGCTCACCGCGACCGGCGAGGTCTTCGCCGGGGCGGGGGAGCCATGGGAAGACGTCGTGGATGCCTGCGTCCGCGCGGGACTCCAAGGGATCGAGTGCATGACCGGCATTCCTGGCTGGGCGGGCGCCGCGCCGATTCAGAACATCGGCGCTTACGGCCAAGAGCTCGCGGACGTCCTGGTCGCGGTTGACGCGGTGCGGGTCTGCGATCGTCAGATCGTTCAACTCAGCCGCGGTGACTGCGCGTTCGGTTACCGAGACAGTCGCTTCAAGCGGGACGGCGGCTACATCGTCACGGGCGTGACGCTGCAGCTCGCCCCGGGCCGGCGCGCGTCGCCTCGCTACGCCGAGCTTGCCCGCGCGCTCGGCGTGGCCGAAGGGGACGAGGTCTCGCTCGGAGAGGCCCGCGCCGCCGTGCGTTCGCTTCGGCTCGGCAAAGGGATGCTGCTCGAGTCACCGAGCACGCTCGGCGCGGATGCGCGGTCGGCGGGCTCGTTCTTCACGAACCCCGTGGTCGAAGAGGCCGTGGCCGCGGCGCTCCCGAACGACGCGCCGCGGTACGCCAGCGGCGCGCCGGGGCATACGAAGCTCTCGGCTGCGTGGCTCGTGGAGCGCTCCGGGTGGACCCGAGGGCGCTCGCTCGGCCGCGCCGCGGTGTCATCGCGGCACACCCTCGCACTTGTCAACTCTGGGGGCGCAACGGCGCTGGACATGTTGCGCCTGGCTGCGCGGATCCGCGCGGACGTTCGCGCATGCTTCGGCGTGACGCTCGCGCCGGAGCCTGTCTTTGTTGGCTTTGGCGCGCCGGGTGAGGCGCTGCTGGACGCTTGGGCCCCGTGAGGCCGCTCCGTTCGGCGCTCCTTGTGATGGCGCTCGCCGCATCGAGCCAGAGCGCGCAAGCAAGCGGCGACGCGTACCCCGACGTGGCGACCGTCGACGCCCTGCCCGCTGAGCGCTTGGAGTACGAGGCCAAGCAACGCTCGACCTCAGACCCGATTTTCGCCTGGATCGCGCTGCGCCTCGCGAAGCGCGCCCTGCACGTCGGCGACACGCGCGGCGCTCTGGAGTGGGCGCGTCGCGGACGGGCGACGCCGATAACGGACCACCCCGCGACCCCTGCACTGCGCGCGCTCGAGGCCCGCGTCAGCGCGCGCTTGGCGTTTGATGGGCGCAAAGTCGGGCTCCTCGTGCCGCTCAGCGGACCCTATGGCGGGATTGGCCGCGCAGTTCAACGCACGGTGCAGTGGGCCGCCGCGCGGCACCCTCAGGTTCAGTGGGCACTCGAAGACACGCACGGCCGCGCCGATGATGTCCCGGCCGCCATCGACAGGCTCGTGCACGAGCACAACGTCGCCGCGATCATCGGGCCCATTGGCACTCTCGAAGCTGCGGCAGCCGCGCAAGTCGCGGAGCGCCTCGAGGTGCCACTGGTCACGCTGTCGACGGGGGCCGACGTGACCGCGCCGGGCACGTTCGCGCTGAGGCAACGCACGACCTATGCGCGAGAGGGCGCGGCCCTCGCGGAGTACGCCGTGCAGCGGCTCGGTTTGCACACGTTCGGCGTGCTCTATGTACGCTCTGAAGCAGGGCTCGCGCTGCGAGACGCTTTCTGGGCCAGGGTGGAGAAGCTCGGCGGAGAGGTCCGGGCCGCAGAAGGGTATGACGACGATTCAAAGGCCGACAGCGACGCGGTCAAGCGCCTCGCGGGCCGAGCGCCGGTCGAGGCGCGGCGAGGTGAGGCGCGCGACGGCAGCGCCCAGCGGTGGGCGGAGATCAACCGCAAGGCCCGAGACCCGGCGATGAAGCTGACGCCGCGCGTCGACTTTGAGGCGGTCTTTGTCGCCGATCCCACCGACCAGGCGCGCCGCGTGCTCCCTTTCTTGGGCTACTGGGACATTGAACTGCGTACCCACCCGGAGCAGACGAACGACGCCCTCTGGTCGAAGTATGGCGGTGATCCACCGCCGCTCGTCCAGCTCCTGCTCACCCGCCAGTTTGCCGATCCCGAGACCGCGCGTCGCGCCGGCGAAGCCGCGCAAAACTCTGTTTTTATTGCAGATTTCTCCCCTGCCACGGTCGGCGGCGCAGCCTTCGCAGACGCATGGGCGGACCAGTTTTCGGGGATGCCCACCCCGCTCGATGCGCATGCCTTCGACGCGACCGGGCGCGTGCTGACGGCCATCGAGGGCGCGACCTCACGTGCCGAAGTCCTCAGGCGGCTGCTCGAGTCGCCCGAAGTCTCCGGCGCCGCGGGCCCGGCGCGCTTCGACGCACGCGGCGACCTTGCGGCGCTGCTCGCCCCGATGACCATCGACGCGGCCGGCGGAGTCGTCGTGCTCGAAGAAGCGAGCGCACTGGCGGAGTAGCTGCTCCGGGCGCTCTCAGCGCGTCGCCGCGCCCAGCTCCGCCTGACCGCCGTCGGGGAGCTTCATGAGCTTAACGTCTGCGCCTGAGAGGTAAGCATCGACGATCGACGTCGCCCAGACCACGCCGAGGCCCATGAGCGCAACGTTGACGCGATCGTAGTGACCGTTCGCCTCTGAGCGTCGGCCGACCGTGTCGACGGTGTTCTTGTTGTAGTCGTCCTCCGCCTGCTTGCCGAGCCAGACGGACGTGACGGCCGTCGCAGCGAGCCCGCCCGCCAGCGAGAGGTAGCCAATGCCGCGCCCCGAGTCGCCGTTATAGAACTGGCCCCAGCCGGGGACTGCGGTCGAGCGAAGCGCTGCGCCGCTGCGCGACTTGGTCTCGACGACCTCTTCACTCAGCGCGATGAAGCCCTCCCGCGGGACGTTCTGGTCAGCCGCGCCGAGGACCTGTCCGGTCTCTGCGTCGACGAGCCGCGCCGTCATCACGAACTGTGGGCCCGCCGCAGCGATGGAGCCGAGCACGACCTGGTTGGCGCCGAGGAGCTTGCCCACGGACGCCGCGCCGTTCGGCGACAGCTCGCCCTTCTCGCTCCGCTGGAGCTCTTGGACGACGGCCGTCAGGCGAGCGCGCTCGACCTGAATCACCCCGGGCCGGAGCGCGAGCCGCGCCGATAGGAGCTCGGCGCTCAGGCGGCCGAGCTCGAACGACGAGGCGTCCTTGTCGAGCGACTCGAAGGGCAGGACCGCCACGCGCCGCAGCGCGCCGTCGCCGCTCGCGCCTTTGAGGTGCGCCGCGAGGGCCTCAGTCAGCGCTTGTACGCCCGCCTGAACGGAGCCTGCGCGGTCCGTGGGCTTGTCGCCGCCCTCGGCCTTGGCGGCCTTGGCGGCCTTGTCCGCCTTGGCGGTCTTCTCGACCTTGCTCTTCGAGGCCTTCGCAGACACCTCGGCGCTCGCTGATACCGCCCAGAGCAGCGCAAGCGCGCTGCCCACCGATGCGACCATGAGCTTTCGCATTCGCCCCCCGGGACACTGTGATGTCGACGCATCATTATCGACCGACGCCGCCCAAATCGTAAGACTTGTGAACCTGTCTGCTCGATTTCCGGTCGCATCCGCGCCAAACGCCCGCAGAATCGGTCCATGCACACCTGCCCCAAATGCGGGCACGCGCAGCAGGACCCCAAGGCGTGCCACCGCTGCGGCCTCCACTTTGCCCGCGCGCGCGCCGGACGCGTCGTCTTCCCCACGGACCCGCTCGAGGGGCACCCGCTCAAGCCGGTCCTGACCGAACGCTGGCTGGTCTTGTCCAGAGCGCTGGACGATACGACCGCCCACCACGCGTTCATCGAGCTCTGCGCCGCCCAGAACGCCCTAGATTTCGCGGGCCAAGCCTACCGGCAGCTCACGCCGCCCGGCGAGGTTGAGGACCCGCGCGTCGCCGCGCTCCGGGGCAGGGTGCTCAAGTGCGCGGTCGCTCGTGCAGCCGCCACGCTCGGCGCGGGTCGTCCTGCGGACAAAGTCGAGCGTCAGGCGCGCGTCGCGCGGAGCTTCACGCTGCTCATGGCGAGCCTGATCGTGTTGACATTCGCAGCCGGATACTGGGTGCTCTCGCGCGCGCCCATGCCCTGACGCCGACTTGACGCAGAGATGACCAAACGCCTCGGGCCTGCTAAACATGAGGCTCGCCCGCCCCTCCCCTGCCCCCTTCGGTGAGCCGCGCATGTCGTCCGTTGCCCTTTCGCCCGACTCCGAGGATTTCCTCCTCCCGGCCGACCTCCCTCTCCTCCCCATCCGCGACCTCGTCGTCTTCCCGTTCATGATCGTGCCGCTGGTTGCGACGCGTGACGTGTCGGCGCTCGCCCTCGAGGCCGCGTACGAAGGGACAGCGGAGCGGCTCGTCTTTCTCGCGACCCAGCGCAACGCGGACGAAGAGGCGCCGACACAGGACGGGCTCCATGTGGTCGGCTGCGTCGCCACGATTATGCGGATGAGCCGCGGTCGTGACGGGCGAATGAAGGTCCTCGTGCAAGGCCTGGCGCGGGCGCGGGTCGGCCGCATCACGCAGAGCGAGCCCTTCTTTCGTGTCGCGCCGACGGCCCTCTCGGAGCCGCTGCGGCCAACGATGAGCGAGCCCGAGCTCGAGGCGCTCGTGCGCGCCGTCAAGGAGAGCGTCGACCGGTGCGCGGCGCTCGGCAAGAACCTCCCGGAGGAGGTCACCCTGCTGCTGCAGTCGACTCAGGCGCCGGGTCGAATCGCCGACATCATCGCCGGGCACCTGGCGCTCAAGGTCCACGACGCCATGGCCCTTTTCGACGCGCCGGATGACGCGGCGCGGCTGCTGCTGGTGCACGGGCACCTCGACCGTGAGCTGGAGATGCTGACCCTGCAGCAGCACATCCAAGACCAGGCGCGTCAGGAGATGACCAAGACGCAGCGCGAGTATTTCCTGCGCGAGCAGATGCGCGCCATCCGCGTCGAGCTGGGCGACGACGACGCACGGAGCGAGGAGCTCGACGAGCTGCGGGTCCGCGCGGAGTCCGCCCAGATGCCCGAGGTGCCGCGCAAGGAAGCGATGCGTCAGCTCAAGCGACTCGGCGCGATGAACGGCGAGAGCAGCGAGGCCGCGGTCTTGCGCAACTACGTGGACTGGCTCGTCGACTTGCCGTGGGGCACTCAGACGGACGACGAGCTCGACCTCAAGGCGGCGCGTGACATCCTCGACGCAGACCACTTCGGACTCGAGAAGATCAAGGAGCGCATCCTCGAGCACTTGGCCGTGTGCAAGCTCAAGCAGGACATGCGCGGACCCATCCTGTGCTTTGTCGGGCCACCGGGCGTTGGCAAGACGAGCCTAGGCCGCAGCATCGCGCGTGCGATGGGCCGCAAGTTCGCGCAGGCCAGCTTAGGCGGTCTGCGAGACGAGGCGGAGATTCGAGGCCACCGCCGGACCTATGTCGGCGCGATGCCGGGGCGCATCATTCAGGGCCTCAAACAGGCGGGCAGCCGCAACCCGGTGTTCATGCTCGACGAGCTCGACAAGCTCGGCGCGGATGTGCGCGGTGACCCATCCTCGGCGCTGCTCGAGGTCCTCGACCCCGCGCAGAACAACCGCTTCGTCGACCTGTACTTGAACGTGCCGTTCGACCTGTCGAATGTGATGTTCATTGCGACGGCCAACGTCGTCGACGCGATCCCAGGGCCGCTCCGAGACCGCATGGAGCTCATTGGGCTGAGCGGCTACACAGAGGAGGAGAAGCTCGAGATCGCGCGCCGCCACATCGTGCCACGCGCGCTGGCGGACCATGGCCTCGCGGGGCTCGACGTGAAGCTGCCCATGCCGACGCTCCGCCGCATCGTGAGCGACTACACGCGCGAGGCCGGATTGCGGAATCTGGACCGTCAGGTGTCTGCGGTGTGCCGCAAGCTCGCGCGGCGCTTCGCCGAGGGTCGCGAGGGCGGCATCTCCGTAACGCCCGCCCGCCTGCCTGAGCTGCTCGGTCCGCCGCGGCCGCCCGAGCACGCGCGCTCCGACCGGGACGAGGTGGGCGTCGTGACGGGCTTGGCGTGGACGCAGGCGGGGGGCGATGTCCTGCAGATCGAGGCGACGCCGATGCCTGGGACGGGGGCGCTGAAGCTCACGGGGCAGCTCGGCGAGGTCATGAAGGAGAGCGCGCACGCCGCGATGACGTGGGTCCGGTCGAACGCGGGCGCGCTGGGCATCCCGGAGACCTTCTTCAAGGAGCATGAGCTGCATGTGCACGTGCCCGCAGGCGCGATCCCGAAGGACGGCCCGTCGGCGGGCGTGACGCTGACGACGGCGCTCGCGTCCATCGCGACCGGGCGCCCCGTGCGTCGCGACGTCGCCATGACGGGCGAGGTGACGCTGCGCGGCCACGTGCTCGCCGTGGGCGGCATCCGCGAGAAGGTCCTCGCGGCGGCGCGCGCGGGGATGAAGACAGTGCTGCTCCCGGCGTCGAACGTGCACGATCTCGATGAGCTTCACCCCAGCGTGCGCCGCAAGCTTCGGATCGTTCTGGTGCGCCAAGTCGAAGAGGTGCTGCGCGAAGCCTTAGGCGACGGCGACGCCTGATGGTTCAGTTCAACCTCAATCAGCGCGAGCTGACGCTCAAGGTCGTCTACTACGGCCCAGCGCTGAGCGGGAAGACGAGCAACCTGCAGGCGATTCACCAGATGCTGCCGCCGGGCGCGAGCGGTCGACTGATGACGCTCGAGACGCGCGATGACCGCACCCTGTTCTTCGACTTATTGCCGGTCTTCTTCAAGACGGGCTCCGGCTACCGCGTGAAGATCAAGCTGTTTACGGTGCCGGGGCAGGTCATTCACGACAGTACGCGCAAGGTCGTCCTCCAGGGCGCCGACGGCGTCGCGTTCATCGCCGATAGCCAAGTCGCCGAGAGCGAGTCCAACAAGGAGGCGTTTCGCAACCTGCGCGAGAACCTGGCGTCCAATGGCCTCGACATGGACACGATCCCGCTCGTGCTTCAGTTCAACAAGCGCGACCTCCCCGCCATTCGGAGCGAGGACGAGCTCCGCGCGCTCGAGGCCAGGCGGCGCACGCCCATCTACCGGGCGACCGCGATCTCCGGCGTGGGCGTGCTCGAGACGCTGCAGGGCCTCGTCGGGCTCGTCTGGGACCACCTCGACACGAGCTATGGCCTCGGCGAGAAACTCCAGACGGACAAGCGTATGTTCATGACCCAGATCTTTCAGGGCCTGCCGTGAGCACACGGGCGTCCATTCTCGACCGCGACCCAACCCTCGCCGAGGTCTTCGAGCCTGAGCTCTTCACCGAGCTCGCCAAGACCTGGGTCGACCTCTACCGAGTGGGCCTCAGGGTCTTCGACGCCGATCACAACAAGCTGGTCGACGTACAGTTCGGCTCAGGCCTCTTCAACTACGCCTTCGGGCTCTCCGAGGCCCGCGGGTCTCTGACCCCATTCATCACCTCGCTGAAGTCGATCGATGTCGAGCCGGGTGAATGGCGTTGGCGGGATGAAGCGCTCACGGGGACGCGCTGGCTCATCGCGCCGCTGGTCTACCAAGGTGACCTGCTCGGCAAGGTCGTCGTGGGCCCGTACCTCGCCGCAGAGAGCGACGCGACGCACCGGCCCGGTCCTCCGATCGAGCCGCAGCTCGACCTCGCGCGCTTTGACCGACTTCGCAACGAGCTGCGTCGCGTCGCAGACGCGACCCTGCGCAAGATCGTCGAGAACCTGCTCAAGACGGTCGAGGTCGTCTGCCACGCCGGCTACAAGGCCTTGCTGACGTCGAATATGCACCTTGAGTCGATCACCTCCGCCTATGACGCCCTGGAGACGAAGAATCGACAGCTCGAGGACCGGAACGCGCAGCTTGTCCTCAACAACGACCGCCTGCGCGAGCTCGACGCCCTGAAGAGCAACTTCCTCGCGACCGTCAGCCACGAGCTACGCACGCCGCTCACGAGCGTGATTGGCTACAGCGAGATGCTGCTCGAGGGCCTCGCGGGGCCGCTGAGCGGCGAGCAGCGCGAGTATGTCGCGACGATCATGGAGAAGGGCGAGAGCCTTTTGCACTTGATCAGCGGGATCCTCGACATCTCCAAACTCGAACGCGGCGGTGCGCCGACGCTGACGCTGGAGCGAGCGCGCCCGGAGCACATCGTCGACGCCGCGCTCTCGACGCTGCACCCGGCGTTCCAGAAGGCTGAGCTCCAGCTGGAGGTCCACGTCGCCGCCTCGCTGCCCGACCTCTGGGTGGACGCGCACAAGATTCGCCAAGTGCTGCAGAACCTGTTGAGCAACGCCGCCAAGTTCACCCCGGCCGGCGGGCGCGTGAGCGTGAGCGTCGACGCGTCCTCGGACACGATGGACGGCGAGCGACGCTGGGTCGAGTTCAGCGTCAGCGACAACGGCATCGGCATTCCGCCCGAGCACTGCGAGCGGATATTTGACGCCTTCTTTCAGGTCGACAACTCGTCGACGCGAGAGGTCGGCGGCACCGGCTTGGGCCTCTCCATCGCGAAGAGCTTCGTCGAGGCCCACCGCGGCACGCTGCGCGTCGAGAGCGCAGTCGGCGCGGGATCGACCTTCTCGTTCTCGGTCCCGACGGCTCTGCGAGGCCCCTCATGAGCGCGCCCCTCTCCATCGACGAAGGCACTCTGGTCGCGGCCATCGCCGAGGCTCTCCGAGCCCACGGCCAGGCGCCTGACCTCTCGGACGACTGCGGCTTCCCGTCAACGCCGACAGCCCTCGTCACGACCGACACCCTGGTCGAGGGCGTACACTTTGACAGCGCCTGGGACTCGGACGAGCACGTCGGCGCGCAGGCGGCCGTGCAGAACCTGTCGGACCTCGCGGCCTCGGGCGCGGGCGCGTCCTGGCTGGTCTGGTCCCTGTGCCTGCCGCCCGCATGGCGTGACCTCGATCGACTGCGCGCGCTAACGACCGGCTTCGCGCGGGTGGCGAGCGCGTTCGGCGCGTCCATTCTCGGCGGCAACCTGACGCGCACCCCCGGGCCGCTCGTGGTGAGCGTCACCGCGGGCGGCGCACTCGCCGGCGACCGGGCCCTGCGCCGTGACGCCGCGCGCGTCGGTCAGACAGTCTACGTCTCCGGCCGCCTCGGTGACGCCGCGCTCGGCGTGCTGCGCCCCTCGCGTGAGACGCGCGCGGCGCGCCACGCATGGCGCCCCCACCTGTCTGAGGCGGCCGCGCTCTCCCGGTTGTCTGGGCCCGTGGCCTGCATGGACATCTCAGACGGCCTCTTGCTCGACGCGACACGCATGGCCAAGGCGAGCGGCGTGACCCTTGCGCTCGAGACCGCGCGCGTGCCCGTCTCAACGCTCTTCGCCGCGACCTTCGGCGCTGACCGACGGGTCGCGCTGGCGGGGGGCGAGGACTACGTGCTGCTCTTCACAGCCGATGTGCCGCCGCCCTTCGAGGCTTGGCCGATCGGGCGGGTCGTCGAGCCGCTCGCAGACGCCCCCGTGCTGCTCGACGACGCCCCCGCCCCAGCGCTCGGCTGGGACCACTTCAGTTGACGCCATGACCCTTTGGCTCACCATCGCCCTCGCGTGCTTCGTGCTCACGCTCGTCGCGTCGACCGCCGCGGGCGCGTTCTTCGGCCTCGATCGCTTGGAGAAGGTTCGGCTTGAGCACGAAGACGATCCCGCGCGCCTCGCCGAGGTCCTTCGAGACCCCCACTTCGTGCGCGCCGCTTTCAGCGTGTTGCTCGGCCTCGCCGAGGTCGGCTTCTCGACGTGCGTCGTTCAGGTCTCGCGCACACTGCTGCCTGACCAGAGCGTCGCGGCGCGCAGCGGCGTCGCGTTCGTCGTGAGCTGGGCGCTCCTGTTCGTCCTCGGCGAGGTCCCCGCCCGCGCGATGGGCGCGCGACACGCCGAAGGGGTCATGCGCCGTCTCGCGCCCTTGTACCACGGCGTTCTCCGCCTCACCCACCCCCTGCGGCGTCTCGGTGGGTCGCTGCTCCCCGCGCCGCCGTCGGCGACCCCCGTCCCGCTCTCGACCGAGCTCAGCGGCACCATCGACGGCGACGAGCTGCGTGAGCTCGTCAGTGAAGGCGTCGAGGCGGGCACCGTCGAGCAACAAGAGCAGGCCCTGATCCAAAACGTGCTCGACTTCGGAGACCGGCGAGTCCGCGACGTGATGACGCCGATCGAGCGCGTCTTCTCCGTCGCCGAAGAGCGTCCACTCACCGAAGTGACCGACCTCGTCGCGTCGCGTACTTTCAGCCGTGTGCCCGTGTGGCGGCGTGACCCCCGCCGAATCGTTGGCGTCCTCTACGCCAAGGATCTTCTACCGATCCGCTGGGGCGCCGCGTCCCCCAAGCCCGTCAAGCGGCTCGTCCGACGCCCCCTCTTCGTTGTCCCTCAGATGCGCGCCCAAGCGCTGCTTGAGCAGTTCAAGCGACAGCGACTGCATATGGCGATCGTCGTCGACGCCGCGGGCAGCGCCGTCGGCGTGTGCACCATGGAGGACCTCCTCGAGGAGCTCGTCGGGCCCATTACCGACTTCGGCGCCGAGCGCGCCGCCGATGAGGGGGGGCGATGATCGCGGTTGCCGTCGTCCTCGCACTGCTCGTGCTCGAGATGCTCGTCGCGCTCGGCGAGCAGGCCATCACGCACGCGCACGAGGCAGCCCTGGCCGCAGGCGCGCGCGCCGCTCGACGGGGCTGCGAGCGCGCGCTCTGGTTTAGGCGCTTTCCCGAACGGCTCGCTGCCACAGCGCTGCTCAGCACACGCCTGAGCGTCATCGCGGCGGGCTGCGTGGTCGCGGCGGAGCTAGAGCAGCCCGCTTGGGCGCTCGCAGTGCTCCTGCCGGCGCTCTTCGTCTCCGCGGAGCTCTTGCCTCGGTTCTTGCTGCGCGGCCACGCGGACGCCCTGGCCGCGGCGCTCGCGACCCCCATGATGGCCGTGTACTTCGCGCTCCGGCCCCTGACGGCGGGCACTGAGCGATGGACGCGCGCGTGGCGGCGCCCCGACCGCGAGGCCGACTCTGCCCCCGCCACCCGCGAGGAGATTCAGGCGCTCGTCGAGCAGGACACGGTCGCGAGCCCCCTGCCCGCGGGCGAGCGGGAAATGATCGCGCGCATCTTCGAGTTCACCCACCTGACGGCGGCGGACAGCATGATCCCGCTGAGCCAAGTGTGCGCCATTTCGGCGGACGCGACCGTTGAGCAAGCCGCGGCTCTGATCGCGCGCGAGGGCTACTCGCGCGTGCCCGTTTACCGCGACCGCCTCGAAGAGGTCGTCGGCGTGCTGCACCACATCGACCTGCTCCGCGCGACTGACCCCAAGCTCCCGGTCGGCAGCGTGGCCCGACCCGCCCACTTCGCGCCCGAGACCCAAGAGATCGACGACCTGCTCGTGATCTTGCAGCGCCGGGCATCGACCGTCGCCATCGTCGTCGACGAGTTCGGCAAGACCGTCGGCCTGCTCACGCTCGAGGACATCCTCGAGGAGATCGTCGGTGAGATCGACGACGAATTCGACCAAGGCAGCCGCTGGTGGCGACCCGCGCCCGGCGGCGGTTGGCTCGTCAGCGCGCGGGCCACGCGTGCGCAGTTCGAGGCGCTCTTCGGCGTGACCCTCGACGCGGACGATGACGTCGAGACCGTCGCGGGCTTCTTGCTCGAGCGCTTCAAGCGCATCCCGCGCGCGGGCGACTCGGTCCCTCTCAAGGGACCCCCTGCGGGCGTCGTCCTCACAGTGACCCGGGCGACCGAGCGGGCCATCGAGGAGCTCCAGGTCACCGGCCCGCTGAGCCCGCGCGACCTCGGCCCGTGACCCCTCCCAGCGCGCCCGCACGCCCACGCGTCGAGCCCGAGATGTTGCTCGGGTTACTGTGGCTTCCGCTGTGGGTGTGGCTGCTTCCGCTGTACTTGCGGCTCGACCCGCTCTCAGAGTCAGCGACCCGCCCCGTGACTGCCTGGACAGCGCTCGGGGCCATCGTTGCTGCGCCGCTCATGCGCCCCCTCCGCACCGCCTTCGGCCGTGTCAGCGGCCCCCCTTCAACACTCGAGCGGCCGAGTCGCTGGGCGCTCGACCTCGGCTACGCGGCGACCATCGCCTCGCTGGTCGGCTTCATCGTCGTCTCACGCTCCCCGAGCGTCCCGTACATGGACGCGCTCTCGCTCGTCTCTCTTCAGGTCGCTTCCGGCGCCGCAGTCGGACTCCTCGGGTTCTTCCTCGCCGCTCGTCGGCGACGCGCCGACGAGCGCGTCGACTCAGGCGCGCGGCCGAGCTCTCAGTGGGACCGTCCAGGCCTGCCTGGCCTGCTCTTCGCCACGACGGCCACCCTCTCGCTGGTCGCGGTGACGGCCCTCGGCGTGGGCGCCGCACGCCGCGCGGAGGGCACGCGGCGGCAAGCCCTGCAGAGACAGGTCATCGCGCTCGCGGACCTGACAGCGGCGGCCCTCGACGCGCTTCCAGAAGACGCCCGAGACCGCCGCGACGCCCTGCTCCAGACCCTGACGACGCACGGTGAAGTCGACGCGTGGCTGACAAGCGGTGAGGACTTGCCCGCCCCGCTCTCGGCCCAGGCGCTTACGCACGCCCACGTCGGCGATCAGATCTACGCCGCGACTGATGAAGCGCGGTACTTCGGCGTCGTCCGACCGTTGGGCTCCGCGCGGCTCTGGGTCGTGGCCCCCTTGTCGCAGCCGCCCGCAGTCCGCGCCCCGGACGACGCCCCCACGCTGCTCCTGCTGGGCTTGCTGGCGCTGGGCGTCCCGCTCGGTGCGTGGCTCGTGGGCGCAGAGCTGCGCGCGCACCTTCGGCTCCTCGATCGCGCGCTCGCGCGCCTCGCGACCCAGCCAGCCTCGACGATCGCCACGCCTGTGTGGAGTGACGACGAGGTTGGCGACGTCGCGCTCGAGCTCCAGCGGGCGGTGGTCTTGCGCGACGCTGAGAACCGCGCGCTGGCTTCGGCGCTCGCAGGGGCGGCTGAGGCGGACCGCGCGCGCGCGCGTTTCCTTGCAGCCGCGAGCCACGAGCTCCGTACGCCGCTCAACACGATCGCCGGCTACTGTCACCTCGTCGGCCGCAGCCCCCTGACGGACGCCCAGCGCGAAGATGTCGCCCTCATCGAGGCGGCGAGCGCGCAGCTTGCTCGACATGTCGACGAGATCCTCGACGTCGCGGCCGTGGAGTCCGGCGACGCCCAACCTCTTGAGACCCAGCGCATCGACCTCGGTGACTTAGTCCGCCAAACGCTCGCATCGATCGCGCCCCAGCAAGGCGATGCGGTGACCCTCGCCGCCCTCATCGACGCGCCGAGCCCATCGGTGGACGCCGATCCGCGGCGCCTGCGGCAGGTCATCGAGAACATCGTCGGCAACGCGTTCAAGTTCACGCGCGCTGGATGGGTGCGTGTGCGCGTCCACGCCCACGCGGGGCACGCCTGCGTCGAGGTCGCTGACTCCGGTCCGGGCATTCCACCGGGGGACCTCGAGCGCATCTTTGATGAGTTTCATCGTGTCGAGGCCCAGCGCCATGTCGCTGGAACCGGTCTCGGCCTGACGATCGCGCATCGCATCGTGCAGCAGCATGGCGGTCGCATCGAGGTCGAGTCCCCCCCGGGTCAAGGCGCGACGTTTCGGGTCTGGCTTCCGCTCCCCGCGTCGTTGGAGGCGACGTGAAGCGCCCGAGTGCCCGCGCCGCTGCGCTCAGCGTCGGCCTCGGCGCGTTCGTGGTCACGGACACCCTCGTGGCTTCACTCGTCGCGCTCGCGCTCCAGGGCCAAGGCGTCGTCGCCCCCGTCGCGCTGTTCACGCACCTGCACCTCGCGACCGCCGTCGCGCTCCTTGCGCATGGGCTGATGGCGTTCCTCCGGCTGCGCCCGCTCGTCCGCGCCCCCCTGGGTGCGGCCCCGCGACGGGTCGCCGCACATGACTATCCGCTCCACAACGCCGGCGCGCTCCTGGCGCTCGGCGCGCTGCTCTCGAGCGTCGCGTTCGTATCGATGCGTGAGCACGGCGTCAGCGAGACGGACGCGCTCGTCATCGCGGTGATGACCTGCCTCGGTGCGATCGTGGCGGTCTTGCCGACACACCTCGCCCTGCGTCGTATTCTCCAAGTGGACGCGGCTGGGGTCAGTGGTCAGAGCGCCATCGATGGTCGACGCCAGCCCGTTCGCATTCGCTTGGCCCTCGCGACCACGCTCCCGCTGACGGTCTGCACCGCGGCGCTCTTTGTCGTGGAGCAGTCGAACGCCCGCGCCTATGCGCGCGACGTCACGGCGCTCTACGAGACCCAGCGCGCGGACGTGCGCGACCGCTTGGCACGCATCGTCGCGCCTCACTCCACCTCAGACGCCGCGTCGCAGCTCCGCGCGACCGTCGCGCCGGGCCCCTCCAACATCGCCCAGACCCTGCCCCCGCTCACGCTGCTCGCGTGCCTTGTCGGCCTCGCGGTCGCTTTGGGGTTTTGGCTTTCGCGTGAGCTCGCAATGGAGCTCGGCGCGGTGCGCGATGCGCTCGTCCGCGTGCGCTCATCTGCGGCGCCCGAATGGGAAGCGCCGCGGGTCCAGATGGCCTTTCGTGAGACACACGCCCTCTTGCGCACGTACGCCCTCGCACTCCAGAGCTTCTTGAAGCGTCGGGACGCCCTCGACGCTGCGGCATCAGCGCGTCGTCGCGCCGATGTCGCAAAGGCTCGCTTCCTGGCCCACCTCAGCCACGAGCTCAAGAGCCCCCTCAACACGATCTTGGGCTTCTCCGAGGTGCTGCTCGCCGGCCTCGACGGCCCGCTGACCCCCCGCCAGCGCGCACACCTCGGGCTGATGTGGCGCGCGGGTGACAGCCTGCTGCGCTTCATACAGGCGCTCTTGGACGCTGCCCGCGTCGAGGAGCGACCGGATGCGCCGCCTACCGCGTCGTCGAGCGCGGTCCCGGCGTCCCTCGTACTCCGCGAGCTCGAGCTCGCGTGGCGTCGAGACCCGCTCGGCGCGGTCACGCTCGTGGTCGACGCGACGCCGGCTGCGCTGTCTGGCGAGGTGAACGCCGACCCGACCCGCACAGCGCGCGGCGTGGCGCTCACGGCGGGCTTGCTCGCGGACTCGGTCGACGCGGGCGTGGTGCGCGTGCGCTTCGATCATGTTGAAGCCACGCTCACCGCGACGATCGCCCTTGAGCCGCAGTCGGGTGACGATGCCGCCGCGCATCACACTGACCGCTTGAAACTCAGGGCGCAGCTCGCGCAGGCGGCGACACACGCCCCCGACAGCGCGGCGGGCACGACGCTCATGGTCCTCGGCGCGCTGGTCGCCCAAGACTGCGGTCGCCTGCGTCGACTCGACGCACTCGATGCCGAGGACGTGTGGCCCTGTTTCGAGCTCACGTGGCCGGCACCCGGTCCAACCTAGAGCCCGACTTGCGCGCCTCGGCCGCGTCGACCACTATCCCTTGCCATGCTGGACCCTGCACTCGAGCGCCTCGTCGTCGCCCTCAACGCGGTGGTCCGCGGCAAACCAGAGGTCATCGAGGCCGCCCTCGTCGCCGTCCTCGCGCGCGGCCACATCCTGCTCGAGGACGTCCCCGGCGTTGGCAAGACAACGCTCGCGGAGAGCCTGGCCCGCGGCCTCGGGTGCTCGTTTCGCCGGGTGCAGTTCACCAGCGACCTGCTGCCCAGCGACATCCTCGGCGTGAGCGTCTACTCGCAGAGAGACGAGCGGTTCGTCTTCAAGCCCGGCCCAATCTTTTCAAACGTCCTCCTCGCGGACGAGATCAACCGAACGACACCGAAGACCCAGTCGAGCCTCCTCGAGAGCATGAACGAGGGGCAGGTCTCGCTCGACGATATGACGCGCCCACTGCCGCAGCCGTTCATCGTGGTCGCGACGCAAAACCCACAGGACTTTCACGGGACCTACCCGCTCCCCGAGAGCCAGCTCGACCGATTCATGGTGCGTATCCGGATGGGGTACCCGGCGCCGGAGACCGAGCGCGAGATCTTGAGCCGCCCTGCAGGCGAGCGCCCGACGCTGAGTGTCCCGGCGTGCCTCGATCCTAACCGCCTGCTCGAGCTGCAGCGCGACGTCGACGCCGTTCGCGTGGACACGCTCATCCTCGACTACCTGCTGGCGCTCGTCCGCGAGACGCGCCGCACGCCGCTGCTGGCGTTGGGCGTGTCGACGCGCGGCGCGCTCGCCTTGCAGGCCGCCTGCCGCGCACGCGCGTACTTGCAGGGGCGTGCGTTCGTGCTGCCGGACGATGTCAAGGCGCTGGCCGTGCCCGTGCTCGCGCATCGTATCTCGCTCGCGGCCCGCACCGACTCAGGGTCGGCCGCGCGCGAGCAAGCCGAGCGCGTAGTCGCCGACCTCCTCGAAAAAGTACCTGTCCCCGTCTGACCGGCGACGCGCTCAGTCGATGAGGTCGCGGAGCTTGTCCAAGAAGCTCTTGCGCTTCTCGCTCGGCGTCCCCCGCCCCTCTTGGAACGACGCGTCGAGCGCCTCGAGCAGCTCACGCTGATGCGCGGTGAGCGTGCGGGGCACCTCGATCGCGATCCGCACACGCTGGTCGCCGCGAGCGCTGGTGCGCAGGTCCGGCATCCCCTTGCCCTTGAGCCGCAGCAGCGCGCCCGCCTCAGTGCCCGCCGGCACCTTGAGCTTGACCTTGCCGTCGAGCGTCGGGACTTCGATCTGCGCGCCGAGCGCCGCTTGCGGGAACGTGACCGGCACCTCGCAGACGAGGTCGCGGCCGTCGCGCTCGAAGAAGGCGTGCTTCTCGACCTCGATCTCGATGTACAGGTCGCCGTCTTGACCGGCGACGGAACGGGCCGCCTCGCCCTGATTCGCCATGCGAATCCGTTGGCCGTGCTGAATGCCCGCAGGCACCGTGACCTTGGTCTCGGTCGCCTCGCTGACACGCCCGGTGCCGCGACAGGGTGGGCAGGGGTCCGTGATGACGCGGCCCTTGCCGTGGCAATGCGGGCAGGGCTGGACGACAGACAAGAAGCCCGCCTGCATCCGCACCTGACCAACACCGCCGCACGCATTGCAGCGCCCCGGCTGCGTGCCGGCCCGCGCGCCGCTGCCCTCGCACGCCCCGCAGCGCGTGGGGCGCGTCACCGAGACCGTGCGCTCCGCGCCCCGAAAGGCCTCCTCGAGCGTGACCGTCAGACCGACCTGAATGTCGCGCCCGTGTTGGCTGTTCGAGCGGCCGAACATCCCGCCGAACAGGTCGTCGAAGACATCCCCAAAGACATCCCGCAGGTGCGACGGATCAACATAGGCGCCAGCGCCTCCCCCACCCCCGCGCGACGGGTCCATGCCGAGCGGCGTGTCTTTGCCAAAGCGGTCGTAGTGCGCACGGCGCTGAGGGTCGCTCAGCACGGCATACGCCTCGTTGATCGCCTTGAAGCGCTCCTCGGCCGTCGAGTCGCCGGGGTTCCGGTCGGGGTGGAACTGCAGCGCGAGCTTGCGAAAAGCCTTCTTCAGCGTGTCGTCGTCCGCGTCGCGCGGCACGCCGAGCAAGTCGTAGTAGTCAGGCGAGGTGGACAGAGGCTCAGCCCTTGCTCTTCCGCTCCGCGGCATCCGCGTACATCGCGTCTGAGATGCGATAGGCGGACTGCTCAAGGTTCTGGGTCGCCAGCCGGAGCTCCTCGGGATCGACCGTGTTCATCGAGGCCCGTAAGGTCTCGATGTCGTTGCGGATCTCCTCGACGTCGAGCGGCGACAGGATGTCCCCGTAGTTTCGAAGCGCCTCGTCCGTCGTGTAGATGAGGCCCTCGGCGTTGTTCCGCAGTTCGATGAGCTCCTTGCGCGCGCGGTCACCCTGCGCGTGGCGCTCGGCGTCGGTCATCATCCGCTGGATCTCGTTCTCAGTCAGGCCGCTCGAGGTGCGCACTTGAACACGCTGCTCGCGGCCCGAGCCCAGGTCCGTCGCGCTCACGTGCAGGATGCCGTCGGCGTCAATCTCGAACGAGACCTCGACCTGCGGCACGCCGCGCGGCGCCGGCGGGATGCCGAGCAAGTCGAAGCGCGCGAGGGAGCGGTTGTCCTTCGACATCTCGCGCTCGCCCTGCAGCACGTGGACCGTCACCATCGGCTGGTTGTCGACGGCCGTGCTAAAGATCTGGCCCGCTTGGTAAGGGATCGTCGTATTGCGCGGGATGATGCGCGTGAACACGCCACCCTGCGTCTCGACGCCGAGTGAAAGCGGCGTGACGTCGAGGAGGATCATGTCCTCGACCTCGCCCGTGAGCACACCCGCTTGCACGGCGGCGCCGATCGCGACGACCTCGTCGGGGTTGACGCCCTTGCTCGGCGCGCGCCCGAAGAACTCAGCGACGCGCTGCTGCACGCGGGGCATGCGCGTCATGCCGCCGACGAGCAGGACGGCGTCGACGTCGTCGATCGTGAAGCCCGCGTCATCCAGCGCGGTCTGGCATGGAACGAGCGTCCGGTCGACGAGGTCTTCGACCATCGCCTCGAAGCGCGTCCGCGTGATGCGCACGTTCAGATGCTTCGGACCCGTCGCGTTTGCCGTGATGAACGGCAGGTTGACCTCGGTCTCGAGCGCGCTCGAGAGCTCGTGCTTCGCCTTCTCCGAGGCCTCCTTCAGGCGCTGCAGGGCCATTTTGTCGCCCCCCAGGTCGATGCCCTCGGCGCTCTGGAACTCGCTGAGCAAGTAGTCGATGAGCCGCAGGTCGAAGTCCTCGCCGCCCAGGTACGTGTCCCCCGATGTCGACTTGACCTCGAAGACCCCGTCGCCCATCTCAAGAATCGAGATGTCGAATGTGCCGCCGCCCAAGTCGTACACAGCGACGCGCTGGTTGCCCTCACGGTCCATGCCGTACGCCAGCGCCGCGGCGGTCGGCTCGTTAACGATACGCAGTACGTTCAGGCCCGCGATTCGCCCCGCGTCCTTCGTGGCCTGCCGCTGCAGGTCGTTGAAGTAAGCCGGTACGGTGATGACGGCGTCCGTGACCTCTTCGCCGAGGTAGTCCTCGGCCGTCTGCTTCATCTTCGTGAGGATGAAGCTCGAGACCTCGGCGGGGCTGTAGCTCTTCTGGCGCAGGGACACCCACGCGTCCCCGTTGTCCGCGCGGACGACCTTGTACGGGAAGCGGTCGAGGTGTGTCCGCAGCTCTTCGCTGTCGACCTTGCGGCCAATCAAGCGCTTGACGGCGAAGACCGTGTGCTCCGGGTTCGTCACGGCCTGTCGCTTCGCGATCTGGCCGACCAAGCGCTCGCCGCCCTCGGTGAACGCGACCATCGACGGGGTCGTCCGGCTGCCTTCTGAGTTGGGGATCACGATCGGGTCGCCGCCGTCGATGACGGCGACGCAGGAGTTCGTGGTCCCGAGGTCGATGCCGATGACCCTCGACATGCTCAGGCGTCCTCGCTCGTGCTTGGCGCGGACGCGCTCGGCTCGCCGGCCGCGATGACGACCATGGCGGGACGCACCAGTCGGTCGTGCAGCATCCAGCCCCGCTGGTAAACCTCGATTACCGAGCCCGGCTCAGCGCCCTCGCGCGGGATCTGCGACATCGCCTCGTGAAACTGCGGATCGAACTGCTCGCCCTTCGGGTCGAAAGGCTTCGCGCCGTAGCGCTCGAGCGCTGCGAGATACTGCCGCAGCGTCATCGAGACGCCGTCGGCGAGCGCGCCACCGCCCCCGCCCGAGTGCGCGAGCGCCCGTTCCAGATTGTCGGCGACGGGAATCAGGTCCTTGAGGACGCCCTCGATGGCGTACTTCCGCATCTCGTCCTTCTCCTTGAGGACGCGCTTGCGAAAGTTCTCCAAGTCGGCCGCGGCCCGATACGCCTTGTGGCGCCAGTCCTCGGCCTCACGGCGCGCGTCGTTCGGCGCCTCGGGCTCTGCCTCGACCTGCGTCTCCTCGCCTGCGAGGCCGTCTGCCTCGACCTCGTTGCCCTGATGATCAGACACGTTTCCTCCTCACAACGCACCCAGACGAAACGACTCTCGGTCCGCGCTGGTCTCAGGCGGCCGATGGAACGCCGCGAAGCATACCGCTGATCGAGTCCGCCGTGTAGTTCACAAGCGGTACGAGGCGGGCGTACTCGAGGCGAAGTGGGCCTAAGAGCGCGACCGCGCCCGCGCGCGCGCCCCCCACGAAGTACGGCGCGGCCACGACCGTGCAGCGCTCGAGGCCCAAGTCCCGCGACTCGGTCCCGAGCACGACCTGGGGTCCCTGCTGTGCGAGCATGTCGTCGAGGACATGGAGCAGGAGCCGCTTGTCCTCGAGCGAGCGCAGGACCTCGCTGAGCGAAAGTCCGTCGGGCGCGCGCTCGACCAGGTGTGTGCGCCCCTCGACCACAACGGCCTGCTCAGCCGTGTCCGTGTCGGTCTCGGCCAGCGCTGAAGCAGCCAGCTCGCGGCTCTCGAGGTCGAGCCCCTCGACCTCGGACATGAGCCGCGCGCGAGAGGCCGAGAGCGTGTGTCCCACGAGCTCGGCGTGAAACATGCGCATCACGCGCTCCAGAACGGCGTCCGGGCTCGACGACGCGAAGGTGTGGTGATTCACGGATTCGTCGTCGAAGACGAGCAGCGCCATCACTCGCCCAGCGCCGAGGCGCAGCAGCCTCAGACCGATTAATCGGCGCGTCTCGAGGCGCGGCGCCCGCGTCACCGCCGCGAGATGGCACGTCTCCGCGAGGTGCCTGGCGGCCGCGCGTACGATCTCGAGCGGCGTAGGGCCAGCGTCCCGCAGCGCGGTGTCGATGCCATCGCGCTGCCGTGGCGATGGTGTGCGGGTCCGCATGAGCGAGTCGACGTACATCCTCAAGCCCAGGCCCGTCGGCATGCGGCCCGCGGAGGTGTGTGGCTGCTCGAGGTACCCCGCCTCCGTGAGCTCCCCCATGAGCACCCGCGCCGTCGCGGCGCTCATGCCGGCGCCCGCGGGGCCCGCGACCTGCTGAGAGGCCACAGGCTCGCCCGAGCGCAAATAGACGTCGACCACCTCGCGCAAAACCTCAGCAGCGCGCGCGTTGAGCCGCATAGGCTGCGCCTGAGGCCACACGATGCCCCGGTCGCGCTCTGAGCGTTTGGTCACCTGCCGACCATAGGCGCCCGAGGATCAGGCTGTCAAGGCGCAGCACCACAGCGCCAGCGCTTGAAATCATGGGCGATTTCAAGCACTTGGCGACGCTGCGGCCCAGATATCAGCCACGATGTTATCGAGCAGCGGGCGACCGCGGTCCGTGAGGCGGACACAATCACCCCCGAGCCCCCCACGCGGCGACGGTGTCCGCTCGAGGAGGCCGCGCGCCTCGGCCACGACAAAGGCCGCGCGAAAGCGCGCGACCTCGTCATCCGGCACCCAGGTCCCCGCTTCCAAGCGAAGCCCCGTAAGCAGCCGCTCGACCGCGAACGTCTCCGCGTCGATGGTCTCTCGAAAGCGCTCCGCGGGCTTGCCCGACAGCGCCGCGCGCATCCATCGACCCGCGTGACGCTCATTCTCCCAGCGCTCCCCACCGGTCGCGGCGAGGCCGCGCAGGAAGCCGTGCGCGCCCGCGCCGAGCGCGAGGTACTCCCCCATCGTCCAATACAGGCCGTTGTGAACGGCCTCTCGCCCCGGCCGCGCGGCGTTGCTGATCTCATAGGGCAGCACCCCAGCGTCCCGCAGACGCCCCCGCGTCGCGTGCCACGCATCGGCGAGCGCGTCGTCGTCCGTCGTGAGCACCTCGCTCCGCCGCGCCCGCGCGCCGAAGGGCGTGCCCGCGTGAATCGTGAGCTCATAGGTGCTCACGTGCTCGGGCGCGAGGGCGAGGGCGGCGTCGACGTCGGCGATCGCCGCCTCGAGCGACTGGCCCGCGGCCCCCTGAATCAGGTCGAGGCTCAGGTTGTCGAAGCCCGCCTCGCGCGCATCCCGCACGCAGCGCTCATTGTCAGCGCGCCGGTTCTGGCGCCCGAGCCGCTCGAGGAGCGCGTCGTCAAATGACTGCGTCCCAAGGCTCAGGCGATTGACCCCCGCCGCGCGCAGCGCTCGCAGGCGGGCGGCGTCGGCCTCGTGGGGGTTCGCCTCGAGGGTAATCTCGGCGCCCTCGCGCAGGCCGACCACGGCCCGGACCCCCTCGACCACGGCGGCCACGCACTCGGGCGCCCAGAGCGCCGGCGTGCCCCCGCCAAAGTACAGGCTCACCGCGCCCTCGCGCCCCGAGAAGCCCGGAGCGCGCGCGCGCAGCTCGGCGAGCACCGCGTCCCGGTACGGCTCGTCCGGGCGGCCTTCGGGGCCAGGCTGCACCACGTTGAAGTCGCAGTAAGGGCAACGCTTCGCGCAGTACGGGTAGTGCACGTAGACCCCGAAGGGACGCTCGAGCGCGCTCACGTCCAGTCGAGGATGACCTTGCCGGACTGACCGGAGCCCATCGTCTCGAAGGCGTCCTTGTAGTCGTCCACGGCGAAGCGATGCGTGATCACGGGCTGCACGTTCAGCCCGCTCTGGAGCATCGCGCACATCTTGTACCAGGTCTCGAACATCTCGCGGCCGTAGATGCCCTTGAGCACCAGGCCCTTGAAGATCACGTGGTCCCAGTTGATGGACGTCTCCGCGGGCGGAATACCGAGCAGCGCGACCTTGCCGCCGTGGTTCATCGCGGTGAAGAGCTGCTTCATCGCGCTCGGATTGCCCGACATCTCGAGCCCCACGTCGAAGCCCTCGGCCATACCGAGCGACCGCATCGTCTCGCCGAGGCTCGACGTCGCGACATTCACCGCGCGGGTCGCGCCCATCTTGCGCGCGAGCTCCAGGCGGTACTCGTTCACGTCCGTGATGACGACGTGACGCGCGCCCGCGTGCTTGCAGATCGCGACCGCCATGACGCCGATGGGGCCGGCGCCCGTGATCAGCACGTCCTCGCCGACGAGGTCGAACGAGAGCGCCGTGTGCGTGGCGTTACCGAGCGGGTCGAGAAAGCTCGCGACCTCGTCCGACACGCCCTCGGGCAGCGGGAAGACGTTGACCGCGGGCATCGACAGGAACTCAGCGAACGCGCCGGGTCGGTTCACGCCGACGCCGACCGTGTTGCGGCACAGGTGGCGGCGCCCGGCGCGGCAGTTGCGGCAGTGACCGCAGGTGATGTGGCCCTCGCCCGAGACCCGCTGCCCAACGCTCAGCCCCGTGACCGCCTCGCCTAAGGCCGCGATCTCGCCCATGAACTCGTGCCCGACGTGCATGGGCACGGGCACGGTGCGCTGCGACCACTGGTCCCACGACCAGATGTGAATGTCCGTACCGCAGATCGCGGTCTTGCGAATGCGAATGAGCACGTCGTTCGGCCCGATCGCGGGGACAGGCACATCGCCCATCCAGATGCCCTTCTCACGTCGGCTCTTGACGAGCGCCTTCATGGGTCGACCCTCGAGCTGCATGGGACTCCTCAGGGAATGACGCGGAGCGCGCGGCCGACCTTCTCGAACGCCGCCACGGCGAGCTCGAGGTCGGCGCGGGTGTGGCCCGCCGAGATTTGAGTGCGAATCCGCGCCTGCCCTTGGGGCACCACGGGGAAAGAGAAGCCGATGACGTAGACGCCCTCTTCGAGCAGGGCGTCCGCCATGTCGCGGGCGAGGCGCGCGTCGCCCAGCATCACCGGGATGATCGCGTGACCCGCGCCGCCGAGCGTGAAGCCGAGTGACGTCATCGCCTGTCGAAAATACGATTGATTCTCGCGCAGTTGCGCTCGGAGCGCGTCGCCACGCTCCAGCAGATCGAGCACTGCGAGCGAGGTCGAGGCGATGACCGGCGCGAGCGAGTTCGAGAAGAGATAAGGGCGCGACCGCTGCCGCAGCCACTCGATGACCTCGGCGCGCCCCGAGGTGTACCCGCCCGAGGCGCCGCCGAGCGCCTTGCCCAGCGTGCCGGTGATGATGTCCACGCGGCCCATCACCCCGCAGTGCTCGTGCGTGCCGCGCCCGCGCTCGCCGACGAAGCCGACCGCGTGCGAGTCGTCCATCATCACCAGCGCGTCGTACTCGTCGGCCAGGTCGCAGATCGCGCTCATGTTCGCGAGCACGCCGTCCATGGAGAACACGCCGTCCGTGGCGATGAGCTTGAAGCGCGCGCCCTTTGCTGCTTCGAGCTGCGCGCGCAGATCGGCCATGTCGTTGTTGCGATAGCGATACCGCTGCGCCTTGCACAGGCGAATGCCGTCGATGATCGACGCGTGGTTCAGCGCGTCGCTGATCACGGCGTCCTCTTCACCCAGGAGCGTCTCGAAGAGCCCGCCGTTCGCGTCGAAGCATGACGAATAGAGGATCGTGTCCTCGGTACCCAAGAAGGCCGCGATGCGCGCCTCGAGCGCCTTGTGAATGTCCTGCGTGCCGCAGATGAAGCGCACGGAGGACAGGCCGAAGCCGTAGCGCGAGAGCGCGTCTCGAGCGGCCTCGACCAGCTCGGGCGAGTTCGACAGCCCCAGGTAGTTGTTGGCGCACAGGTTGAGGACCTGACGCCCGCCCGAGACCTGAATGTGGGCCTGCTGGGGCGACGTGAGGACGCGCTCTTGCTTGTAGAGGCCCGCGCTCTTGAGCTGCACGGTCTCCGCGGCGAGGTGTTCGTAGAAGGCCTGCTTCATGGCGCCGCAGTGTACGCGCCCTGCGCCTCAGGTTCGCGGCAGAAAATACCGAGCGAGCTCAATCGGCTGCCCGGCGAAGGGCGCGAGGCGAGCGACCTCGCCCTCGGCGCCCAGTCCGACACGCCCCCACCCGCCCGGGCCGGGCACGAAGACCTCGACGCATCGGCGCTCCGCGTCCAGTACCCACAGGTGTTTCACGCCCGCGCGCAGCCAGGCCTTGCGCTTGGGGCCCCGCTCATGGGCCGCGCTCGCCGGCGTGGTGACCTCGAGTACCCAGTCGGGGGCGAGCGTGACCGGCCCCTCGCCTGGATGCGCCGCTCGATGCGCGTGCGTCCACCCCGCGAGCGCCGGGCGCAAGACATCGCCGTTCGGCAACGCCACGATGGGCTCTGGCACGAGCCACCAGCCCCCCGGCCCGCCGCCGCGGCCCTGCACGAAGGGTGGTCCTAGGTCACCCACGACGCGGAACGACGCGAAGCCGCGGGCGTTCGGGCGGTCGCCGAGCAAGAAGAGCTCACGGTCGATGATCTCGCCGAGCGTCTCGTCTCCGAGCGCGAGGACATCGCCCAGCGTCGGCAGGTCACGGGCAGGCAAGTGCGTGCGCATGCCCGGATTCTAACCGATGAAGAAGACGAACGTCGTCAGGATGAAGAACGGGAGCAGCACCGCGCACGACCAGCCGATGTAGCCCACGAAGCTCGGCATCGTCACGCCCTGCGACTCCGCGATCGCCTTGACCATGAAGTTCGGGCCATTGCCGATATATGTGTTCGCGCCCATGAAGACTGAGCCGCACGCGATCGCGGCGAGCACGAGATGAGCTTCGGGCCCACTCGCCAGAAAGAGCGCCAGATAGCGCGCGCCTGTGGCGTCCACACCCGCGGCGCCCGCGGCCGCCGACGAGAAGGCGAGGTAAGTCGGGGCGTTGTCGAGCACGCTCGACAGGAGCCCCGACGCCCAGAAGTAGGTCCACGGCGCCGAGAGCCCGAGCGAGGCCCCGTGCGCGTTGAGCACCTGCAGCGGCGCGACCATCGTGACGAAGATGCCGGCGAAGAGGACGCCGACCTCGACGATGGGACCGAACTCGAAGCGGTTCGCCGCGTGCACTTCGTGCGGCGTGACCTGCAGGCTTGCCACCGCCAGCGCGACCAGTACGCCCTCTTGCACACCGAACGGCCACGGCTCGCCCGAGTTGAACCACCCCTGGCCGCGGCCCAGGACCGCGAGCACGGCCCCGCCGATGAGCCACAGGTTGCGCCGCCCGTCGAGGCCGAGCGGCGCGTGCGCCATCACCTGCTCAAGCTGAGAGCCCGGTCGCGCCGCTTCCTCCTGAGCGAAGATGCGCTGGTCGACGAAGTTGAAGACCACCAGCAGCCCACCGACGACGAAGAGCCACTCCCGCCAAAGCGAGAGCGTCCACTCGAAAGGCACGCCCTTGAGGAACCCTAAGAAGAGCGGCGGGTCACCGAGCGGCGTCAGCAGACCGCCGCAGTTGGACACGATGAAGATGAAGAAGACCACCAGGTGCGTCCGGCGCTCGCGGGCTTCGTTCGCCCGCAAGAATGGCCGGATGAGGACCATCGAGGCGCCGGTCGTGCCGATGACGTTCGCCAAGACCGCGCCCATGGCGAGCAGCGCTGTGTTCGCGAGCGGGGTGCCGCTCAGCGAGCCGCGCACGTAGACGCCCCCGGCCAGCACGAAGAGCGTGCCGACCAAGGCCATGAAGGAGACATAGTCGAGGGCCGCGTGCATCAGCGCCGCGGACGCGAAGGCGCCCTCGAACCACGCGAGCCAGCCTGCGAAAGCGAGCGCGAGCCCACCGCTCACGACCGCCTTGTTCCGGTTCGACTCCCAGAAGTGCGGCGCCCGCAGCGGCAGGATCGCGATGCACGCGAGGAGCGCGCAGAAAGGCACAACGCTCCACGCGGGGAGCGTCGTCACAGGTCGATCTGCATGCCGAGCTCGACGACGCGACCCGGCGGCAGGTTGAAGTACGCAGTCGCGGGCTGAGCGTTGCGCGAGATCGCCGCGAAGAGTCGCTTGCGCCACTGGCGCATTTCGCCGGGCGCCCGCGGCCGCTTACGCGCGCTCTCTGTGCGCTCGTCGCCACACAACAACGTCTCACGACCCAAGAAGTAACTCGTCGTCGCTTCGTTGTAGTCGAATCCGAACGAGAAACACTTCCTGAGAGCGGTGGGCACGTTGGCCGGCTCCCGAAAACCAAATCGCAGCACGATGCGGTAGAAGCCCTCTCCGAGATCCTCGACGTTGATCTGGTCCTCGATGTCGACGGTCGGTGTGCGCTCGAACACCACGCTCAGCATGACGACATTCTCGTGCAGAACGTTGTTGTGCTTGTAGTAGTGCAGGAGCACCGGCGACGTGCCCACGGGTGACGAGAACATGAACACCGCCGTCCCGGGCACGCGGTGGGGCTTCTCAAGGCGCACGCTGTCCATGAAGTGCTCAAAGGGCAGCGTGCGCGCAGAGAAGTTCTTCGACAGCTCGCGACGGCCGTCACGCCACGTCAGCATGAGGAGGAGCAGCAAGAAGCCGATCGCAACCGGAAGCCAACCGCCGTCCATGAACTTGATGGCGTTCGAACCGAAGTACGCGACGTCGAAGAGCAGGAACAGGCCGACGAGGGGGAACGCCTTCCACGCCGACCAGCGCCACGTGTAGCGCGCGACGAAGAAGAAGACGACGGTCGTGATGACCATCGTCAACGTGACCGCGATGCCGTAGGCCGCGGCCAGGTTGCTCGAGTTCTTGAAGCCCAAGACCAACGCGACGCACGCGATCGCCATCAGCGTGTTCACCAACGGGACATAGATCTGCCCTTCGGTGTCGTTGGACGTGTGCCGAATGAGCATGCGCGGCAAGAAGCCGAGCTGAATCGCCTGGCGCGTGAGCGAGTAGGCACCGGAGATCAGCGCCTGAGACGCAATGACGGTCGCGGCCATCGCCAGCGCCACCATCGGATAGAGCATCGCCTTCGGCACCATGCCGAAGAAGGGGTTCGCGCGGACGTCCGGGTCTGTCGTCTCGAGTAGCAAGGCGCCCTGTCCGAAGTAGTTCAGCAGGAGCGCGGGAAAGACGAACGCGAACCACGCCGCTTGAATCGGCTTACGGCCGAAGTGCCCCATGTCCGCGTACAGCGCCTCGCCGCCCGTGATGCAGAGCACCACTGAGCCCAGCACGACAAAGCCGGCGAGACCGTTCTTCGCGAAGAAGCTCACCGCGTAGTACGGGTTGAGCGCGGCGAAGACCCCTGGGTTCTTGACGATCTGCGCGACGCCGAGCGCCGCGAGAGACGAGAACCACACGATCATCACAGGCCCAAACACCAGGCCGATCTTGCTCGTGCCGTTTCGCTGGACCACGAAGAGGCCGACCAGAATCAGGCAGGTCAAGGGGAGCACGAAGCGGTCTGCTGCGTCCGTCGCCACGCTCAGGCCCTCGACCGCTGAGAGCACCGAGATCGCGGGCGTGATCACGCCATCGCCATACAGCAGCGCCGCGGCGAAGACGGATAGCGTGACGATCAGCGCGCGGGACCGAGGTCCCACGACGCTCTCGCCGGGCGCAAGGCTCAAGAGCGCGAAGATCCCGCCCTCCCCCTGCGAGTCCGCCCGCACGATGAACGCGAGGTACTTGACCGTGACCACCAAGGTCAGGGACCAAAACACGAGGGAGAGTACGCCGAGCACGTTGGCCTGCGTCATCGGCAGGGCGTGGTGCCCGTTGAAGCACTCTTTCAGGGCGTACAGCGGGCTGGTGCCAATGTCGCCGTAGACGACCCCGAGCGCACCGAGCGCCAGGGCCATGAACGAGGTGCCATGACCGTGGCTGTCGCCGTGAGTCGGGGTCGACATGTTTCAGGCCTTGTGGGCGGCGTCGTCGCTCTTGATGCGCATCCCGTAGAACGAGCGGTGGACGAAGTAGGCCGAGACGACGAAGAGGAACGCCGCGATGGCGTGGCGCACGTTGAGCGCCTCGATCTGGATCGCGAGCTCGACGGCGAGGAGGCCGAAGAGCGTCGTGAACTTGATGACGGGGTTCAGCGCGACGGACGAGGTGTCCTTGAACGGGTCGCCGACCGTGTCGCCCACGACGCTGGCGTCGTGCAGCGGGGTGCCCTTGGCCTTGAGCTCGACCTCGACGAGCTTCTTGGCGTTGTCCCAAGCGCCGCCCGCGTTTGCCATGAAGATGGCTTGGTACAGGCCGATGATCGCGATGGAGACGAGGTAGCCGATGAAGAAATACTCGTCGTAGAAGGCGAACGCGATCGTCGAGAAGAAGAGCGTCAGGAAGATGTTGAGCATCCCCTTCTGCGCGTACTCGGTGCAGATGGCGACGACCTTCTTGGAGTCCTCGATGCTCGCCTTCTCGACCGAGTCGTCGAGGCGGATGTTCTGCTTGATGAACTCGACAGCGCGGTACGAGCCGGTCACGACGGCCTGCGTCGAGGCGCCCGTGAACCAATAGATGATCGCGCCGCCCGTGATCAGGCCGAGGAGCATGTTCGGGTTGAGCAGCGAGAGCTGCGCCGTCACCGCGTCAATCTGCGCCTGAATCGACTGCAGCGTGGGCGCGGCCGCCTTGACGCCGCCGAGCTTCTCCTGGCCGAGCACGAGGATGATCGAGAAGATCAGGGTTGCGGCGCCGACGACGGCGGTGCCGATGAGCACGGGCTTCGCGGTCGCCTTGAAGGTGTTGCCGGCGCCGTCGTTGGCCTCGAGGTGGTGCTTGGCGCGCTCGAACTGCGGGCGGAAGCCGAAGTCGCGCTGGAGCTCGTCCTCGATGCCGGGGATGTTCTCGATGACCGAGAGCTCATACACGGACTGGGCGTTGTCCGTCACGGGGCCGTAGGAGTCGACGGCGATCGTGACCGGGCCCATGCCCAAGAAGCCGAAGGCCACGAGGCCGAACGCGAAGACCGAGGGCGCGACCATGATGGTTCCGAGGCCCTGGTTCGAGATGGCGTAGCCCACGCCCATGAGCAGGACCATGATCATGCCCATCCAGTAGCCCGAGAAGTTGCCGGCCGTGAGGCCCGCGAGCACGTTGAGCGAAGCGCCGCCCTCTTCAGAGGCCGCGACGACCTCGCGCACATGCGCCGACTCGGTCGAGGTGAAGGCCTTGACGACCTCGGGGATCAGCGCGCCCGCGATCGTGCCGCAGGTGATGATGCTCGAGAGCTTCCACCACATGCCGTCGGCCATGTCGCCGATGAGCCAGTAAGAGATGCCGTAGGTCGCGATGATCGAGACCACCGAGGTCAGCCACACGAGGACCGTAAGGGGCGCCTCGAAGTCCATCTCGTCCGCGTCGCCATACTTGGCCTTCGCGACGAGCTGGTTGATGAAGTACGAGGCGACCGATGTGATGATCATCGCGATGCGCATCACGAAGATCCAAGTGAGCAGCTTGCCCTGCAGCTCGACGTTCGGCACGGCCAGCAGGATGAAGGCGATGAGCGCGACGCCCGTGACGCCGTAGGTCTCGAAGCCGTCGGCCGAGGGGCCGACCGAGTCGCCCGCGTTGTCCCCGGTGCAGTCCGCGATCACGCCGGGGTTGCGCGCATCGTCTTCCTTGATCTTGAAGACGATCTTCATGAGGTCGGAGCCAATGTCGGCGATCTTCGTGAAGATGCCGCCCGCGATGCGGAGCGCCGAGGCGCCGAGCGACTCGCCGATGGCGAAGCCGATGAAGCACGGCCCGGCGTAGTCGGCGGGCATGAAGAGCATGATCGCGAGCATGATCACGAGCTCGGTGGAGATCAGAAGCGTGCCGATGCTCATGCCCGCCTTGAGGGGCACCTCGTAGGTCGGCCAGGGCTTGCCGCGGAGGGCGCCGAACGCGGCGCGGCTGTTGGCGTATGTGTTGACGCGGATGCCAAACCACGCCACGCCGTAGGAGCCAGCGATGCCGATGAGGCTGAAGAGCAGGATCGTCGCGACCTTCGTCGCGCCGAGGGGCTGCCCCTGAGCGTCATGGGCGTAGGTCGAGAAGTAGACGGCCATGATGCCGCCGATCAGGACCTCGAGCATCAGGATGAACTTGCCCTGCGTGACGAGGTACGTCTTGCAGGTCTCGTAGATCAGGTGGGAGATGTCGGCCATCGACTTGTGGACCGGCGTGTTCTTGAGCTGCTGCAGGATCACGAGGCCGAAGGCGGCGCCCAGCACGCAGACCACGAGGCCCGCCATCAGCAGGTGCCGCTGCTCGTCGTTGAAAGCCGGCAAAACCAGAGCCGCTTCGCTGGCGCTCGCCGCCGTGCCCCACAGGAGCGCGACGAGAGCGGCGAGGCCACCCATGAAACGGGAGCTACGCATGATTCCTCCACCACTTCGGATTGGTAAAAAGCGCGCGGCTTATACAAGGCCTGCCCGCCGGGAGCAACCTCGAAGTCGATGGGGGGTGAGCGGCCGGTGTGAGTGGCCGCTCAGGGCAGCGTCAGGCGGGCGATCTCGTCGGGGGCGGGCATGCCGTCGAGCAGGGCGTCTTGCCGCATATCGCCAAAAAGATGACGGCGCGCGAATGCCAGAGCGTAGGTGTTCACGACGGCGTGAACTTGCGCCGATGGCGTGAAGCCCTCACCGCAGCCATCGTCCGCGACCGCACCGGGGATGGCATCGCAAATGTTGGAGAAAGAGAAGTGCCCCGCCTCGGGAAAGTCCAGGCGCCGGTCGTCTGCCCCGTCGAGTCCACGCCAGACGTCGTCACCGTTGCTTGGCGGCTCAAGGGTCGCGTCGAGCCCGGCGGTCACGAGGAGCGTGGGCACATCGACCGCGGAAAAATCAAACACTGGGCCGCCAAGCGGCGCTAAGGGCACGACCGCGTCAACTCGCAGGTCACGGAAGCCCGCCTCGAAGACCTCGCGGTACGCACCGCTCGCCCATGTCTGGCAGAAGAGCTCATCCGGCCGGGCCCCGCACGCGGCGTCAATGACGGGCACCTTGTAGCCCGTGCCGCCGACGGCGAGCGCGGTGTAGGCGCCGAAGCTGTGACCGGCGACGAGCACCTGGTCGGTCAGTGCACCCCGAAGAGGGTCATCGTCGAGGCCGTGCGCGCCGTCGTAGAGAGCGTCGAGGACCGCTGTGATGTCCTGCGGCCGCTGGAAGAACATCTCGGGGGGGATCCCGCCGCCGTCTGAGAAGGTATTGCCCGTGTGGTCGGGCGCGGCCACGACGTAGCCGTGCGTGGCGAGGCGCTCTGTCAGGAACGCGCTCTGCTCCGCCACGCCGCCGCTGCCATGTGAGAAGACGACGAGCGGAAATCGTCCGAGCGCCAGCCCCGCGTTGGCGAAGATCTCTGGTCGCTGGAGGCGGCCGAGCAGGTAGGCGGACGCCTCGCCTGACTCGTCCTGCGTAGGATACCAGAGCGCGACGCGCAGGGCTCGCGGCGCGTCCGGCTGGGCGCCGACATAGGTGATCGAGACCTCGCGGTACCCGACGCGCCATGGCCCCGCAGCGTCGACGGGCGCCTCCATCGGGGGAACCGGCGGCGGGACGGGTGGCGCGGCGTCTGCAGCGGCAGCGTCCACGCCAGCGTCAACGGCGGCGTCCACGCCAGCGTCGGCCATCGCCGTCGCGTCCATCCAGGCAGCGGCATCACCTGCCTCACGGGGCTCATCTCCTGCGCAGCCGCCGCCCAACATGACCGCGAACGCCGAGGCGCCCGCTTTGAGTCGACCCACTCCAAACATCGCTCTCGCCTCGCGCTGTGAGGTTGCTCGCGCCCCTCGGGTGTGGCCACATACTATGCTCCCGATGGCGGAGATGCGTGATGTCGATTCGTCGTTTCGCGGCCACCCTGAGCTTGAGCGTTGTCGCGCTCGCGGGCTGCGCCGAGACCGTACCCGATGTGGACCGCACGCAGGGCAATCTGCTGCGTAGGGCGGACCTCGAGGGAGAATGGTACCTCCTGCAGACCGTCACTCATGTGCCCTCGACCACGGGATACCTCTTCGAGGGCGAGACAAGTCGCCTTGAGCGCATCCGGTTTCGCTTCGAGGAGAACGCGCTCGTCGCTTACCGTTCCTACGCTCTGATCCCTGGCGCGGAGCATCCGTCGAGCGGCGTGCGCTTCGATGGGACCGAGAGCCCCGTGGCGGCCTGGCCAGTGCTCGGCTATGTCGACGTCGAGCGGGAGTACAACAGCAGTACGGGCGAGCAGAGCAATGTCATCAGCGAGAACACGAGCGACCGCCTGTGGTTCGAGCGGGACTTCGTGCGCGTGGACTGGTCTCAGAGCCAGGTGAGCAACTTCGACTTCATAGCGCCCGCCCGCAGCGTTACCGCGATGGCCTCGTTCACACCCGAGGAGCAGGGCGGCGCGGCGGCCCTCTACCGCGAGGTCGATGAGGGCGGCGCGACGCGCTACTTCGATGTTCTGGGCCGGTTCTTGGTCGAGCCAGACGAAGAGGCGTGCTGGCTCACCTGGGCGGGCTGGGGCGCATACGACTGCGCCGCCGCCGAGATCGAGGTCCGAACGTCGGTCTCGCGAGCCCCCACGAAACCCGATTACGAGCCGTTTCAGTACGACGACCAGCTCATGAGCCGGTTTGGTTACTTCCGCAGCGAGCGATACACCTATGACGAGCAGCGCGGCATCACGGACGCTGGCCGCGAGTACCTGATCAATCGGCACAACATCTGGCGACAGTCGCACGACGCAGACGGCCGCGTGCTGCCACTGAGCGCACGCGAGGTCAGGACGGTCCCCTATTACCTCGGCCCCGACTTCCCCTCGGACCCGCTCCTCGATGCGGCTGCTCAGGCGACCATGGCGCAGTGGGACGCAGCGGGGCGGCGCGCCGTCGCAGCGGCATGGGGCAAGCCCGTGACCGAGGTCAAGACGCCGGTCTTCGTCCTGTGCCACACGCCCGTCATCGATTCGGACGACGACGCGTGCGGCGCCGTGGGTTTCGCGCCCCGCATGGGTGACCTGCGTTACTCGTCGCTGCATTGGGTCGACACCGACACGGTCGAGGGCCTGCTCGGCTACGGCCCGTCCGCCGCGGACCCCATCACGGGCGAGATCATCAGCGGCAAGGCCTATGTGTACGGCGCGGCCGTGAGCACGTGGGCGCAGTACGCCACGGACGTGCTCCGCTTCTTCAACGGCGAGCTCGACACCTCGACCTTGGTCTTCGGCGAGCACTACGCCCGCGACGTGGAGGCGCGGCTCGTGGGTAAGGAGACGGCCGCGCCGCGCGCGCCCGCGCTGAGCCGCGTGCCCGTGGAGCGCCCGGTCGCCCGGTCGCCCCGCGCGCGGCCCCCTGCGCGTCCCGCGCCCAAGCGCGCGGCGCTCCGGCCGTATGATGCCCACGCGACCCACGCCCGGATTCAGGCCGCGCGCGAGGCGGGGCATAGCCCGCCGATGCTGCTCAATGACGAGGTGAAGCGCGCGCTGGCGCGCCGCGCTGGCTTGGACTGGGAGACGGCCGACGACGCCACCCGCGAAGCGCTCGACCCGTCGCGGGTGCTTTCGCCGGAAGCGATGCGTCAAGTCAAGGCGCTGCGGGCGAAGATGCGCGCGCGCTCGGCTGACATGGCTGACATGCTTGAGCCGAATATCGAAGGCTTGGTCCGCAAGTATGCCGGCCGAACAGACTACGACGCGGTGTGGCGGGAGCTGCGCGCTGAGATCTTCGCGAGTACAGCCGAGCACGAGGTCGGCCACACCCTCGGTCTGCGCCACAATTTTCAGGGCAGCTACGACAGCCTGAACTACCCGGATGAGTACTGGGCGCTGCGCGAAGAGACCCTCGCGCCGATCGCATCTCTGGGCGATCTCTACGACCAGGCGAGCCTGACCGAGGCCCAGCGAGATGGGCTGATGCGGCAGAAACAATACAGCTCGATCATGGACTACGGCTTCTCGTGGGCGAATGACCTGAACGGCCTGGGTAAGTACGACTCCGCGGCGATCCTGTTCGGCTACTCGTCCGGCACCTACGCCGCAACAGGCCCAATGTGCGAGCTGCACCCTTCGGTGGCCGCCGAAGACGGCTGCTTGGCGAAGCTGCCCGGGCACGTCGAGGTCTTCAAGCACCGCCGCGACGCGCTCGGCGACGCCGGCGCGATCTTGACGCGGCGCGAGGGCGCGCACGCCTATGACGACTCGGGCCTGCCGTCGATCACGGCGCTCGAGCGGTTCCACTACACGACCGTCGCGCAAGCGTTCCCGACCCTCGACGACCTGTCGGCTGCGGGCCGCGAGACGATGTCATACGCTGACTACCTGCTCGAGAAAGAGGCGGACGCCCCCGACCGCGCGGTCAAGGTGCCCTACCTCTTCTGCTCCGACGAGTGGGAGGGCGGTTTGCTCTCGTGCCGTGTGTTCGACCAAGGCGCCGACCCGTTCGAGATGACGCGGTCGCTCATCGACGAGTATCGGGCCTACTACCCGTTCGTGAACTTCCGCCGTGGGCGCGTGATGTTCGACGTCATCGACCCGCTCTTTACTTACTTCTCGAATGTCTTCTTGCCCCTCTCCGACGTTTTCCAGTCCTGGTATCTGGCCCCGTATGGCTTCGACCCCGCCTTCGACCGGAGCTATGACCTCGCCATCAACTCCGGTTTTGACCTGCTCGCCGAGGTCTTGACGACGCCCGAATACGGGACGTGGTGCGAGGGCGAGAGCGGGCGCTTGATCCACCTGTCGGACGCCGTGATCGGGCAGGCCGAGCCTGTGGTGGACGACGCCGACTGCGCGCCCGATGGTCGTCGCTGGACCATCGAGCCAGGCGACGGCCGCCGCCAGTTCAGTCGCTACGACGCGAACGCGGGCTATTACTTCGAGTGGAAGCCCCTCGAGGCCGGCCACTACTGGACGACGCTGGCGGCGTTGTGGGCGCTCGTCGATCCGGAGGCCTATGCGATCGGCGTCGAGGGCGACGCGGGCGTGTTCGCGATCAGCTACTACGACTGGTTCGGAGACGAGATTGACCGGCTCCTCGGTGGCATGCTCGCGAACGATTACCGCGGCTTCGCGCCGCGCGCCGTCGAGGCGGACGACGCCGACCGCAACGCGACCGTGCGCCCAGCGCGGGTAGTCTACGGCTCGTCTGCACCGATCTACGACTTCGAATCGGACGCCTACTTCGATCCTGAGACCGGCGCGCCGCTGGGGGCCGAGCTGCCCGATGCGGCCGGCGCTGCGAGCCTGTGCGAGGCCTGCGTGACGGACAGCGACTGCGCAGGCTTCACGAACGAGCTCGGCGGCGTCTACTGCCAACCGTATGCGGGCAGCCGCGTCTGCGTGGTCGACTGCACCGAGGGCCCGGCGTCATGCCCGTCGGGGACGACCTGCTACAACGGCAACTGCCTGCCGGATGGCACCCGCACCTGCGAGGACTATGTGGGGGCGTGCGACGCCGCTCATCCGCTGGGTCGCTGCCCCGTGGGTCAGACGTGCGACGCCGGCGAGTGTGTCGAGGGCGGCTTCTCGCCGCTCCTTGAGGCCGAGCCGACGTTCTCGCTCACGTCCGACGTCCTCTGGTATGGCTTCGTATACACCACGGCGTCCTACAGCACGCGCTTCAACGACCAGATGAACGTGTTTCGTCTGGGGAGCCCGAACCAAGTCGTGGGTGACCCCGCCGTGTCGGAGACCGTGACGTTCACGGACCCGCTCAGAGGCATCACGTGGGCGGCGGTGCAGCCGCGCTGCGACCTGACGGCCCCGCCCGACGGGAGCGTGCCCCTGTGCGGCAGCTGCATCGTGGACGCGCAGTGCGACGGTCACACCGGGCGTGCAGACGGGACGCTCTGCGCGGCCCTCGACGGTCCAGGCAACCCCGGCACCTGCTTGCAGCGCTGCACGGGCGGACAGGCAGAGTGCCCCCAGGGCACAGTCTGCGGCGACGACCTTCTCTGCCAGCCCGCGGGCGGCTGCGCGGCGCCCGCGATCCGGTGCGCGTACCTCGAGCCCGCGGACACGGCCGCCGTGAAGATGGTGCGGCGCGGTCGCGCGCTCAGCGAGCAGTACGAAGCCGCGATGGACGCGTGGTTCGGCTACAGCGGGCCGGATGCTGCGCTCGATGACCGCCTTGCGCGCGCCTACTACCGCGCGCAGTACGCGCTGACGAGCCACCTCGACATGCTCGACACGATCAGCGCGACGTACGCGATCTTCGGGCGGGTCTACTGAGTATGCGGCCTTGGGCGCCGACAGCCCGCTCTCTGGCGTCGCTCATCGCGCTCACGCTCGCAGGCGCGTGCTCGGATAGGGGCTCGGACGAAGCACTGCCGGACGCCTTGAGGCCCGTGCCTGCCCGCGATGCGCGTCCGGATGTCGACGCTTATCGACCCGTCGACGCAGCGGTCGGCCCCGACCTTTTGGTCCCCGACGCTGTGCGCCCTGCGGACGCCTCGATGCCCGCCGACGCTGCCCCCGCGATGGACGCAGAAGCGCCGGCGGACGCTCTGGACGACGCTCTGGCGACGGACGCGGCGGTCGACGCGACCGCACCCGCAGACGCCGCGCCCGAGCCCACGGATGCAACACGCCGTCCGCCGCGAAACACAGCGCAGTGGGTCGCCGGCGGGGGGGTCCTGCGCGGAGCCCGCTTCACGCTCTCAGGCTCCGTCGGGCCCGTGCCGCAGGGCGCCGGCACTCTGACCGGCGCCCGGTTTCATCTGCGCGCCGGTGTCTTGCAAGGAGAAACGCCGCCATGAAGACTTTCAGTCGCCTGCTCTCCTCAGCGCTCCTTGCGCTCGCGCCCGCCGCCGCCCACGCGGTCCCCGCCCGACTGACGCACCAAGGCGTGCTCTTCGACGCAGAGGGGGCGCCCGTGAGCGGCGGGCTGCGCTTCGTCTTCCGGCTGTACGACCGGGCCGAGGGCGGCGTGCCCCTGTGGGTCGAGGTGAGCGAGGTCCCAGTCGAGGGCGGCCAGTACACGGCCACGCTCGGCGAGAGCGCCGCGCTGCCTGCTGACCTCTTCGCGGCAGACGATCTCTACCTCGAGGTCGAGGTCGACGGCGATTTGCTCGCCGGGCGCTTGGCGCTCACGAGCGTGCCGTTCGCGCTGCGAGCGGGTGTCGCGGACGACGTGCGCGGCGACATCGCCCCGCGCAGCGTCGTGGTCGCCGGACGCACGGTCATCGACGCGCAAGGGCGCTGGACGGGCGACCCTGGCGGCCTGCAGGGCCCGGTCGGGCCCCAGGGGTTAGTGGGACCGCAGGGGCCCCGCGGTGAGCCAGGCTTCTCGCCCAGCGCAGACGCCCTCCGCGACGGCCTCGCCGCCGACGCGTCCTTCTTGGACAGCCTCGCGACCCTGCTCTCGATGGCCTTTGCCGATGCGCTGCGCGGCGAGACAGGCCCGCAAGGTCCAGCCGGCCTCGACGGCCGCAACGGCCGCGACGGCCGCGATGGGACGGACGCACAGCTGCCGACCGGCGCCGTGGTCCCGTTCGCGCTGGCCGCCTGCCCCTCGGGCTGGAGCCCCGCCGACGGTGTCGCCGGCCGCCCCGACCTGCGCGGTCGGCTCCCTCTCGGCGTCGGTCCCCGACCTCAAGGGGGGAACCCGATCGGCCTCGGCGAGGGCGGCGGCTCGCACCGCTACCGCATCGGCGCACGGTCGAATGAGTTCAACTGCTGCGCCGGCGACCAAGGCATGAGCGGCGTCGTCTTTGAGTGGGTGGGCGAGAACGTCCCCGCGACCGCCATCCCTCTGGGCGACGGCAACCAAGTCCAGTACAGCGACCCGGTCGACCATCTGCCGCCGTACCGCGGGTTGCTTTACTGCGTGAAGGACTAGAGAAGTCGTTCCATGCCCAACATGTCTCAGACCTTCGATCCGAAAGCGGCGACGACGCAGTCGAGCCAGGCGCGCGCGCCCCAAGCCCACGAAGCCGCCCCGCAGACTGGCCAGGCGGCGTCGGCGTTCAAGGGCTACGTCGCCGGCCTCACAGGCGGCAAGACGAAGGCCGTCGGGCCCGCCGGCGGTCCATCGGGCCGCGGGGGCCCTGAGACCCAGAGCGTGCTGGCCGAGGACGCCCTCGCGCCTGTCGACGCCCGTGTTACAGGGCCCGATATGTTCATCAACGACAACCCGGAGACGTTTCGCAAGCCGGGCGTCTTGGGCTCGACGATGGCGCCGATTCCAGGCCGCGGGGACACCACCCACACTTTCACCGGGAGCGCGCGTTTCTTCGCGCTCGCCCAAAACGGGACAGGCAAGGCGCTGACCCAGCAGCTCTTGCTCAAGAACACGGGCAAGGCCGCGCAGACCTTCAAGGTCAAGGGCACGGTGTTCGTCAACAAGGGCGTCACAAAGACCGACGGCCGCATCGAGCAGGGGTACAAGCGGGATGGCAAGTTCCAAGGCCCCCAAGCCATCGCAGCCACGAGCTACTTGGACGCCCAGCCGGGCAAGAACGGCTTCATGGACAAGTCCGTGACCGTGCAAGGCGGCCGCGTCGAGTCGCTCAACGCCCAGTACCACGAGCGCGGCTCCGAGGTGTTCATTCTGCTCGAGATCACGTCGAGTGACCCGAAGGGCACCTTTCAGCTCGCGAACGTCGCCACAGAGAAGGCGCTCGACGAGAAGGGCCGGAACGACGTCGCGACCGGCAAGTATCAGGCCGCCGGCGATCTCACGTCTGACAAGGACTTCGCGAGCGCGGACGGCGCTAAGATGGGGCGCCCGAACGGCGTCATCTCGGCGGGCAGCATCGTTCAGGGGGGCCGAGAGATCGAGCTGAAGCCGGGGGCGCGCGTGGGTGACCTGGTGATGGCGACGGACACCCGCAACAGCGGGGGGGACCGAACCGAGATCGCGCGGATCGACAAGGCCATGCCGAACCCCAAAGGGCGGGGCTCGGCGGCGACGCAGAACGACGGCAACTACGGCATGGAGTACCAGCTCGCTTACACGCTGGTGAACCCGACCGCTCAGAAGCTCAAGGTCGAGGTCTTCCTGACCGCGCCGAAGCAGCACGCGAAGGACGAACTTCGCCCCGACGGCGGGGTCATCACCATGCCGGTCGAGGTCAACGGCAAGCGCGTCGAGGTCCGCGTCAACGCGCGCGGCGTGGGCGTGCGGCTGACGGAGCTGGACATCGGCCCCGGCGCCCGCCAGAGCGTGCAGTTGCGCTGGGTCCACATGGGCAATACCTTCCCGCCCGCGGGCGTCGAGTTCCGCGCCAAGTAGCCGGAGGTCCCATGTCTTTCGAGGTCATTCGCCAGTTCACGTCCACCCTCAACAACCTGGACGCCCTGCTCGGCAAGGCGCAGGCGTACGCCGAGGCCCACAAGTTCTCGGTCGATAACTTCATGACCGAGCGCTTGGCGCCCGACATGCTGCCGTTCGCCGTTCAGGTCCGCATCGCCTGCGACATGGCGAAGGGCACCGCGGCGACGCTCGCGGGCGTCGAAGCGCCCCGCCACGCGGACGACGAGACGACGGTCGCGGACCTGCGCGGCCGCATCGGCAAGTGCGTTGCGTACCTCGAGACGTTCAAGGCCGAGGACTTTGCGGGCAAGGCCCCGGAGCGTGTCGTCAAGGTCACCTACCCGCCCGGCAAGGGCATGTACGCCTCCGAGTACCTGTACGCGCGCCAGGTCCCCAACTTCTTCTTTCACGTCACCACGGCGTACGCGCTCCTGCGGCGTGGCGGGGTGCCGATTGGCAAGGGCGACTACTTGGGCGCGCTGACGATCCTCGACCTCTGAGAGGCCGCGCGGCGGCGCATGAGACCGTCAGACCGTCCAGGTCTCGCCGCCGTCGAGCAACGCCTGCACGCCGCCCCCTTTGCCGCGCGCGACCGCCGCGTCGACCTGCTCGGCGACGAGGCCGTCGTACGTCGGGCGCTCGACCGCACGAAAGACACCCACCGGCGTCGGGAAGTCGGGGTGAACGAGGCGGCTCAAGAAGAACGCCATCGCCTCGTTCGTCTCGTCGTGCACCAGCAGGCGGTCCTCGCCGTGCGTCGCGACGTCGACCACCACAGGCCGCATGCTCGCGTCGAGCGCGACGCCCCGCTCGCCGTTCGGCCCGAAGCGCACGGGCTTGCCGTGCTCGAGGCGCAGCTCGTGGTCCGCCTTCGTCGCGCGGTCCGTGAGGTACTCAAACGCACCGTCGTTGAAGATGTTGCAGTTCTGGTAGATCTCGACGAAGGCGCTGCCCTTGTGGCGCGCCGCACGCTCAAGCACCGCGCCGAGGTGCTTCGCGTCCACATCGACCGAGCGCGCCACGAAGGTCGCCTCGGCCGACAGCGCGAGGCTGATCGGGTTGAACGGGTAGTCGACGGAGCCCATCGGCGTCGACTTCGTCTTCTTGCCCTTCTCGCTCGTCGGGCTGTACTGCCCCTTCGTCAGACCGTAGATCCGGTTGTTGAACATCAGGATCTTCAGATCGACATTGCGGCGGAGCGCGTGAATCAGGTGGTTGCCGCCGATCGACAGCGCGTCGCCGTCGCCGGTGACGACCCACACGGACAGGTCGGGTCGCAGCGTCTTGACGCCCGTCGCGATGCTCGGTGCGCGCCCGTGAATCGAGTGCATGCCGAAGGTGTTCGTGTAGTACGGGAAGCGGCTTGAACAGCCGATGCCGCTGATGAACACGAAGTTCTCTCGCGGGATGCCGAGCTCGGGCAGCGTCTTGTGGACCTGCGCGAGGATCGCGTAGTCGCCGCAGCCGGGGCACCACCGGACGTCTTGGTCGGTCTGAAAGTCCTTGCGCGTCAGCGCCGAGGCATCGGTCGAAGGCAGCTTGGGGTAGAGGGACATGGCTCAGGCCTCCAGCCGCGCGAGGATCGCGCGCACGATTTCGGACTCCTTGAAGGGCTTGCCCTGCACCTTGTTCAGGCCTTGCGCGTTCACCAGATACCGCGCGCGCAGCATCATCAAGAGCTGGCCCAGATTGAGCTCGGGGACGAGCACCTGCTCGTAGCGGCCCAAGATCTCGCCCAGATCGTTCGGGAACGGGTTGAGGTGACGGAGGTGCACATGCCCGACCCGGTGGCCCAGGGCGCGGACCTTCTCGACGCCCGCTCGGAGCGCGCCGAACGTCCCGCCCCACCCCACGACCAGCACCTTGCCGTCCGGGTCGCCGTGAATGGTCGTCGGCGGCAGGCGGTCCGCGATGCGCCGCACCTTCTCCGCGCGGAGCCGAACCATGGCGTCGTGGTTGTTCGGGTCGTAGCTGATGTTGCCGGTGATGTTCTGCTTCTCGAGGCCGCCGATGCGGTGCTCGAGGCCCGGCGTGCCCGGGACAGCCCACGGTCGGGAGAGCTTCTCATCGCGGTCATAGGGCTTGAAGCCCTCGGCTTGCGTGTGGAACACAACCGGGATCTTGGGCAGGTCGCTCATCTGG
>Ga0209598_10000193_pt1 | contig 48242 bp, 46 predicted proteins | sample M_140807_EF_Meta_FD_187317 | JGI IMG/M metagenome (GOLD analysis project Ga0209598, IMG submission 187317) | Freshwater microbial communities from Lake Montjoie, Canada to study carbon cycling - M_140807_EF_MetaG (SPAdes) (version 2) | ecosystem: Environmental > Aquatic > Freshwater > Lake... | reverse complement strand
CTGAGCATCCATCGGGTCGCGGCGGCGAGACGTGGGAGATCGCCAACGTGGCGCTGTTTTTCGCCTCCGACCTCTCGAGCTATGTGACTGGGCAGTGTCTGCGGGTCGATGGCGGGCAGACCAGCCCGCAGGCCGGTCTGAACCAGACCTTGCGCAAGATCGTCGCGCAGCTGAAGGGGGAGCCGGTCACCACGAAGCAGCTCGGCACACCCCCGCCGAAGTTGTAGGAGAAAATCAGAACGGGAGAGGCGGGGCCAGTCGTGCTTACGACCGCCAGCCCTGCGGCCCCGGACCCAGCACTTCAAACGAACCGAGCACCGCGTGGTTGTGCTTGACGCGGCGTACCAGCCACCATCGTTCGTCTCGTCGCTGCCATTGATCGTGATACTCGCCGAGCGTCGATAGCGTCAGCGCCGACTTGTCCCCTGCGCCCACGTGTCGGTCACTGACATAGACACGGGTACTTGCGGTTGCGCCACTGATCTCAGCAGTGAAATTGCCGAGCAGGTGCTGGGTCGGGCCGCAGGCGTCGAGAAACGACCGCATCACGTCGACGATCTGCGCACGCCCGCGCACCTCGCCCGTGCCGAGATCAGCCGTGGCATCGGCTGCAATGATCGCCTCCAGCGCCGACCAATCACGCCTATCCATGGCAGAGGCGAATCCCGTCAACGCGCGCCAGAGCGCGCGCTCGGTCAACAGCAGTTCCAGACCGTCGCTCACGAGGCAGCCGCAACCGAATTAAGGGCCGCATCACCCGGCGTGCCCAGCACACAGGATGTGCCGCCGGGCGTATACATCATCGAAACACAGCGATTACAGGCTGTGCACTGCGACTGCCGCACCTTGCCGCTTTGCAGGCCCTCGACCAATCCAGCATCAAAGATCAGGGCACGACCCAGCGCCACAGCGTCGAAACCCGCCGCCATGGCCTGGCCGACGTTGTCGATACTCTTGACACCCCCGAGATAGGCGAGCGGCATGCGCGTTGCCGCCCGAATCTTGCGGGAATGTTCGAGCAGATACATCTCGCGGAACTGCACATTGCTGGGTTCGGTCAAACGCTGAATGGCCATCGCCGCGGCAATCAGCGGATTCCTCATCTTGATGCGGTTCTCCTTCGGGAACGAAGAACCGAACATGGTGGTGATCGACTCAACGTTCATGCCCGCCGAGAGCACGAGCAAATGTGCGCCCTCGCGCTCCAGCACCTGAGCGATGGCCGCACTGTCGTCGCTCGAGTTACCGCTGCGCACACCGTCGGTCGCGTTCATCTTGCAGACGACGGCGAGTTTACGGCCCACAGCATCCAGCACGCGGCGCAGCACCATTGCCGGGAAGCGCGCCCGCGCGGCGGGCGATCCACCGTAGGCGTCGCGCCGCTTGTTGTAGATCGGCGAAAGAAACTGACTCAACAGATAGCCATGACCCATGTGGATCTCGACCGCGTCGAAACCCGCATCCTGCGCGAGCAGTGCCGCTTTGGCGAATTCCTCCGCCACAAGTTCCATGTCCTCCTCTTCCATCCGTCGGCGCGACCATTTGCCGCTCATGATGCCGACCTTGTTGAAGCCGCCACTCGATGAGTAGGGACTGCCAGTCGTGATGTCGTTGACGAACGTAAAGCAGCCACCATGCGTGATTTGCGCCGATGCCGCCGCACCCTGCCGATGCACCGCCTCTGTCAGTACACGCAGATGGGGTACCGTTGCAGCATCAAGGATGATCTGGTCATCGAGCGTACGGCCATCTCGACTCACCGCGCAGTACGCCAGCGTGGTCATGCCAACGCCGCCGGCGGCGATACCCTCATGGAAACTCACCAAGGACTTGGACGGAACGCCGCCCTTGGCCCGCCCCTCATTCGTGGCGGATTTGATGAACCGGTTGCGGATGGTGAGCGGCCCGATCTGCAAGGGCGTGAAGGCCGAGGCGGCGCTGGCGGGAACATCGTTCATGGTTGGAACCTCCTGCTGAGCGGACAGTACCGGATACATCGCGACTCGTGTTCAATCGGGCAAGGCATAGGCAATCACGGAATCGCCCAGTTTGGACCGCAGATACTTGTGACCGCCGGCCGCGACCACGACGTACTGTTTGCCGTCCTTGCGCAACCTGAAGGTCATGGGCGTCGCCTGTGCGCCGGCAGGCAGGTGGTCCTGCCACAGCAGTTTGCCATTGCGCACGTCGAAAGCGCGCAGGTAACCATCGGTCGCGGCTCCTATGAAGGCAAGCCCCGAAGCGGTGAGAATGGAACCACCGATATTTGGGGCACCAAGTTTGAACCACGCCGGCCAAGGCGCGAGTTCACGTGTGGTACCCAGCGGCACCTCCCACAGGCGCTTGCCCTGTTTGAGATCGATGGCCAGCAGCACGCCCCACGGCGGCGGGTTGCACGGCGCGCCGAACGGCGACAGCAGCCACTCATGCTTGAATGCATACGGCGCACCTTGGGCCGGATACATGAAATCGCCTTGGGCCATGCGACGGTCAGCTTCGGCACGCGGGATCATCGTCACCACCGCGGCGACACGCGTCGAATTGGTGACGAGAATCTGCCGCTCGGGGTCGATCGAGACGCTGCCCCAGTTGAGCAGGCCGTTGCTGAAGGGAAAGGTGATGGTGCCCTGTTCTGAAGGCAGTGAAAATTGCCCGTCGTACCGATGCTGCTGAAAACGCTCACGGCACTTGCGCCGGTCCCACGGCGTGAATCCCCACATCGTCTCGGCCGACAGATCGCCCGGATAAACGCTGTACGCTGCGTTGGTTGGAGCCGGCTGTGTCGCAGCAGGTGTTTCACCCTTGACCGCACCACCCTGCGGCACAGGCCGCTCCTCGACCGGAACCAGCGGCACACCCGTGCGACGGTCGAGGACGAAGATGTGGCCCTGCTTGGTGGACTGCGCTACCGCCGGCACCGGCCCGGCGGCTGTCGGGAAATCAAATAGGACGGGCTGGGCCGGCACGTCGAAATCCCACAAATCGTGATGCACGGTCTGGAAATGCCAGGCCACTTGGCCGGTCGCAGCGTTGAGCGCCACGAGCGAACTCGAGTAGTAATCGAGGCCTTTGCGCAGGCCGCCGTACAGGTCCGGAGCCGTGTTGCCCGTTGGCACGTAGACCAGTCCGAGGTCGGGATCGACCGAGAACACGCTCCAGGCGTTGGCGGTACCGCGCACATAGGGCTCGCCGCTGCCCGAAACCTCGGCATCAGAGCGGTCCGGCGGGAGTGAATTCCAAGACCAGCTCAGGGTGCCAGTATTGACATCGAAAGCACGCACGACACCGGCTGGCATATCGAGTCGCAGATTGTCGCCGATCATTCCGCCGAGAATGACCCGCCCGGCGGCGATCACCGGCGGCGATGTCAGAGCGTAGTCGCCAGGCTGGGTTGCGCCGAGGCCGGCGCGCAGATCAATGCTGCCCTTGCGACCAAAGCCCGGGCAGGGCGTACCGCGGGCGGCATCCAACGCCAGCAGTCGACCATCCAGTGTGGGCGCAAAGATCCGACCAGCGCACACTTGATTCTTGGGCGCCGCGGGATCGCGGTAGTAGGTCACTCCGCGGCAGTTCTGCAGGAAGACGCCGTCCAGATCGACCTTCGGGTCGTATGACCAGATCTCCCGGCCGCTCTCCGGGTCCAGTGCCACCACCCGACTGAGCGACGAGCACAGGTACAAGCGCCCCTCAGCGAGGATGGGCGTGGCCTCTACGGCCGGGAACTGCATCGGGCCCGGCCGCTTGAGTTTGCCGATGTGGTATTCCCAAGCCACTCGCAGCTGACTGACATTGGCGGGAGTGATCTGGGTCAGGGGTGAATACCGCGCGCCGGCCTGCGTCCCGCCCCAGTGTTCCCACCCCGCGACCGGGCCGGAGTAGTCCACCGCCCCCGACCTGCCGCAGCCGCTGACGAGCGCGGCCATGACCAGCGCCAATGCTACGGCGGCCGCTCCCCGATGCGGTCTGCGCCCCCCTGCTCTGACACCCCAGCTGGCCCCCATGCGAGTAATCCTTTTGTGGTAGACCCAGACCGCCACCCGAAGGCGGCCGACTGGTCATTGCGAAGGTAACGGCGCCGAATTCGGACCATATCAGATACCGCCACCAATTTGATGAGCCGATTGCGTAGCAAAAGGCCCCTTTGATTACGAATTCTGTTGAGCGGGATCGACCACGGCGCTATGCTCGGCCGCAGCACCCCGCCAGTTTCATTGGAGACACACCATGGCCGTCGCGATTTCTGCCGCCCCTCTGGTCACCCGTGAAGTACTCATCGAACGGGCCCGCGCCATGGTGCCGGCCCTCAAGGCACGCGCTGAGAGCGCCAACGCCGGCGCCTGCCTGCCGAAGGAGACCATCCGCGAAATGAAAGACGCGGGGTTCTTTCGAGTTCTGCAGCCCAAGCGCCATGGTGGTTACGAGATGGACCCGGGCGTGTTCTACGAGATACAGATGATTCTCGCGGAGGCCTGTATGTCCACCGCCTGGGTGTACGGGGTAGTGGGCGTTCACCCGTTCCAGCTCGGACTGTTCGACGACCGCGCTCAACAGGAAGTCTGGGGACAAGATCAGGACACGCTCGTCTCCTCCTCCTACCAGCCGGTGGGCAAGGTCGAACGAGTCGAGGGAGGTTTTCGCCTCTCCGGGCGCTGGGGCTTCTCCAGCGGCTGTGATCACGCAGAGTGGGTGCTGCTCGGGTCGCTGATCCCGCCAGCGGAAGCCGGTGCGCCACCGGAGATGCGCACGTTCCTGGTGCCGCGCAAGGACTACCAGATCGTCCATGATTGGAAAGTGTTTGGTATGCAGGGGACGGGCAGCCACGGCATCATCGTGGAGAACGCCTTTGTGCCCGACTACCGCACGCATCGCGCCGTCGACGGATTCATGTGCACGAATCCTGGTCAGGCGGTCAACACGTCACCCTTGTTCCGCATGCCGTGGGCCCAGATCTTCGTGCGCGCGGTCTCGACCGGTTCAATCGGCGCGCTGCAGGGCGCGCTGAACGCCTACATCGACATCGCGGGCAAACGCGTATCGACCAACACCGGCAAGGCCACCAAGGTCGATCCCGTGGCGTTGAATGCGGCTGCACGGACGCAATCGGCGATTCTGGAAATGAAGCGCACGCTGTTCGTGAGTTTTGAGGAGATGATGGCGAAGCTGAGGGCGGGAGAGCAGATCCCCATGCAGGACCGCATCCGCTACCGCTACGAATCCTCTCAGATCGCACGACGGTGTGCCGATCTTGCCGATGACCTGATGCCCCTGCTCGGCGGACGGGCGATCTACATGGACAGCGCGCTGGTGCGATTCTGGCTGGATCTGTGCGCAGCCCGGGCACACGTAGCGAACGATCCCGCCATCGTAGGGACGTCGCTGGGCGCCCTGTACATGGGCGAACAGGCGCAGGAGTTTTTCGTCTGAGTCGATTTGCGACAACCGATCAATCAAGCACCCGGATCAGAGGTAGCGACCGACATGGCACTCAGCAAGCGCAAGAAGCAGGCACCCAAACGCTCCGTTGCCCGGCAAGCGGTCACCGCCCGAACGGCGCCGCGCATCGACAAGATTGCGGCCGCCGATGCTGAGATTCTCGAGCGTGCCATCCTGTTGATGCATGAAGGCGCTCTCGAGCCTCGACGCTGGAAGGAGATGCTCGGCGTGCTGGGCGAACGGTTGCAGGCGAACTCGGCAACGCTGATCCTGCGCTCCCCCTCGATGAGCGAGACCGGCCTCTTCTACATTTGGGGCGGGCGGGAGGACGTCATGACGCAGTATGCGACACGCTACTTCGCGCTCGACCCGTTCGTGCAGCTGCCCCCCAACAAGGTCATCACCATCCACGACTTCGTGCCGCCGGAACAGCTCGAAAGCAGCGACTTTTTCCTGGAGCACATGTTGCCGTGGGACTCCATCTATCACCTTGGGGTCGACGTCCGTGATGAGGGTCGCTTCTATGCGCGTTTGCGCATCAGCCGGCCGCGTGCGGCTGGTAACTACACCGCGGAGGATCGCGCCTTCATCGAAAGGCTGGTGCCGCACTTCGATCTCGCGATCCGTCTGCATACCGCCTTCAATTTCGCCCTGATGGAATGTGCGGTCTACGCCGATGCGCTCACTCAATTGACGCTCGCCACCGTCATACTCGATGGCGCCGGACGGATCGTGCACACCAACGCGATGGCCCGCGAATTGCTGTCCCAAAACGATGGCCTCATGCTCGAGGGAGCAACCCTCAAGCTCACCGATCCCACCGAGACCCAACGGCTGTCGAATGCGATCGAGCGGGCTGTTCATGCCAAGCGGGCCGAGGTCCCCGGTATCGTGGAAGTGATGCGCGTCAAGCGGCCGTCAGGACGTGGCTCGCTGGGGCTGGTAGTCCGACCGGCAGTCGGCGAACTCATCAACGAAGAATCAGCGATCAGTTCGGCGGTGGCCGTGTTCATCAGCACCGACCAAGAGACCGCGCATGCGCCACCGGTGGAGTCGGTTCGCAAATTGTTTGGTCTCACGCAGAAGGAAGCGGAACTAGCGCTGTCGCTCGCCGATGGTTGCAACCTCCAGGAAGCTGGCGTTCGCCTCGGCATCACGCTCAATACTGCGCGTGCCCACCTGCGTTCGATCTTCAAGAAGACCCGGATCGATCGTCAGGCCGTGTTGGTACGCGCCATTCTCAAGAGCGTCGCTGCTCTGGGCTGAACCCGAAGCGACTCGCAGCGAGGCTGCAATCAGCCCATCACTGAGTAGCCGCCGTCCACAGTGAGCGTCGTACCGGTGACGAAACCGGCCGCACCGCTGGTGAGGTAGAGGACCGCCCCGGCAATCTCGCTCGGTTGCCCGACGCGCCCCAACGGGGTCCGTTCAAAAAACGGGCGCATCATGTCCGGCATACCCATCATCGGCCCGGTCATTCGGCTCTCGATCAGCCCCGCCGCCACCGCGTTGACGCGAATTCGATCCTTTGCCCAATGGATGGCAAGCGTCTTGGTCAGTTGTACGAGACCACCCTTGGCAGCGCCGTAGCCAGGCACCACCTCGACGCCGAAGAAAGATGTCAGCGAGGCCAATCCGATCACGCTGCCGCCGGCAGGGAGTTGGCTCTGCTTGAGGTGCGGGTGGCAGGCATGTGCCATCCGATAGGCACTGGTCAGATTGACGCGCAGGGAGCGCTCGAACACGTCGGGACGATACTCATCCTCCATCATGTAATTCGCACCGGCGTTGTTGACCAGAATGTCCAGACGCGGCAAAGCCGCCGCCACGCGCTCGATACCGGCATCGTCTGTCAGACTCAACTGCAGATAACGGTAGCCGCTCAGATCCTCGTCGTAATCTGCTGCCGTTGCGCGGGTCCCGGTGATGGTCACGTTCGCACCGGCAGCGCGGTATGCGCCAGCAATGCCCCGACCAATACCGGCGGTGCCACCCGTCACCAGCACATGGCTGCCCGCATAGTCATAACGGACGTTGGCGTAGGCAGGGGCGGATGATTCAGACATGCAGGTTCTCCGTACACTCGTTAGGCTAGGGATCGCACCGCACACGGTGTGCGCCGGGGATCATCATGGAAAAACTCGTTTATGCATTCTGGCGCGGCGATGCGAGCGCCGCCGCAGTCCGCAGCCGCTTCATTGGCGAACTCAAACCTGCGCTGACCGCCGTCGGCGCAGAGCGACTGCAAATCAGCATTGCCGATTTCGACGACATGGGCGGAACACTGGTCAATTTCACACTCGCCGCTACCCGACCGCCACCCGATGGCATCGTGTGTTTCTGGTTGTCGAGCGCGTATCGTCGCGCGCCGGCCGAGGCCTTGCTCCGGCAGTGTTTTCCGCGCATTGCCGGCTACGCGGTCGGTGAGTCGTCCATCCTGCCCGATGCCGGGCGGGCCGCAGATATCGACGCGCGGACCCCGGGCTTCAGTCAGATCTCGTTCCTGCAGGTACCACCGCGACTCGACCCGCGCGAATGGCGGCGTGTCTGGTTCAATGACCACACCGTGATCGGCATCGAGACGCAAGCCAACTTCCGCTATGTCCAAAACGTCGTGACTACCGTACTCACGCCGAATGCGCCGCCCTACGCAGGCATCGTCGAGGAAAGTTTTCCCCTCGAAGCCATGCGCGATTCTCAGGCATTCTACGGCTGCGTCGGCGACGAGGCAGAACATCAGCGAAGACTCGCGCTGATGATGCAGAGCAGCGCCCGGTTCATCGACTTCGACCGCATCGACGTGATAGCAACGAGCGAGTACATGCTGCACTCGCGGCAGGAACCGCGCCTCTGAGTTCGCCTGTTGCCCAGTCCCGAGCATGATCAATCGAAGTTTGCCTGACCGCCGTCCAGCGGTATGGTGGCACCGGTCAGGTACCCGAGGTCCGCACCGAGAATCGCCACGACGGCTCGGCCAATGTCGGCTTCGCAATCGCCCACACGGCGCAGCGGGACCGACTTGAAGAAGGTCGCAGCCTCGGGATCGTGCTTGGTCCAGTATTCGAGTGCCGGTGACAACGCAAGCGGGGCGATGGTGTTGACGCGGATTCCATCGGGGCCCCACTCCGCCGCCGCAGCACGCGTGAGGGCACGTATGCCCTGCTTGGCTACGGCGTAGGCGCCGTAGTTCGACATGTCCCACCGCACGCCCGCGGAGGTGGCCAGATTGATGACGTGACCGCCGCCGCGCGCCTTCATGTGCGGATGGCACGCGCGCATGAAACGGAACGACGCCAGCGTTCCGGAGTGAACGCCACGCATGAAGGCATCATCGTCCATCGTGAGCAGTGGTCCGAACGTTCCGTCGTAGGCGTTGTTGACCAGAATATCGATGCCACCATAGGTCTGCACTGCAAAACCGACGGTTCGGGCGATGTCGTCGGCACTGAAGACATCACACTGCACTGCCGACCCGCGACCGCCACGACCTGCGATCGTCGCCACCGTCGCCTCGCACTTGGACAGAGTCCGTCCCGCGACCACCACGTTCACGCCCGCTTGCGCGAGCGCCTGCGCGATGCCCTGCCCCACACCCTGGCCTGCGCCCGTGACGATCGCTGTTTTACCTTGCAGACTGCTCATGATGATCTCTCCCCTATGGTTCAGGCGGTAGGCGGTTTGATCGAGGCCAGACGATGCGCCGTGAGGTTCGGCATCTTCTCGAACGGCTCGACGATCTCATAGATGCGCTGGTAAGTGGTTTCGCAGATACGCCAGCGACCGTCCACCTTGAGGTATTTGTCGCGATACAGCGCGCTGCCGGTGGTCAGCAGTTTGTCAGCGAGGTTGTACCAGATGTCGGTGAGATACCAGATACCACTCGCCTCGGTTTCGGAGGTCACCTCGATTTCCGGATGGTGACCGGTATGACAGGCCACGGCATTCGAGTTGAAAGAAGCGGCAATCGAAGCCAGCAGCGTGTCGCGACCAGTGGTCTGCCAGCGGTAGGTTCCGCCGATGTAGTCGACCCGGACGTCGGGCGTAAACAGATCGACCAGCGCCGCCACGTCACCGGTATCGATGCTGCGCCAGTACTTGTACTTTAGCTGACGAATGAGTTCGATATCTTCGAGTCGCAGCGACATGAAACCTCCCGCATGGTGCAGTAGACGTGTAGCAGGATGATGCACTACCTGAGGCGGGCTTGGGGTGCTCTGCGCGTGCCAAACGGCAAATTTTTCCCTTAGACTGACTGCGTCCAGATGAAGGTCCAACGGTATCACTCAATTGGAGTAGAGCTTCGTGAGCAGCGAGTCCCATCTTTCTCCGAGTCAGCCGATCCCACTCCACAGTGTCAGCCACTGGCACGATGAGGCCGATGCAGTGGTCATCGGTTTCGGCGCAGCCGGCGCATGTACGGCACTGGAAGCAGCCCGTAGCGGCGCGCGTACGATTTTGTTCGAGGCGACCAGCGGCAGCGGCGGCACCTCGGCTCTGTCCGGCGGTGAGATCTACCTGGGCGGCAGTGGTGGCACGCCGATGCAACGCGCCGCAGGCTTCGATGATGCGACTGAAGATCTCTACAACTATCTGGTCGCCGCCGGTGGACCGAATGCGGACGCGGCCAAGGCACGTCTCTATGCCGACAACAGTCTGGATCACTTCCATTGGCTGATGGCACAGGGCATCGAGTACCGCAATTCCTATATCGCCGAACGCTGCATCGAGCCTTCCACGGACGACTGCCTGATCTGGTCCGGCAGCGAGGAGGCCTGGCCATTCGTCACCCAGGCGAAACCCGCCCCGCGCGGGCATTGCCCGAAGTTCGTCGGCATGGGTGGTGGCCGCTACATCATGGATGTACTGGCCAAACGTGTGGTCGAGGCCGGCGTCGACGTCCGCTACGACTCCCGCGCCATGGCACTTATCGTGGACGATTCGCGTCGCGTGCGCGGCATCGCGGTACGCACCGGCGGCGAAGTGAGGATGGTGCGGGCCCGACGCGGCGTCGCGTTGTGTGCAGGTGGTTTCGTGATGAACCGCGAAATGGTCACACGCCACGTGCCGCTCCTGCTGCGCTCACGTTTCCCGATCGGTACCGTGGACGACGGTTCGGGCATCCGGCTCGGCATGAGCGTTGGCGGCGCCGCAGTCAATATGGGTGAGGGCTTCACGACGGTGCCCTGGTATCCACCCGGCTCGCTGGTGAAGGGAATCTTCGTCAACTCGCAGGGACAGCGTTTCATCAATGAGGATTGCTATCACGGGCGTGTCTCGCACTATGCCCTGCAACAGACCGGCGACCGGATCTGGCTGCTGCAGGACAACAGCACCTACGGGGCGGGCGAACTGCACGGCTTGGCCCGCATCGAGATCGGGGCAGCCGGTGACAGCTGGGCGGAGATCGAGCGCGAACTGGCGCTGCCGGAGAACTCACTGACCGCAACGGTGGCGACTTACAACCGGTATGCGGCCGAAGGCAAGGACCCGCTGTTCCACAAAGCGGCCAAATGGCTCAAGCCCCTCGACGAACCGCCCTTCGTCGCATTGGACTGTCGCATCGATCATTGCTTTTATTCATCCTTCACGTTGGGCGGGCTCGACACGCTCCCCACCGGTGAGGTGCTGGATGAGGACCACAACGTGATTGCGGGACTGTATGCCGCCGGGCGCACCGCCTGTGGCCTGCCGCGCTGGGGCGAGGGGTATAGTTCAGGCATGTCGCTGGCCGACGCCACCTTCTTCGGCCGGCAGGCGGGACGACGTATCGCAGCGGCTGTTGCCTGATCGCACCGCTCACGTATCCCATTCGTTCCGGAGACACCCATGCGCTTCAACCTGCAGCTAGGATTTTCCCACTACACCCAGTTTCAGGAGATCGCCCGCACAGCTGAGGCTGCCGGGTGGTCGTCGATCGGCATGCCAGACTCCTACTTTTTCCCTAAGCAAAGCGAGTCGATCTATCCCTATGCCGACACCAACGCCGTACGCGGCTACATCGAGGCCATGCCATTCCTCGAGCCGATGGTGGCAATGACCTGGATGGCCGCGGCGACGAACAAGATCAAGTTCTACCCGAGCGTCATGAAAATTCCGACTCGGCAGCCGCTGGTGCTGGCCAAGGCCGTGTCATCACTGGCGGTAATTTCGGAAAATCGAATCATGATCGGCGCCGGCCTCTCGCCCTGGAAAGAGGACTTCACCTATAACGGTGTCGATTACACCAAACGCGGCCGGCTCATGGACGAGTGCATCGCCATCTTGCGCGGCGTCATGAGCGGCGACTTTTTTGAGTACCACTCGGAAAATTTCAATTTTGGACCTTTGAAAATGAATCCCGTCCCGACTCGGCCGGTGCCCATCATCGTCGGCGGTCACTCCAAGCCAGCCTTGCTACGCGCCGCCACACTCGGCGACGGCTGGGTCTCAGCCAATACGGACTTCGACACACTGGCAGGACTGATCCGAGACCTGAATAGTTTGCGCGAAGCGCACGGGACGCGCCAACGCAATGACTTCCAGATACATGGCTTTGACGTGGCCGCCGGCACACCCGCCGATTTCCGCCGCATGGAAGATATCGGCGTCACCGACTCCTGCGTGGCCCCCTGGAGCATGGACCCCACCGCCACACCTCAGGTCCAATTGGACGCGATCCGTCGTTTCGGCGATGAGGTCATCGCGAAGATGTAGTGCCGCGATCCGACGGGTCAACTGCGCGAGGGAGCGTCCTGCGCGCTCATGAGACGACAGACCGGAACCGGATGAGTAGACGCACGAGTCCACCGCAGAAGCATGGTGCCACTAGTGTGCCCGTCAGGGTCCAGCCAATTGTCGTAGCCTCGGTTCTCATGGGCAACCACCACTGTGACCGACCCATCTGCCGCGTAGCGTGCGGTGCGCTTGTTCACACAGATCGGCAGATAACGGTAGTCCAGTGACTCCATCCAGTAATTGTCGAGCTGGAAATTCCAGATCTCGCATTCAGGCGGCTGCAATTCGATCACCAGAGCCTCGCCCGGCTGCACCTGCCAGTAGCCGTGCAGGTAAAAGATGTTGGGATCCCCACCAGCCCTCAAAAAACCAGTCTGATCTACGGTGGCGAGCGCGTTAGCGTTGGTCTGGAATGATTCGGCCCACTGCGCGAACGTGTGCGAGGTGCCGCGCACGAAGGCAGCCGACGAGGTCAGCGCACGATGGATACGGGTGGCGGAGAGTTGCGCGGGCTTGGCTGGTCCACCGACGCGCTCGATCGTAATCGCTGCAGGGATTTCGCGCGCGCGCTCGAGAAACGTGTTACGCACGATCACCATGGAGGAGTCCGCTTCCATCGGCAACCAGTTCCCGGCGCGCCGTTGGCGGCTGACGTGAATCTCGAACGTCCCATCTGGCGCCAGTTTGAGATCGCGCCCATCGAGTTCACCCGTGGAAGCCATGGTACCGTCGACCGCGTAGCGATTGGCCTTGGTGCCAAATGAGAGGTAAGGCACCGTCCCACGCGTTCCGCGAATGATGTATTCGCGATCCGGCGCGATGGTCGCATTGAGATACAGGTTGTCCGGGTTGTCCGCACCGATCTTGATGGTAGCGTTCGACGCCTGATAGAAAACCGGAAAATCAGGATCACCACATTCCAGCATCATCTCGAGACTGACGCGAGTGAGCCGCGACAGATAGCGCCAGCCCTCCGCGCGATCCAGTTCCGTCGTAGGTGCCTCGGGTCTGAGGATGGTTGCGCCGGCCGCCTTGAGACCGTCACAGAATTCGTTCCAGACAGCGCCGGACATGACCTTGGCCACGGACTCTTCGTTAGACATTCGGCACTCCTGAATTAAGGCATGTAACTGATGGGCGATCGCAACACGAAACCTGCGGTCAGCTCTTGAGTTTGACGAGACGTTCCACCAGTTTGTCCAGATCATCGGCGGACGCACAGAAATTAAGCGGATGCACCTCGATTTCCGTGGCACCGGCGGCAAGATACTCAGGCACTCGGGCCAGCGTTGCTTCCAGATCCGGGTGGCCACTGCTACCCAGCCGGAGCGACGGCACAGCGCGCACGTGCAACTCATTCTCACCCCGGCCACGGGCACGGAACGCCGCCCGCAACCGCATGATGGCTTCGGTCAAGCGTTGCGGATTTTGCTCCATCGGGATCCAACCATCGCCGTGCGAGGCGATGCGTTCGAAGTTGCGATCCGTCGGCGCAATGCCGAAATAAATCGGCATGCGCTCACCCTGCAGGGGGTGCGGTACCGAATAGAGTCGGTCAAACCGCATGTGCTTGCCGTGGAAACTCGCGGGGGCCGAGCCCCAGAGGGTCCGACACACCTCCACCTGCTCCATCATCAGACCGAAACGCCCTTCCCACGCCACGTTCGAGGCATCGTATTCCTCGCGCTGCCAGCCGACGCCGATGCCAGGCCGCAGACGACCGCCAGCCAGCATGTCGAGCGTCGCCAATTGCTTGGCGAGCAGCACCGCAGGGCGCAGCGGCGAAATGATGACTCCGGTGGCGAGTAGAACGCGCTGTGTCACCGTCGCGATGGCGGAGAGCAGAACCACCGGCTCCAGCCAAGGCCAGTCGAGCGGCATCGGAAACGGGCCATAGGGGTACTTGTCGATGTTCTCACCCATGATGACGTGGTCCGTGCAGGACACCATATCGATGCCCTGTTCTTCCGCGCGACGGACGTAATGGGCAAGGCGGCTGAGATCGCCCCCAAACAGACGCTCGAGACCAATGATGCCGAGCGAGACACGAATCATCGTCCTACCCCGCGTTCTCCCATGACGGGCTCCTTCATCACCGGAAACCGGTCATAGTAAAACTGGAATCGTTCGCGCAGTTCACCCACGTTGACCCCGAAATCGCCTGGGAGGTCGTAGATCACCTGACCGTGCTTACCGCGCGGGTTGGCTGCGAGGAAACCATCGATGCGAGCACCAGCCTCTGTAGTCAGTTCCAGATCGGCGGCGGCATAAACGCGAGCGATCGTTCCTCTCTGGTCGGCCATGTATTCATGGAACAGCACATCCATCGAACGCTTGGCCGGCAGCATCTGCCGATCGCGCACGCAGGCGCGCAACAGACGCTCGACACGTTCGATCCAGTAGTTCGCCAGTTCAGCGAGATCCAGCGGCAGGGCGCGGCGTATGCGGTCGCCATAGGCCAGCATGGTGATCGCCGATTGGATGACCGCCACCGGATCACGGTGCGTGACCACCACCGTCGCATCCGGATAGGTTTGCATGAGCGGCCCGAAGTTCTCCATGTGCGGAGGAGACTTCATGACCCAGCGATTCGGCCCACGCAGCCAGGTCAAGGCCTGCAGTACGCGCTTGCCATAGGCGTAGTGAGGCGTCTGATCATGCGCGGCATAGTAGTCGCGCCACCGGTATGGCCGACTTTGCCACTCAGGCAGATAGGTAGAGAAATCCGACCCCTGCAATTCGATATCCTCGTGCACGTGGTCAGGCGCCATCTCATGCATGGCCGGCATCAACGGCAACAAGGCTTCGAACCCTCCCCACATCAAGCGGGTGCGGGTGTAGCGCGGATCTTCCCCCTCGACCGTCACGGGATCACCCGCAATCGGCACCGGTTCCATGGTTTCCCAGAGGGGCATGGACCGCAACCGCGGATCTGCTGCGAGGATGTTGACCAGGTGGGTGGTACCCGAACGCGGCAGGCCAGCGATGACGATCGGCCGATCGATCTGCACACCTAGGATCTCCGGGTGCCGACGCAGCAAGTCCTGAACGCGCAGTCGCGTCGCGGCATATCGGACGCACTCGCCGAACATGGTCGCCCGCCCGAGGGGACCCAGCCCGCGGTCTTCATCGAAACTTTGCAGCCAAACCGAGAGGCGCTCCAGAAAATCCGGCGATCCGAAATCATCCAGGCCGGTCACGGCCCGAGCAGCGCCGAGCACGGCATCGACATTCATCGTGATGGCCGGCATGGACTCGATCGCGCCGCGCTGTTCCGGCGTCAACACAGGATTGCGCAGGTCGGTGATCTTTAGAGTCGCGGGGGATTCACTCATTGCAATTCACCATGACTTTGGCGGAGAGGCTGCGATCCTGCGCGGTCGCAAACGCGAGCATGAATTCGTTGAACCCGTATCGGTGGCTGATCATGGGACTCAAGTCGACACGACCACTGCTCAAGGTGCGGATGACCTCAGGAAATTCGTCCGGATAGGCCATCGAGGTGATGATAGACATCTCTTTACCGAGCGCCATCTGAAAATCGACCGGCACCGGCTCATGATGCACGGCAACCACCACCATCCGCGCATGGAATGGCGCAAGTCGTACGATCGACTGCAACGCCGCTGCAGCGCCACTGACCTCGAACCACACATTGGCCTGCACCACCGGCCAGCCAAACACATCGCCTGAGCCAAAGCGATTGCCGAGTTCAGACTGCAGGTCGCTGCGACTCGGATTGACGGTAATCATGGCGCCGAGCCGCCGCGCGCGCTCGAGCCGCTGGTCAGACATGTCGACCACGGCAATGTCGGTAACGCCGCGCTCCTTCAGAAAGACCACGATGCCAAGACCGATCGGTCCCGCCCCGAACACCACAACCCGGTCTCCCGGCACACACGCTGAGCGATTCACCGCGTGCAACCCCACCGACAGCGGCTCCGCTAGTGCGGCGTGCTCGAACGACAGCCCGTCTGGAAACGGGTGAATTGCGCCGCCGACAGTTGCATTGCGCACCCGCAGCAGCGGCGCAAACGCGCCGTCCGGGATACCGTTGCCAATCGCATTGCCATCGCCCATGGGATTGACGATGACGCGCTCGCCGACACGGATGCCCCGCACTGCCTCACCGACCTGTTTCACGATGCCTGCAAGTTCGTGCCCGAGGCCGAAGGGTTCGCGGGTGGGCGCGGCCACGCCGCCGATCCGGGCAAACGTTACATCGCTGCCACAGATGCCGGCCACAGCGACCTCGACGATCACGTCGGTCGGGCCCGCCTCGGGCGCCGCGATCTCGTCGATTCTCAGGTCCGCGGGACCATGCACACGGACTGCCTTCATGATTTTGCCCCGCTGCTCGACGTCGCAAGGGCCGACTCTCCTGCCGGCAGACAGGACTCGGCCAGACGGCACAGCAGCAGTGACTGCTCCCACCGATCCCCCTCCTCACGCCATTGGCCGTCCTCTGCGCGTGTTAGTTGCGCATAGTCGATGGGCCAGTCCATGCCGTGCGCGTGGATCACCGCGGGCAGCAATTGCGGCGCAAACACCGGTTCATCTCCTGCTGCGATCCGGGCGGCAAAACAGCGCGACCAGAAGGCGGTATGGTGGCGAATGAAGTGGCGCTGGTCGTCGAGACCTTCGATCGGCACCTGCGCGCAGTTGACGTTGCCGATGCGGCCCTCGACGATCAGTGTCCTCTCGATGAGCGGCTGTATGAAGTCGAGCTTGGCCATGAAATCGCCCATGGCCATTTCGTGGCCCGTGTACCAGTGCGAGAAATCCGCCGTGAAGCGTAACTCCGGGAAGCGACGGATCAGATCGATGGTCCGGCGGATGTCCTGGGTGATGCTTGCGCGGTGAGTTTCAAGCAGCAACCGATGGCCCCGACGCTGCGCCGCGGCGACGACCGCTTCGGCAAAGTGGGCGGCATCGGCGTCATCCTCGAGACCATTGCCAGCCACGAGTTGCGTGCTGTCGAACCCCTGCCCGGCGTTGACACTTGCGACCTCGTCCACCTGACACGGATCGCTGACCATCGCGAACGCAGTGCCGACCAATCCGGCCTCCAACACCCCAGCCATCGAATGCGTCTGCACCCCGCGGTAACCGGCGGCACGCAGTGCAACATACAACCCGTGCCCTTCACGCGGTGCCGTCGTGGCGGCGGGCAGATGCTGCAGCGTCGCGAGACAGAAATCGAAACGCATCAGGCTTGCCAGACCCGCGGGCAATCCGGGTGATCCAGGGGGTCCCCGGTCTGTACCAGTTCGTGGTGCGGTTTGCGGGGCGCACCCCGCCGCAGCCGATACCGGGCGTCGTCACCACAGTAACGTACTGACATGGCCCGTCGTCGCATGGTGTTGGACGAATTGCCGTCGGCACCATGCAGCGTCAGCGCATGGTGAACCGTCAGGTCACCCGGATTGAGGTCATAGCAAAGAATTTCCGCGTCCCGCCGGTCGGCATGGAAATCCGGCACGTCCTCTCCCTCGGTATCGGGCAAGGGCATCAGCGTCACGAAATAGTTCGGCCGATAGGATTTCTTCCAGAGGTGGCTGCCACGGATGAACTGCAATGCACCCGTGTCACGCGTGACAGGATCGATTGGCGTCCAAGTCGTACAGACCTGCAATCCGTCCACGTGGAAATAGGCCAGATCCTGATGAAACACTGTCTTCTCGAGTGCTCCGGGCTCCTTGACGAGGATGCTGTCCTCATAGAGATTGAGACGCGTGGCCTTCATCAGGCGTGCGGCGATGGCCGGCAACGGCGAGTCACAGGCGAAGTACTTGCAGTCTTCGTCGATCTTCCACTGATCCTGCCCACCGATGAAATGTGCCTTAGGTTTGCGACTGGCAACGCCCAGTTCGACACCCATGTCGGACAGACTGAAGCGAGTCTCAGAATTGAGATACCGTTCGACCCCAACTTCCAGGCGGTCCAGACAGGTCTGCGGCAGGATGCCGCGCAGGCAGACCACCCCGTCGCGCCAAAAGGCGGCGACCTCCTCATCCGTCACATCACGCAGGGCACTAGACGCAACACTCATGTCGTACTCCCGTAATCCAGACTCGTGGGCCGACGTTGGCCTCCACACAGCACTTCCGTTGCCATCTCGGTATCCATGTATTCCTTGAACTCGACGATGCGCCCGGCGCGGATCCGCATCAGGAAGTGGTAATAGTTGTGATAGTGCTTGCCGGACACATGCCGACCGTCGGACTCTGCCTCGATCGCCACCCGATCCCCTTCGGCGGTCAATTCCCGTATGAAAAGTCGCAGCCCGTCCGGGAACGCCCCAAGAATCTGACCGGCCATGCTGGCCACTTGGTCCACCGTGTAGACACCGGATATGAGTGTGTTACCCATGGTATGCACGCGTGCATCCGGGGCGTAGGCCGCCACAATGGCAGCCGTGTCCGCGCGACTGATCGCATCGATGAAGTCACGTGCGATCTGCTTGTTACGTTCGATCTCAGACATGCTGCATCTCCCGAAGCGTCAGGTGCGGGGTTCGACGCTGACCCAGCCCCGCTCACGCGCTGAACGGCGAATGGCATCGAGCACACGCTGCCCGGCCACCCCATCGCGGAAGGTGGCGAGCGGCGGTGCATCGCCCGTGACCCGCCCCTCCATCCGCTCACGCATCGCAAGTAAAAGACGCGTGTAGGGTTCGAGGTCACCCCCGAAGGAGTGACCGAACTCGTACGCCGTCCGCATGATCTCGGGATGGGGGAACGGTTCGGGCGGAGGCTGGACCAGATCCGCGGGCAGGGGGACCGTGCGTTTCACCCCCTTGTTGTCACTGACCCAGACGGACTCGCCGTCGATGCCAGCAGCTCCTTTGGTACCGATGATGCGTACGGTCGAGAACATTTCCCCCGCCGCACCCATGGAATGCACGAATACCCCCTCGAGACCGGAGGCAAGACGGAACTGCACGTCGAAGCTGTCATCAGCCGTCATGCCAGGCGTTCCGCCGAGTGTCATCAACCGACCGCTGACATCGGTAAACTCACCCAGCGTGATCCGTACCTGATCGATCAGATGCGAACCCCATGCGCCGAGGAAACCACCACCCGCGCGCTCGTCCATCCACCAATCCGGCACCTCGGCCGACGGATCCGCCAGCAACGGAATCAGCCAGCAAAAGAGCGCCTGGCGAGGCGTGCCGATCTCGCCGGCCGAGACCACGCGACGCAACAATTCGTGCGTCGGGGAATAACGGAACTCGACGCCCAGCACGTTGACCACACCAGCACGCTCCACCGCGTCGCACATCTGCAGCGCCTGCGCTGTATCCAGCGCAAACGGCTTCTCGCAAAGGATGTGGCAACCCGCCGCCGCCGCCTCGACCACGAGATCACAGTGGGTGGCCGGCGGTGTCGCGATGGTAACGACGTCGATCTGTCCAGCACTCAGCGCATCACGCAGCGACGTGCAGGCGCGCGGGACGCCAAACAGCGCAGCACGCTCCGCAGTCTTCGAGGGATTGCGTCCAACCAGCGCAGCAACTTCGAACCCTGCCCGTCGCAACGCTCGCAGGTGCGTGAAAACGCCGAATCCCGTACCAACGATGACCGCCTGGGGTGCCCGAGTTACAGCCATGCTTCCACTACTCCCGAAATCCGCAATGCAGCGGTGCGCCGGGCCAACACCGAGCCCGTATGGCTGGGAGTCTAGCCCAGATGGTAGGGCTGTCTGTATCTTCGGAATGGATTAGGCTGCGCTCTCTTGCGGCGCTTTGGAAAGCCGCGAGGGAGACTCCAATGGAAGACCAATCTGCGCGTCGCCTCCTGGCTGGACAGGCCTGGAACGATTTCTGCGAGGTACTGAAGATCGCCGGCTCGGCAATCGATCGTTTCGGTAGCGAACCCACCGAACAGGATCGTGTCGAATGGTATCGATTTCTCACCCGCCTCACCCGTAACGGTTTGGAGCGCTTCGTCGAAAACTCCGAGCCAGAGCGACCGCGACTGCGCGACGCACCCTGGCGTCAATCCATCAACTTCCAGTCACCGGATCAGGACCACCTGCTGGCGGAATTCATCGACGGGACCCATAGCTACCGTATCCGCGGCAATCGGGGGACCGTTCCGTACTTTGTCATGGCATCTTGGAACGCCGCGCAACCGGCGGACGCCGGGGCAACGGACTGGGCCCCGCTCGGCTTCGATGGCTTGGCCCGATGCAATCCGGCCATGTTGCGGGGAACGGCAATGCTGCAAAGCCAGTCCATCGAATACGACCCTGACGGCAACTTCGAGGTCATCGTCAGTCAGATGAGGCCGGACGGCTGTCGCAACTGGTTGAAGATCGAACCGCAGTGCGTAGGCCTGCTGATCCGCGTCGTATATCACCTGCGCGAGATGGAGCGGCCACCCGTCATGAGTATCGAGCGGCTGGACGGCAGCCTGCCCCAGCCGTTGTCCGCGGCCCATCTCAGCACTGCCTTGGCGAAGAGCGGCCAGTTGGTGCTGGGTTACGTGGAATTGGTTCGGTCCTGGTGGCAGGACAAACTCGCGCAGCGGCCGAATACCATCCGCTTCGACCCCGCGCTCTACATGAGCAACGGCGGCGTGCCGGACCGTCATCACGGCTTCGGTATCTGGAAAAAAGCGCCGGGCGAGGCTCTGGTGTTGCGCTTCACGCCACCCGACTGCGATTACTGGATCTTCCAGTTGTGCAATCTCTGGCAAGAAAACCTCGACAACTACGAGGACGGTCAGGGTCATGTCACCAGATACCGCTGTCGCACGGAGGACGACGGCAGCGTGCTGATCGTCATCGCCGATGAAGATCCAGGTATCGGCGCCAATTGGGTGGACCCGGGCGGTCACGTGCAGGGGGGCATGAGCCTGCGCTTCATCCTCACCCGCAGCCCTCCGCCGATGCTGGCGGTATGGCGTCTACCTGCCGCGCAGTTGCTCGAGCGAGGCCGCGCAGCCCTGACCGGCGAATTCAGCGTCTCCGCCGAGCCAAACAAGGAATAAACATGTCCAACCAGTTACAGCCGATCACGGAGTCGGATGAGGTCATCGCAGGCATGCTCGAGCATGCGAGCGTGCCGACTTTGATGATGTCGATCGTGCACCTGACCGGCGACACCTCGATCCTGCGCGGCGATATCCGGCCGCAGAAACTATGGATCAATGAGTACCACGGCGGACTGAGCGAGGCGCAGAACCAGCACATCCGCAGCCTTGCCCTACAGGCGCTGAGGGCTTACCGCGACCGCGGCTGTACGCTGCCGACGCCGCCGGATGATGCCACCGTGCTGGAGATGATGAGCGTCATCGCCGGTGAGCCGATCCCGGATGAATACGTACCGATGATGCTCGAGGAACTGGCGATCGACGGGCGCGATCATCGACATCCGGACTGGCACCAACCCGTTGCGCCGGAACAGCGGTTGGGATTCCATGTGCTGATCATCGGTGGCGGCATGTCAGGCCTGCTGCAGGCGCTACGGCTGAAACAGGCGGGTATCCCCTTCACCCTAATCGAAAAGAACGACTCGGTCGGGGGAACCTGGTACGAGAACCGTTACCCCGGCTGTCGCGTGGACATCGCCAACCACTTCTATTCCTACTCCTTCGAGTCCGAGCAGGATTGGTCAGAGTATTTCTGCCAGCGGGACGAACTGCTGAAGTACTTTCGCAACTTTGCCGAGCGCCACGGCTTGACCGAGCACATCCGTCTGCGCACCGAGGTCGTCAGCGCACGATTCGATGAGCAACTATGCCTTTGGCAGGTGGAGCTGAACTCGGGCGGCGTCCGCCACCAGTTGCAGGCAAACGCGTTAGTCAGCGCCGTCGGGCAACTCAATCGGCCGAAAATTCCGCCTATTGCCGGGCGTGAATCGTTCCGCGGCGCACAAATGCATTCCGCGCAGTGGGACCCGGCCGTGCCAATCGACGGTCGTCGCGTGGCCGTGGTCGGTTCGGGTGCGAGTGCGTTCCAACTCGTCCCAGCCATCGCCGATCGGGTGAAGGAGTTGTACGTATTCCAGCGTTCGGCGCCTTGGATGTTTCCGAACGCCATTTATCACACCGCAGTAACCGATGAATTCAATTGGCTCGTCAGTCACGTGCCCTTCTACGGGCGCTGGTTTCGGTTCCTGATCTGCTGGCCCGGCACCGACGGCAGCTTGCCGGGCATCCGCATCGACCCGAATTGGCCCCATCAGGACCGCTCGGTCAATGCCATCAACGACGAGATGCGCAGCAACCTGATCGAATACATGCGTCAGCAGATCCCGGACGACCCGGCGCTGCTTGCAAAAGTCACTCCCAAATTTCCCGTGATGGGTAAGCGCATGCTGCAGGACAACGGCAGCTGGCTGCAGGCATTGCGCAAACCCCACGTCGAGTTGATCGCAGAGGGGGTCGAACAGATCGATGCGAGCGGCATCGTGGGCAGCGATCGCCATTACGATCTGGATGTGATCATCTATGCCACGGGTTTCCATGCAACCCGATTCCTGTGGCCGATGGAAATCATCGGTCGCGGCGGACGCAAGCTGGCGGACGTCTGGGATGATGAACCGCGCGCCTATCTCGGCATCACCGTGCCCGACTTCCCCAACCTCTTCTGCCTGTATGGCCCGGGCACCAACCTCGCGCACGCCGGCAGCATCATCTTCCACTCCGAATGCCAGGTCCGCTACACGACCGCATGCATACAACGCCTGATTGAGACAGGTGCCCGGGCGATGGATTGCAACCGGGTGACGTATGACGACTACAACCGACGCTTGGCGGCCGAATTGAAAACGTTGGTCTGGTCACACCCAGCCTGCGACAGCTGGTACCGCAACAAGGCCGGTCTCGTGGTCAACACCTCGCCCTGGCGACTGGTCGACTACTGGCGCTGGACGCTGGGACCCCAGGACAGAGATTACCGCATCACGGCATGAGCAACAGATCGCTGCTGCGGAATCACCGCTTGAGAATCACCGATGAGCCGTGACCGAACAGCCCCTGATTGGCAGTGATACCGACACGCGCACCTGCCACCTGACGCTCTCCGGCCTGCCCCCGCAGCTGCCACGCGAGCTCGCAGATCTGTGCCAGTGCCTGTGCCGGCACGGCCTCACCGAAGCTGGCCAGCCCCCCGCTCGGGTTCACCGGGACGCGTCCTCCGAGTGCGGTGGCGCCGCTGCGAAGCAGTTGCTCTGCCCCACCAGGCGCGCACAAGCCAATGTATTCATACCAATCGAGTTCCATCGACGAAGCGAGATCGTATACCTCGGCCAGCGAGAGATCCTCCGGTCCGATACCGGCCTCCTCATACGCCTTGCGCGCGATGGAGGTCCGAAAGGAATGACCTTCCGCAGTGGCTGCCGAGTCGGTGGCGATGTCCGGCATCTCTACCTCGCTGCTGGCAAAGCGTGGAGACACCGTTGAAATGGCTGCGACCCGCACCGGGTCGCGGTGACCATGACGACGCGCGTAGTCGAGGCTAGACAAGACGACTGCCGCACCCCCGTCCGAGGTCGCACAGATCTGAAACAGCCGCAGCGGGTCGGCGACCATCGCTGAGCCGAGCACCTCTTCGACGCTGTATTTCTTGCGGTAGCGCGCGTTCGGATTGACGGCACCGGCAGCGGCATTCTTGACCTTGATGGCCGCAAAGTCCTGCTCTGTGGCACCGTAAAGATCCATACGGCGTCGCGCGTACAGCGCAAAGTAGGTCGGATTGGTGATGCCGATGTAAAACCGCACCCAATCGGGATCCTCGGGTCGGTAGCCCTTGGCTGGCGCGAGAAATCCCTTCGGGGTGGTATCGGCACCTACTACCAGCGCCACTTCACAGGCGCCACTGAGTATCTTCTCGCGCGCCGCGGCCAGTGCCTGCGAGCCAGATGCACAAGCGGCGTAGGAGGTATGGATCTGCGCCCCCTGCCAGCCGAGCGCCTGAGCAAACGTGGCGCCGGCCACGTAACCGGGGTAGCCGCAGCGCATCGTGGCTGCTCCGGAAACGAACTGCACGTCCCTCCAGTCGACCCCCGCATCCTTGAGCGCAGCACGTGCAGCATGCACACCGTACGACACGAAGTTGCGACCCCACTTGCCCCACGGATGCATGCCGACGCCGAGCACCGCGACCTCACGGCTCATCGCGCTGGCTCCGCAATGACCTGCAGGGAGTCGTCAGCCAGCGGACGCCATTTCCAGACGATTTTCGCGACCTCACCGTCGTGGTGCAGGGTTTCATAGACCAGTTCCATGGGCATGCCGACCTTCAGTGACTCCACACCCACGCCCCTGACCACCTGGCCAAGCACGACCATGCGCTCCCGCTCCAATTCGACCGCAGCAATGGCAAAAGGCTCGAAGGGGTCGGGGGATACGAACGGCTCAGGGGGCTGATAGCACGCGTTGGTATACGACCAGATGCGCCCTGTCCGACTCAACGGCACTTCTTCCAGTGGCCCGCCGGCACACACGGGGTTGCGACAGGCCTCGATCAGAGGCGGGAAAAAATACGTACCACACGCGGAGCAGCGGCGACCCAGCAAGCGCGGGGGCCCTTCATCCATGGCGATCCAACCTTCAAGTGCGGGGGCTGCGGCTGCATTCGACATAGGTGGATACGCTCTCCCGGATACCAACTTGCACATAGCCCTGCAGTGCCGCCTTGCGGCGCTGGAAAGCGATGCCGGGATTGTTGCATGCGGGCGCTGTTGGCGCATCCAGCGTGCGCCATTCGCACTCGTTGCATGAAAGTCACAGTTTGAAAATTTGCATTGCGTTTTTCGACGAACGGGCTATAACTTGGCGTAGCTTGACAACAACTCCGCACTCATCACCTACTTCAAACGGGGGATTTGCATGTCTCATCACCAGGTCGGCAAAGTTCTGCTTTCAGCTGCGATCGCAGCGGTTCTGCAAGGCGTTGCGCAGAGCGCAGTGGCACAGCAGGAAGGCATCGAGGAGATCGTGGTCACCGCGCAGCGGCGCGAGGAAAACCTGCAGGAAGCACCGCTGGCCATTTCGGCATTGAGCGCGGACGCACTGACGGAGCGCGGCGTCACCAGCCTTGCTGGCATCGCCAACACCTCGCCGAGCATCAACTTCACGCCCTATCCAAACTCCAACAACATGTTGATCATGTACATGCGTGGTCAGGGTGTTGCCGACCCGAACCAGATCACCATGGACGGCTCCGTGGGTCTGTACCAGGACGGTTTCTACATCTCACGTCCGCAACTGTCGACGTTCGACCTCGCGGATGTGGAGCGCGTCGAAGTGCTGCGCGGCCCGCAGGGCACTCTGTATGGCCGTAACACCACGGGTGGCGCGGTCAACATCATCAGCCGCAAGCCGACGGGCGAGTTCGACGTGCGCGAGAATCTGTCGTTCGGTAACCGAGGTTACTTCCGCTCGCTGACGGCGATCGACCTGCCGAGCGCCGGCCCGCTCAAGGCCAAGCTCGCACTGCTGTACAGCGACCTCGACGGCCAGGTGAAGAATCCGGGTCCGGGCAAGGATTTCGGTGAAGAACAGCAGACGGCTGCCCGCCTCTCGCTGAGCTATGACAATGGCGGTCCACTCACGGGCGACTACTTCTTCGAGTGGGGCGATCTGAATTCGACGCCGAACTACTACACCAACAAAGGGTTGGTCGGCGTGCTGCCCGGCTACGACACCAAGCAGCTCGACAAGCCGCCCTCAAAGGCCTATCGGCCGTTCGATCTCCAGACGGGCAACGGCACCTATCAGGCACACGGGCTGACCCTCGCCTGGGATTTCGGCGCCGCCACGCTGCGCTCGCTGACCAGCTACCGCGATCTGAGCTCCCGCTGGACGCAGAACTATGCGGATGCCTTCACCAACCCGGCTTCGGCAGCGTTTACCGGAGCGGTCGGCTTCAGCTCCTTGGATGACGTCGATAGTCAGACGTTCACGCAGGAGTTTCAGCTCATCGGTGATATCGGCGATCACGTCAACTACGTAGCCGGCCTGTTCTACTTCAACGAAGATGCCAAGCACGCACAGACTGTCGACATTGCCATTCCGGCGTTCTTCTACCATCAGGTGAATGACCGTTTCGTCGACGCCGAAGCCACCTCGAAGGCCGCTTACGTGCAGTTCGACTGGAAGCCGGCCGCGCTGGACGACAAGCTGGGCATCACGCTCGGCGGCCGTTACACCAAGGACGATCGCAAGGCGAGCCGCGACATCGTGCGCAACATCGACTTCGTCGGCGTGGTCGGCCAGGAAGATGGCGCGAAGAACGACAAGTCGTTCAGCAAATTCAACTGGACGGCGGCAGTCAATTACCAGTTCACGGACGACATCAACGCGTATGTTCGCGCCGCGACCGGCTACAAGGCGGGTGGCTCGAGCGAATCGGGTGAGATCGGCACCTTCGGGCTGACCTTCAAGCCGGAGCAGGTGACCACTTACGAACTCGGCCTCAAGAGCTACCTGTTCGATCGTCGCGTGCGCGCCAATTTCGCGGCCTTCGCCAGCAAGTTCGATGACATGCAGATCGGCTTCAACACGAACCCGAACGACCTGTCCATCGTGCTGCAGCAGAACGCGGGTAAGGCGGAAGTCAACGGCCTCGAGGTGGAGTTGCTGTTCCAGCCGATCCAGAACCTGGCGCTGTCCATCGACTGGACGCTGCTGGATTCGAAGATCAAGGAAGTCACGGTGCTGCCGGGTACGGTGTTCGATCCGGCCAACAACCCGGCTTCGCCCTACGAGGTGGGGGACAACATCGCGAAGGTGTTCCGTCTTCCCTATGCGCCGGACAACATCATCAATGCCAACCTCGACTGGACCTTCTTTGCGGCGGGCAGCAACCTGTTCGGCCTCAACCTGAACTACCGTTGGCAGGATGAGCAGTATCTGTCGGCGCCGACCGGCCCCGCCATTCCCAACAACAAGCTGTATGCAGTCCAGCCCTACGGCGTGCTCGACGCTCGCCTGACGTGGACGCACGAACTCGAAAACAAGCACAGCTTGAAGGTGGCCTTGTGGGGTCGCAACGTGACCGACGAGCGCCATCCCGCGCACTTGATCGGTCAGGGTGCCGCAGTCGACCTGCCGGATGGGTTCGGCGGCGTGACGCCGGCCGGGCTGACGTTCCAGTCCGTGATGTGGGCAGAGAAGCCCCGCTATGGAATCGACCTGATCTACGGGTTCTGATCCGTCAACCGCGCTGGGAGCCCGCAGCAATGCGGGCTCCCACTCTCGCTTCAGCGCACCGCGGCGAGCACTTTGCCCGCGTATTTCTCCAGAACGTTTTTCTTCACGGCGAGATTGGACGGATCCTGTCCGGGTTCCAGCCAAGCCTCGGTATCCCACGGTGATGGCAGCCAAGGGGCAATCACCACCAGGTCGTGCTGACCGTGTTCTTCGAGGCTCCGAACCGACGCAGCCGTGACCGGCTCAGCGAGCGGCAAGCCGATGGTGTAGCCCTCCATGCCGAGCCCTCCCTGGGCCCGTATTTCAGCGAGATGCGAACGCGCCGCGAGCGCCTGCGCCACGGTCATGGGCAGCGGCAACCAGCCGTCATTACGCGCCGCCCGACGGATGGCAGCGGGCGCACCGCCGCCGATCCATATAGGCACCGATTGCTCGGGCGCAGGCTGCATGATCGCGCCGAAGCGGAAACGGTCTCCGGTGTGTTCGACCGGGGCACCCGTCCACAGCTTGCGGCACACCTCGATGACCTCATCGAGCCTTGCGCCCCGCCGGGCGAAATCGATCCCGGCGATGTCGTACTCTTCTTTCAGCCAACCCGCAGACACCCCGCAGGCCACGCGACCGCCGCTGAGCACCGAGGCCGTAGCCACGCACTTGGCCACTGTGAACGGGTCACGCAAGGCCGCGAGGTAGATATTGCTCGCGAAATGCAGCTTCGAAGTGACCGCAGCCAAGTGCGCAAACAAGGCCCAGGGATCCGGCCATGGCGTGTCGGGTGGCACAAAAATCTTGCCGTCCGGTGTGTAGGGGTAGCGACTCTCGATCCGGTTCGGCCACACGAGGTGGTCGCCGACCATCAGACCGTGGAACCCGAGTTCTTCAGCGAACCGAGCGAGTTCCGCGAGTTGATCGATTTCCCGCACCGCAACCAGCGACAACCAGAAACGCATCGGGCATGGCTCCTTCGATCAAATACCGTAACCACCGGCGACGGCGATTCGCTGCCCGGTGACGTAAAGGGCCCGGTTTGAGGCAAGGAAAACCGCCGCATGACCGATCTCCTCGGGCTGGCCCCAACGCTTGAGTGCCAGATTTTTATGCACTTCAGCGATCCAGTGTTCGTCGAAGTAGCCCTGACGAGTCAGCTCCAGAAACATGCCAGCCTCGATCACGCCGAGGAGCACCGTGTTCGCGCGTATCTTGTTGCGCCCCTCTTCGCGCGCGATACCGGTGATCAGCGACTCGATGGCTGCTTTCGGTGCCACTGACATCACGTCGCGATCCGGCCAGCGCAGGTGACCAGCAGAACCGAGATGCACATAAGATCCGCCACCCCAGTCCTTGAGACGCGGCAACGTGGCGCGTACGACGTTGTAGAAACCGTTGAGGTCCTGATCGATGACCGTCTGCCACTGGTCACGCGTCATTTCGGAAATCAAGACCTGCTGAGCCAAGGTCCCCGCCCCAACCACGACCGTGTGCAAGCGGCCGTGGGCCGCACCGGCCTCCTCTACCACCGCATCCACTCTGGCGGCATCGCCGATCGTCAATTGGTGGACCGTTGCCTTGCGGCCCAGCGCGCGTATCCGCCCGGCGACCGCATCCGCATTCTCACGCTTGCTGTGGTAGGTCACCGCGACGTCGGTACCCGCCTTCGCGAACTCCATGCACACCGCTTGCCCCACACCGCCACTACCACCGATGACCAGCGCGGCACCGGACGGAAACATAGCCTCACTCATTTGGCATCCCCTGTTCCAGCATGTTGATCAGTCGCCTCTTCATCGGAATCACCCAGTCCTGCTTCAAGCGCGGATCGAGCAAACCCGCCGTTTCGAGTTCATCACACAAGTGCATCTGGTGAGCGAGGTCGAACAGGTCGACTTGGGAGGAGAACTTGCCGCCGCCACCGTAGGTGATGAAGGAAACGCCGTGGGTCTCGTAATGCGTACCGTCGGGCCGACGCCCCGGTCCCCGGTTGACCCAGCGGCTGATGATCCGATCGCCGTCGATTGCCCAGGCAAAAATCGGAAAACTCCAGCCTTTCCATGCCGCGCCGACCTCCATGTCCCGACCATAGTGGGTGCGCTTGATTTCCTCGCGGCTGCGCGCCACGACCGGCATGGCTCCGGCGTAGGGACACTCGTAGTGGCAGTCCTCGTGGTAGAAACGGTCGGCGATCCACGACCACTTGCCGGTGCGCTCAGCCTCCTTGAAGGCCTCCGACAACCCGCGGATCGCCGCATCGACTTCGTCACGTGGATACGGCATCGACTGGTACCTCAGGATTCGTAGGCGTCGGAGATGTCAGGAGCGAACGGCTGCCACCCCGCCGGGACGCTCACCGTCGTCGCATCCCAAAAAGCCTTGGCAACCTGAATGCGCCCCTGTTCATCGAACACCATGCGGTCGATGACCGACAGATCCAGACCTTGATTGCGCGATGGAATACGTACCTGCATGGTAAAGCGCAGGATTCCTTCGTTGCCGCCCACACGCATTTCCTCGATCTGCGGCAGCAGCGTCCGCTCCGGGTCCTGATGTGCGAAATCCCAGAACTTGCCGATACCCTCGTGGCCGCGGAACTCGGGCGTACCTACGGGATCCTCCCAACTGGCGTCTGGCGCGAACAGGGACAGCAACAGCTGGCGATCGTTGGTGGCCCAGGCACGGATGTAGTCCTGCATCACCTGCTTCATCTGCTCTGTTGTAACTGGCACTGCGCTCTCCCGCTCAGGACTTGCCGTAATCGACGACACCCGCAACCGACTTGGCTGCGAGCAGTGACTGCAGTACTCCCGTCCCGTAACTGCAGTGCAGCGCCGTCTTGAATTCCGAGCGGCTCTGGGTGATCCGCCACTCGCCGTCGAGGCGACGGTACTCGTCGTGGTACAGCACGCTCAGGAAGGTCACCGTCTTTTCCTGAGTATTGATGTTGCGGTAATCGAGTGACCACAGCGCACGGGCATGATCATCAGTGAGGAAATCGATTTCAGGGTTGCCGCCGTGGTGCATATCGAGCACGTGGGGGTGACAGCCGGCCGCCCGGTAAAGAGCGGCAAATTCATCGCGGTGACGCAATACGCCGAGATGGCCCATATCGATGACGATCTCGCCGACCGCGAAACAATCGCGCGCCACGTCGGGGAGCTGACGATCGCAAGCGTTCAGGTAGCGGTGCTTGAGCCGCCTGATTGCCTCGAGATCCTCCAGCCGCTGGATTCGTCGCTTCAAGTCGACCATACCACCATCACTCATCATGACCTCCCCTCGGAATCCTGCCGTGCCGACGACTCATTGCGGGCCGCCCGGCACGCCTGCCATCAGGCCACCATCTGCCACCATCACACTGCCGGTAGTGAACGATGAATCATCGGACGCCAGAAACACCACGGTGCCTGCAACTTCATCCGGATCACCCATACGCCGCATCGGACTCCACTCCGCAGGCACGCTGCGCAGGCTCTCGAGCGACATGTTGAATGATTCGGCTACCAGAGGCGTCGCCATACCGCCCGGACAAACCACGTTGACCCGTATACCGCGGGTCGCGAATTCCAGCGCCGCCGCGCGGGTCATACCAACCACGGCGTGCTTGCTGGCCGTGTAGGGTAGCGCGCCCGCAATACCTTCCAAACCCGCCGTCGAAGCAATGTTGACTATCGAACCGCCCCCGGCGTTGAGAATGGCGGGCACGCAGGTACGCATACCGAGGAAACAGCCCACTTGGTTGATCCCGACCACCTGCATGTATTCCGCGAGGGTGATCTCGGTAAAGGGCTTCAGGCGGTAAATTCCTGCATTGTTCACCAGCGTGGTCAATCGCCCAAAACGGGCTTCGGTGACCTCCAGAGCCCCCTGCCATTGGTCCTCACTGGCAACGTCCAAATGCAGATAGTCGGCCCGCTCGCCGAGCGACCTCGCCAGCACAGTGCCTTCCTCATCACGTACGTCAGCAAGCATCACGCGGGCCCCTTCGCGATGGAATGCGCGCGCGATGCTCGCGCCCAGTCCGCGCGCGGCGCCCGTCACCAAGGCAACTCTGTTCTGCAACCGCATAACATCCTCCCAATCCGCACCCGACCACCTTTCGCGACGGCCGCGACGGCATTCTTTCTCCCGGAGCGTAACCGGAACACCGCGACACGCACATAGCGCAAACGGATTATGCGCGCGCAACCCCACCATGCGTGGCACGTTTGCGCAGCGGCGCGCGGTGACTGGGTTATATTGGGTCGCTGCCCGGGCTGCGCAGCCTGACTGCCACGCCCGACGCATCACTACACTGGCAGGCCACCGCTGGGGAACGCAGATGCCCGAAATCCACCCGTCGATTCACCATAGACGATCCAGACTGCATCGATTGAGCAGCGCAGCACTTGGGCTGCTGTTGCTGGGCAACTCCAGCGTTGGTTGCGCCGCCGCCAATGCGGGGTCCCGGCAGCAGGCAGAGATGACCACAGCCGAGCGCAAGGAATTGGGTGCCAAGCTCTATGGCGAGCGCTGTGCAGCCTGCCATGACCATGCCACCGGTCGCATCCCGACCAAGGTTTACATCACCGTCACTCGTGCGCCGGAAGACGTGATCCAGACGTTGAGCCGCGGCGTCATGCAGGCGCAGGCAGCCGGGCTGACCGAGGCCGATATACGGGCGGTTGCGGTCTATCTCACTGGCCGTGAACCAAGTCATCTGGGTGGTCCGAATCTTGACGCCAACCGCTGCAGCAAGCCGCCCGTGGTGCGCCCGCCAGGCCCCGGAGACTGGAACGGCTGGGGACTGGACGCCGCCAACACGCGCTACCAACCTGATGCCGGATTTACCGCCGCAGTGGTCGGGCGCCTTAAACCGAAGTGGACCTTCGCTTACCCGGGGCCCATTGCCTTCGCGCAACCAACCGTGGTGGGCGATCTGGTGCTGACTGGCGGCACGGGTGGCATCCTGTTCGCGCTCGACCGCAGCACCGGCTGCACGCATTGGCACTATGACGCCGGCAATCTCATTCGCACCACGCCAGTCGTCGGAGTGCTGGTAGCGCAGGCCAAGGGCAAGCCTGGGAGAGCGTCGCGGGGGCAATTGGCAGTCTGGATCGGTGACGACAAAGGAAACATGCACGCCTTGGATCTCGCCACCGGGCGACTTCTGTGGAAACGTCGCATCGACGAACATCCGATGGCGCGACTGGTCGGTACGCCCAAACTGCAGGATGGCGTGCTCTACGCACCCGTGAGTTCCTTTGAGGAAGTAGCGGCTGCCGATCCCAAATACGTGTGCTGTACGTTCCGTGGCAGCATTTATGCGCTCGATGCGAATACTGGCAATACGCTTTGGCAGGGCTTTACCATCAAGGAACCCGCCAAACAGTTCAAGACCAACGACCTGGGCACGCCGATGTTTGGCCCGGCGGGCGGCGCGATTTTCAACTCGCCGACCCTGGACAACCAACGCAACCTCATCTACGCGGGTACGGGCGACTCGTACACCGACGTCGATACGGACTCCATCGACGCGGTGATTGCCATGAGTCCGCGTGACGGCAGCCGGGTCTGGACGCAGCAGGTGCTCGAGCGGGACTCTTGGTTGCTCGGCTGCGACGGCAAGCCGGTCGGCAATTGTCCGGAAGAACTCGGTCCGGACTTCGACTTCGCCAGTTCGCCCGTGCTGGCCCGCATGAAAAATGGTCGACAGGTCATCGTTGCGGGCAACAAGTCAGGTACCGCCTATGCCTTCGACCCGGATGCCGCAGGCAAGCGCCTGTGGAACCGCCATCTGGTCGAGGGCTCTTCGCACGGCGGCATTCTCTGGGGTGCCGCTGCAGACGACGTGAACATGTATGTGGCCGCCTCCGGTTACGACCTGCAGAAAGGCACGGGGCCCGGTGCTCTCTATGCACTGGATCTCGCCACGGGCGCGGTCAACTGGAGTACGGTCGCGCCACGGCGTGCCTGCGCGTGGGGCGAGGCGCGCTGCGCCCAGTCGATGATTTCCGCCGTGTCGGCCATGCCCGGCCTCGTGTTCGCGGGCGCCATGGACGGCCGTATCCGCGCGTACGACGCGCGCGATGGCCGCATCCTTTGGGAATTTGACACCTCGCAGACCTTCGACACGGTCAACAAGGTCAAAGCCCATGGCGGGGCCATCGATTACGGCGGTCAGGTCATGGCCCGCGGCATGCTGTTCGTGAACTCGGGATCAGCCCGACAGCCCGGCAATCTGCTGATCGCGTTCTCGGTCGACGGCAAGTAACGGTCAGGCGCCGGCGGCCATCCGCTGCAACTGGGATTCGAGTTTGGCAAATTCCCAGTAGGCCTTGAGCGAAACCACCTTGCCGACGCCGTTGACGCGATAGACGATCACGACATCGGTGGTGATCACAACGCCACCCGGCAGGGTATTGGTGATGGAGGCCACGTTGGCGCATTCATCGCCGCACGCATGACTTGCGTGCACGTCGAATTGCACGTTGCCCTGCGCCACCGCCATATCCCAAAACGCAGAAATCGCCTCACGACCCCGGTGCCCACTACCCTTGGGGTCCAACGGCGAGACACCTACGGGATCCTGAATCAGCGCGTCATCGGCAAACAGTTCCAACCAAGCCGCCTTGTCCTTGCGTCGTACACAATCCATCGAACGGTAGGCCGCCAACCGGGCGGGCGGCATGTCCTCGGACAGCGACTCGGTATTCATCGGGTCTCCTTGGCGGATAGCGGGCAGATTCAGCGCGGCGGGACCGAAATCTCGGTCAGCGGAAAGCTTTCGGGCATACCGGACAGACTGACCGCGCATTTGGACATCGGATTGAAGAAACCAATGGCCATCGCCATGTGGGCAATTTGCGCTGGACTAAAGCGACTGAGCAGAATTTGCGCCAACTCGGGCGCGATCGGCGCTGGCTGACTCAAGTAAGCATCCGTGAAGGCGACGACGAGCCGCTCGTCCTCGTCGAGCACCTCTCCCGGCAAGGCGGCCGTCAAACTGGCGACTTTCTGCTCGGTAACACCATCGGCTCGCGCCACGTCATACCGGACCGCCTTACAGATCACACAGTTGACCGCACGAGCACTGCGCAAACGAATGAGTTCGACGAGCCCCGCCCGCAAGGGCGCACCGCTCCACAATTGGGCCTGGAGATCCAGTATCGGATCGAGCGTCTCGCCGACCAGACCCAGACTGCTGTCACGGATCAGGTGCCCGGTCACGGTTGCGGGTACGCCCGCACGCGCCAGACCGCTCATGCCGAGCCCTCAGCCAGCATCTGGGTCAGAAGACTGGCGAGTCGCAAGCGACTGTCCATGAAACCGATGGCCTCGATCAGGGTGACCAACCCGGTATCGCCGTAGTGACGCTTGACGTCATCTGCCAGTGCATCAGTGATCGATCCGGGATCCATCGCGTACTGTTCGGTGAAAGCCAGCACCGCCTGCTCCGCCGCACTGAAAGGCGCAGCCGGATCCACACCACCCGCCAGGACCGCCTGCGCCTTGCGCTCATCGAAGCCAGCACGCTGCGCGACCGGATGTCGCACCATCTGGTCGCTGCCATGACGGTGCATCTTGGCCAACTGCAATCGGCAGAGTTCCAGCACAGGTGCTGGTATGTGGGGTTGGCTCCAGACAGCAGCCCACAGTGCCTCGAAGGTCTGTGAGAGCTGCGGAGCGCAATCCAGGGCACCGCGCAGCGATTGGGTGTGCAGTTGCATAAGGCAGTTGAGTTACACAGGGTTATGGGGTGATGATCAATCAACCGTCGACCGAGCAAGCATAGCGGGACGAGCGTCGATGTTCGACATCTGCTGGAACCTTAGTCTGAACGTAGTACGGGCACCGGTCACCCATCGAGGATACGCAATACCATGAAGCCATCGGATCCGCTCTGGGCCTCCAATGTCGAGGCCCCGCAGGTGATCGACGCACCCGACTCGTTCGACTGGAGTGATACCGCAGATGTCGTGATCGTTGGATTCGGTGGTGCCGGTGTCGCCGCCGCAACCGAGGCCGCCGAGCACGGTGCGGATGTGCTGGCCCTCGACCGCTATGAGGGCGGCGGATCATCGGCTGCCAATGGCGGCGTCTTCTATGCAGGCGGGGGCACCGCGATTCAGCGCGAGGCCGGCGTCGAGGACAGCGCAGAGGAGATGTTCAAGTATCTGCGTCTAGAGACCCAAGGCGTGGTGTCGGACGAGACTCTTCGGCAGTTCTGCGAGGGCAGCGTCGAGTCCATCGACTGGCTATTGCAGCGCGGCGCGAAACTGTCGGCGCAAGGCGTGTTCCATGACAAAGTGTCTTATCCACCCTTGAACTATCACCTCTACCATCCGGACAACTCTCTGATTCCGAGTTATGCAGCGCAGGCCAAACCCGCGGCACGTGGCCATCGCACCGCCGTCTACAACAAGGGCAAAGCGTGGGGCCTCGGGATCGGCATCTGGGAACCGCTGCGCGCAACTGCGATGCGTGCCGGTACACGGTTCAGCAAGTACACCGAGGTACGGCAACTACTGCTCGACCGGGATCATCGTGTCATCGGTGTCAAGGCGCAGGTCATCCCTGCCGGCAGTTCAGCCGAGACTCGCTTCAGCCGTTACATCCGGCGCGCCAACAAGCTACTCGAGTTGCTGCCGCCGGTGATTCCGCTGGCCGCCGTCACGATTGGGATGGCTCGACGTTATCTTGCGGCGGCGGCGCGCATCGAGGAACTGGAGCGCGAAACACGCTACATACGGGCCCGGCATGGCGTAGTGCTGAGTGCCGGGGGGTTCATCCTAAACCCGCTCATGGTCGAACACTACGCACCGCTGTACCGTCGCGGCTTGCCAAACGGCACCCTTGGGGACACCGGCAGCGGAATACGCCTCGGCGAAAGCGTGGGCGGCGCAACTGCCTGCATGGATCGCGTCACGGGCTGGTGCAACATCAATCCACCGGCGGCATGGGCACGCGGCATCGTCGTCAATCGTGATGGTGCCCGACTGTGCCACGAAGGCGTCTACGGCTCGACCCTGGGCGATGCGGTAGCGCGCAGTCCTGATGGCGTGGCGCACCTGATTTTCGACCAGCGTCTGCACAAACAGGCATTGCGACAAATCGGTCCGGGCGCCGAGATCGTCCGCTACCAGCGTCAGGTGGCGGTGCTGAATCTGACGTTGAACCACCGCACGGCCCGCACGGTCGAAGAACTGGCCACACGCATCGGTGTCGATCAGGCAGGACTGCGACGCACCGTAGATGACTACAACCGGGCCGCACGCGGTGAGCAACCGGATGTCGTCGGCAAGGTACCCGACGAGATGAGTGAGCTGGCCACAGCTCCGTATCACGCGATCGACGTTTCCGTGCATTCACGCTACTTCCCGATGCCGATGCTGACGCTCGGCGGGCTGCGCGTTGCCGAATCGAACGGACAGGTACTGACCACCAATGGGAGCCCGATACCCGGCTTGTATGCAGCCGGCCGCACGGCAGTCGGCGTTTGCTCCAATGTCTATATGAGCGGCCTGTCATTCGCGGACTGCATTTTTTCCGGACGACGTACCGGACGCCATCTCGCCAGTGTACGCAATGCGCACCCTACCTGACCGGCATGCGCACAGCCATGTTGAGCGTTGACCAGTTGCTTGCTTGTGGTGCAGTGTAGGGTCGGTCACAGCGGGGTAAGAAGATGAACAGCAGAATCGGTCAGGCACGCACGCTGGAGAGTCCGGACCAAGCTGCCCCCGCTGGAGCCGTATCGCAGGACGACTCCGCTGCGTTGCGGGAGGCACAGCAGAATTGGCAGGCCCTGCGGTTCGAGCCGGCTATAGCTGCTGGCACGCGCAAGCCGCTATTCACCACTCAGGCACTGCGCTGGCCAATCAACCCGCTCTACACGCCCCTCGACCTGGAGTCCGTCGGCTTCGACTACCTGCGGGACGTGGGCTTTCCCGGTGAGTTTCCCTATACCCGCGGCACGGATCCGGCCGGCAATCGGGCGCGCCTGTGGACCATGGCACAGGTCACGGGATTCGGTACCGGTCGGGACTGGTCCAAGCGTGCGCGCTTCATGCTTGATCAAGGACTGCAAGGGTTGATTCTGGAACACGACCTGCCCACGACCAACGGCTACGACTCGGATAATCCTCTGGTGGCCGGCGAGGTCGGCCGCGCTGGACTTGCGATAGATACGCTCGAAGACCTCGAGTCCGCGCTCGACGTGCCCTTCGACCGACTCAAGTACCTGATGTCGGTGTGCAACGCGCCGCAGCCGGTCAACCTCGCGATGCTGATCGCTACGCTGGAGAAAAAGGGCGTCGATCCAGCCACGTTCACTTTGCACATGGTGAACGGCATCCTGATCGAATACACCTGCGTCGGACGATATATATATCCGCCGCGGCACGGGCTGCGCATCGCGACCGATGTCATCGAATATACCATCCGCAATCACCCAAACTGGATGCCGCTGTCGATCATCAGCGCCCAGCTCTATGCAGCGCGTGCGAATCCCGTTCAGGAGCTCGCGTTTGGCATTTCGATTGCCTTCGCCTATATGGACGCGGCGCTGGAGCGTGGTTTCGACGTCGACACCCTTGCACCCTATTTCCATTTCGTGACCGGCGTAGACATGGACTTCTTCGAAGCGGTCTGCAAGCTGCGCGCATTTCGCAAGGTCTGGGCCACGCTGCTGCGCGACCGGTATGGCGCCAAGCGCTCCGAATCCCTGAAGCTGCGGATCATGACCTCGCCTGGAACCATGTCACTGACTCTGCAGCAACCGCTCAACAACATCACTCGGCTTGCTACGATGGCTTTGTCCTGCGCACTCGGCGGCGCCGGTGAAACCATGACCACGCCGCTACACGACGAAGCTCATGCACTGCCGGCCGACGAGGCTATTCGGGTGGGCGCTGCCGTCCAGCATATCGTCGCGCACGAGACTGGAGTGGCCGATACCATCGACCCCTTGGCGGGCTCTTATTACGTCGAGACGCTGACGCGCAAGATTGAAACCGAAGTATTGGCGGAAATCGCCCGTATCGATGCGATGGGTGGCGCCCTCGGCGCCATTGAACGCGGCTACTTCCAACGCGAACTCGGTCGCGAGCAGTATGAGCGCAACCGTGATCTGGAGACCGGAGCGCGCAAGCTGGTCGGCGTGAACCATTTGAAAAAACCGGAGGAGCGGGCGGAACTCGATATGTTCCGACTGGATGAAGCAAGCGAGATACGCCAGATCGAGCAACTGCAGCAATATCGTGCCAATCGCGACCAGGCTCAGGTCGCCGCGGCACTGCAGGCCGTGCGCGACGCTGCGGCGGGTACAGAGAATCTCGTCCCGCCGATACTAGCCGCCGTTCGGGCCCATGCCACCCACGGCGAGATCTGCGATGCGATGCGAGAAGTGTTCGGCGTCTATCGCCCTGATGCGCAATTGACCGGTATCTGAGGCATGAACTCCACGTCCAGGCCCATTCGCGTATTGCTGGCCAAGCTCGGACTCGATACGCACACGATCGGTATTACCGTAATCGCCCACGCCTTGCGGGATGCTGGCATGGAGGTCATTTTCACTGGCCTCAAGCAGACGCCCGAGATGGTCGTCAGCACCGCAATCCAGGAGGACGTCGACGTGGTCGGCATCAGTTCGCTGTCGGCCGCACACATGCGGCACGTTCCGAAGGTACTGGAGCTACTCCACCAGCAGGGTGCGGAAGACAAATTGGTGGTCATTGGCGGGGTGGTGCCGGAAGCCGATGCACAGCGCCTGCGTGAGATGGGTGTGCACGAGGTGTTCACCATGGGCGCTCAGACCGCCGACGTGGTCAATTACATCCGCCAGTGGATCACTGAACGCGACCGCTCTGCGGCACGCGCCTGAAGGCTTGACTGCGCCATCCGCATCGGCGACGGAACTCGCGAGTCAGTTGCTCGCTGGCAACGTTGCCGCGGGTGCACGTGCCATACGTTGGCTTGAAGATCGCGATCCCCGCAGCGAGGCATTGCTCGCCGCAATCCTGCCCCACTGTGGACGAGCTCATCTGGTTGGGATCACGGGTCCGCCAGGGGCTGGCAAGTCAACCCTGGTCGATGCCTCGATACAGTACTTGCGCAGCAGCGGTACGCGCGTCGGCGTAATCGCGGTCGATCCATCCAGCCCCTATACGGGGGGCGCAGTCCTCGGCGACCGGGTACGGATGCAGCGCCATGCTACCGATCCAGGCGTCTTCATCCGATCCATGGGTACCCGCGGCGATCTCGGGGGACTCGCGCACGCGACGTTCGATGCCATGGCTGTGATGGACGCGATGGGCTACGAGGTCGTGGTCGTCGAAACGGTCGGCGTGGGGCAAGACGAGGTCGATATCGCCAGACTGGCGCACACCACCGTGGTCCTCAGCGTTCCGGGCCTCGGCGATGAGGTACAGGCGATCAAGGCCGGCGTTCTTGAAACCGGCGACTTGTTCGTCATCAACAAGGCAGATCGCCCCGAAACACCTGCTCTGCGACGCCAACTCGAGCTGATGCTGCACCTGCGCTCCATGACAGCCGCAAACGGATCTTGGCCGCCGCCGCTGCTCGAAACGATCGCGCACACGGGCCAAGGGGTGGAGGCGCTATGGGCGTCGATCGCTCAGCACCGGCAGGCGATCACCGCCGCTGGCAGTCTTGCCCAGCGCCTCGGCGAACGATGTCAGGACGTCTTCCTGCAGACGTTGCGGGAAGAAGTAGCTCGCGAGACCGTACGCATGGTGCAGCAGTTGCCGGGGTATCCGATTTCTGCGGCGGCGGTGCGCACCCGTCAGTGCGATCCGTATAGCGCCGCCCATGCGCTGCTCGATGAATACCGCCGCAGCCGACGCAGTGGCTTCGACAAAGGCGCGGATTGACCGCAATTCCAGTGCGAGGCTCCATGTTCAAAAACATTGCTTTCATGCCCCGCCGAGCTGACTTCACTCGGCAGGCCTTTCAGGCCTACTACGAATCGCGCCACACACCTCTGGCGTTGACCATGATCCGCAACTTCGCGAAATACACGCGCAATCACGTGGTTGAAGCCCACCCGGATACGCCATTCGACACCCTATCGGAGTTCTGGTTCGACGACGTGCAGGAGGCGATGGCAATCGGTGCATTCATGCAATCGGATGCGTCATTGGCCCTGCGCGAGGACGAAGCCCAATTTCTCGACCGTCCGGCGATCCGTGCGTTTCCTGTGGAGGAGACCGTGCTGACCGGACCAGAGCGCATCGTGGAGCCGTTTCCCCGTCCCTTGTACGGACTGATCTTCGATGCGGTGGGCGATGCGGACGCTCAACTGGCGACATTGCGCCAACTGGGAATGGACTGGGCGCAAGTCAACCGGTTGCGGCGTGTGTGTCTCAATGTGGCGCTGCAGATTCCGGGCGTGCCTGCCGCGCCTTGCCACGCGATCATGCTCGGCTGGCCGGACAGCAGCGCTCCCGCCCCGACGGCGCCATCCCTCCCCTCGATGGCCACAGTCGGGCTACGCCATCGCGTGATCCTGAGCTGCATCGAGACGGCTTCTGAGCGGCTGCGCGACTGAATCGGCGGTCTCGTCGCCACAGCAGCGCCCCAGTCTCACGCGGCTGCACTGCCTGCCTGACTTAAATCGGTACCGCGTGTCTCCGGCAGCACCCACCACAACAAGGGAATCACCAGCAGATTCACCAAGGCCAGCGTAGCCACCGCAGGGCCCATGCCGCCCAGCGATTCGGCGGCCCGCCCGACCAGCGCCGGGGCCGCAACCATGCCCCATCGCCCGAGGAAATTGTGAGCGAGACCGTTGGCGGCCGCACGGATACGCGTGGGAAACAATTCCGAAGTGTAGGTGTAGACCACCGGCCAAACGCCTTGCAGGGTCTGCAGCACGATCCACGTCGCGGCAATCACAGCAAATGACTGCGAGCGATAACACACAACCGTGACACACATACCGACGAGTAAGAGACCGCCGGCCGCCGCCCGGCGTCCGTAACGGTCCATCAGCACACCCGCCGCCACATACCCAGCGAACGACGCCACCAGCGCCAGTGGCGCAACCAGCTGCAGATCGTGTGCGCTCCATTGACGGCTCTGCAGCACGTAATAGGTGAAAAAAAACATGGCGGTGGCCGCCCAGAAGTTGACGATGAACCACACGCCACTGATAGCCAGGAAACGACCCCGCAGGGACGGCGTCAGCAGTTCGCTTAACTGAACCCGTATGCTCTGACTGCGCTCACTTCGTCCGATGCGAAACAAATCGCTTTCACGCACCGTGACGGCAAGCAGCGGCACCATCAGCAACGGCAGTCCCCCGAGAATGAACAGACTGCGCCAGCCGAGGCGGGAATCCACGGCGGTCTGCAGCAGTAGCGCCGGTAGCGCCGCCCCCATGCTGGCGAACGCCGCCAGCAAGCCCATCATCCGACCACGCCTCGCAGCAGGCAGTGTCTCGCTGAGCAGCACATAGGCGACGGTAATCTGCGTCACCAGCATGATCCGCGCCACGAACTGCAGCAGCACAAACGTGCGCAGATCGGGCGCAAAAGCCGTAGCGATAGATAAAAGCGAAAAACCGGTTACCGCGCCCAGCAGAATGATGCGGCGGCCGTGCAGGTCCGCCATCCGGATGACGAAAAAAGCGATCACCGCGCCAAGCGCCATGGTCGACAACGCGCGCCCGAGTTGTGCCGGCCCAGCGGCAAATTCCTTGCCGACGTATGGCAGCACCACGTTGGCGAGATTCACGTCGAACCCTTCGACGACGAACACTACGGCGAGCAGGGAGAACAGTATCCAGTGCTGACGGTTCACGCTGATTTCCAGTCCTAAGGGGTGCGACGCAGATGGTAAACGTCGGCATGGATTATCTTCGTTAATTGCAGTGTAATCTGTACCTGCGAGCGGATTCGATGCTCGTCCATTCGTGGTAGACGCACGGTGAACGCCGATGAAATTCTGGCAGATGCTGACATGGATGGAACCGGAGCAGATCCTTGACGTCGCCCGCTTTGCGGAAGAAGTAGGCTTCGAGGGAGTCATGCTCGGCGATCACGGCGTCTTCCCGCGCGACGTACGGGCGCCCTACCCCTACTCGCCGGACGGCAAGCCGCCGATGCAGCCCGATGCGTGGTACCCCGATTGCTGGGCGACGCTCGGTGCGATCGCTGCCGTCACATCGCGGCTGCGCTTCTCCGTGGCCGTATACGTGCTGCCGCTACGTAACGTGTTCGAGGTAGCGCGAGCGACGGGCACGCTGGCCATCCTCTCCCGCAACCGGTTCGTACTCGGCACCGGGATTGGCTGGATGAAGGACGAGTTCGACATCTACGGCGAGGATTTTCACACTCGGGGCCGTCGCCATGATGAGATGCTCGATGTGTTGCGTGCGCTTTGGGCGGGCGGAATGGTCGAGCATCATGGTCCGTTGATCGATTTCCCCCCCTTGCAGATTGCTCCGGCACCGGATCGGCCGGTGCCGATTTTCACCGGCGGCTCATCGCCGGTCGCGTTGCAACGTGCTGCACGTAAGGCAGAGGGATGGATCGGCGCCGGCAATACACCGGACGAAGTGCCTGGGCTGCTGCAGGAATTCACCCGGTTGCGGTGCGAGGCGGGCCGTGTGGACCTGCCATTCGAGACTGTCATCGGACTGTCGACCCCGCCGGATCTCGGGACGTTCCAGCGACTGCACGAACTCGGCATGTCGGGCAGCGTCAGCTATCCATTCAAGTACACGGTGGGCGAGCGCTCATCGCTGGACCAAAAAAAGCGGGCGATGGAATCTTTCGCCCGGCAATTCATACGCCCGTTTGAACGGAGCGACAACCAGGGGAGCAGATCATGAACGCAGTTCCGCAACTCGCAGCGGTTGGCTTACCGCAGGTCGCACAAATCGGCCTGGTGGTACGCGACATCGATCGGTACATGGAACTCTATGGTCCGATGTTCGGGCCATGGCAACGATTCGACGGGTCGGTGCCCGGTGCCACGTATCGTGGTCGCGTAGCCGATGCCGAACTGGAAGTGGCGATCGGCTACAGCGGTTCGGTGGAAGTGGAACTCATCCAATGGAAGTCCGGCGAGAGCCCTCATCGTGAATTCATCGAACAAGGGCGCGAGGGAATGCATCACGTGCAGTTTCGCGTCGACGATGCCGACGCGTGGATCACTCGTGTCGCGCCTCTGGGTTACCGACCCATCTGGTACAAAGTCTGGTGCGCCGACACCAAGTTTGTCTATCTCGAACGTGAAGGCGATCCGTTGATCATCGAATTTCTGGAAATGCCGCCGGGTGGCCCCGGCACCGGAGGCAAGTGATGTTGTCCCTGCAGGAGATTTCAGATCGGATGGAAATACAGGATCTGATGACTGTCTATGCCAACGCCATCGACAGTCGCCAGTTCGACCGGCTCGATCAGGTCTTCACCGCCGACGCCTATATCGACTACCGCGGTATGGGTGGCATCGACGGCCGTTACCCGGACGTCAAGGCATGGCTCGGGCAGGTGATGCAGCACTTTCCAAAGTACTTCCACATGGTGGCCAACACGGAGATCACTCTGAGCGGTGACAAGGCGACCGCTCGCACGGTGTGCTTCAATCCCATGGACACCCCACTGCCCGGCGGCGGCAGTCAGGTGATGTTCCTCGGGCTGTGGTATCGCGATCAACTGCTGCGAACGCCTGCCGGTTGGCGAATCACCGAGCGCGTCGAGGAAGGTTGCTTCCAGCACAACGTGCCGGACCACGTAAAGATACCGAATGCGTAACTGAATACGACAACGCTACGATACAACGGCTAAAACTGCGCGGGCATTGGCGCCGCCGACTGAACACAAATTTTCGGAGTTGAACATGCCAGCACATACCAAGGACTACGGCCTCGGCGATTACACCTTCCCGCGCGGCTGGTTCATGGTGGCCGACTCAGCCGAGGTGGGCGACCGCCCGCTGGCGGTCCGTTACTTCGGGCAGGAATTTGCCCTGTACCGTGGCAAAAGTGGTCGCGTCGTGTTGCTTGATGCCTACTGTCCGCACATGGGCACCCATTTGGCGAAGAACTCGAGTTCCTACGTGGTCCATGACGGCCAGATCGAAGGCGACTCCATCCGCTGCCCCTACCATGCGTGGCGCTTCGGTCCCGACGGCAAATGCGATGACATCCCGTACAACAAGGGTGTGATTCCAAAGTCTGCCTGCGTCAAATCCTGGCCGGTGGTCGAGCGTCTCGGCGCCGTCTTTGTCTGGTATGACCCGGAGGGACTCGAACCTGAGTGGGACGCGCCTGGTCTCGCCGAGTGGGATGATCCGCAGTGGGTGCGCTGGCAGTTTGATCACCTCGGCACGCTCGAATGTCATCCCCAAGAAGTGATCGACAACATTGCCGACTTCTCGCACCTCGATCCGGTGCACGGTTCGACCGTGAAATACTTCCGCAACGAGTTCAAGGGACATCTCGCGATCCAATACCAGGGTGGCGGACACCGCACGCTGGTCGGCGAAAATGGCGTGAGTCCGATCCTGCGCACGGACACGACCTATCACGGGCCGGGTTTTCTCATCTCCAAAATGTGGGGCATGGGAGAGTCGATCATCTTCATCGCCCACACGTCGGTGGATGAGGGCGTGATCAAGGTATGGCACGCACTACTGGTGAAGTCACAGCATGCCGTAGCGACCGCCGAGGATGCAGTGGCGGCGCGCGCCTATCAGGAGGCGAGCCGCCTGGCCTTTGCGCAGGACTTCGAGATCTGGGCCAACAAGCGTCCCGCTTACAACATCCTGCAGGTTCCCGGCGACGGGCCGTTCCACAAGGCCCGCATCTGGTACCGCCAGTTTCATCACCCGCGCTCGCGCCGTGAGGAGTTCCGGCGGCAGGTCGAGGGCACGGAGTACCACGTTCCCAAGGTACCACCCACGCTCGACGCTGCAGCCGGCGGCTGATTCAGCCGGGCATTGCCTCGCCACCGTTTGAATCGAGCGTGGCGCCCGTGATGGCGGAGGAGTAATCCGAGACCATGAACAGCGCCGAGCGTGCGCACTCATCGTCCGTGACGATACGGCGCAGCGCGATATTGGCAGCCACGTCGTCATACAGCTTCTGCTCGGAGACGCCCTGCTGTTTGGCGGCATACGCCAGATAGCCGCGCACCGGCACACCATCCATCCAACCCATGCGCACGACGTTGACCCGGATGTTGCTGGGCCCAAGCTCCGTGGCGAGATATTTGCTGACGACATTGAGCGCGCCCTTGGAGGCAGCGTAACCGGCCTCACCCACGTGCGGCTTGACGGTCGCCATGGTGCTGATGTTCACGATCGCACCGCCACCCTGCTTCTGCATGGCCGGCACCACCGCCTGCACCATTTGCAGCGTCCCGAACAGGTTGGTCTCGATCACGTCTTTCCAGCCGTTGAGATCGGCCTCATGGGCGATTCCCATGGAACCCCAGAAAAAGCCACTGTTGACCAATCCGTCGACCCGACCGAATTCGCGCACTGCAGCGTCAACCAGCGCCTTGCACTGCGCCGCGTCGCGGATGTCGGTCGGAACCTTGACCACGCGGCAAGCGGGATTGACTTCATGGATACGTCGCTCGGCGTCGTCCAGCTTCTCCACCGTGCGCGCACCGATCGCCAGACCACGGGCGCCCTCTCGTGCGGCCTCAACGGCGAGTTTGACGCCCAGTCCCGGGCCGATACCCGAGACGATGATGACCTTGTCCTTCAGCAGCATTGCAATTCTCCCAGGATTCAACGATTGGCAAACGGCAGGATGTGCCGTGCACGATAGGCCGCGAAGCGCCTCTCCAGCTCTTCGCGGGTAAAACCGAACTGCTCGAGGGTGTACTCGTGTTTGGGACGCGCCTCGCGTGGATGCGAGGCCATGTAGGCCTCGATCTGCCCCCGTGCGGTTGCTGTGATGGGCAGGCCAATGCGACGGTAGACCCGCTCGACCACCGCCATCGGTTGACTCACGGTGTCCCGGAAGTCGACGTCGATGAAGCGCTCCTTTGGCAGCGTATCGCGAACCTTCATACAGTGATTCAGGTGCTCCTCGAGAGTGCCGCTCCATTGGCGGGCCGCCTCATGCGCATCGACCTGATCGCTGCTGCCAGCCCAGAGGCCCTGAACAAAGCTGCTGAAGGACGGAATGGTCGCAATGGGGTCACGATGCGTCTGCACGAAGATCGCATCCGGCATCATCTCGTTGATGACATCGACATAGCCAAGGTGCATGGGCGTCTTGAGCACCCAGCGCTGCGGCTCCGGATCACCGCGCTGCTTTTTCTGCCACTGCAGGAAACGCAGCAGCTTGAGCAGGTAGGCATAGGCGGGCCGCAGGTCCTGAGCGTGCAGCCAGTCCCGATAGCTGGGAATGCATGCCAGCGATTCCGCCGTCGTACTGAGCAGCGTCTGGTCGATGAGCATGATGTCCTCATCGGCACCGAGCGCATCGAAGGGATGAATCGCCGCCAGATCCGGCTGCGCTTCGAGTATGGCGGCGATTTCAGCCTTGGCCGCCGTCTTGCGCTGCTCGCCGCCGATGTCATCGACTGCAGGGACGGGGAATCGACACTCCCACCACGCCGCGGTGTAGATGCGCGAATCGCTGGCCAACAACCGGTGCAGCAGCGTGGTGCCGGTGCGCGCGAGTCCCAGGATCACCACCATGGGCGGTAACTGCTCCCCGAGGATCTCGGGATGCCGGGAGAACCAGTCATTGGCACGCAGCCGGGTTACCAGCGTATTCAGCAGCCGGGCATGCCAAAGATACACGCCCATGGCGTTGAGGTTAGCCTCGTTTCGCAAGGCGCCCGTCAGCCGCTGCAACGCCTCGTCGATCGGCGGATCGTCGAGATGTTCGAGGCCAGTCGCAGCACGGGCTTCGCTCAACAACCGGGTGGGGTCCAGAGAACTGGTGTCCGTCATTTGCCAGGAGCCTCGTTCGCCAGATGCTTGGCTGCCTGCCAAGCGAAGGTCATCGCCGGACCCAGCGTGGAGCCCGGACCGGGATAGGTGGGCAGGATGGCGGCGCTGCAATTACCGATGGCGTATAGGCCGTCAACCGCCGAGCCATCATCGCGCCTGACCTGAGCATTGGTATCGGTCACCAGTCCGCCATGGGTGCTGAAATCGCCCGGCTCGATACGCATGGCGTAGAACGGCGCCTCCTGGATTGGTGCCAGACATGGATTGGGCTTGATGCGGGGGTCTGCATAGTACCGGTCGTATTCCGAATCGCCGCGACCAAACTCGAGATCCTTGCCGGTACGGGAGTAGTCGTTCATGGCGCGAACCGTCGATTCCAGGCCCTCCGGATCGATACCGGTGGCCGCGGCCAATTCACGTATCGAATTCGCCCGGGTCAAAAAGCCGCTTTCGTAATAGCTGCGCGGCACCATCCAGTCCGGTCGGTACGACGTCGGCCACAGGGGTCCGTTGAAATAGCTGCGACGCGAGCGCGCATCGAATACGAGCCACGAGGGGGTCTGCGGATCAGCCGCGCTGTGACGACGGAAAAACTCCAGTTGATAGGTGATGTAGTTCTGTGACTCGTTGGCGATGCGCCGGCCGCGCCGATTGACCACGATGTTGCCGGGGTACGATTTGTCCATCACCGACATGCGCGGGACCGGATCGTCGGGCGCCTTGATCGATGAGCACCACCATGCACCATCCATCAGCCGTGTCGCACCTCCGACCGCCATGCCGGCAACGATCCCGTCGCCGGTGTTGAGGACCGGTGCAGCACTCCAGGCCGAGCTGGTCGGCGCCGGCAGATAACGCTCACGCATAGCCTGATTGTGCTCGAAGCCGCCTGCCGCCAGCACGACGCCACGACTGGCGCGGATCACAAGCCGCTGCCCTGCCCGCTCGACCACCGCACCGGTCACGCGACCGGCATCATCGCTCAGCAAATCGAGCATACGGGTGTTCAGCCACAGC
>Ga0209598_10000192_pt1 | contig 48421 bp, 44 predicted proteins | sample M_140807_EF_Meta_FD_187317 | JGI IMG/M metagenome (GOLD analysis project Ga0209598, IMG submission 187317) | Freshwater microbial communities from Lake Montjoie, Canada to study carbon cycling - M_140807_EF_MetaG (SPAdes) (version 2) | ecosystem: Environmental > Aquatic > Freshwater > Lake... | reverse complement strand
CGGGGCTGTACCGGGGCTGGGAATGCCGCGTCAGGGCGGGTTTCGGGCAGGCCACCGCTGCTGCTGATTGGCGAGCACGGTGTCCCCGTGAGCAATTCATAGTCTGTCTGCTGCCGGAGTCTGCTTGCCTTGAGCCATACGGTGGAAATCGATCAATGTAGGCCCGAGCACTGGGCGGCCATGGCGCGTGATTTCGACGATGCGAATCTCTACCAGACATGGGCCTATGGAGAGAGTTTTTGGGGCGCCGGGCAACTCAGTCATATCGTCGTTCGGCAGCGGGGCTTGGTGACGGGTATGGCGCAGCTGCGTGTCATCCGAGTGCCGATCATTGGGGGTGGTATGGCGCACTTACGCTGGGGGCCCCTGTGCCAGCGGCGGGGATCGTCGTTGGACCATGGATCGTTACGCCTGATGCTCGAGGCGCTGCGCCGCGAGTACGTGGAGCGACGTGGCATGCATCTGCAGATTTTCCCGTTCGGGGTGCGAGGGACCGAACGTGAAATTGCCTTCAAGGATGCTTTGAACGGCTTTAAGTCATCCTCATTTGGGCACGGCGAGTCATACCGTACCGTGCTGGTGTCCTTGACCCCCGACCTGTCGACGATACGACGCAGTCTGGATCAGAAATGGCGCAATCAATTGAACAGGGCGGAACGCAACGAGTTGACGGTGCGTGAATGTCCCGATGACAGCGGTTTTCCGGAGTTTGCCAAGCTGTATCAGCAGATGGTGACCCGCAAGGGTCTGTCCGTGGTTGCAAAAACGGGCGAGTTCCAGCGGGTCCAACGTCAGCTCGATGCCGATTCGAAGATGCCCGTTTTGCTGTGCGAGCACGCTGGCCGACCGGTGGCCGGTCTGGTAACAAGTGCCATCGGCACCACCGGCGTTTACCTGCTCGGCGCCACCAACGAAGAGGGCATGCGTTTGAAGGCGGCCTATTTGCTGCAATGGCGCATGATGGAGATCCTCAAGGAGCGAGGCATGACCCACTATGATCTGGGTGGAATCAATCCGCAGACCAATCCCGGCGTCTACCACTTCAAAAAAGGCTTCGGTGGGGCGGATGTCGAATACCTGCCGCCATGTGTCGCTTCGGCTGGGCTGCGCAGCCGTCTCGTCGAGACGTCTGTTCGGCGGCTGCGCGGCGCGCTGGTCAGGTTGCGTTCGTGATCGACGCGCGTCTCAGTGAGTCTCGGGCGAACCGAGTCGCAGGGAATAGGCAGCAGTGATGCAGGGTTTCGTCGGCATCGTATCGCAGGCTGATACGGCACTGTGCACTGCGCAGCTGTCACGGATGCTGGCAGCGTTGCAGCACTCACCACAGGGGCACTGCGGCACCACGACCTTTGGGTCGCTTGGTATCTACGTTGGCTGGACCCTGCGACGTTCTACGCATGAGTCGCGCGTGCCGGTGTGGAATGAAGCGCGTGATGTCTGCCTGATCTGGGACGGCGAGGAATTCGGCAAACCCGACGCAACTGCGCCCTTGACTTGCAATGAACCGATCGACCCGACGCCGCTGCGTTTGTTGGGCCGTTACCTACACGATCCCAAAGGGTTTCTCCCATCGCTCAATGGGATCTTCAGAGGGCTGCTGATCGACCTGCGTACCGATCAGGCGGTGTTGTTCAACGATCGCTACGGGTTGCGTCGGGTGTATTTGCACCGTCGCGGGCCGCACACCTATTTTGGATCCGAAGCCAAGGCGCTGATCGCCGCACTGCCCGAACTCGGCGAACTCGACCCGGACAGTCTGGCAGATCAGTTCACCTGTGGTGCCGTGCTGGGTCAGCGTACGCTGTTCCGTGGCATCCACTTGTTGCCACCTGCTGCGAAGTGGACCATTCGCCCCGCCGGCCACTGCCACGAATCCGTTTATTTCGACCCTGCCTCTTGGGAGGGACAGGCGGCCCTGGCGCCGGATGAGTTTCAGCAGGTTTTCGACGACACCTTCAAGAGGATATTGCCCCGCTATCTGAGCAGCGATGGATCAGTTGCCATGTCCTTAACGGGTGGTCTGGATGGCCGGATGATCATGGCAGGCGCCCAAGCCTCGCCGGGCAGTCTGCCCTGCTATACGTTTTCCGGTATGTACCGGGAGAGCGCGGATGTCCGCATCGCGCGACAGGTCGCAGGCATCTGTCAGCAACCCCACCGCACGTTGTCCGTGGGTGGGGATTTTCAGGGAGAGTTTCCCGAACTCGCCGAACGGACGGTGCACGTATCCGACGGCACAATGGACGTTTCGGGCGCGGTGGAGTTGTATGTGAACCGCATGGCGCAGTCCATCGCCCCGCTGCGTTTGACCGGCAATTATGGCTCGGAGATTCTTCGGCGCAATGTTGCCTTCCGTCCTGCAACGCTGGCGCAGTGGCCGTTGACAGCGGATTTCATGCGACGGGCGGATGAGTCGCGCATGCGCTATTTTCAACAGCGTCAGGGTCACCCGTTGTCGTTCATCGCCTTCAAGCAGGTGCCATGGTTTCATCACGCCCGCTACTCGATCGAGAGCTCGCAACTTCAGGTCCGCTCGCCTTACTTAGACAACGATCTGGTGCAACTGATGTATCGAGTGCCGCCGGCACTGGCGGAGAGTCCGCTGCCAGCCATGCGAATGGTCGCTGCTGCAAATCCCGAATTGGCGCGGATACCTACGGACCGTGGTTTGCTTTACGCGCCCCGGCCAATTCTTTCGTCCCTGCAGGCCGCGGTGCAAAGATTTACGGCCAAGGCAGAGTACGCCTGTGACTATGGAATGCCGCACTGGTTGGTCGGCATCGATCGTCGCATGAGTCTACTGCAGCCGGAGCGGTTCTGGCTTGGACGACACAAGTTTTATCATTTTCGTGTCTGGTACCGGGACCGGTTCCCGACCTTCCTGCGCGAGGTGCTGCTCGATCCAAGATCTCTGAGTCGTGACTATCTGGACCGGGATGGCGTCATCCGCTTGGTCAACGGCCACATCGCTGGACAGACCAATGCGACTACACAGTTGCACGGCCTCCTGACGGCTGAATTCACCCACCGCCTGTTCGTGGACCGCCGGTCGTGATGGCGGCGGAGCAGGTTCCGATGAAATCGGGTTTCGTGCCAACCGGAGTCGCCCGATGCTGATCATCAATGCGGATGATTGGGGTCGTTCGGTTGCCGAGACTGATGCTGCACTTAAGTGCATCAGACTCGGTACCGTCTCTTCGGTGACCGCCATGATGTTCATGGACGACTCTGTTCGCGCCGCCGCAGTGGCGCGCGATCAGTGTGTGCCGACCGGCCTGCATCTCAATCTGGCGGAACCGTTCCGCGACGCAGGGGTCGAACCGCGACTACGTAACGCACAACGGCGTTTGGTTGACTATCTAGCAAGCAGCCGTCTGGCGTCGCTGGTCTACCACCCCGGATTGCAGCGCGATTTTCGGCATTCCGTGGCTGCCCAGCTGGATGAGTTTCGCAGACTGTATGGGCGTGAGCCGACCCATGTCGATGGTCACCGGCATCAGCATCTGTGCGCCAACGTCCTGCTGTCGGATTTGATACCGTCGGGCAGCAAAGTCAGGAAGACGTTTTTTTTCTGGCCCGGTGAGAAGGGTCTGATCAACCGGGCGGCCAGGGGCCTCGTCAACAGATACCTGGGTAGTCGATACCAGGTCACCGATTATTTTTTTGCGTTATCGCAATGCTTGGGCAGGTCTCGCCTGCAGCGCGTTCTGGATCTGGGTACCGCCGCAGATGTCGAACTCATGGCTCATCCAGTAAAAGCTCCGGAGTTCGATCTCTTGAGCAGCGAGCCCTTTTTGACAGCCATCAGCGGCCTGCAGCTTGGCAGCTTTGCCAGTCTGCACGAGCAGGGGAGGGGTCCGTCCGATGGACGTCAATCGCAGCGCTGACGCCCGCTTGGTGAGTGTCTGCATACCCACCTGCCGCAGGCCGCAGCTGTTAATCGACTGCCTGAACGGCGTTCTACTGCAGGAAACAGTCGGATTCAGGATCGAGGTCGTGGTGGTGGACAACGATCCGCGCTGTTCCGCCCGTGCGGCTTTTGAGGAGTGGTCGGGACAGACAGCGCTGGACACTCGCTACGTCAGCGAACCACGCCCCAACATTGCGCTCGCCCGCAATGCGGCACTGACTCATGCGCGCGGCGACTGGATCGCTTTCGTCGATGATGACGAAGTGCCAGAGCGACGTTGGATTGAAAGTCTGCTGCGGTGTGCGGAGGCCTGCCAGGCCGACGGCGTGCTGGGACCAGTCCTGCCGCGTTTCATCCCTCCGGCGCCGCAGTGGTTGATGGATAGCGGTTTGTGCTCGAGGAAAAACTTCCCCACCGGCACACCGTTGACGGACTCGCGCCAGATGCGCACTGGCAATGTGCTGCTGCATCGCCGGTTGTTCGACGCGGAGCCGGCGCCCTTTGATCCAAGGTTCGGTCTCACGGGTGGGGAAGACGCTGTTTTCTTCAGGCGCAAGCTCGAGCAGGGCGGCCGTTTCGTCTGGTGCGACGAGGCGCGGGTGCACGAGGTTGTGCCGGCTGAGCGACAGCGTCTCGGTTATCACATCCACCGCGCGCTATTGCGCGGGGTCAGCGAAGCGGACAGCGTCCCATTTCTTACACTTGCCACGCTGAAGTCGATCATCGCGATTCCTGTCTACGCGATGCTCTTGCCATCTCTGGCAGTGGTTTCCTTTCCCCGCTTCGCGCGCTACCTCGTCAAACTCGCGGACCATGCGGGTAAGCTCGCCGCTTATGTCGGCCTGCGTCCGGTCAAGGAGCGCCCAAGCGCGCACCCGACGGATCAGGTCAATTGAATCGGGCCGGGTCTTGTCCGGACCTAGAGCGTGGTCTTCACGTCCGTGGGCGGCATCGGCTTCTTGATGTCACCCTGAGTGAGCGGATGGGGATACGCGTAAGGCTTGTAATGGGGGATCCAGCCGTTGGTCGTGGCACACCGGTAGAGGGTCTGGGTGTCAGTCGCCCAATAGCCGACGCCGCCGCCTGTTTCGGCGCTGTTGGTGGTACAGGTGGTCGGTCGATTCGCGAGCGTACCAAAACCCATCCCTGAGGTGCCGTTGAACGGACTGGTCGGCGAGGTTTGCGCGCTGGCCGAGACCGCGTCGTAGTAATCGCGGTTTGCCTTGATGTGATCGTCGACGGAAGGCGCGGTGGCGCCCCACGGATTGTCGATCGAAATGCCGACCTTGCTGCCGGTCGCCTGAGCGACGTTCATCCACGCGTAGATGGGTGAGAGCGTGCCGTATACCGGTGAGCCGCCTGCTGGCGCGCGGCCGGGTTGCATCCAGCAGGGATAGCCATAGTTACTCGATACCGGCGCTGCATTGCCGTCGATCGGTCGTGACCCGTCGCACCTGCCCAAATCGGTGCCGTATCCTGCATCCGCCGGGGTTGCGGACCGATAGTGCGTGATGGACAGCGCAGCACTGCTCAGCGTGCCGGCGGCCACGAACGTGTTGTTCCACGCCAAAATCTCGCCTGAACCCTGATGGTGAAACTCACGGGTTCCGTCCACCCAGCTGCCGGATCCGCTCGTCCTGCGCAGCGTGTTGCCGTACAACTCGAAATTCACGGTGCTGCCATGGCTCACTCCATGTGCCGCCACCAGACAGTTGGTCACGTCGTTGTAGCGGAACACCATGGCCCCTGCTGCCCAGACATCGACACAGCCGGAACCCAGATCGCTGGCGTTGGTGAACTGGTAGGTGTTGTTCTCCACGAAGACGTTCTGAGCCGTGCCACGCAAGGCCGAGGGCCAGCTCGCCGGGTCACCCGGTCCGAGGTATTTCAACGACATGAAATTATTGGCGCCGCTGAACTTGTTGTGATCGACGACCGCCGAGAATCGTCCCGGGGTGTTGGTTGCGCCGAGAAATATCGCGATGGCGCCCGTTGCGAAATCGGCGAACGTGTTGTTGTCGATGCGCAGATTGGACATCGTGCCCGGACCATAAAACCACAGGATCAGGTTCGCGGGGGCGTTCTGGAAGCGGAAGCCCGTGATGCGGTAGCGTCGGCTGTTGTCTCCGCTCAGGCTGTCCATGTAGATGAGTGGTGCGCCCGTCACGGTCACCACCGTGGTATCAGTTCCCGCGCCCTTCAGGGTCACCCCCTTGGTGTTGCTGAGCGCGATGCCGTTGCCCCAAGAGTAGGCGCCGGCTTCAAAGCTGATGACCGCACCATCCGTGGCGCTGTTCACCGCAGTCTGCACCTGTGCGACCGTGCTGCCGGCGGTGCAGGTCCATGTGGTGCCCGCGCCGCTGCAGGCCGCTTGGACAGGGGCCGTGGATAGCAGCCACAGGGCCAGTCCCGACGCGGCGCTTGCGGCCGAACGCGATACGAGCATACGCATGATGTTCATTTGCAATCCCTCAAAGGTAATCCTTACGCTCCGTGAATGCAGTGCTCGGAAAGGCTATTCAAGAGCCACCGAGCGACCGTCACCGGCATCGCCTATTCAATCGGGCACGCGATGGCATCCGTTCCATGTCGCTTTCATTCGGAATCAAAGTTGGCCCAGTGAATGAATAACACACCGGGCGCCCTGAAATCACCCTGTTTACGCGCGATCAGTTCACGTTTTCTCCGCGACTCCTGCACGCCACCGGTACATTCCACCGTCGATCCGCGGTGAATAGGGGTGGCCTATGTAACGTTGCGCACGCGTCTAGGTCTTTGTGCGCACTGCCGCCCCCCTAGCGAGATAAGCACCCACTTGCCCGCCCGTCCCGGCAACAAATTCGCGCCAACGTGAGCATGCTAGGATAATTCGTACCGTGTAATCAGACACACGCCTCCAGCGGGAGCCGGATTCGCCATGGGAACTCCTATAAGAGAGTCATTTTCGGCCTGGCTGGATCGGGCACGAGGCCTGAACCGTTTCCGCTGGCCGGCCATCGTTGCGGCCTGGTCGGCGTGTCTGCTGGGTTGGATTCTGGTCATGTCGATTCAGGGCCGCTACGAGGCAAAGTCGAAGGTTTTCGTCGAAACCACGACCGCGCTGGCGCCGGTGATCGAGGGCCTCGCCATTCAGCAGGACGTGGGTGCTCAGTTGACACTGGTGCAGCAGTCGTTGCTCGGAGAAGTCAATCTGGACAGGGTGATCGACGCGACGTCATTCGCGGCGTCGATCAAGACCCCTAACGATCGCGCTGCGGTGCGCGACCTGCTGCGAAAGAGAATCCAGATCGCCGTTGATGCGGCAAGCAATCGCGGGCCGGGTGGCGCCGCCTACACGATCACCTACACCGACCCGGATCGTGCGCGCAGTCTTAAGGTGGTCCAGATGCTGCTCGACTCCCTCATAGGAGACACTGTGGGCGGCAAACAGGGCGACGCTGAGGCGGCCCGGAAGTTTCTGACCGCCCGCATACAGGAATATGAATTGAAGCTGCGGGCGGCGGAGACGCGGCTGGCGGAGTTCAAGAAAAACAATGTTGGCACCATGCCGGGTGCGGAGGGGGATTATTTCACGCGCTTGCAAAACGAGGTGGATGCAGAGCGCCAAACACGGTCTTTGTTGGCAGTGGCGGCATCTCGACGCGACGAGCTCAACCGACAACTGCGCGATGGCAGCATCCTCACCAGTTCGGCAGCCGCAGGGCCTGCGCAGACCGTGACCTTGCCCGGCGGCAGAATGGTCGCGTCGGGGGACACGATCACCCGCCTCGGTGACGCCGAGGCTAAGCTGAGCGCCTTGCTGCAGTCCTACACGGACAAGCACCCGGAAGTGATCGAACTGCGGGCACAGATCGCTGAACTCAAACAGAAGCGTGAACTCGAGCTGGCGGCTCTGCGCAGGGGCGATCAGGACGCGGTGCTCTCGACCGGGGTGACGTCCAATCCCGTGTATCAGAGTGTCCGCGTTGCCCTCAATCAGGCAGAGGTCGAAGTGGCTGCGCTGAGCCGATCCCTTGCCGATCATGAAACCAAGGTGGCGGAGTTGCGACGGCTCATCAACACGGTGCCGCAGTCCGAAGCGGAGTTCGCGCGGCTGAATCGCGACTATGATCTCGACAAGGCGCAATACTTGGCGCTGGTCGAGCGGCTGGAAAAGGCACGCATTGGCAACGTCGCCGAGCAGACGGGTGCAGGCGGCCGATTCCGCGTGCTCGACCCACCGACGGCCAGCCTCCGCCCTGTGGCACCGAACAGGTCGAGGTTGGTGACCGGAGTCTTCCTTGGGTCAGTGCTGGGGGCTGCACTGCTAGCCTACCTCCTCAATCGCCAGAATCCGGTGTTCACCACCACGGCAGAGGTGGCCGCGAAATTCGGCCTGCCCGTACTCGGTGTGGTCAGCCTGGTGCAGATCGAGCAGCACCGTCAGGCGCAGCGGCGGAGTAATCTTAAGTTCGCGACCACCGCTGCCGCGCTGGTGTTGGCGTTTTCTGCAATGCTGATCATTAGTCGGTTGCTGCCGGATTCTGTATTGCGACTGTTCGTCTGAGGGTTCATTTGCCAGCGTTGCAGTGCTGGGTGGCAGTAACAGACCGTTGACTGATCTGGTGATAAGGCGCCAGATGAACTTGACGCATCTGTGTCATTCTCGGATAGTGAGCGGCTGATTTTTCGGCCCATTATTCACTCCGCAAGCGGAGAGTGACCATGCCCGTCATCACGCTGCCCGATGGCAGTCAACGCAGTTTTGAACATCCGGTCAGCGTTGCCGAGGTTGCGCAGAGCATCGGCGCTGGACTCGCGCGCGCAGCGCTCGCCGGTCGTGTGGACGGAAAGTTGGTCGATACCTCGCATGTGATCAGTCAGGACGCGCAACTGGCGGTCGTCACCGGACGCGATCCTGAAGGGCTCGAAATCATCCGCCATTCGACGGCCCATTTGCTGGCTCAGGCGGTACAGGCGACCTATCCTGAGGCACAAGTGACGATCGGTCCCGTCATCGAGGACGGTTTTTTCTACGATTTTGCATTTCACCGGCCGTTCACACCTGACGACCTCGAGCGCTTCGAAACCAAGATGCGCGAGATCGCGCAGGCGGACCTTGTGGTGAGTCGCAGGGTGCTGCCGCGAGATGAGGCGGTCGCCACGTTCGAGAAGCTGGGTGAGAAATACAAGGCCGAAATCATCTCGGCGATTCCTGCCGGCGAGGATGTCAGTCTGTATGGTCAGGGTGACTGGTTCGACTTGTGCCGCGGCCCCCACGTGCCGAGCACCGGCAAACTCGGTGCGTTCAAGCTCATGAAGGTGGCCGGTGCCTACTGGCGTGGCGATTCCAAGAACGAGATGCTGCAACGCATTTACGGCACGGCCTGGCCCGATGAAAAGCAGTTGAAGGCCTACCTGACCCGCATCGAGGAGGCCGAGAAGCGTGACCACCGTCGGGTGGGGCGCGAACTGGGACTCTTTCATATGCAAGAGGAGGCGGTTGGCAGCGTGTTCTGGCACCCCAAGGGGTACACCCTTTGGCGCGCGATCGAACGCTACATGCGGGAGAAACTGGCCGAGGGCGGTTACGTCGAAGTGAAGACGCCGCAGCTGATCGACCGCACGCTCTGGGAAAAGTCTGGGCATTGGGAGAACTATGCGCCCAACATGTTCATCGCCCAGTCCGAGGAACGGGTGCTGGCAGTCAAGCCGATGAACTGCCCGGCGCACGTGCAGATCTATCGGCAGGGCATCAAGTCCTACCGCGATCTGCCGCTGCGAATGGCTGAGTTTGGCGCCTGTCATCGCAATGAGCCGTCCGGAGCACTGCACGGTCTGATGCGGGTGCGCGCCTTTACCCAGGACGACGCCCATATCTTCTGCACGGAAGAGCAGATCCAGGCCGAGACCGTCGCCTTCTGCAAACTGCTCACCAGTGTCTACGCCGATTTCGGCTTTAACGAAGTGGCGGTCAAATTCTCCGACCGTCCCGCCAAGCGGGCAGGCAGTGAGGCCACCTGGGACAAAGCCGAGGACGCCCTGAAGCGTGCGGTCGATGCCGCCGGCCTGCAATACACGCTGAACCCGGGGGAGGGCGCTTTTTATGGTCCCAAGTTGGAATTCGTGCTGCGCGATGCCATCGGCCGGGATTGGCAATGTGGAACGCTGCAGGTGGACTTCATCATGCCCGAGCGCCTGGGGGCTGAGTACGTGGGTGAGGACGGCGCCAATCACCGTCCGGTGATGCTGCACCGGGCGATCCTCGGTTCCTTCGAGCGTTTTATCGGCATATTGATCGAAAATCACGCCGGACGGTTCCCGGCATGGCTGGCGCCGGTGCAGGCCGTGGTCGCCAACATTACCGACGGTCAGGCCGAATACGTGCGAAAAGCCACTGAATTCCTGCAAAATCAGGGGCTTCGGGTCGAATTGGATTTGCGAAATGAAAAAGTCGGCTTTAAAATCCGCGAGCACACGTTGCAGAAGGTCCCATACTTGCTGATCGCGGGAGACCGCGAGGCGGGTTCGGGCACGCTGGCAGTGCGCACGCGCGCCGGCAAAGACCTCGGTGCGATGAGTCTCGAGACCATCGCGACGGGGCTTTCCGAGGAAGTTGCGAGCCGCGGCCGGTCCACTCTGGAGGTTTAAGCATCAGTATTCCAACGACCAAGCGCATCCGGCGCAACGAAGAGATCACGGCCCCACGACTGCGCATCATCGGCGCAGACGGCGAACAGGTCGGGGTGATGACCCGTTTCGAAGCTCTCGAAATGGCCAGTGCCCAGGAACTCGATCTCATCGAAGTCTCGCCGATGGCTGATCCGCCGGTCTGCCGCATCGTCGATTTCGGGAAGTTCCAGTTCGAGCAGAACAAGAAATCCCAGGCGGCGAAAAAGAAGCAGAAACAGATTCAGGTCAAGGAAGTAAAGTTTCGTCCCGGTACCGATGAAGGCGACTATCAGATCAAACTCAGGAATCTGATCCGTTTTTTTGAGGAAGGGGACAAAGCCAAGGTAACCCTGCGGTTCCGTGGCAGAGAGTTGGCGCACACTGATATCGGACGTGAAGTCCTGACGCGGTTGCAGAAAGACCTGGCGGCCTACGCCGTGGTCGAACAGCACCCGCTGATGGAAGGCCGTCAGATGGTCATGATGCTGGCGCCAAAAAAGAAGTAAGGGCGGTTTAGGCCGCTTCTTCGCCCCCGAGCCGAGGCGCAAGCCAAGGTGAGACGGGCCAACAAACAGGAGTTCGTATGCCCAAGTTGAAGACCAACCGGGCCGCGGCGAAGCGTTTTCGCAAAACAGCGAATGGCTTCAAACGCGGCCAGTCGCAGAAGCGGCACATCCTCACCAAGAAGTCGAGCAAGCGCAAGCGTCAGCTGCGTGGCACCACCATGGTTGCCAAGCAGGATCTCGTGCGTCTCGAGCAATTGCTGCCCCATTCCTGAGGAGGTGACCCATGGCAAGAGTCAAACGTGGCGTCATCGCTGGACGCCGGCACAAAAAGATCCTCGGCAAGGCCAAGGGTTACTACAACGCACGCCGCAAGGTGTTCCGTGCGGCCAAACAAGCGGTCATCAAGGCCGGCCAGTATGCCTATCGTGACCGGCGCGCCAAGAAGCGCGACATGCGCGCACTGTGGATCACCCGCATCAATGCGGGCGCCCGCAACTTCGAGATGTCCTACAGCCGCCTGATGGCGGGTCTCAAGGCGGCAGGTCTGGAAATCGACCGCAAGTCTTTGGCCGACCTCGCGGTGCACGATCTCGAGGCGTTCGGCGCCATCGTTCAGAAGGCCAAGGCAAGTCTCGAGCCCCGCTGAGGGTCTCGTTCTGCGCGGCCCGCTGCGGCCGCGTGTTTGCCTCACGCGTTGGACCGGGAGCAGCACTCCCGGTGCTTCGCGCGACGACCTTCACCGACCCACGGTCGGCCTGCGCCACTGGCGGAGTTTTCGATGACCGAGCCGTCTCTTCCTGATTTGTCGCAGCTCGTTGCGCAGATGCAGCCGCGGATCGCGGGCTGCGAGGATCTTGCTGCGCTCGACGCTCTGAAGGTCGAGTTGCTCGGCAAAAAAGGGGCTGTCACCGCGCAGCTCAAGACGCTGGGCGCGCTCTCTCCCGATGCTCGTCGCGAGGCGGGTGCACGAATCAATGCGGTACGCGATCAGCTTGCCGAGGCATTGGAGGAGCGCCGTGCAATTCTCGAGCAGGCCGCGCTCGACCGGCGCCTTGCCGAGGGCAGGATTGACGTGACTCAACCCGGCCGCGGGCAGGAGCCCGGCAGCCTCCATCCGGTCAGTCGGGTCCGCCGCCGTATCGAGGCATTGTTCCGGAACAGCGGGTTCTCCGTCGAGGAAGGGCCTGAAGTCGAGGACGACTGGCACAATTTCGAAGCGCTCAACATCCCTGCCAATCACCCCGCGCGGGCGATGCACGACACCTTTTACTTTCCGGACGGGCGCCTGCTTCGCACGCACACCTCGCCGGTGCAGATTCGGGCGATGCTGCGTGAGCAGCCGCCGCTGCGCATGATCATGCCCGGTCGGGTTTACCGTTGCGATTCCGACATGACCCACACCCCGATGTTCCATCAGGTTGAGGGGCTGGTCGTCGATGAAGGGGTCAGCTTCGCGCACCTCAAATCCGTCCTGCACGAATTCATGCAGCGGTTCTTTGAGCGACACCTCGGCATCCGTTTCCGGCCGTCCTATTTTCCGTTCACCGAACCATCGGCCGAGGTGGATATCGAGTGCGTGTTCTGTAGCGGCAAGGGCTGCCGCGTCTGCAAGAGCACGGGCTGGCTTGAAGTGGCCGGTTGCGGGATGGTTCATCCCAACGTGCTGCGTAATGTGGGGATCGATACCGAGCGTTACACGGGCTATGCGTTCGGCATGGGCATAGAACGGCTGACCATGTTGCGTTACGGCGTCAATGATATCCGTCTGTATTTTGAGAACGACCTGCGCTTCCTGCGTCAGTTCGGCTGAACGGGACAACCAAGACGATGCGCATCAGCGTGCAATGGCTGCAAGACTGGCTCGACAGCGTGCCTGAGCCACGGGAACTGGCTGCCCGACTGACCATGGCGGGGCTCGAGGTCGAGGGCGTGGAAGCCGCAGCGCCACCGCTGGCCGGAGTCGTTGTCGGCGAGATCATTTCCCGGGAAGCGCACCCCAATGCCGACAGTCTGAGCATCTGTCAGGTCAGCGTCGGCAGTGAGACCGTGCAGATCGTCTGTGGTGCGCCAAATGCACGCGCCGGTATGAAAGCGCCACTCGCAACGGTCGGCGCTCGGTTACCGGGCGGGATGCAAATCGGCAAAGCAAAGCTGCGTGGCGTCGAGTCGTTCGGGATGCTGTGTTCAGCAAAGGAACTCGGGCTGGACGCAGACGCCAGTGGCTTGCTGGAACTGTCCCCGGATCTCATCAACGGAGCGCCGCTGGTCGAGGCACTCGGCCTCGACGATACACTGCTCGAGATCAACCTGACCCCTAATCGCGGTGACTGCATGAGCGTGTTGGGGGTTGCCCGCGAGGTCGCAACCCTGACGGGGGCCCAGCTGAAGGCGACGGATCTCCGACCGTTGGCACCGGCGATCGAGGCGACCTTCCCGGTCGAGTTGGAGGCAGCAGCGGGTTGTGTCCGGTTCGCGTCCAGAGTCATTCGCGGCGTGCGGCCCGGTGCGAAATCCCCGAGTTGGATGCGCGAGCGGCTGCGCCGTGCCGGGCTGCGGCCCATCAATGCGGCGGTCGACGTCACCAATTACGTCATGCTTGAACTCGGCCAGCCCATGCATGCCTATGATCTGCGCGACATCGACGGGGCGGTGGTCGTGCGTCGCGCCCGGCCGCAGGAGCGCCTGACGTTGCTGGACGGCCGAGAGATTACGCTCGACGAGTCAGTGCTCATCATTGCCGATCGCAGCAAACCCATTGCATTGGCTGGCGTGATGGGTGGCGAACACTCCGGCATCAAGGACGACACCGTCGACGTACTGTTTGAGGTGGCCTTTTTCCTGCCCGATGCCATCGCCGGTCGCGGTCGGCGATACGGCTTGGTTACGGACGCCTCGCAACGGTTTGAGCGCGGTGTCGATCCCACTCTGCAGCACCTCGCCCTCGAGCGTGCGACCCAGTTGTTGTGCGATTGCGCCGGTGGCATGCCCGGACCCGTGCAGCTGACCGAGCTACCGGATGAATTGCCGGTGCATGCGGCGATCCGTTTGCGCCCGCAGCGTGCGCGTCAGGTGATCGGTGCTGAGATCTCGGACGGCGATATCGAAACGATCCTGACTGGTCTTGGCATGGCCGTGAACCGTGGTTCGGGCGACTGGCGGGTGACGGCGCCCAGTTGGCGTTTTGACGTCGCGATCGAAGAAGATCTCATCGAGGAGATCGCGCGCGTCTACGGATTCGATCGTATTCCGGAAGCTCAGCAACCGGCCCGCCAAGGCATGCCGCGTCTCAGCGAGACGGTCGTTGCGCTTGATTCGGTTGCCGATGCGCTGGTCCAGCGTGGCTACCATGAGGCGATCACCTATTCGTTCGTTGAACCCGCGCTGCAGGCCCGATTTTTTCCGGATGCTGCGACACTGCAGCTCAGCAACCCCATTTCCGCTGAATTGGCCGCCATGCGCATCAGCCTCTGGCCGGGTTTGGTGGCGGCTCTGCAATCCAACCAGCGGCGACAACAAGCGCGAGTCCGCCTGTTCGAAGTGGGTCGCAAGTTCATCGTCGGCGACGGCGGCTTGCAAGAAGTCAGTTGTGTCGCCGGCATCGCAGCCGGCGCTGCGGCGCCTGAGCAGTGGGGCTCGGGCAAGGACGCGGTGGACTTTTTTGACGTCAAGGCCGATCTATTGGCGATGCTCGGCGCCACCTGCGCCAAATCTGAATTTGTCTTTGAACCGGACCGGCACCCGACACTGCATCCAGGTCAGACTGCGCGGATCATTCGAAATGGAGTGGCCGTTGGCTGGCTGGGCCGATTGCACCCGGAACTGGAGCGCAGCCTCGAGTTGACGTATTCGGCCGTGCTGTTCGAAGTCGAAACAGAGGTCGGACTGGTGGGGCGTCTGCCGCATTATCAGGAGATTTCAAGGTTTCCCGCGGTGCGTCGGGACCTCGCACTCACCGTCGATGAAGCCGTCACGGTGCGACAACTGGTCGATCGAATCCGGGCAGTCGTGGGAGCCACCCTGCGCGATCTGGTGGTGTTCGATATTTACCGCGGATCTGGAATCGAAAGAGGGCGCAAAAGCGTGGCGATAGGCTTGAATTTACAGGACGTTTCACGCACCCTAACTGACGTTGAAATTGATTCGCTTGTGGTGCAGGTCAGAGATGACCTCGAGCGGGCGCTCGGCGCCGCAATTCGGGATAAATAGAACATGGCGTTGACCAAAGCGGAAATTGCAGAAGCCCTGTTTGATCAGCTCGGTCTCAACAAGCGTGAGGCGCGCGAGCTGGTCGACCTGTTCTTCGAGGAACTGCGGGGCGCGCTTGCCAACGGCGAGCAGGTCAAATTGTCCGGTTTTGGCAACTTTGACTTGCGCAGCAAAAATCAGCGCCCTGGTCGTAACCCCAAGACAGGTGAGGAGATCCCCATCAGTGCACGGCGGGTCGTGACTTTTCGTCCGGGTCAGAAATTGAAGGCGCGCGTGGAAGCGTATGCTGGAACCCAGCAATAACGACGAGCTTCCGGTCATCCCGGGCAAGCGCTACTTCACCATCGGTGAGGTGGCGGAACTGTGTCTCGTCAAACCGCATGTGCTGCGCTACTGGGAGCAGGAGTTCCCGCAGCTCAAGCCCGTCAAGCGACGCGGCAACCGACGTTATTACCAGCGGCAGGACGTGCTGGTCATCCGCCAGATTCGCGGCCTTCTCTATGATCAGGGGTTTACCATCGGTGGCGCACGCAACCGTCTGGAAGGGGAAGAGGCCCGTGAGGACGTGACGCAGACCAACCAACTGGCCCGGCAACTGCGCATAGAACTCGAGGAAATCCTCAAGATCCTGAGGCGCTGAGGTCCGGGACAGGACGTGGGCCGCGCCCCAAGTCCAGCCCAATGCCCCCAGTAAGCCCTCGGGCTGGGCCGGCGGCGGTAGGGTTCCAGCCAAGCGCCGCGCCTTTTGGTTATACTTTTGCGACGGTCGGAGCGTGGCGCAGTCTGGTAGCGCACTTGCATGGGGTGCAAGGGGTCGGAGGTTCGAATCCTCTCGCTCCGACCAAATAAACTCGAGTCGATGCCCCACCCCCCCCAGGTCGCGTCACCAGATCGACGATTCACGACTCGCCAATCGATTTCGCGCTCGTTGTCGTCGTAATTCCTGCTGCTGACGTTGCGGATTACCACCAGCCATGACGAAGGGGGCCGCGTGATAACCTGCGCTTTCGTGCTCCAAGTGCAATGGCAGGCCTCACCATGGAAAGCGCCGAAATCAAGCCGGTCCTGACGGTTGCCCTGATGGCGGCCTTTGCCGATGGCAACACAGATGAACGCGAGCGTGACGCCATCAAACGGGTGTCGGAGTCTTTGCGCAACGACGTCGATATCGACCTTGCCGCGATGTATCGTGAGGTGCTCCTCAACAAGCCTGAGTTGGCTTCGGTTGCAGCTGGCATCAAGTCAGCCGAGGCGCGGCAGTTCGCCTATGAAATGGCAGTCGTCATCAGCGACGCCGACGGTCGACGTAACGAAAGCGAGCAACGGTTTCTCGATCGTCTGGGCGCGGCGTTGCAGTTGCCTGCGACGACCACGGCGACGCTCGACCAGCGCGCGGCAGAACTGGTCGCGGCGTCCGAGGGCGCTTCGCCACAGTCGGGGTTACCTTCAGGGGGAGCCGTGCTGGGACGCTCCAGCCTGTCTCAGGCGGAGATTGACGCTATGATCCGTAAGGCAGCGGTGACCAATGCGGCGCTCGAGTTGCTGCCTGACACCATCGGGTCCATGGCGATCATCCCGCTGCAGATGCGACTGGTCTACCGTATCGGCAAGGCCTATGGCTATGCGATGGATCGTTCCCACGCACGCGACTTCATTGCGACCCTCGGCATTGGTCTGGGCGGGCAGTACATAGAGCAATTCGGTCGGAAGTTGCTCGGCGGCTTGCTGGGCACTTTGACCGGAGGTCTTGGTGGTGCATTGGGGCGGCAGGCGGCGAGTTCCGGGCTCGCCTTTGCGACAACCTACGCCATTGGCCGGGTTGCCGAACGCTACTATGCGGGTGGCCGCACGCTGGATGCGTCGGCGCTCAAACAGACGTTCAATGCGCTGCTGGCCGAGGCACGCCAACTGGCACCCAGTTACCGGCAAGAGATCGAGCAGACCGCCGGCACCCTCGATACGCGCAATCTCTCCTCACTCATGAAGCAGGACTGACGGCGCAATCCCACCGACCGACCAAGTGGTCAGCAGGCGGTTCAAGAATGGGTCAAAGCGGCCCGCCTATCCTGCCTCTCGAGGTGCGGTACCCCATTGAATGCGGTCAGTATCAACCCTGAGCGGCCAACCGCGAGTTCCGTGACACCCGTGTTGCGGGTCTGAAGGTTGAGTTGGATCGCCACCTCGGCATCCGCCCCGAGGGCCATAGCGACGGTGCGGCCGATCACACCCCCCGAGGTCACCACCAACAGCGTTTCGTCTCGCTGCAAGCCGGCAGTGTGTTCCTGTAGGGCGCCCATGATTCGGTTGCCAAAGTCTGTCCAGGACTCCATTCCGTTCGGTTGACCTGCAACGCGCGACCACGCCCGCAATGCCTCCCGAACTGCCGTGAAATAGGCTTTACGGTCGTTGCTCTCGCGCAACAGCCGGTCACTGCTAGACGCAAAGGATCTCAGCAAGCCGGTGGCGTCGTACTCATTCAGGCGGGGATCTAGACTCGGCATCGGCGCGTCTGGCAGCGCGCCCAACAGATGTCGGCAGGTATCGATCTGCCGCCGCAGGTCTCCTGAGACGACCCGGGTGGGACGCAGACCCCGCGCCGCGAAGTGTTCACCCAGCCACTGCGCCTGCTGCACCCCGAGCGGGGTCAGGGAATCGTAGTTGCCGACGAAATCCGGCTGGCCGTGGCGGATCAGGTAGAGGTAGGGCATGTGAGCAAGTCTAGCCCAATCCTTCTTTCAGTCCGGACGGTTCGTGCGCATTGCAACGCACAAAGAAGGGTTGAGATGCAGGGCGATCCGTGTATAGTTCGGAGCCCGAAGCCCACGTTAAGCGGGCAGTACATTGAAAAATCAGGGTTTTCTTCTCAGGGCTGGCAAATGGAAAGAGACGAGGAGCACTTCGATCTGGACGAAGACTTCGTGGCAGGAGCCGAGGAGGACGACTACGACCGGTTCATAGATCGCGTGGACCGGCGCAAGCAGGCCGTGAAAAAGGGCAAGGCTGCCTGGAGCAAACTCGAGGACGTACTGGCCGAGAAACGCCTCCAGAAAGAACTCAAGGACAGCTACGAAGATCTCTAGCTGCCAGTCACCCGACCCGGCTCCTGACCCCGGGGGCCTGCGGTGACAGTGGGGCGTAACTGCCTCCAGCAAGGTCAGGCCGAGCCAACGACCATCTGCTTGTTCCGGGGTTAGCGCTTACATGGGCACTCAGTCCGACTCTCACTGGATCGTCCTCAAATTCGGGGGCACCAGTGTCTCCAGCGTATCGAACTGGAAAAACGTTGCTGGCGTGATCCGCAACCGTCTTGGGGACGGACTGCGCCCGTTCGTGGTTCACTCCGCGCTCTCCGGTATCACCGATCGTTTGGAACAGTTGTTGAGCCGGGCCTTGGGCGGCGATTGGGAACCGGTGATGGACCAGATCGAGCGTCGCCATGCCGATCTGGCGCGCGACCTGGGTCTGCCCGTCGATGCTGATCTGGAACGGCACTTCACCGAATTGCGCCGCACCGCCGCCGGCATTCATCTGATCGGCGAGGTCAGCGATAGGCTCCGCGCCCGAGTCATGGCACAGGGTGAACTCATGGCCACGCGTCTGGGTGCTGCGTTCCTGCACGCCGAGGGCATCGATGTGCAGTGGCTCGATGCACGCACGCTGCTGCATGCAGAGGAGCGGCGCGGCGCGTCGGAGCGCGCTGGCTACCTTTCAGCCACCTGCGGGTTCGAGCCTGATCCTGAACTGCAACGGCGTTTGGCCGGGTTGGGGACGGTGTTTCTCACGCAGGGTTTCATTGCAAGCGACGGCGCCGGCGATACCGTGCTGCTGGGTCGCGGCGGATCCGACACGTCGGGCAGTTATTTCGCGGCGAAATTGGCTGCTCGTCGACTCGAGATCTGGACCGATGTGCCTGGCATGTTCACTGCCAACCCGCGCGCCGTGCCGGGTGCACGCCTGCTCAAGGCACTCGACTTCGATGAGGCACAGGAAATCGCGAGCAGCGGGGCCAAGGTTCTCCATCCGCGCTGCATATTGCCGGTGAAGCAGTACGGCATTCCTCTGACGGTGCATGCCACCCAGATGCCGGACCTGCCCGGTACCGAGGTCTCTGGCATTGGCGGCGAGGGTGGCGCCCGCGTCAAGGCAGTCTGCAGCAAAAAAGGCATCACGCTGGTTGCGATGGAAACCCTCGGTATGTGGCATCAGGTCGGCTTTCTGGCTGATGCATTCGCCGTATTCAAAAAGCACGGGCTATCAGTGGATCTGGTGTCGACTTCTGAAACCAGCGTCACGGTGTCACTGGACCCAGCCGCCAACACGCTCGACGCGCGCACCGTCGAGGCCCTGATCACCGATCTTGGTGCGCTTTGCCGTGTGGAGGTCATTGGTCCCTGTGCAGCCGTCAGCCTCGTTGGCCGGAACATCCGCGCGACCCTGCACCGTCTTGGTAATGCGCTCGAATTGTTCGAGGAGCAGCGCATTTACCTGGTGACTCAGGCGGCGAACGACTTGAACCTGACCTTTGTGGTCGATGAGGAGCAGGGCGATCGGCTCGTGCAACGGTTGCACGAATTGACGGTGGCCGATGTGCCTTCGGATCGGGTTTTGGGGCCCACGTGGGAGCAGATCCACGGTCTTGCGCCAGAGGGTCAGGGGCGCGCACAGACGTGGTGGCAAGCGCGGGCACAGGAGCTCGTGGCGATTGGCAAGGACATGGGCAGCGCCTATGTGTACGACAGAGTCACGCTGCAGCGTCGCGCCCGCGACCTTCTGGAACTGCGGGGAGTGACGCAACTGTTCTACGCCATGAAAGCCAACCCTAACCGCGAGATACTCGATACATTGGCGCGGTGTGGTCTGTCGTTCGAATGCGTATCGCGCGGTGAAGTCGAGCGAGTGCTGGCGGTGGTCCCCGGCATCGAGCGGACACGAATCCTGTTCACCCCCAACTTCGCCCCGCGTGCCGAGTACGAATGGGGCCTTGCGCAGGGCATCCATGTCACGCTCGATAATCTTCATACGCTGCGCGAATGGCCGGAGTTGTTCGTCGGACGTGAGGTTTTGGTGAGGATCGACCCAGGCTACGGTCGGGGTCATCATGATCACGTCCGCACTGCCGGCGTGCATTCCAAATTCGGCATCCCGTTGTTTGAGATGGATGAGTTGGAGCGGTGTCTCGCTGCCTCAGGCGCGAAGGTCATTGGTCTGCATGCGCACACCGGCAGCGGTGTATTCGACGTGAGAAATTGGAATGAGGTTGGACACTTGCTGTGTGCTCTGGCCGAGCGCTTCCCGGACGTGCGACGTGTGGATCTCGGCGGGGGGCTCGGCGTGCCTGAGAAGCCGGGCCAGTCCGGTATGGATCTGGCGGCGTTGCAGAAGGTGCTCGATACACTCAAGTCGGAGTACCCGAAACTGGACTTGTGGCTCGAGCCCGGCCGTTTCCTCGTGGCACAGGCGGGCGTGCTGCTCGCGCAGGTTACGCAACTGAAGGGTAAGGGTGCGGTTCAGTACGCCGGTGTCACGACCGGGATGAATTCCCTGATCAGGCCGGCCTTGTACGGCTCGCATCACGAGATCGTGAATCTGTCGCGGATCGACGAGGTGGGCAGCGAGGTCTACAACATCGTCGGACCGATCTGCGAGAACGGTGACTACCTCGGACACGAGCGGCTGTTGCCGCCTACCCGGGAGGGCGATGTGTTGTTAATTGCCAATGCGGGAGCCTATGGATATTCCATGAGTTCGCGCTACAACCTGCGCGAACCGGCTCGTGAAGTGATGATCTGACGGAGTACGTGGCAGGTGAAGACAGCAATCGTCGGCTGGCGGGGTATGGTGGGTTCGGTGCTGATGCAACGCATGCGCGCCGAACGGGATTTTGAGCACATCGAGCCCGAGTTTTTCAGCACCTCTCAGGCCGGTCTGGCGGCGCCAGATTTGGCTGGAAAAGCCGGGATCGTCCGGGATGCGGCGGATGTCGCGGCCTTGGCAGGCTGTGACGTCATCGTTAGTTGTCAGGGTGGGGACTATACGAACGAGATGCATCCGCGCCTGCGTGCCGCCGGTTGGACAGGCTACTGGATCGATGCGGCCTCGGCGCTGCGGATGAAGGATGACGCCATCATCATTCTCGATCCGGTCAATCGCGATGTGATCGACGCCGGACTTCGCTCCGGGATTCGGGATTTCGTCGGCGGCAACTGTACCGTTTCGCTCATGATGCTCGCCCTTGGCGGCCTGTTCCGTGAGAATCTCATCGAGTGGATCACGTCGATGACTTATCAGGCAGCGTCAGGTGCCGGCGCGCAGAACATGCGGGAACTCATACAGCAAATGGGGGTTGCCCACGCCGCCGCAGCACCCTTGCTCGATGATCCGGCAGCAGCGATTCTGGACATCGATGCGCGCGTTGCCCGCGCGCTCAACTCTCCGCAGTTGCCACAGGCGAACTTCGGCACCGCGCTGGCCGGTAATCTCATTCCCTGGATCGACAAGGACATGGGTAACGGCGTGAGTCGCGAAGAGTGGAAGGGTACCGCCGAGACCAACAAGATCCTGGGTCGTAAAGCGAATCCGATTCCCGTCGAAGGCATCTGCGTGCGTGTCGGTGCGATGCGCTGTCATAGTCAGGCAATGACGATCAAGCTCAAGCGCGATCTGCCCTTGCAGGAGATCGAGTCGCTCATCGCGAACGCCAACGACTGGGTCCGGCTCATTCCCAATGATCGGGACTCATCGATACGCGGCTTGGCACCGATTCGCGTCAGCGGCACGCTTGAAATACCCATAGGGCGCGTTCGTAAATTGGCGATGGGCAGTGAGTACCTCTCGGCCTTTACGGTGGGTGACCAGTTGCTGTGGGGCGCCGCAGAGCCTTTGCGTCGGATGCTGCGCATCCTCATCGAGCATACGCGTCAGTGATTCGGCACCTGCCGAGGACGGTGATCCTGCTCGGCTGCGTGTCATTCGTCAACGATGCAGCCAGCGAGATGATCACTCCGCTGTTGCCCATCTTCCTCACGGCCACTCTTGGGGCAGGGCCGGCGGTGGTGGGGCTGGTGGAGGGTCTTGCCGAGGCGACGGCGAGTCTCCTCAAGTTGCTTTCTGGCCGGCTCGCGGATCGCGGCGTACCGGCGCGTCGGTTGGTGCTCGGCGGGTATTCACTCTCGAATCTGTTGCGACCGCTGATCGGTCTGGCTGCCGGCTGGGGGATGGTGCTCGCCATCCGATTTCTGGATCGGGTCGGCAAGGGGATCCGGACGGCCCCTCGCGACGCGCTGATCGCGGCGGCTGCGGCACCGGAGCGGCGCGGCGCCGCCTTCGGCTTTCACCGTTCGATGGATCACGCGGGTGCTGTGCTGGGTCCCTTGCTGGCATTTGCTCTTTTGTCCGCGAACGTATCTCTTCGCAGCGTATTCCTCTGGTCCGTGATCCCCGGTCTGCTTGTAATCGCACTGCTACTGGGTCTCCCCAAGACGGACACGGTGCTACCTCAGACGCTCGCCCGCTTTGATTGGTCGTCTCTGCATGGCCGTTTGCGCGCCATGATCGTTGCGGCCGGTCTGCTCGCGCTAGCCAGCGTTCCAGAGGCTTTCGTCGTGCTCTGGGCGACGCAGGCCGGGATGGCCATCCGCTGGGTGCCTTTGGTGTGGGCCGCCGCCAGTGTGGCAAAGATGCTGTTGGCGCTGCCCGCAGGCGTCCTCTCAGACCGAATTGGGCGCATCCCGCTGCTGATTGGCGGTTGGCTGGCCCGCATTCTGGTGTTGCTCTTGCTTGCATTCAGCATGCCGACCGGTTGGAGCGTGTGGGTGCTGTTCATCGCCTATGCAGCGACCCTCGCCGTTACGGAGCCTGCTGAGCGCTCGATCATTGGCGATCACGCCGCGAGCCACGAACGCGGCACGGCCTATGGGTTGTATCATCTGGCCAGCGGTTTGCTGATGCTGCCCGGGGCGGTGCTCTTCGGCGTTCTCTGGGAACGTTGTGGTTCCCGCATGGCCTTCGCCACCGCCGCTGCAGTGACGGCCGTCGCAGCTGTCCTGATGCTCAGCGGCGTGCGGCGTGACGCGAATCCAGTTCGTTGACTACGGCCTGCAACGACAGATTGCGAGACTTCAGCAGCACCGTCAGATGATAGATGAGGTCGGCGGCCTCGCCGATCAGTGAGGAATCATCGCGGATCACTGCCGCAAGCGCCGTCTCGACGCCTTCCTCTCCAACTTTTTGGGCGATACGCGATGTGCCCGCAGCGTACAGGCGCGCCGTATAGCTGCCATCGGGTTGCTCTGCGATGCGTCGTTCTATCGTCTGCTCCAGTTCCGCCAGAAACGCCATCCGACCGATGGCCGTTTCGTTTGCCTCTGCAAAGCAGGAGGCCGAACCAAGATGACAGGTCGGTCCCAGCGGATCGGCCAGGATCAGCAGGGCATCGCGGTCACAATCGCTACAGATCTGCACGACATTGAGGTAATGGCCGGAGGTTTCCCCCTTCAACCATCGACCGCCACGGGATCGACTGTGAAAGACCACCTGCCCACCTGAGAGTGTCTCCTCGAGGGAGGCTCGATCCATGTACCCCAGCATCAGCACACGTCCGCTACGCGCATCTTGGACCACTGCTGGCAGCAGTCCTGCCATTTTCTGCCAATCGAGTGCTGCGATCTGCTCTGGGGTCACGTACGGATCTCCACGCGCTCACTGCGCAGGTATTGCTTTAATTCGGGAATGGCGATCGTCCCGGAATGGAACACACTGGCCGCCAGAGCGCCATCGACGTTGGCATCAGTGAAGGCATGCAGGAAGTGTTCCGGTGCTCCCGCACCGCCCGAGGCGATCAGCGGTACGCTGCAGATTGCCCGCACCTGCTGCAACTGCGGGATGTCATAGCCATTGCGCACGCCGTCGCTCGCCATGCAGTTGAGTACGATTTCGCCTGCACCCCGCTGCTGTCCCTCGCGTACCCAGTCGAGTGTACGTCGCTGGGCACTGCGGGATCGACTCGGATCGCCGGTATCCCGGTAGACCACGTAGTCGCCCTCGATCGTTTGGCTGTCGATTCCGAGTACGACACACTGCGAGCCAAAACGCCGGGCAAGTCGGTCGATCAGGTCGGGATCGGTGAGAGCAGGGGAGTTCACGGAGATTTTCTCCGCACCGGCATTGAGCACCTGTTCTGCATCGGCCACGGAGCGAATGCCGCCGGCAACGCAGAACGGGATGTCGAGAACACGAGCGATGCTAGCGATCCAGTGGCGGTCTACGGACCGGCCCTCGGGGCTGGCGGTGATGTCATAGAACACCAGTTCGTCGGCCCCTTCGGCGCGATAACGCTCCGCGAGTTCGAGGATGTCCCCCACGACTTTATGGTCGCGAAAGCGAACGCCTTTCACGACCTGTCCGTCCCGGACATCCAGGCAGGGGATTATGCGCCGGGCAAGAATGGCAGTAACTCCTCTGGTGTAATTCGGCCTTCGAGCAAAGCCCGACCGCTGATGACTGCTGCGACACCCGTGCCCGCCAATCGATGCAGATCGCCCGCGGAACTGACGCCGCCGGAAGCTTGCCATTCGATCTGCGGAAAGCGCCGGACGGCATCCGCATAGAGCTGCACATTGGGCCCGGAGAGGGCTCCATCCCGCGCAACGTCGGTGCAGAGCACATGCCGCAACCCGTGGGTCAAGTAATGCTCGACAGTGTCCCACAATGCACGTTGTGTTTGACGCTCCCAGCCGTGGGTCGCGAGGCGGGGTGTTCCCCCTTCATCGAGACGTACATCGAAAGCGAGCACGACCCGATCGCTACCCAACTCGTGCAGCCAACCGTCGACCATCTCCGGTTGAGTGACTGCCAGTGAACCGACCACGACGCGACCAACGCCGATGTCGAACATACCATCCGCAACGACCCGGTTGCGAATTCCGCCGCCGACTTGCACTGCCCGGTGCGGTGCCAGAGCGGTGAGTGCGGTCAGGGCTGGCCGGTTACCCTGCGTTCCCTCCCGTGCGCCATCCAGATCCACGACATGAACGCAGGTGGCACCTAGGGCAAGATACTGCCGCATGATGTCCGTCGGGTCGTCCGCATAGACCGTTTCGGCATCGAAACGGCCTTGCAGGAGGCGTACGCAACGGCCACCGCGCAGATCGATTGCAGGAATCAGCTGCATCAGGTCAGCTCCAGAAAGTTTTTCAATAACCGGCTGCCTGCCTCTGCCGAGCGTTCCGGATGAAACTGCGTACCAAAAAAATTCCGGTGGGAAACGACCGCGGAAAAATCAGTCCCGTAACTGGCTCTTGCTGTGGTCCAGGGTCCCACAGGTGCGGCGTAGCCGTGTACGAAATAGAAATAGTCACTGGGCCCCAGTTGGTTCAGTAAAGGGTGCGATTCCATCGGTTCGACCGTATTCCATCCCATGTGCGGAACGGGGTGCGTCGGGCTGCCCTGTAGTCTGGTCACGCGTGACGGAATCAGGCCAAGGCACGGGGTCAAGCGTGCGTTATCGCTTTCCTCACTGCTCTCAAACAGCAACTGCATCCCGAGACAAATACCGAGCAAAGGTTGGGACAGGGAGGTGATGACCTCGACCAGTCCGAGAGAGCGTAATCGGGTCATGGCATCAGCCGCGGCCCCAACGCCTGGTAGGATGACCCGCGGCGCGGCACGCAGTTCGTCCGGGTCGCAGGTCAGCAGGGAGCTTGCGCCGATTCGCTCTAGCGCGTAGCGCAGCGATGCAATGTTGGCGCCGCCATTGTTGATCACCGCAACGTCCGTCACGTCCGCGATCTCACAGCACGCCCTTGCTGCTCGGCAGTTCCGTTCCCTCGATCCGGATCGCGTCACGCAGGGCGCGTCCGAGCCCTTTGAAGCAGGCTTCGACCATATGGTGCGAGTTGTCGCCGATGACCTGCACGTGAATAGCAGCACCCAGACTCTCGCCCAATGAACGGAAGAAATGCGGCACCAACTCGGTTGGCAGTCCGCCCACCGATTCACGTCCGAAGCTGCCCTCGAAAACCGCAAAAGGCCGGCCCGAGAGGTCAATTGCAATCTGCGCGCGCGCTTCATCCATGGGCAAAACAAATCCAAAGCGCGCTATACCGCGCTTGTCACCCAGTGCTTCACGCAGTGCCTGGCCAAGCGCAAGCGCACAATCCTCGACGGTGTGATGTTCGTCGACTTCCAGATCTCCATCGCAGCGCAGTTCCAGTGAGAAGCCCCCATGTCGCGCGACCTGCTCTAGCATGTGATCATAAAATCCAATGCCGGTCCGGATGCTGACGGGGTTGGTTTCACCCAGATTTACGCTGACCGAAATATCGGTCTCCCGGGTCTTGCGCCGGACGTTGCCGACTCGGCTCGTCCGAGCCAAGGCCTTGGCAATGTACGGCCAGCTTTCGGGGTCCGTACCGCCGGCACGGACGCGCAGCCCTTGGATGCCCAGGTTAACCGCAAGTTCCATGTCGGTGTCGCGGTCTCCGATCACGTAGCTGTTAGCCTGATCGATGCTGTTTTGCGCCAAGAAATGGGTTAACAGCCCCGTCCGTGGCTTGCGGCAGTCGCAGCCCTGATGGTCGAAATGCGGACAGAAAAATTCAGCATCGAATACGATGCCCTGCGACTGGAACAGGGTTCGGAGAAAGTCCTGCGGCTCCCGAAACGAGTGCTCGGGAAACGAATCGGTGCCGAGCCCGTCCTGATTGCTGATCAACACAAACCGGTAGCCGGCCCGTTTGAGATCGAGAAGGGCCGGGATCACGCCATCCAACAGACGCAATTTCCGCAGGCTATCAACCTGTTTGTCGTCTGGCTCAACGACCAGCGTGCCGTCCCGGTCGATGAACAGAATGCGTTGGCCACTCATAGCCGCTCCAATGCCGTCATCAAACGTTGATTCTGATCGGGTGTGCCGATTGAAATGCGCAAACAGCCATCCAGCGCGGGCGCCTTGCTAAAGTCGCGAACGATCAGTCCGGCCATCTGACCGGCACGCAAGGCTTGTGTCGCATCCGCAAACCGAACCAGCAGGAAATTCGCGTCGCTGCAGTGGACCCGCAGTACGTGCGGCAATCGAGTTAGCCTTTGACGCATTACTTCCCGTTCAGCCAACAGCGTGCTGATTCGTTCGGTCACCGTCTGCCGTTGTGATTCGTCAGTGCAGGCCAGCACTTCCTCGATGGTTGAAGTCGGAATCGCATAGGGCGGGATGATCCGCCTGAGCAAACCTACGATCTCGGGGTTGGCGAGCAGCGTCCCCAGTCGCGCGCCGGCCAGCGCGTATGCCTTGGAAAGGGTACGCAGGATCACCAAATTGCCGAAGTCTTTCAGTCGGGTCGTCAAGCTGTCGCGGTCGGCGAATTCGATGTACGCCTCGTCAACGCAAACGATGGCCTGGCCGTCGAGTTCGGTCAGGATCCGCAGCATGGCGGAATCATCGAGTAGATTGCCAGTTGGGTTGTTGGGTGAGCAAAGAAAGACGATCTTGGCCTGTCGACCCGCGGCGATGACGGCCTGAGTGGCAAGCTCGAAATCCGCGCCGCACAGCGGAACCTCCAGGACAGATGCGCCCTGGACGCGCGCGGCAACTTTGTAGAATCCGAACGTCGGTGGAGTGATGACGACGCTGTCGCTGCCGGCGCGACAAAAGGCTCGTACCAATAGGTCGATTCCCTCGTCACTCCCTCTTCCAACCAGCACTTGCTCTGGCGTTACGCCATATAACCGGGCCATGCGAGCAACCAGTTCACGTGGTTGAGGTTCTGGGTAGCGATTGAGCCCTGCCGCACTGGCATCCGGCTTCGCCCGCCAGGGCATCTCGTTGGCATGCATGCGTTCCAGCGCCGGGTCCCAACTGGCATGCTGGTAGGGCTGCAATTCCCGGATATCAGCCCGTGCCAGATGCAATACTGAGGTCATACCGAAGCCTCCTGCTGCAGCGCCGTCAACCGCACTGTCACCGCATTCGCGTGCGCATCCAGTGACTCCATTTGAGCTAGGGTTCGGGCCGTTGGTCCCAGTTCACGCAGGCCAGCGGGCGTGAGTTCCTGCACGGTCATGCGCTTGACGAAATCGAGCAGAGATAGGCCACTGTAGGCCTTGGCGTGACCGTAGGTGGGCAATACGTGATTGGTGCCGCTGCAGTAGTCGCCTAGGGTTTCCGGTGTCCACGGCCCAAGAAATACCGAGCCCGCATTACGCACACTAGACAGCCACTCACGCGGGTTGCGGATCTGCAGGATCAAATGCTCAGGCGCGTATTGGTTGGACACCAGCATGGCCTGTGCCAAGTCGTCGACCAATATGACGCGGCTGCCCGCAATCGACTGGGCGGCAATGTCCCGACGAGGCAGCGCGGCCAGTTGGATATCCACTGCCGCGCAACAGGCTTCGGCAATGCTGCGGGAAGTGGTCAGCAGAATGACCTGAGCATCGACACTGTGTTCTGCCTGAGCCAACAGATCGGCGGCAACGAACTCCGGATGCGCCGTGTCATCTGCGATGACCAGCACTTCGGAGGGACCCGCAGGCATATCGAGCGCCGCACCGAGGGCATCTGCCGCAACCAGTTGTTTGGCGGCTGTGACCCACGCGTTGCCCGGGCCAAAGATCTTGTCGACCTTGGGGATGGAGGCAGTTCCGTAGGCCATCGCTGCGATGGCCTGGGCGCCGCCAACTTTGAAGACGCGCTCGACGCCGCACTCGCGCGCTACCGTCAACACGGCTGGATCGGCACTGCCATCGGGTCTCGGCGGCGTGCACATGATACGCAACGGACAACCGGCAATGCGGGCTGGAATGGCGAGCATCAGCGCGGTCGACGGCAGCGGCGCCGTCCCGGCGGGGACGTACAGTCCGACCGCCTGCAACGGCACCATGCGGCGTTCGCAGATGACGCCGGGCGAGGTCTCCACTCGCAAGGGCGGCAGCACCTGGGCTTCGTGGAATGCAGTGATGGTTCCGATAGCACGACGGATCGCCGCGATCTGCGCAACAGTCAAAGACCGTTCCGCTGATTCGAATTCCTCTGCTGAAACCGCCAACGATGCCAGTTCAACCCCATCGAAACGTGCGGTCATCTCGCGCAATGCCGCATCGCCGCGCGTGCGCACGTCGTCGACGATGAGAGCAGTGCGCTGGTTAAGTGCAGTCGCGTCGCGTTGGGCTGGACGACGCAAGGCGAGGGCGCGACCTTGGTCATCGAGCGCCGACCAGACTGAGATGTTTAAAGCGCTGCTCATGCGAGCATCTTCTCTACTGGCAGGACCAGGACTGCACTGGCACCGGCTGCTTTGAGGCTCTCCAGCGTCTCCCAGAACACTGTCTCCCGACATACGGCGTGCACCGCCACCTTGTCGCCGGGCCCGTCGAGCGGAATGACAGTGGGTGATTCGCTGCCCGGCAGCAGTTGACGGATCGCCGCCAATGCGCTGCGCGGAGCATGCAGCATGATGTATTTGCTCTCGCGGACCTGTTGGACGCCGTCGATTCTCACCAGGAGGCGTCGCACCCAATCAGCCTTCACCTCGGGCAGGGTAACTGGCGTTCGCACCAGTACGACTTGACTCTGCAGAACCACCTGCACCTCGCGCAGGTGGTTGGCAACGAGCGTGGATCCCGTTGAGACCAAGTCGCAGATGACATCTGCGCGTCCGAGCCGCGGCGCGATCTCGACCGCGCCCGACAAGGTGACAATCTCGGCTTCGATACGATGCTCCGCCAGAAACCGGCCGAGCACGTGAGGGTAGGTGGTGGCGATCCTCCTGCCAGCCAGTGAGCCGACTCCACGGTAGTCAAAATCGTCCGGGACAGCGATGGCGAGCCTGCACCGACCGTAGTCCAGCCTCTGCAGCAACTCGATCCGCGGGGGTGTTCCGCGCGCTTCCATGGCCAGTCGCTTCTCTTCGATTACGTTCATGCCGACCAGGCCAAGGTCGCACACGTCCTCCTGGACTAAGTCAGGAATGTCATCATCGCGGACGAACAGCACGTCCAGAGGCATGTTCTCCCCATAGACCATCAACTGGTCCTTGCCGCGGTTGAATTTCAATCCGCAGCGGTGCAGAAGGTCCAGCGAATCATCCGTGAGACGACCTGACTTCTGCACTGCAATGCGCAGCCGTTGCTGGCGAGAATCCATTTTCAACGCTCCTTGATGCGGCGGGCGGCGAGGGCATAGCCTCCGTTGCCTGCTGCAAGATACCGGGCCACACGGCCGATGGTGGTCACGCTCACTCCGGTTTCGCGATTGATATCGCGATACGACATACCTGTCTGCAGCAAGCCGACGACTGCCCAGCGGTCGGCAAGGGCCTGCAACTCCGCGGGCGTACACAGGTCGCGGAAGAAGTCCCGACACTCGTCCACTGTTCTTAGTGTCAACACCGCCTGCAGCAGCGCCCGCTCGGCGGCAATTTCCTGTCTGGGCGAGATGCCCTTGTGGTTTTTCATGGCGGGAAAGTCGCAGGGCAAAAGGTCGAGCGAATGTATTAGTGTATTAGCACGTTAATACATTGGAACGCCGGATGCAAGTCTGCTCCGATCTTGACGCTCGGCGCTGCCGACCCGTAATATCCAATCACTCATCGAGACCGGCTGAGGGACTGGCCCTTTGACGCCGGGGCAACCATCGAACCTAACCCGTTCGAAGTGGTGCCAACTCCTCGGGGACTGCGTCCACCGGCAGATGAGTTGCGAGATGGCTGGTCCTGCGGCCGGTGGGGCACATGATGTGTCAGTACCGCAGGGTTGCCGGGCCTCGCGACCATCATGGCCGCTCCCCGAATGAGACGGATTCGACAATTCGCGCACCACTTTGCAAGTGGTTGTCTGGGGAGCATTTGAGCGTCATGGTTGCAGAGCGGGTCGATGGTGCCGCAGTGCGTCCGGACTACGAGGTCGTGGAGGGTGAACTCTGTCTGGAAGAACCGCTGAGCTTGCAGTTCGGCGGCGAAATTGCCGATGTACGAATCGCCTATCGCTTGGCCGGACGCAGCGATGCGCCTGTCATCGCGGTGCTGGGCGGTATTTCCGCTGGACGGCGAGTGTTTGGCGTCCGGGCGGATGAGAATGGTTGGTGGGAGGAAGTCATCGGGCCGGGCCTCGCACTCGACACCGATCGCTACAGGGTTCTTGGGATGGATTTCCTGGGAGGCAGCCACCGTACGACTGGACCTCGAGCCGGACACTCTTTTCCGAGTGTCAGTGCCTACGACCAAGCGGAATGCCTGGCGCGTCTCGTCGGGCATTTGCAACTCACGCCGCTGCATGGATGTGTTGGTGCGTCGTACGGCGGCATGGTCTTGCTCGCGCTGGCAGAGCGGCATCCGCAGATCGCTAGAAATACCGTGGTCATCAGTGCCGCGCACAGAACCCATCCGATGTCGACGGCATGGCGCAGCGTGCAGCGTGCTTTTGTGCGCTATGCCCTTGGTCATGGCGAAGGGGAGCGCGGTCTGTTGCTCGCTCGGGCGTTGGCAATGGCGACTTATCGCTCCGCGCGAGAATTCGAGGGGCGATTCGAGGGGACACCGCGACGCACGGAACACGGCTTCGTGTTCCCGGTGGAAGCCTACCTGATGTCGCGAGGCGAGAGCTATGCGGCGACCTACCGGCCTGAGGCATTTGTTTGTCTCTCCGAGTCCATAGATTTGCACGAGATCAACCCGGAGCGCATCGTCACGCCGATCACACTAGTGGGAGTGGCGGAAGACCAATTGGTGCCGTTGACCGACATGCGCACCCTGCGCGATCGGCTGGGCGGTACCTGCCAGCTGGTCGAGATCAGTTCCATCTACGGCCACGACGCGTTTTTCAAGGAGACAGAAGTCCTGCGTGCGGTATTCGCGCAGACCTTCGACTGACACACATGAGCAAATCACTCAGCCAGCGCACCCGTACCGTTCGGGCAGCTCTCGAGACAGACACCCAGCACGGCGCGGTTGTTCCGCCCATTCATCTCACGTCGACATTTGCATTCGACGGCTATGGCGGCAAACGGCAGTATGACTATTCCAGGTCCGGGAACCCGACGCGCGATGCGCTCGGCGATGCGTTGGCGGAACTGGAAGGCGGGGCGGGGGCGGTCGTGACGGCCTCAGGCATGGGCGCATTGGCACTCGTCACGCAGTTGTTTCGGCCCGAACAGCTGGCAGTGATACCGCACGACTGTTACGGCGGGACTTACCGGTTGTTCAACGGATTGCACGAGAGGGGCGCGCTGCAAGTCAAGTTCGTTGACTACCACGCGCCGGGCGCTTTGGCAGATGCCATGGCGGAGCGGCCGGCCATGGTGCTGGTGGAGACGCCGAGTAACCCGCTGCTCCGCATCGTCGACATTTCCGCCGTCGCAGCGATGGCTCATGCCGCCGGTGCGCTGGTCGTTGCCGACAACACATTTATGTCACCGGTCTGGCAGCGACCTCTCGAACTGGGCGCAGACATCGTGATGCACTCGACCACTAAGTATCTCAACGGCCACAGCGACGTGGTCGGCGGGGTGGTGATCGCTGCCGATGCCGCGCTGCAGGAACGACTCAAGTGGTGGGGTAATTGCATCGGAGTGACCGGCTCGCCGTTCGACAGTTTCCTGACCCTGCGCGGTCTGCGCACGCTGCATGCACGTATGCGTGCTCATGGCGAGAATGCGGGGGCGATCGCCGAGTTCCTGCACGCCCATCCAGCGGTCAGCCAAGTCCATTATCCCGGACTGTCAACGCACGCAGGTCATGCCATCGCCGCGCGGCAGCAACAGGGCTTTGGAGCGATGTTGAGTTTCGAGCTGGTCGGGGGTGAGGACAACGTGCGGCGCTTTCTGGCGAATGTCCGCCTGTTCTCGTTGGCTGAATCACTGGGCGGTGTCGAGAGTCTCGTTGCGCATCCGGCCAGCATGACGCACGCTGCCATGAGTGAGAGTGCCAGGCAGCGAGCTGGGATCACCCCAACGTTGCTGCGTCTATCGATCGGGATCGAAGGCTGTGATGATCTGATCGCGGATCTGCGCTCGGGACTCGACGCAGTGCCTGCGGGTGGGTGAGTGACGGGTTCAACAACTACGTGAGGTAGTTGGCTTTAGCCAAGATCAGTGCGGCAGATAAAACGAAGGCCGGCATTTCTGCCGGCCTTCCAGGAAGGGACCCGAGCTGCCTCATCCAATGAGACAAAGACTAACCCGACTCAAGTCCACATCAATCGTAGAGGTCGTACAAACTGGGGTCGTTGAGGGGGCCGTTGGCCGCCTGCGTGGGCGCAGTATAGCGCCGGATTTTCTCCCATTGGAACCAGAAAATTAATTCGGGCCCAATGGATCAATTGGTTGTCAATCTTTGCTTGATAGTTTCTGTGGATAAGTTATCAAGTCATTGTTTTAAATTGATTTTCACCTGATCTTGGCAATCACGGCATCGCCGGCCTGGGCGCTGCCGACGGGCTCGATTCCTGCCGTCCGCACGTCAGCGGTGCGCACTCCGCCCGAAAGAGCCGCTTCCACGGCGGCCTCGACTTCCCGAGCTTCCGCTTCGAGACCGAGCGAGTAGCGCAGCAAACAAGCCGCGCTGAGTATCGTTCCGTATGGATTGGCGATACCGCGGCCCGCGATGTCTGGCGCCGAACCGTGGATCGGTTCGTATAGACCCTTGGGGCCATCACCCAGAGATGCCGAGGGCAGCAGACCGAGCGAACCCACGATCATGGACGCCTCATCCGTAAGGATGTCGCCAAACATGTTCTCCGTGAGCAGCACGTCAAAGTCTGCGGGGCGCCGGATCAGATGCATGGCAGCGGCATCGACCAACATATGCTCAAACTTGATTGCGCCGAATTCCTGACTCAGGACGCGCTCGACCACGGCGCGCCACAGGCGCGACGTCTCGAGCACGTTGGCCTTGTCGATCGAGATGATGTGACGCCTGCGACCCATCGCGAGACGGGCCGCTACGCGCGTGACCCGCTCAATCTCGGCGACAGTGTAGGTGCAGACATCCTCCGCGCTATCCACGGTCCGACTCTTGCGTCCGAAGTAGATACCGCCGGTCAATTCGCGCACCACCATGATGTCCACCCCGACAACGACCGCCGGCTTGAGCGGTGACGCATCGAGCATGGCAGGCATCGTTTTGACCGGGCGCAGGTTGGCGAACAATCCGAGCGTGCGACGCAGTTCCAGCAGACCCTGTTCCGGTCGTACCGTGGCAGTTGGATCTGACCACTTGGGGCCGCCCACGGCGCCCAGCAGCACTGCCTCGCATTCGCGGCAGGCGTCGACCGTTGCTGCGGGTAGCGCGCTACCCGTGGCATCGATGGCGGCGCCGCCGATGAGTGCATTGCGGAAGGTGAATTCGTGACCATGACGGGTCGCGACGGCCTGCAATACCCGCACGGCTTGCGCCGTCACCTCAGGGCCGATCCCGTCCCCGCCCAGGACCGTGATGCGCGCCTTCACTTGCCGCGCTGCCTTTCGTATGCCTCGATGGCCGCCGATTGGCTGAGCAGATAGCCGAGTTCGTCGATACCGTTCATGAGGCAGTATCGGGAAAATGCCTCGATAGGAAAGGGCACGGCGCGTCCGTCGGGCAGTCGCAGCGTGCTTGCGGGCAGGTCGACCTCGACCTCAGCGCCCGGATTGGCGATGAGCCACGCGTGCGTCGATTCATCGACGACCACCGGGAGCAAACCGTTTTTCAGGCTGTTGTTGCGGAAGATATCGGCAATCTCGGTGCTGATGACAGCGCGGATGCCGAAATCGAGTAGCGCCCATGGAGCGTGCTCGCGTGATGAGCCGCAGCCGATATTGCGACCTGCCACCAACACCTGGCAGCCTGCGGCTGCTGGAGTGTTCAGTATGAAATCGGCGCGGGGCGCACCGCTCGCATCGTAGCGCCAATCGGCGAACAGAGCGCTGCCCAGACCCTCGCGAGTGGTGGTGGTCAGAAAACGCGCTGGGATGATCTGGTCGGTATCGATATTGGTGGACGGCATGACTACCGTCCGCGAGCGGATGATTGTGATCGGTTCCATTGAACTATGTCCGTTTGGCGATTGCTGGGTCAGGCCAGGAATTCACGCGGGTCGGTGATGCGGCCGCGGACGGCGGATGCCGCTGCCGTGGCTGGGCTCGCCAGCATCGTGCGGGCGCCAGTTCCCTGACGGCCCTCGAAATTGCGGTTGCTGGTGCTAATGCAGTACTGACCGGGATCGACCGTGTCCCCGTTCATGCCAAGGCACATGGAACAACCGCTCTCGCGCCACTCCGCGCCGGCTTCGATGAAGATCTGGGCAAGTCCGCGTGCTTCAGCTTCGCGCTTGACCTGCTGCGATCCGGGGACGACGAGAGCACGGACACCGGCTGCGACCTTGTGCCTTTTGAAAACCTGGGCTGCCAGTTCGAGGTCGGAGATCCTCGCGTTGGTGCAACTGCCGATGAAAACCACTTGTACAGGTTTTCCTGCCAACGCCTCTCCAGGTTGAAGTCCCATGTACTTGAGCGCTTTGGCGAACACCTCGTCACCCGGTCGCTCCGGAACACGCTGACTGACACCCGCCACCATCCCCGGATTGGTGCCAAAGGTCATCATTGGTTCGAGTGCGCCGGCGTCCAGCGTGACCTGTCGGTCGAAGACCGCTCCCGTGTCCGTACGCAGTGTCTTCCAGTCGGCCACGGCGCGCTCCCAGTCGTCGCCCGCCGGTGCCAGCGGGCGGCCCTTCAGGTAGGCGATGGTGGTTTCATCGGGTGCCACCATGCCGGCGCGTGCACCGGCTTCAATGGACATGTTGCATACCGTCATGCGCTCGTCCATCGACAACGCCTCGATGGCGCTGCCACGATACTCGATGACGTGCCCTGTGCCACCGTTGACTCCGATGCGGCCGATGATGGCCAGAATGAGATCTTTGGCGGTCACCCCCGCGGGCAAACGTCCCGACACGTCGATTGCCAGCGACTTGGGCTTGCGCTGCAGCAGGCACTGGGTTGCGAACACGTAACCGACTTCGGTGGTCCCTATGCCGAAGGCCAGGGCGCCGAAGGCGCCGTGCGTGCTGGTGTGGCTGTCACCGCATACGATGGTCTTGCCGGGTTGGGTTGCCCCCAGTTCCGGACCGATGATGTGGACGATGCCGCGTCGAGAATCCTGCAGACCGATCAGATCGACGCCGAATTCCGCACAGTTCGTCTCGAGTGCACGGATCTGCTTCGCGGCAGACTCCAGCTTGATCGGCGTGCCGCCGAAAATTTGAGCGCTGTCAGTCGGCGTGGAATGGTCCATGGTCGCGAGGATGCGATCTTTGCGCCGGATACCCAACCCGCGGCTACGCAGCACGTCAAATGCCTGCGGCGAGGTGACCTCATGTGTCAGATGCAGGTCGACATACAGCACGGCTGGCGTGTCGGCTGTTTCCGGCACCACGATGTGCCGGTCCCAGACCTTTTCAAACAGGGTCTTCGCGGTCATGCAAACTCCAAAATTCGGATCAGATCGAAGAGGCGGCTGCGTCGGCATCTGCGCTGCGCCGTTCGGCGCGTGCAGTTGAGGTACGGGTCGACTCGATCTGGTTGACCACCTCGAGAAACGCGCGCACGCCGGATTCGACGATGTCGGTTGTGACGCTGTTGCCGCGATAAGTACGCCCGTTGTGCTCTACGGTCACCACGGCCTCGCCTTGGGCATCCTCGCCCATGGAGACGCTGCGAACCTCAAATTTGCGCAGCTTGACCAGCGTGCCGGTCGCATTTTCAATCGCCTTGAAGGCGGCATCGACGGGGCCGTCACCGGTTGCCTCGCAACTCGTCATGCGTCCGTCCAGATGGCGCAGCATGACCCGCGCGCTTGCCGCGCCGCCTGAGTCGCTCACAGCGTGCAGCGATTCCAGGTGCCACGGCCCATGGTCGCCGAACTCCTGCTGCAGCACCAGCGCTTCGATATCGCCGTCGAACAGTTCCTTTTTCTTGTCCGCAAGGGCCTTGAAATTCTCAAACACTCTGTTCAGTTCGTTATCGGACAGTTCAAAGCCGAGTTCTTTGACTCGCTCACGGAAGGCATGCCGGCCACTGTGTTTGCCGAGCACCAGATTGGTCCGTGACATACCCACATCGAGCGGGCGCATGATCTCGTAGGTGGAGTGGTGCTTCAGCATGCCGTGCTGGTGGATGCCAGATTCGTGGGCGAAGGCGTTCTCGCCCACCACCGCTTTGTTGCGTGGAATGGGCATGCCCGTGATGCTCGACAACAGGCGGCTGGTGGGGAACAGTTTGCGTGAGTCGATACCGGTGTGCAGACCAAACAGGCCCTCGCGCACCTTGAGTGCCATCACGATCTCCTCGAGCGAACAGTTTCCCGCCCGCTCACCGATGCCGTTGATCGTACATTCCACCTGACGGGCTCCGGCGCGCACTGCCGCCAGACTGTTCGCCACAGCCATACCCAAGTCGTTGTGACAATGCACGCTGAAGCGGACCTTTTCCGCACCGCGCACGTTCTGCTTGAGGTAGGTGAAGACCTCATGGAATTCCTCTGGGACCGTATATCCGACCGTGTCGGGTACATTGATCGTGGTGGCACCGGCCTCGATGACGGCCTCGACCACCTCACGCAGAAAGTCCAGTTCAGTGCGGGAGGCATCCTCGGGAGAGAATTCGATATCGCTGCAAAGGCTGCGTGCATAACGCACACCCTGGACGGCGGTGTGGATGATCTCGGCTTTGGCCATATTGAGCTTGTGCTCACGATGGATGGCGCTGGTGGCCAGAAAGACGTGAATCCGCGGGTGTTCGGCGTCCCGTACCGCCGACCACGCCTTGTCGATGTCCTCCCGGTTGCAGCGGGCGAGGCCGGCGATGACCGGGCCCCGCACTTCGCGTGCGATCTCGTTCACCGCTTCCCAGTCGCCACGCGAGGCAGCCGGAAAACCCGCCTCGATCACATCCACCCCCAGATCCGCCAGCGCCCGCGCCACACGCAGCTTTTCCGGCTGCGTCATGCTGCATCCCGGCGACTGCTCGCCGTCCCGCAAAGACGTGTCAAAAATCAGGACGCGATTCGGATCGGGGGTGGTCATGGCATTAACGTCCTTCGTTGAGCCAAGGCATCCGTGCGCGCAGTTTCACGCCCACTTTTTCGATGGGGTGGCGCAGGTCCTGCTTCATCAGCGCCTCGTACTTCTTGCGGCCGTTCTTGTTCTCACGGATCCACTGGCGTGCAAACGTTCCGTTCTGGATTTCGCTCAGGATCTTCTTCATTTCCTTCTTGGTGGCCCGATTGACCACGCGGGGACCGCGGGTGAGATCACCCCACTTCGCAGTATGCGAGATGAAGTTGTGCATCTTGGCGAGGCCGCCTTCGTGGAGCAGGTCGACGATCAGCTTCAATTCATGCAAGCACTCGTAGTACGCGACCTCCGGCTGGTAGCCCGCCTCGACCAGGGTCTCGAACCCTTTCAGCACGAGTTCGGTGGCCCCGCCGCAAAGAACTGCCTGCTCACCGAACAGGTCCGTCTCGGTCTCCTCGGCGAACGTCGTTTCGATGACCCCGGCGCGCGTGCCGCCGATACCATCGGCATACGCCAGAGCCTTGGCCTTGGCTTTACCACTGGCGTTCTGGTGTACCGCGATCAGGCAGGGCACACCACGACCTTGCTGGAACTGACGTCGCACCAGATCACCGGGACCCTTCGGCGCAATCAGAACGACATCGAGGTCCTTGCGCGGTTTGATCTGCCCGAAATGGATGTTGAAACCATGGGCGAACAACAGCGTCGCTCCTTTGCCGAGGCCCGGCAGGATTTCCTTGTAGATACTGGCCTGCGAGGTATCCGGAGCCAGCAGGGCGACCAGACCGGCACCCTGGACCGCCTTGGCGGGTTCGAGTACGGCGAGGCCGTCTTTCTTGGCCTTTTTCCAGCTGTCGCCCTTACGCACACCCACGACCACGTCGTAGCCGGAATCCTTGAGGTTCAACGCATGCGCGCGGCCTTGACTGCCGTAGCCAACGATGGCGATCCGGGTGCCGTTCAGGGCTTTTTTGTCAACGTCCTTCTTCGAATATGCGCGCATCGATCTCTCCTGTTTGTCTCTGTTGGATCAAGTTCTTGCCGGTTACTGCCGGATTTCTTCGGGTTCAGAAACGAAGAACCCCGCTCCGGCCGATGCCGTGCGGGGTTCGCTGGGTCCGTTCGCGCTGCTTCGCGCCGTCAGCCCTGAGCCCCGCACTGCCGGGTAGGCAGCAGGGTAAGCCCGACAAGCAGCAGTACGCGCCCTTGGCCTTGAAGATTAACCACGCGGGCAGTCGACTGCATGCAGGTGCCTGTAAAACTCAAAGGTTGATTCGGAATAGCACCACAGGGCAGGGTAAATTGTCAACCGCAGTGCAAAAAACTTGGGCTAAGCTGCCCTCCGGAATTAAACATCCGGCGAGCAGAGAACCTTGCCGCCCAACCAGTCATGCGGCCAGTGGTGCATCGCATTGGGGAGGGAAGGCGAGGGCGGCGTCGGGGACCGGTTTTGGAGGAGAACATCATGTCCGCAGTCGAATCCGAACGTCCACTGCCGATCTGGTTGGTCAACGAGTCGACATTGACTGCCTGGCTGGGCAACCAAGATGAATCTACCCGTCAATGGTTGTCGGGTCAGCGGTTTCGCGCCGATCGTCAACAGTTGGCCCTGTTGCCGTCGCCCCGCGGTGCTGTGGCCGGTGCCGTTCTGGGACTGGGGTCGCTGCCCAATCTGGAGGAGCTGGATCTGTGGCATTGCGCGGGGTTGCCCGACCGCTTGCCGGCCGGTCTGTGGCGTTTCGCAGATCCGCTGTCGGCGTCCGCCGCAACGGCGGCGGTTCTGGGTTGGAATTACGGACAATATCGATTCGACCGGTACCGTAGCGCAGGGAAGTCGGTCAGCGAGACGCCGCAGCTTGCGCCGCCGGACAATGCCGATTTGGCGTTGGTTGCGCAGCAGGGTGCGGCAATCACGCTGGCCCGCGATCTGATCAATACGCCCGCTGTCGACCTAGGCCCGACAGGGCTCGCGGCGGCTGCCATGACACTGGCCGGGGCGTACGGTGCAGCTGGAAACGTCGTTGCAGGGCGGCAGTTGCAGGTTGAATTCCCGGCGATCCATGCGGTTGGTCGGGCTGCGGTCGACGCGCCGCGGCTGATCGATTTCAGCTGGGGTGACCCGCAGCACCCGCGCGTAACACTGGTCGGTAAAGGCGTGTGCTTCGACTCAGGCGGTCTCGACATCAAACCTGCCGCGGGCATGCTGCTCATGAAAAAGGACATGGGCGGGGCTGCCTGTGTATTGGCGCTGGCGCGGATGGTGATGGCAGCAGCTTTGCCCGTACGGCTGCGGGTGCTGATTCCTGCGGTGGAAAACGCCATCTCGGGTGATGCCATGCGGCCGGGTGACGTGCTTCGCACCCGCAAGGGAATCACCGTCGAGGTGGGCAACACGGACGCTGAAGGGAGACTCGTGCTGTGCGATGCCCTCGCCGCCGCCGAGGCCGAGTCGCCGGATCTGCTCATCGATCTGGCCACCCTGACCGGCGCAGCGCGAGTCGCGCTCGGCACAGAATTGCCCGCCATCTTCGGCAACCGAGCAGAAACCGTGGATGCCATCGTGCGACACGGCCGTGCGCTTGCGGATCCGCTTTGGCCCATGCCACTTTGGGGCGGTTACGAGGACGAATTCTCAAGTCGCGTCGCTGACATCAACAATGTTTCCGCCTCCGGTTTCGCAGGTGCGATCATTGCCGCGCTTTACCTGCGTCGTTTCGTCGGTAAGTCACTGGACTGGATTCACATCGATTTGTATGCGTGGAACGGCAAGGAACGGCCCGGTCGCCCGGTGGGCGGTGAGGCGCAGACCGTACGGGCCCTGTTCGCCTATTTGACTGAGCGATATCGGCGATGAGATTCCCCGCGGCATGAATCTCGCTCACGAGCGTCGTTCTTGGACGCTGATCTATCTGGCGCTGGGCCTCGTCGAGGGCAGTACGGCCGCCGTGCTTGTTCGCGCGCTCTTCTCGCAGGTCGTGCCTACACTGGCGGTGGACTTGATCGTTGCGCTGGTGACATCGGCACCGTCGTGGGCCAACCTGGCGAGCCTTTTTTACGCACGCCGCGCACAAGGGCGTCCGAAAGTCGCCTTCATGCAGCCGCTGTTGTTTGCGATGGTGGCCTGCATCGCGGTACTGGCCTGCGTGCCGCGCAGCGGCCCCGGCTTGCTGATGTTTTTTCTGTTTTACGTTGCAGCACGCCTGTTGTGGACCGGTGTCGAAACCGTTCGTGCAGTGCTCTGGAGTGTCAATTTCCCCAACCGCATGCGGGCCCGGATCACGGGGCGCATCGCCATCAATACCTCCATCGCACTCGCGACGGTGGGTTTGGCGGCGGGTTGGCTGCTCGGTCAGCCCGGTTCCGCGTGGCGGGTCTTTGCCTTGCTGTGCTGCTCATGTGCCGCGGCCGGTGCGGTTCGTTTCGGGCGTTTTCAGGTCCGCGCCGAACAGGCCTTGCTCGATCAGGAGCGTGAGCGTCTAGCGGAAGGGATTGCCTTCGGCCTGGCAGGTATGCGCGACCTGCTGCGGCGGGACCCGGCGTTTCGGGAGTATCAATATGCGCTTGCGATGTTCGGTGCTGGACTGCTGGCAGTGACGCCCTTGCTCATCGTGTGTCTGAATGAGGTCTTGCACCTGCCGGCATTGACGCAGGTCATGGTGACCACGGCCATCCCCGTACTGGTCGTTCCGCTGTCGGTGCAGGTCTGGGCGGGCTACCTCGACCGGCACCGGGTCCTGTCGTTCCGTGCCGCCCACAGCCGTTTCGCCGTTGCCGCCGTGGCCCTGTTCATGGTCGCTGTCAGCTTGAGGTGGCACTGGCTTTTATACCCCGGTGCGGCCTTGTTGGGCTTGTCGAATTCGGCCGGGAGTCTCGGCTGGACGCTGGGCCACAATCAGTTCGCGCCGCGCGGCGAAGAGACCCGCTACATGGCCTTGCACGTCACCATGACCGGTCTGCGAGGTCTGCTGATGCCTCCGCTCGCAGTCGGCCTCTATCACGGACTGTCGGCCCTGCGACCTGGTTGGGGTCCACTGGCGCTCGGTCTGCCGCTGCTGCTCGTCACGGTGGGCGCGGCACGGTTTGCCGCCATGGACCGTGCCGACCGGCGCGCCCCTCACGGGTGACGGCAGCAGCCCGGACACGACACAATAGGCCGCGCCCGGGCCGGTTGTCGGCCATGAACCAATCCTACTGCCGAGCACACGTAGTGCAGGAGCCAAATGATGAGCCGTCGCAAGACCGATGTCCGAGCCCACTCCCGCGTCGTATTCGATGGCGTCAAGCAGACCCCAAGCCGCGCGATGTTGCGCGCCACGGGGTTCACTGACCGTGACTTTCAGAAGCCGCAGATCGGTGTGGCCTCTACCTGGAGCACGCTGACCCCCTGCAACATGCACATCGATACCCTAGCCAAGGCCGCCGCGCGCGGCATCGACGCGGCGGGAGCCAAGAGCACCGTGTTTGGGACCATCACTGTCTCTGATGGTATTTCCATGGGCACGCCGGGGATGCGCTATTCCCTGGTCTCGCGGGAGGTGATTGCGGACTCGATCGAGACCGTGGTGGGCGCGCAGGGTTTCGACGGTCTGGTGGCGCTGGGCGGTTGCGACAAGAACATGCCGGGTTGCATGATGGCGATCGCACGGCTTGACCGTCCGGCCGTCTTCGTCTACGGCGGCACCATTCGACCGGGTATCGACAAGCGAGACATCGTCTCCGTGTTCGAGGCGGTCGGTGGACACGCGTTGGGTGCGGTCAGCGACCGTCAGTTGCGTGAAGTGGAACGGACCGCAATCCCGGGCGCGGGTAGTTGCGGCGGAATGTATACCGCCAACACCATGGCCTCGGCCATCGAAGCGCTGGGCATGAGTCTTGCCAACAGTTCGGCGCAGGAGGCCGTTTCGCGCCACAAGCGGCAGGATGCCGAGCGGGCAGGGCGTGCCGTGATGCAGTTGATCAAACGCGGCATCAAGCCCTCCGATGTGATGACCCGCGAAGCGTTTGAAAACGCCATCACGGTGACCATTGCTCTCGGTGGATCGACCAACGCCGTGCTACACATGCTGGCGATCGCCCATGCGGCCCGCGTGCCGCTGCAACTCGACGACTTCACACGCATCGGCGCGCGGGTCCCCGTACTGGCCGATCTGCGACCGTCCGGCAAACACTCGATGTCGGATCTCATACGCATCGGCGGCATCCAACCGTTGATGAAGATGCTTTTGCAAGCGGGGCTGCTGCATGGCGACTGTCTCACCGTTACCGGCAAGACCATGGCGCAAAATCTGCGCGGCGTTAAGCCCTACCCGGCGAACCAGTCGATCGTGCGACCGCTCGCCGACCCAATCAAATCAGACAGTCATCTCGTCGTCCTGTACGGCAATCTCGCGCCGGAAGGCGCGGTGGCCAAGATCAGCGGCAAGGAAGGGCTCAGTTTCACAGGCCGCGCACGTGTCTTCGACGGTGAGGAGGCGACGCTGCAGGCAATTCTCGACGGCACCGTACGGGCCGGAGATGTCATCGTGATCCGCTACGAAGGCCCGCGCGGCGGCCCCGGTATGCGCGAGATGCTGAGCCCGACGGCGGCAATCATGGGCAAAGGGCTGGGCGATAAGGTGGCACTGATCACCGACGGCCGTTTCTCCGGTGGCAGCCACGGTTTCGTCGTTGGACACGTTTCGCCTGAGGCGGCACTCGGGGGGCCGCTGGCATTGGTGCGTGATGGCGATGAAATCAGTATCGATGCTACGGCGCGCACCATCACGTTGAACTTGACGGCCGCTGAACTCCAGCGTCGCCGCTCGAAATGGCAGCCGCGCACGCCGTACACGACTCGAGGTGTGCTTGCGAAATATGCGGAACTGGTCAGCAGCGCGTCGCTGGGTGCGGTGACGGATCGGCAGTTGCAACTCACCGGAAAAGGGGATGCATGCTGATTGCACCGATTGCTCTTGAGTCTTTCGCTACTGGCCGGTAGAGTCCGTCCCGTCGATTGCGATGCGGGCCAAACCCGGCGTCACAAACTGACGATTCGATGGGAACGCCGAGTTGAGAATCCGTCGGAGAGAGCGGAACGGCGTCTGCGCCGTCTGAATAGGGAAGCATGATCAACCGAGTCCGGGCCCCGTTGGGGTTGCGGGGGTCGCGAGGGTCTTGTAGTGTCGATAGTCCGCGCCCGCTGTTGCGTGCGCGTGTCAGGGTTGTGAAGCGTCCGTGGCAGTGGAGGGGACGTGGCCTACAGTTATACGATCGATGATCCGGCAAAGAACCAGAAGCGAATGCTCGCGTTCGCATTGGTCGCGCTCCTGCATGCATTGTTCCTCTGGGTGCTGGCATCCGGGCTCGGTGCAAAGGTGGTGCAGACCATCATCAGTCCAGTCGACACCAAGATGATCGAGGAGACGCCGGACGAGAAGGAACCGCCGCCGCCGCCGCCGGAGATCGATCAGCCACCGCCCTACGTGCCGCCCCCGGAAGTGTCGATCGACGCGCCCGTGGAGACCAGTAATACGACGGCTATTTCAAACGTGACTTCGGAGCGGCCGGTCGCCGCTCCGCCGCCGCCGCCGCCACCACCGCCCGCACCCGAGAAGAAGGCGACGGTCAAGACTCCGCCATCAACCCAGGGTAAGGGCGCCCGCATCACGCAGCCTGAGTACCCGCCGGCCTCACGCCGCGCAGGCGAGGAAGGCTCCGTTGAACTCGAGGCGTACGTCCTTGAGTCCGGCAAGGTTGGTGAAGTCAAGGTTTCCAAGAGTAGCGGCTTCGAAAAGCTCGACGAGGCCGCCGTCAAGGAAGTGCAGCGCAGTTGGAAGTTCGTCCCCGGCAAGGAGGACGGCGTACCAGTCGCGATGTGGCACAAGTTCAAGGTCACATTCAAGCTGGAAGGTTCGTGATCGAGCCCGCCGGCTACAGTTTTGACATTCGTTCGCAGCAGTAACTGACCCGCAATTCGTTCGGAGGAATAGATCCCAATGGCCACTGAAACCGTCACCACCGACAATCCGTATGGCATCGGGGCCCTGTGGGCTCAGGGTGACTTCGTCGCGAAAGGCGTCCTCGTCCTTCTCGCGCTGATGTCGGCATACTCCTGGTTCATCATCTTCACGAAGTGGTGGGAACAGCGTCGTCTGCTGGCCCAGGCCGCCGAGGCAGAAAAGAATTTCTGGGCCGCGGACAACATCAAGACCGGCTTGAACAAGCTGGGCGGTGGTGCAGGCAACATCTTCAAGATGATGGCCGCTGAAGGCATCGATGCCGCCGAGCACCACGGTTCACGCCTGACGTCTCAGGTTCCGCTGCACGAGTGGATCGACAACGTGCTGGCGCGTGCCACAGCCCGCATCAACAACACGCTTTCCAACCAACTGCCGTTCCTGGCAACCACCGGTTCGACCGCGCCCTTCATCGGACTGTTCGGCACCGTGTGGGGCATCTATCACGCCCTCGTGGCGATCGGCGTGGCCGGTCAGGCGAGCATCGACAAGGTGGCCGGTCCGGTCGGTGAGGCGCTCATCATGACCGCCATCGGTCTGGCGGTCGCCGTGCCGGCGGTGCTGGGTTACAACTTCCTGTTGGGTCGCAACAAGAAGATCATGGAGCGCGTGCGTCTGTTCTCGAACGACCTCGAGCAGGTGATCGTCAGCGGATCGCGCGTCGAAGGGCGCAGCGCGCCGGTGATCTCCGGCGCAGCCAAGAAGTAATCCCCTAGTCCCCGCGGCCGGAGTCAAGCACTCATGAGTATGTCTGTCGGATCGGGTGATTCGGAAGGCGACGAGAAGCCGTTGTCGGAGATCAACACCACGCCCCTCGTGGACGTGATGTTGGTGCTCCTGATCATCTTCCTGATCACCATCCCGGTCATCACGCAGTCGGTCAAGCTGGAGTTGCCAAAAGCGGCGAACATCCCGACCCAGACCAAGCCTGAGAACATCAACTTAGCCGTGGATCGGGATGGCAACGTCTACTGGAACACCTCTCTGGTAACGCCTGAAGTGCTGGTGGAGAAACTGAAGGGCGTCGCCGTTCAGGTTCCGCAGCCGGAAGTGCACATTCGCGGTGACAAGAAGACCCCTTATGAGTCGATGGGTCGATTGCTGGTCATGTGCCAGCGATCGGGCATCCAGAAGGTGGGCTTCATCACTGAGCCCGACCGCGGGCTTCGCTGAGTTGGGATTGGGAGATAAGCCATGGGAATGAGTATTGGTGGTGGCGGCGAAGACGAGCCGATGATGGAGATGAATGCCACGCCGTTGATCGACGTGCTGCTCGTGCTCCTCATCATGTTCATCGTCACGATCCCGGTCATGACGCATGCAGTGAAGCTGGATATGCCTCGGCCCAACAACGCACCGCAGGCGTCCGATCCGGTGGTCATCAACCTCGAGATCGACTTCGACGGCACGATTCTCTGGAACGGCTCGCCGGTGCAGTTGGGCGATCTTGACGGGTATTTCAGCCGCGAGGCCGCCATCTCGCCGCAGCCTGAGTTGCACATCCGGCCGAACCGTCGTGCCGACTACGATGTCGTCGCTCGGGTGCTGGCATCGGCGCAGCGAAACGGGATGCGCAAGATGGGGTTTGTCGGCAACGAGCAGTTCATGTGACAGTCCAGATGCCTGGGGTGCAGACCCTTGGTGTCATTTTAAATACAGGCTGCCGGGGCCACAGCGCTCCGGCGGCTTTTACTTTATAGCGGGCACCGAAGTGCCCCGGGAGTAGCGTTCGATGAAGAAGGCGAGTCTGGTTCTCAGTGCGGCGATGGCTGTCGCCGTCGTCGGCATACCCGCAGTTGCATTGCTGACCCCATCGGTTGCTCTGGCTGAGAAAGTCAGTGCCAAGGTGGGTCCTTCGCTCAAGGCGGCGCAGTCGGCCATTCAGGGCCGCCGGTGGGACGCGGCGTTGGCGAAGATCAATGAGGCGGACAACGTCTCGGGTAAGACGGGTTTCGATCAGTACAAAATCAACGAGCTCAAGTGGTACGTGTACCTGCAGCAGGGGCGAAATGGCGATGCCGCTCGCGTGCTGGAAGGTCAGTTGTCCTCCGGCTATATGGGCGGCGGAGAGAAAGTCCAGCGTACCAAGACGCTCGCTCAGCTTTATTTCCGCGCCGGAAACTACGGCAAGGCAGAGCAGTATGCCAATCAATACCTGCGCTCCGCCCCGGGCGATCGGGATATGCAGCTGTTGGTGGCGACAGCCGCCTATCAGCGCAAGGATTACAAGGCTGCAATCGCGTCTGCCGACCGCCTGATGAAGGCCGGTGGAACCCCGAGCCAGGATCTGCTGCAGTTGGTATTGCGCTGCAACTACGAACTGAAGGACGCGGCGGGTACCGCTGCCGCCCTCGATCAGTTGCTGAAGTACTATCCGAGCGCCGACACGTGGGAACGCGTGCTCGACGGTTACTTTGCGCAGGCCAAGAAAGACAACGATCGGTTGGCGCTCTATCGCCTGTCCGAGTCCGTCGGAGCGCTCAAGAAGCCTAAACAGTACGTCGACATGGCCCAGTCGCTGATCATCGCGGGCTATGCGATCGAGGGCGAGCGCATCATGCAGAAGGGGATCGACGCGGGCCTGTTCGCCGGCGAAGAGCTCAACCGCGCCAAGCGGACGCTGGATGCTGCCAAGCGCAAGGCAGACGTCGAGCGCGCAGCAGTTGCGCGTGCACCAGCTGCTTTGGCGTCCGCCAAGAGCGGAGAGGAGATGGCCAGCATCGGGCGCGGCCTGTTCAGCGCGGGAGATTACGCCAAGGCTGCCGATGCACTCGGCAAAGCAGTCGCCAAGGGCGGCCTGACTGACGCCGATAACACCAACATGTTGCTGGGAATTTCGCTGTACCGGCAGGGCAACAAGGCTGCTGCCAGCAAGGCCTTCGACGCGGTCAAGGATCCTAAGTTTGCGGAAATCGCGAAGCTGTGGAAGACCGCCGCCCGCTGACCCGGAGTTCGCCCTGGTGGGAGCAACGGGCCGGCGCAGCAACGCGGGTCAGCAAAACTCAGTTCGAATTCGGACTGTTGCCGTGAGGCGCTGGGTGGAGCGAAGTGGCGGGTAACGAGCCGGGGCGAGGGGCAAGACCCTCGCCCCTTTTTTTTGCTCAGGTGTTTTGCTC
>Ga0209598_10000190_pt1 | contig 48878 bp, 45 predicted proteins | sample M_140807_EF_Meta_FD_187317 | JGI IMG/M metagenome (GOLD analysis project Ga0209598, IMG submission 187317) | Freshwater microbial communities from Lake Montjoie, Canada to study carbon cycling - M_140807_EF_MetaG (SPAdes) (version 2) | ecosystem: Environmental > Aquatic > Freshwater > Lake... | reverse complement strand
CCTCGAAGCCGTTGTTGCTGCCAACCACATGGAGCGTGACGAACAGAATTCCAGCGGCGTCCCAACGACGGTTCTCGACGAATTCGGCGAACTCGGGCATGGACTCGGACTGGGCCATGCCGGGTTGTGGTCCCTTGCCCAGCGTGATCCCAGGGCCGAAGAACAGCTGCCGCAGCCGGGCGAGTCGTTCGATGGGTACGTAGGCACCATTGCTACGCCGATGGCAGTCGGTCCACTCGTTGTCACCCGGGGTGTAGACCAGCGGGTGGTCGAAGCGGCCGAAGTTGTCGCGCTGGCGCACAAAAGCGGCGTCGCTGCATTCGGTTCCGCCCGATTTGAAATCGCCGACGTGGACCGAGAACGCCGGGCGCGTCGCATTGATGCGGGCGATCAGACGGTGGTAAGTGGCCTCGATCGCCGGTGAGTCGCCATACGGCATATCGCCGAGCGCGACAAAATCGAGGGCACGTGCGGGCGTCGTGCCCAGCAGGGCGGCTAATAGCAGAAGGCGGAGCCAGAAATGGGGCTTGAACATGGGCCTATGCCGGAAGGGATTCTTCCAGTGTATGCGGTGCCGATGACAACACGCGCAAGCCGATGTTGGTGGGTCGTGCGAGATTCGAACTCGCGACAAACGGATTAAAAGTCCGCTGCTCTACCGACTGAGCTAACGACCCGGCTGAGCAAACGTCTCCCAGGGGCCGCGATGGTAGAGGCTTGCGGGACAGAGGTCAATGCACTGTCTGGCTTTGTCAGAACTGTCATAAAGCGATGGCACCATTGCCTGCTTGCCAACTTCGTTCGTGGCCCGCCCGATGATTCAACCGCACGAGATTGAAGCCCGTCTGAGCGGGGTCTGGGAGGCGCTCGCGCGGGAGAGCCGCGAGTTTCGTCTGGTGCTCGATGTCCAACCCAGCCCGGTCTCTGACGGTGAGCGTCGGATTGTGCTGCCGGTAGGGCTCGACGACCCGTCGCATCGGGCCGGCGTCGCTTTGGTCATCTCTCACGAAGACGCCGAAACCTTGGCCAGTGTGATGTTCGATCTGGCTCCGGCGGCACTGGAGCAGTCCGACATCGACGATGCGTGTGCCGAAGCTTGCAACGTGTTTTCCGGTTGCTTGGTGGAATACTTGCCGTCTGGGTACCTTGCCGATATTGGCTTGCCCGAGGCAATGGCGCTGGAGGGCTACCGCAAGGTTTCGCTGGCGAGTGGGGTGAAGGCATTGTTCGAGGCGAGTCAGCATGACCGTCGTCTAGCGGTGATCCTGTTCGACCCAATGTCTGGTTTTCGACCGGGGGAGGTTGCCTGATGCACCGGTTCATTATTGTTGACGACAGTCGCGCCACGCAGAGCATCATCCGCCGCGCGCTCGCCAGCGCGGGATATGACAAAGAGCAGGTCCACACCGTGTCGTCGGCGGTAGAGGCCTTGGAGCTCGCCACGTCGGTGCGTCCCGACCTGGTAATTACCGACTGGCACATGCCGACCATGACCGGCCTCGAGTTGCTGGTCAAGTTGCGACAGTCTTGCCATGACGACGTTCGTGTCGGCATGGTGACCACCGAAACCAACGAAATACGCCTGGCTGAAGCCCGTTCGCACGGCGTGTCGTTCATCTTGCACAAGCCGTTCCGTGACGAAGACTTGTTGGAGAACGTGCAGCGGGCCTTGGCCGAGCCACGTCATGTAAAGCCGCCCTCGGGTGCCTCGCAGCCTCCCAGCGGCGAACAAATCGTCGAGTTGGCTGCCGGTATGACGCACGAAAGCCCGTGGCAGATCGAGTCGATTCCCTTGGCGTCCTTCGAGAACATCTCCGGCAAGGTTCTGCTCGGGGTGTATTCCCGCGCCGATGATCATTCGGCGATTGGACTGGGCTTGATGGACTTCAATCTGATCACTTTGTTGGGCGGCGTGGCAGCGCATGTTCCGACCAAGGACATCCTGCAATCGATTGCCAACAACCAGGCACCGAATGAGGTCGGTCCGCACGCCGAGCATTTCCTCAAGCTACAAGCCGGATTGTTCGATCCCAAGCACCGAACGGTGCTGTCCCGGGCGAGTCTGGTGAATGTCAAACTTGAGTTGTTGCGCAAGACACTGCACCACCACCGTTGGGGCGTCGCGTTCAGCTTGAGCATCCCGGAATTGGCCTCGGGGTCCATGGCCCTGATTCGGCTGAGCTAAGGCGACAAGGGCACACGATATGCAACTCAGCAGCATTCAGATCATCGCCTTGGCGACGCTGTTAGTCGTCATCGCCGGCTTTTTGGTGTTCGCTGTTTTGCTGATGCTGCGGGTTCGCAAGGAGACCGAACTGCTGCGCAAGGAGGTCCTATCGCAGCTGAACGAGATCAGCCGGGTCACCCGCCGGTACCAGCATGCCGAGCACGATCTCGGGGTCATGCTGGAACGGGCCAAGCAATTCGTTAGCAAATTCGATGCCGAGCGACTGCAGGCTTTACTCGAGACGCTCAACCGCAAATTGCAGGGTCCGCGCATGAGTCCGGAGCTCATGTCGCTTTCGGAACAAGGCTTTGCCGCCCTCGGCGAGGTGGTTGAGACGCCGAACGACCAGCTGATCGAATGGCGCGAGAACCGTCGAAGCGATCTTTCGCGCCTGATTCAGCAAAAGGGTCGACTGGAAGCCGAACTCGATGCGCTAAGGCTGCAGGTGGACGACAGCAACCGCGAGATTCGTGCATTGCGCGCCAAGTCCGGGGAGCTCGATTCGGCGCAGTCAGCGATGGAGCAATTGCGTCAGGTTAACCAGCGCTTGAGCCAGGATCTGCGCGACACCCGCCGCCGGGCTCAGGAGGCCGAGTCGCGACTCAACCCCTTGGCCGCGGAACAGGAACGGTTGCGGGCGCGACTGGAGGCGCAGCAGTCTGGCGGGGGTGCGCCAGTCAGCGCCGAAGTGGAGGCCGAGAATCGCAACTTGCGCAGCCGACTGCGGGCCCTGGAAAACATCACCGACAAGCTGCGCAAGGATGCCGAGCACTCCGAGGAAGAGTTGTCGCGCGTGCTGCGAGAAAAATCCTTCCTTGAGGAACGCTTTCTCGAGAGCGTCGAGTAGCGTGTCCGCTGGCGGCGCTGCGAGTTAGCGCCCCACCACCTGTGGCTTGAGCGCCGCCACCTGCGCCATGATTGCGGTGCGATCGTCGGCTTCGATGTTGGCGCGAATGAGGCTGGCTTTGAGCAGATCGGCAACCTCGTCGAAGTGCTTGGGTTCGATGAAGCGGCCGGCATGCGCAGCGCTCACATCGCGTCCGCGATAAAAATCGGGCGGCCGCCCCATGACCACTGCTACCAAGTGGATCTGGTGCAAGATCAGTCGTTCGAGAGAGACGTCGCGAAAGTACCACGCTAGGTGTTTACGCTTAAGAACCTCGGCGTAGAACATCCGCACCAGTTCGCTGACTGCCGGAATCCCGCCGTATTTGTCGAACAGCGTGGGCGGCAAGGCTGGGGAAGCGTTCCCGTCAACAGCGGCTTTGGCGTTTTCGCGATTCCAAAGTGCCTCGAGCTCGGAGCGCAGCGTGCGCTCGCTGAACGGTTTGGTGACGCACGCGGAGGCGCCCATCTCCTTCCCTAGCCGGGCTTCGGCTTCGGTGTCGTTAAGCAAAACGAAAGGGGCGGGCTTGGGAGAATTGGCCCGCATGTGGGCTAGTAGTTCAAGTCCCGACATATCGGGCATCGACCATCCCGAGATGACAGCATCCAAGGGTTTGCCGGTGGCGGCGTGGTCGTTGAGCTGCTGAATCGCTTTTTGCGCCGTACCCGCTTCGACGAACTGAGCGAAACCCAATCGCTCAAGCATCGTCATGATCTCGCGCCGTTGGGCGCCGCTCTTATCCACAACCATGAAGCACGTATTGCTGGGAAACATTTCAACTCCCGCGCGTGCGATGTCTGTTTAGTGGGGAGGTGAGCATGGACCTATATTGAGCAAATGTCGATGTTATTTCATCGTAATTGTCCGAGCGCATGTCGGATGCGCTCAAACGTTGTGTTACGCGACCTTGAGCGGTTGGCGAGCTGCTTGAACCACAGCATCGACCGTCGCGTCGGCGACGTGCTTGCTTTGTTCCGCGGTCTCGGCGACGTGTTCCAGCACCGATGAGGTGGCTGCGATCGCAGACCGGATCGCGGCCATGAGCGGTTCGCTGGCGGCTCTGGTGCTGTCATCGGATTCGGCGGTCATGGGCAAGCTCGACTGGATCTCGCGAAGCTGCTCTTGCGTCAGCCCAATCAGGCGGGACTGCAGTTCGTGTGCGACCTGATACGACGCCTTGCAGAACGACACCGACTGTTCGGCCGATGCGGCCGAGCACTGACGCTGCAGGTCGAGGAATTCGAGTGGGCTTTTGATGGTGGCGGCTTTTTGGGTCGACTCGACGGCGTCGGCCAGTACGCGTTCGGCAAATGCCATGTTCAGGCTCAGTAACTTTAGGGCCGTTTCCAGCGTGAGCCGCGACATTTGTTCGGCGGACTGGGTGCCGGCAAACCGCAAGCCCACCGCGTCGCCCATGTTGTGCATGTCCATACCCTGTCTCTCCTGATGGGGCGTTTCAGCAACACGCCAACGCCGTGAGGAACAAGCTTCGGGGAAACGGGGGCCTCGCGCTTTGGTGGATGCAACACCTTTGATCTGCAGCAAATCGTCAGACCCAGCAGCGACTGGACACAGGGTCGTCGTCCCGCTTTAGAATCGACGCATGGCCATAGACGTTTCTTCGATCGGCAGTCCGGCGGCGGCGCAGACACAGGATTCTGCGGCCGGGGCGCGTGTCGAGCGTGACCGCAAGGCCGCGGGTGCCGCGCTACAGGCTGCTTTGTCACCGGGGCGGAGCGGCGCGCTGCTCGATGCGGTGCGCCAGTCGCTGCAGGACATCGGCATCAATTCGGCTGCGAGCGGCCCCAAGGCCCAAGACGCTGTGCGCAGCTTTGTTAGCGGATTGCTCGACGAGTTGGCTACGTCACCAGCGGGCGCAGAGTCGCAGACGGCGGATGCTGCCCGCGCCGCCACGCGATCCAGCCGCGACGTCGTGCCGCTCCCGTCACTGGCGGCATATCAACAGTCGGAGCAAGCACCCAACCGCTTGCAGCGCGACCTCAAGGTCGTCATCGCTGAACTCGAAGCGGCTCGGCCGCCGACTGCCGATACGCCTGCCAACGTGACCGAGTTGGGCGGTGGCGCGGCGCCCCCGGCCGGCGCCGAAGCCCCGGGCCAAGTCCGCGACGATGCCGTCGTTGCCGATCGGCGAGCCGCTCTGCGGCAAAGCTTCGACACCATGGTCTCGGCGCTCGGCTCCTCCGGTTCGGAGGTGTCTTTGCGTCAGTTCCTGAAGAATCTGAGCGACCGCCTCGCGACGAGCAAGGCCTCTGGCAGCGTGGTCGACACGCTGGCTTGATTAGTCTTTGGGCGTTGCCGCGGACCAGTCGACCCGCACCAGATACTCATCGTCGCTGTAGTCGATCGTGAGCCTCCCACCGCGGGCATGACTGATGGTGCTGCCGATGCGTTGTGCCAAGTGCGGATCGGTGGTGGTGATCACCGTGTGGGCTTTGCTCACGCGTACGGCCATGATGCGCTGCAGGGGGTGTTCGGCCGCTTCGCTGGCTTCGGCGCGGCGGGCCAAGCCGAGCAGCGCTTCGCGTTGCGCCGTGTCGAAATCGCCGTTTAGGGTCACGATGCCCGCCGGAAAGTCGTCACGCAGACGCAAACACGCGGGACAAAAGTGGCGGTGCGGTTCGGACGGGCGTTCGGCGCGTTGCCAGCGACCGGCGTGATAGACCAAGCCGCAACTGGGGCACCATGCGGGTTCGGCAGGCTTGCTGCGAGCGAGGTAGGGGTCATGGCGGACCTCCTCGATCTGCCGGTCGCGACGGGACTTGGGCTGGGCACGCGGCTCAAGGTTGGCCATCTCACGCTCCTTTTGGACGGGCGTGCAGTGTGACTTCGCCGGCGGTCAGCGACTTTGACGCCGGTCAAGCTGGCTCGGCGTGCGCTGCGCCTAGTCGGCTGAACGCGCGATCAGTGCTTGCAGCTTCGCTGCCGCCGATCCGTCTGCCAGCGCTTGGCGCGCGCGGGCAACCCCGTCCTCGAGCGATGCCTCGACGCCGGCGACGTACACCGCTGCGCCCGCGTTGAGCGCGACGATGTCGGCGGCCGGGCCGGGCGTGCCGGCGAGCACTTCGCGCAGCATATTGGCCGACTGCGCCACGCCATCGGCGCGGATGCTGGCGATGTCGGCGCGGGCAATGCCTAGGGGCTCCGGCGTGAGTGAGTACTCGCTAATGTGACCATCTTTGAGTTCGGCGACAAAGGTCTCGCCGCTCAGGGTGATCTCGTCGAGGCCGTCGCAGCCATGGACCACCATCACGTGCCGACTGCCGAGCGTCTGCAGCACCTCGGCCAAGGTGCGGACGAGGCCACGATCGAACACGCCGAGCAGCTGGTTCGGCGCATTAGCCGGATTGGTGAGCGGTCCCAGCAGATTGAACAGCGTCCGCACGCCCAACGCCTTGCGCACTGGCGCGGCGTGCTTCATGGCGCTGTGGTGGTTAGGCGCGAACAGGAAGCCCAATCCCACCGAATCGATCAGCTGGCCGACACGCTCCGGGCCAGTGTTCAAGTTGACGCCGAGATGCTCCAGGACATCGGCGCTGCCGCTGCCGGAGCTCACCGCGCGTCCGCCGTGCTTGGCGACTTTTGCGCCACACGCGGCGGCGACAAAGGCGGCGGTGGTGGAGACGTTGAAGGTGTGCAGCGAGTCGCCGCCGGTGCCGCAGGTGTCGACCAGATGGCTACGGTCAGTCACCACCACCTTGGCCGAGAGCTCGCGCATCACCTCGGCGGCGGCGGCGATCTCGGCGACTGTCTCGCCTTTGCAGCGCAGCGCGATGACCGCTGCGGCGATCTGCGCCGGCTCGAGTTCGCCGCCCATCAGCGCGCGCATCAGGTCGAGCATCTCCTCGCGGGTGAGGTCTTGCCGCGCCAGCATGCGGTTGAGGGTGTCCTTGTAGATCATGTGGGACTTGGGTTAGGCGGATAAACGAGGTGTGCGGGCGCAGTGGCCGTCAGGCCGCGTGGGCGCTGCCAGTCCATTTGACGCCGACGAAGTTGCCGAGCATGGCGTGGCCGTGCTCAGTGAGGATCGACTCCGGGTGGAACTGCACGCCCTCCACAGCGAGCGTCTTGTGGCGCACGCCCATGATCTCGCCGTCGTCGGTCCAGGCGGTGATCTCGAGGCATTCGGGGATGCTCTCGCGCTCGATCACCAGCGAGTGATAGCGCGTCGCTGTAAACGGATTCGGCAGTCCACGGAAAACGCTGGTGTTGTTGTGGTGCACTGGCGAGGTCTTGCCGTGCATCAATTGTTTGGCACGGATGATCTGTCCGCCAAAGGCTTGGCCGATGCTCTGGTGGCCCAGACACACGCCGAGGATGGGGATGCGGCCGGCAAAGCGCTGAATAGTCGCCACCGAGATGCCCGCTTCGTTGGGCGTACACGGACCGGGTGAGACGACGATGTGGTCCGGCTGCAGGTGCTCGATGTCCTCGACCGTGATCTCGTCATTGCGGTGCACGCGCACGTCCTGCCCGAGCTCGCCGAAATACTGGACGAGGTTGTAGGTGAACGAGTCGTAGTTGTCGATCATCAGCAGCATGAGGGCTCCGGAAGGCGAAGGTGCAGCGCGCCTGCGATTAGACCGCGACGGTGGCGCCGTGTCACGCAGCCCGTGTTACGGCGTCAGCAGGATCAGCCCCCAGGTCACCGGCACGTTTACCAGCGCGATGAACACGCCCGCCGAGCCGGCGTCCTTGGCGAATTTACTGAGGGGGTGGTCGTCGTAGCCGATGCGGTCGATGGCTTTCTCGACACCGGTGTTGAGCAATTCGGCGATCAGAACCGCGGCGAGGCTGCCCACCAAGACGGCGTTTTCCAAGCCGCTGCGGTGCAAGAAAGGCAGCGTCGCCAGAAACAGGAGCCCGAGTCCGCATTCCTGACGGAAGGCGGCTTCTTCTTTCCAAGTGGCGATTAGCCCCTCGATCGAGTGGCGGCCCGCGTCGATGATGCGGGGAATGCCGGTTTTTTTCGGCCGCATAGGTCAGTCCTCGTCTTTCCAAATGGTGTGTGCGTCCAGCCAGACGCGATCGCGTGCTTCGAGCGCGTCGATCTGGGTCAGTTGCGCCTGCAGCCGCGTCTCGCTCGCCAGGCGCTGTGCCAGCAATACATCGGCCAGGGCGCGCTCGCCAAGCTGCTGCGCCTGTGCGGTGAGTTCGGCAACCTCGTTGGCTTGTCGCGCCGCAGCTGCAGCGGCCTGCCAAGACCGCACCGCAGTCTGCACGCGCTCAACGCTGTTGAGAGCCTCCGCCTGCACGCGCAAGCGCACATCCTCAAACTGCGCGCGGGCGGCTTCAGCACGGGCCTGATTGGCATTGCCTTGTTCACGCCGGGCTTCACCGGGGATCGGCATTGATAGCGTCAGCACCAGCAGTCGCTCGTCGCCGCCGCGCTCCTGGGCAACTGCCAGGCCAACGGTCGGATCGGGGCGGCGGTCGAGCCGCGAGCGATCCGCTAGCGCCAGGGCTTTGTCGGCTTCGGCGCGGCTCATACCCAGTTCGTGGCTGTTCTCGAGGATGCTCGCGAGCCAGTCGGTCGCGCCATCGAGCGGCGCCGGCTCGGGCAGCTCGGGCAGGGTCAGCGGCAAGCCGGGGTACAGCTGCTGCAAGCTGCGGCGGCTGGCGTCGCGCGTCTGCTCGGCTTGAACCGTCAAGGACTTCGATTGCGCCAGGGCCGATTCGGCCTGGATGCGTTCAAGCCGGGCAGCGTCGCCCAGCGCCTCGCGCTGGCGCACGGCGTCGGTGATCTGCCGCAGCGCGGTGTCGGCCTGCTGCCGCAGTGACAGGGTGGCCTCGGCGCGCAGCCAATCGAACCAGCCCGCCATCAAGGCGCGAGCGGTCTCGTGGCGCGCATCGCCGAACATCCACTTGGCAGCCTCGACGCCGCGTTCGCCGATGGCGACATCAGCACGCGCCTTGTCGCCGCTGCGAATCGGTCGCTCGACGCCAGCGCGCCACTCAAAGTCGCGGGCCGCCGGTGCTGGTTCGACCCGACGTTGGGCGACGTCGCCGCGCAGCGTCCATTCCTGTGGCCCGGCGACGAGCCCGCGCGCGACCGCCTCTTCGGCACGCAATTGGGCGGCGGCGCGTTGCACCGCCGGGCGGCTGTCCAGCAAGCGCTGGACTACCGGCTCAGGCGGCAATTCGGCGGCCTCAGGTGCGGCCAACACCGCTGGCGCGAACGCCAGTGCCAGCAGCGTGGCGGTGAGTCGGCGCGAGGGGGCGGTCATTGGGCGTTGCGACGGGCTTGTGCAAGAGACCCGGCAGTGTTTCACGAAGCCGCTTCCACCACAAAAGCCTTGCCGGCGAACCGCCGGTAGAGCAAGGGCAGCAGCAGCAGCGTCAGGGCGGTGGAGCTGAGCAGACCCCCGGTCACCACGATCGCCAGCGGCCGCTGGATCTCTGAGCCGGGACCAGTGGCGAACAGCAGCGGCAGCAGGCCCAGCGCAGTGATGCTGGCGGTCATCAGCACCGGCCGCAGGCGGCGCACAGCGCCTTCGCGCACCGCCTGCTCCAAGCTCAAGCCCTGTTCCACCAGCCGGTTGAAAGTGTCGACCAGCACCACGCCATTGAGCACTGCGATGCCCAGCAGCGCGATGAATCCCACCGAGGCTGGCACCGAGAGGTATTCGCCGCTGGCCGCTAGCGCCAGAACGCCGCCGATCAGCGCGAACGGGATGTTGGCGAACACCAGCGCCGCCAGCCGCGCGGTGCCGAGCGTCGAAATCAGGATGGCGAAGATCAGCGCGAGCGCGACCGGGATCACCAGGCCGAGTCGCGCGGCGGCGCGCTGCTGGTTCTCGAACTGGCCACCCCAGACCAGGCGGTAACCAGGCGGCAGGGGTACGTGTTGCGCCACGGCAGATTTGGCCTCGTCGACAAAACCGACCAGATCGCGCCCGGCCACCCCCGACTGCACCACCATGTAGCGCTGCGTGTTCTCGCGGTCGACCTTGACCGGCCCCTCGCTGCGCTCGATGCGCGCCAACTGGGCCAGCGTGACGCTGTTGCCGGCCGGCGTCTGCAGCACCTGATTTTGTAGCCGAACGGCGGAGTCGCGTAGTTCGTCGTTGCCGCGCATCACCAGCGGAACGCGCCGGCCGTCCTCGACGACGATGCCTACGGGTGTGCCTTCGACCAGGCTGTGCAGGCGGTCCTGCAGATCGTTCACTGTCAGACCCTGCCGTCCAGCTGCCAGCCGGTCAAAGCGCACCTGCAGGTACTGCACGCCGGCGTTGCGCAGCGCCAGCGTGTCCTGCGCGCCGGGCACCTTGCCGACCACCTCGGCAATGTCGTGGGCGAGGCGGTTGAGGGTGATCAGATCCGGGCCGAACACCTTGATCGCGAGGTCGCCGCGCACACCGGTGAGCATCTCCGAGACACGCATATCGATCGGTTGGGTAAAGGTGTAGGCGACTCCGGGGAAGTCGTCGAGCACGCTGCGGATCTGGTCGGCGATGGCCTCTTTGCTCGCGGCCCGCCATTCCTCGCGCGGCTTGAGCACCACAAAGGTGTCGGTCTGGTTGAGGCCCATCGGGTCAAGGCCGATCTCGTCGGCGCCGGTGCGTGCGACGATCACCTTGACGTCCGGCACCGCCTTGAGGATGGCGCTCTGCAAGCGCGTGTCGAACTCAAGTGTCTGCTCGATGCCGATCGAGGGCAGCTTTTCCAGCTGGACGATGATGTCGCCTTCGTCCAGCACCGGCATGAAGGTGCTGCCGATCCGGGTGAACACCAGCACCGCTGCAAGCAGAGCGATACCCGCGCCAACAAAGCAAACCTTGGCATGAGTGAGTGCCCACTCCAAAAGGCTTTGATAGCGCGGCTCGAGCCAGTTCATCAGCGGTGACGAACTGCGCGCGCCCGGCTTAAGCAGCAGCGAGCACAGCACTGGCACCACGGTGAGAGAGATCAGCAAGGAACTCGACAAGGCGTAGACGATGGCCAGTGCCACCGGCCCGAACAGCTTGCCCTCCAGGCCCTCGAGGCTCAGCAGTGGCACGAACACCACAATGATGATGATGACGCCCGACACCACCGGCACCATCACCTCGCGACAGGCTTCGAGGATCGTGCCGAGGCGGTCGACGTGGACCGCCTGGCCCTGCGCATGGTGCGCCAGCCGCGCCTCGACGTTCTCCACCACCACCACCGCCGCGTCGACCAGCATGCCGATTGCGATCGCCAGCCCGCCAAGGCTCATCAGGTTGGCGGAGAGGCCGGTCTGTTGCATGGCGATGAAGGTGGCCAGCGCCGCCAGCGGCAGCGCCACCGCGACAGCCACGGCGGCACGCAGATTGCCGAGGAACAGCACTAGTAGGATCACCACCAGCACGATGGCCTCGGTGAGCGCTTTGCTGACGGTGTGAACGGCGCGCTCGACCAGGTTGCTGCGGTCGTAGAAGGTCTCGATGCGCATGCCCTTTGGCAGCAACGGCGCGATCTCATCGAGCCGCTCGCGCACGCCAGCCACCAGTTGCGCAGCATTGGCGCCGCGCAGGCCGAGTACCAGTCCCTCGACCGTCTCGCCCCGACCGCCGGCCGTGACCGCGCCGTAGCGGGTCAGACTGCCGAAGCGCACCGTGGCCACATCCGCCACTCGCACCAGATGCTGCTTGTCGCTGTGGACCACGATGGCGCGCACATCGTCGAGCGTCTTCAGGGCGCCCTCGGCGCGCACCAGCAAGGCCTCCTCGCCGTCGCCGAGGCGACCGGAGCCGTCGTTGCGGTTGTTGTCGCGCAGGGCGGTCTCGAGATCGGCCAGACTCAAGCCGTTGGCGGTCAGGCGCGTCAGGTCGGGCACCACCTCGAAGGTTTTGACCAGTCCGCCAAGGCTGTTGACGTCGGCCACGCCCGGCACGCCGCGCAGCGCCGGACGGAGGGTCCAGTCCAGTGCAGTCCGGCGTTCGGCAAGGGTTTGCGGGCCCTCGACGGTGAACATGAACATCTCGCCCAGCGGCGTGGTGAGTGGTGCAAGGCCACCTTGGGTGCCCGCCGGCAGATCCTGCATGACGCTGCCAAGGCGTTCGGCCACCTGCTGGCGCGCCCAGTAGACGTCGGTGCCTTCCTCGAAATCCATCGTGATGTCAGTGAGTGCATACTTCGAGCTTGAGCGAAGCATCTTGGACTTCGGCAGTCCCAGCAGACTCTGCTCGACCGGCGCAGTGATGCGCGTCTCGACCTCCTCCGGCGTCATGCCAGGCGCCTTTAGGATGATCTTGACCTGCGGCGTCGAGACGTCGGGGAAGGCGTCGATCGGCAGGCTGCGTGCCGCCAGCAGACCGCCCACTACCAGCATTATCGTGGCGACAATCACCCACAGGCGCTGGCGCAGCGACCAGCCGACCAATCCGGCGGAATTCATGTCCCGGCGCGCAGCGACTTGAGGGCAGCGATGCCCTGAACCACGACGAGGTCACCGGCTTTCAGGCTGCGAGTGGCAACGCTGCTGCCGTCGTCGCTGAGTACGTCGATATGGACTGTGCGATAGCGGCCCGGTGCGGTCTGCACAAAGGCCCAAGTCTGGCCAGCGTCGCGCCAGACCCCGCGACTGGGGACGCTGACGCCGTCCGCGGTCGAGGCAACGCGCACCCGCGCCTCGACCAGCTCGCCGAGACGTAGCGACGAGCCACCGGCACTGACCCGCGCCCGCACCAGTAGCGATTGCGTGCCGGGCAGCACCGCCTGTCCGATCTGCGTCACCTGCGCGTTGACCGTGCGCCCGGCCACCGTCACCGTGCTGCCGACCCCCACTTGGCCAGCTTGTGCGGCGGGTAGACGGATGTCGAGCCAAAGCGCGTCGGTGCGCGCTAGACGCAGCAGCGGGTCGCCGGGCCCGACGCGGCTGCCTGGCGCCGCCAGCACCTCGAGCACCACGCCGCCACTGCGGCTGGACAGCGACTGCACCGATTGTTCGCCCTGCACCCCTTGCAGCTGTTGTTGACGTTGGGCGGAGCGAGCGCGGCTCTCGGCTTGTGCCAAAGCAGCGTCGCTGGCTTCGGCGCGGGATTTCGCGATCAGGCCGGATTGCAGCAGCTGGCGATCGCGTTGCGCCGATTGACGCGCCAGCGTCAGCGCCGCCTCTGCGGTCTGGGTCTCGCGGGCAAGATCGAGCGCTTGCGGGCCATTGAGGCGGACCAGCGGTCGGCCGCGCGACACGACATCACCCACCGCCACCATCACCGCCTCGACCCGGGCCGCTAGGGGCGCTGAGATCACTTCCAGCTGTTCGGGGGCGACGCTCACTTCGGCTGGAGCGGTCAGGGTCTCGCCAGTGCTGGCGGTCGCGGCGACGGTGGCAACTCCCAATGCGCGGATCTGTGCGGGGCTGAGCGCGATCTCGGGCGCGCCGATGGCCACCGACACCCAGGTCGCGAACGCGCCAGTAACAATGGCGTGGAGTGCAGGCCGGATGTTGAGGCCGGGGCGCCCAGCAGCGAAGTTTAGAATGCTCATCGCTTCAGTATAACGAGGCCATCTTTCAGGCAACTGTCGGAGCTTTGGGCGGGGCTTCCGTCGGCACATCTGCCTTGCTCCGCTGCGCTGCGCGCAGAAGTCGCTGCGACGGACATGCCGACGCGCCCCGCGGGGCCGCCCGCCACCACCGCCCCGGCAGCGCGGTCCTTAGCGCAGGAACAACCGGTACGCCGGGTTCTCCGACTCCTCGACATAGGGGTAGCCCAGCGCATCGAGAAAGCCCTGGAACCGCGGCTTATCACCCTGCGGCACCTGAATCCCAACCAGCACGCGACCGTAGTCGGCGCCATGGTTGCGGTAGTGGAACAGCGAGATGTTCCAGCCCTGCGGCATCTGCGTCAGGAAGTTGAGCAGCGCGCCTGGACGCTCCGGGAAGGTGAAGCGGTAGAGAAGTTCGTTGGCGGCGTCGGCGCGGCCACCGACCATGTGCCGCAAGTGGCTCTTCGCCATCTCGTCGTCCGTGAGGTCGAGGGTGGGTAGACCATGTGCTGCGAGGTTTGCCGCCAGCTTGCGTCCCTCATCACGACTGGCTACGCCCACGCCGACAAAGATGTGCGCCGCCTTGGGGTCGGCGTAGCGGTAGTTGAATTCGGTGATGTTGCGATTGCCGATCTGCGCACAGAAGGCCTTGAAGGCGCCGGGTTGCTCGGGGATGGTCACTGCAAGCACGGCCTCGCGCTGCTCGCCCACTTCGGCGCGCTCGGCCACAAAGCGCAGGCGGTCGAAGTTCATGTTGGCGCCGGAAGCGATGGCGACCACCGTCTTGCCGGTCAGACCGTTCTCGGCCAGCCAGGCCTTGGCGCCAGCCACGCCGAGCGCGCCGGCCGGCTCGAGGATGCTGCGCGTGTCTTCGAAGACGTCCTTGATGGCGGCGCAGATGGCGTCGTTGTCGACGCGGACGATGCCGTCGCAGAGCGCTTGGCAGAGGCGGAAGGTCTCCTCGCCGACCAGCTTGACCGCTGCACCGTCGGCGAACAGGCCGACCTGCGGCAGCGCCACCCGCTGCCCGGCGGCGAGCGACTGCGCCATCGCGTCGGCATCGGCCGCTTCGACGCCGAATACCTTGATCTCGGGCCGCAGTGCCTTGATCGCGGCGGCCACGCCGGCCAGCAAGCCGCCGCCGCCGACGCAGCAGAACACCGCATCGATCGGTCCAGGGTGCTGCTCGAGGATCTCCAGCCCGATGGTGCCTTGCCCAGCGATCACATCCACGTCATCGAAGGGGTGCACGAAAGTGAGTCCTTGCGCGGCTTCGAGCGTCCGGGCGTGAGCGTAGGCCTCGTCATAGCTCATGCCGTGGAGGACCACCTCGCCGCCGCGGCGACGCACGGCGTCGATCTTGATCGCGGGCGTGGTCGTGGGCATCACGATGACTGCCCGACAGCCGATCTTGGCCGCCGACAACGCCACACCTTGCGCGTGGTTGCCGGCCGAGGCGCAGATCACGCCCTTGGCCAGCTGTTCCGGCGTTAGGTGTGCGATGCGGTTGTAGGCGCCGCGCAGTTTGAAGCTGAACACCGGTTGCTGATCTTCGCGCTTGAAGTACACGCGATTGCCTAATCGCTCCGAGAGCGCCGGGGCGAAGCCAAGGTCGGTGCGCACGGCGACGTCGTAGACGCGGGCCGCACGGATGCGCTCGAGGGTGTCGTTGGCGATGGCGGCGGGCGGAGTTGCGGACACGGTCAGATTCTGGAACACGTCAGGTTTGACAGCCCGCAAGCGTAACAGACAGCCGCAGCTCGACTGCGGCGCCGCCGGGGCGATTTCCGCTATCCTCGCCGCCATCAGACAGCGAGGGAAGCGCCCATGGGCCTGTTCAAACCATCGAACGACGCCGCCAAGAAAGCCGCCGCCGAGGCTGCTCTGGCCTACGTGCCGCGCGGCGGTGTGATCGGTGTTGGCACCGGGTCCACCGCCAATTGCTTCATCGATGGGCTCGCCGACTTGCGCAACCAGATCGCGGGGGCGGTGGCCAGCTCAGAAGCCACCGCGCAGCGTCTGCGCAAAGTCGGCATCGAGGTGCTCGACCTCAACAGCGTCAACGAGCTGCTGGTGTACGTCGACGGCGCCGACGAGATCAATCCCGACCTGCACCTGATCAAGGGTGGCGGCGGGGCGCTTACCCGCGAGAAGATTGTTGCGGCGGTGGCGCGGCAGTTTGTGTGCATCGCCGACGACAGCAAGTGCGTCGACATCCTCGGACGGTTTCCGCTGCCGGTGGAGGTGATCCCGATGGCGCGCGCTTATGTGGCCCGCGAGCTGGTGCGGCTGGGCGGCAGCCCCGATCTGCGGGTGGGGTTCACCACCGACAACGGCAACTGCATCCTCGATGTGCACGGGCTGGAGATCCTCAACCCGATCGAGCTCGAGCGCGAGATCAACCAGATCGTCGGCGTAGTCACCGTTGGCCTGTTCGCCCGCCGGCCCGCCGATGTCGCGCTGATAGGCGGACCGAATGGCGTTCGTCGTCTCACGCCTCGTCCATGAATAGTCGGCGATTGCAGTTTTACTGACACATCCGCGCCCTAGACTAGGGGGTTAATCGTACTTCCACCCAGACTCTTTGGAGTTGTCATGAGCGACCACACCAACACCCAATTCGACGAAGAACTAGAAGGCATCCGCAGCCGAGTGAGCCACATGGGTGGCTTGATTGAGGCCCAATTGGTGCGCCTCAAGCGTGGCATGTTCTCGGACAGCGTCGGGGATCTTGAGACGGTGATGAAGAGCGATTACATGATCAACGCGCTCGAAGTCGAGATCGATGAGCTGTGCACGCACATCATCGCGGCGCGCCAGCCGGTCGCGAGTGACCTGCGTTTGGTGATGGCAGTGATCAAGACCATCACCGACCTCGAGCGCATTGGCGACAAGGTCGAAAAGATCGCCCGCATGACCTACGACCTCGCGAGCAAGGACGGTCTCCAAGTGTCCCGGTTCTCGGAATTGCGCTCCATGCTGGACCAAGTCTCGACCATGGTTCGCGAGTCACTCGACGCCTTCGCCCGCCTTGACACCGCTGCTGCGCCGGCGCTGGCGCAGGCTGACAAGGACGTCGACCGTGAATTCGACGGCATCACCCGTCGCTTGGTCACGCACATGATGGAGAACCCGCGCAACATTACCTCCGCGCTCGACATCATGTTCATTGCCAAGGCGATCGAGCGGATCGGCGATCACGCCACCAACATCACCGAATACGTGGTGTACATGGTGCACGGCCGTGACGTTCGTCACGTCAGCCCGGAAGAACTCAAGCAGGTTGCCGAGACCGGCCGCTAAGCCGTACCTGGGTGGCGATACAATTCGGACTGAGGCGGGGTTTTTGGCCGCCGCCCTGAGTCCTACCCCTCGTGTGCCGCCCCTTTTGAAGAGCGCGATTTGAAAGACGCCCAAATCTTGGCCGCCGTCGACCTCGGCTCGAACAGTTTTCATTTGGCTGTAGCCCGGTCGCTGGACGGGCAGGTGTTCCCGCTGGATGCCTTGCGAGAGCCGGTGCGACTGGGCGCCGGCCTAAGCCCCGACAAGATTCTCAGTGCCGATGCGCAGGACCGTGCGCTGGATTGTCTGGCCCGCTTTGGCCAGCGCTTGCGCGGCTTCGAGCCCGGCCAAGTGAGGGCGGTCGGCACCAACACGTTTCGCATCGCCAAGAACATTAGCGCCTTCGTGCCAGCGGCTGAGGACGCTCTGGGTTTTCCGATCGAGGTGGTGGCCGGCCGTGAAGAGGCCCGGCTGATTTACCTCGGTGTCACGCACAGCATGCCGCCCTCGCGGGCGCGACGGTTGGTGGTGGACATCGGCGGTGGCTCCACCGAGTGCATCATCGGTCAGTTCTACCGGCCGCTCCGCCTCGAGAGCTTGTACATGGGCTGCGTCAGCTACACGCTGCGATTCTTCCCGGATGGCCGTGTCACTGCCGACGGCATGCGGCGTGCCCGCGTGGCCGCACTGACCGAGCTTGAGCCAGTGGCGCACGAGTTCAGCCCAGCCGATTGGTCACAGGCGGTGGGGTCGTCGGGTTCGGCACGAGCGCTGTCGCAGATCATCGGTGAGCAGAATGGCCTAGAGGACGGCGTGATCACCCGCGAGGGCCTCGAAGGGCTGGTCGATCGCGCGGTGCGCAGCGGTGGTTTCGAGCCGGAAGATTTTCCGCAGGTGCGGCCCGATCGGGTCCAGGTGCTTGCCGGCGGTCTGGCCATTATGTGTTCGGTGTTCGAGGCCTTTGGCATCGAGCGCATGGCGCCGGCTGAAGGTGCGATGCGCCAAGGCATCCTCTACGACATGCTTGGTCGCGCCAGCGAAAAAGACCTGCGCGGCGTGACCGTGCAGCAGTTCCAGCGTCGTTACCAGGTGGATGTCGTGCAGGCGCAGGCGGTGGAGCGGGCCGCTCTGGCGATATTGGGCGATCACCTGTGCGGCGACGACGACACCGCCCGCCAGCAGCTGCGGTGGGCAGCCGATCTGCACGAGTTGGGCCTGTCGGTGGCGCACGCCGGCTACCACAAGCACTCGGCGTACATCTTGCGCAATGCGGACATGCCCGGGTTCTCCCGTGCCGAGCAGGACGCGCTGGCGACGCTGGTGTTGGGGCATCGCGGCAAGCTCGGCAAAGTCGCGCCGATGCTGCGGCATCCGGTGCGACGAGCCCAGATCGCGGCACTTCGTCTGGCGGCGCTGCTGCAGCGCTCGCGTCATCCGATTGAGGAGGTGCCGCTTCGGCTGGTCAGCTGCAGCGACGCCCGGGTGCAGGTCTGGGTCGATCAGGACTGGCTCGCCGACCATCCCCTGACGCAAGCGGCACTTGCCGAAGAGGGGCGGCAGTGGGAGCTCATCGGTTGCGAATTGCGGCTGGACGCGCAGAGCAGCGTTGGCCGCAGCGACGAGGGCGTCCTGGAGGCCAGCTAGTGCCGGTGTCCCGTCTCGCCGGCGGCGAGCAGGTTCGGACTGATACAGGCGTGCAACACCACAGGTCGTTCACCGCGCTCGCGTCCCACGAACCACCAGACCGCGCCCTTGCGCACCGCCACTGCACCGTTGGCGCCGAGTAGGCGCGCCGCGACTTCGCCCAGCGTTGGGTTGTGGCCGACCACCACCACGCAGCCCTCATCAGATGGCGCCCAGTCGCTGGCAGCCAGGACGTCGGACAAGGCGGCACCGGGTGCCAGCGCCGCGATCGTGTCGAACGGACGTCCGAGAGCCGCTGCCGTCTGCTGCGCGCGTTGCGCCGGGCTCACCAGCACGCGGGCGTGTTTGGGTAGACGCGGACGTAGCCAGTCGGCCATGTCGTGCGCCTGCTGCCGGCCCAAGGGCGTGAGTTGGCGCTGCAGGTCGGGCGGGCCGTACTCGGCGTCGGCGTGGCGCCACAGGATCAGGTCCATGGTCAGGCTTTCCAGAACGGCGTTTGCCGGACAAATGCGTCCCACTGGTCGGGCAGAGTGGTCAGCTGCATTTGGGCGCTGTTGTGGAGCGCTCTCTTCAGGACCTGGCGGGCCCGTTCGGCGCGGCCGGCTGGTAGCGTGTCAAGGCGCTGGGCGGCCACTGCAGCGTCATTGAGACCGCCGAGCACGTTCTGCAGACGAGCCACCGCGCTGATGTAGCCGCTCGCCGCGCCGGACGGGAAGGCGGGAGCCAGCGATTCGGCGGCGTAGCGGAGTTTCTTGCACGCCAGCCGGAGACGGTGACGGGCTTCGTCGTCGACCAGCCGTGCCGGCTCGCCCAGTTTCAGCACCTGCTTGTGGCGGCGGCCCAGTTGCTCGCGTGCCGGACCCAGCGCGCGGCGCTTGTCGAGCGACTCCTGGCGGTGCAGCCAGGCCATCAGGTCGATCAGCAGTTCGCCGTAGCGCGTCGAGCCGACCGCAGCGGCTGCCAGCTCATGGCCCTGACGCCGCAGGGCCTCGCCGTCTGCCTGCAAGCGTGCCAATCCCGGCGGAGCCGGGAAGCGCTGCAGGTAGCTGGGCAGGGTCTCGCCCAGCAAGACGTCCCAATCTCGGGCCGCACCCAGGCTGTTGGCCAGCCAGCTGACCTCGACCAGCAGATGACTGGTGAGCGGATGCTCCGACTCACGTTGGGCGATTCCCAGCAAGGTTTTGATGCGCCGGGCCGCCACCCGCATCTGATGGACGTACTCGGGGTCGTCGAGCTGGTCGCGCACACCGGCGGCGTTGCCATGCAAGTGGTTGAGGCCGCGTTGCACGGCCTCGGCCATCAGCGCGTGCCAGTCGCGGAAGACCCGGCTGCTGGCGCTGCCAGCCGACACCGGCGACGCAACGGGGCTGCGGTCCGGCATCGCCAAGCGGTAGCCACGCGCCGCCTTGGTGGTGTCGTCGAGCCAGCCGCCCCCCTGGCGCAAGACGGCGCGCGCGAGCCCCAGCAGCGCGCCGAGCTGACCGTGTTTCAGCTCCAGTTCGACCTCGCACAGGGGGGCGGTGCGATCGCCGGCGATCACGTTGCCGCGGTCGAACGCGACCTCCACCACCGATCCGTCATCGAGATGAACCGTGCGCGCCAGGCGTGTGAAGCGCGTCTCGAACACGGGCAGCAATTGTCCCCGGACAGTGGCATCGGCCAGCACCCCGTCGAGTAAGCGATCTGGCATCTTGGTGAAATCGGGCTGCGGCCCGCGCACCTCGGACTCGAATTCGTCGCGGCGGTGCAGGCCTGCGGCGGCACCCCCACCGCCTTTGACCGTCTGCACCCAGCGCCGACCCACGCGGCGCAGGCGCAGGGCGTAGCCGGCAGCGGTCAAGTCGGCGTTCGCGGTGTCGAAGTAGATGCTGCGAAGTGTCTGGCGCGAGTCGCTGCAGCGCCAGCTGGACCAAATCGGATGGCGGATCAGGCGGTTGAGCGCCGTTGGGCTGACTGCAAGTTTGAGTTCAATTTCCATGCGTGACCGGCGCAAACACACCCCATGTTGTGCCGGGAACACTACGTCATTTGTTAGATACAACTGTGAAGGATTTGTGACAACAAGCCAAAATCTTGTTTATCATCAAGGCTTAAGCGGGGTTTTAGTCGGCCAAGTTGCGCAGCAGATCCATCTGCGCAGTGATTCTTCGGCTGCCTTTGCGTGGTGTTCGCAGACGGTAGTTGCCATCGGCTTCCATCAGCCAGGCTTGGCTGTTGTCGTTCAGGTAGGGGCGAAGCCCTTCGCTGAGCACCCTTTGCTTTAAGCGTCGGTCGAGCACCGGGAAACACGCCTCGATGCGGCGGAAGAAATTGCGGTCCATCCAGTCGGCCGACGACAGATACACATCGGCTGCACGGTCGTTGCGGAAATAGAAGATGCGGCTGTGCTCAAGGAAGCGGCCGATCACCGAACGCACCCGGATCGTCTCCGACAAGCCCGGCACGCCCGGTCGCAGGGCGCAGACGCCGCGCACGATCAGGTCGATGTGAACACCGGCTTGGCTGGCTTCGTACAACGCTTGGATTGCCTGCGGTTCGAGCAGCGCGTTCATCTTGGCGATGATGTGCGCGGGCCGGCCAGCGCGGGCGTGATCAGCCTCCCGCCGAATGGCCGCCAGAATGTTGCTGTGCAGGTCGAACGGCGCCTGCCAGATGCGTTTGTGTGCCAGTGGGTGGCCGGTGCCGGTCAGTTGGCTGAAGATGTTGGTGACATCGGCGGTCATCTCCTCGTTGCAGGTGAAGAGGCCAAAGTCGGTGTACAGCTTGGCGGTGCGGGCGTGGTAATTGCCAGTGCCCAGGTGCACGTAGCGACGCAGAGTGCCGCCCTCCCGTCGCACCACCAGGGCCATCTTGGCGTGGGTTTTGAAGCCGAACACCCCGTAGACCACGTGCGCGCCGGCATCTTCGAACCGCTGCGCCCAGCCGATGTTGGTCTCTTCGTCAAAGCGCGCCATCAGTTCCACCACCACCGTGACTTCTTTGCCGCGGTGCGCGGCTGCGAGCAGCGCCTCCATCAGCGCCGAGTCGGTGCCCGCGCGGTAGACGGTCTGCTTGATCGCCACCACGTCCGGGTCGCTGGCGGCCTGACTGATGAAATCGATGACTGGCTGAAAGCTCTGGAATGGGTGGTGCAGCAGAATGTCCTGCTGGCGCATCGCGGCGAAGATGTCGGTCTGTTTTTTCAGCGCCCGCGGCAGGCCGGGCGAAAACGCTGGGAACTTGAGTTCAGGTCGATCGATGAGGTCGGGCACCTGCATCAGGCGCACCAGATTCACCGGGCCATCGACCTGATAGAGGTCCTCGCGGCCCAGTCCGAACTCACGGAGCAAAAAATCGCTGATGGTGTCGGGGCAACTGTTCACCACCTCCAGCCGCACGGCGTCGGCGAACTTGCGCTGCGGCAGGCCGCCCTGCAGCGCGGTGCGAAGGTTGGCGACGCCGTCTTCGTCGAACTGCAACTCGGCGTTTCGGGTGACGCGAAACTGATAACAACCCGTGATCGTCATGCCATGAAACAGGCTGCTCACGTGGGCGTGGATCACCGACGACAGGAAGATGAATCCGTCGCGGTGGCCGCTCACCTCGTCCGGCATCCGAATCACTCTTGCGAGCAACCGTGGCGCCTGCACGATGGCCAGCTTGGGGCTGCGACCAAAGGCGTCAGTGCCCTCCAGCGAGACTGCGAAATTGAGGCTCTTGTTGAGCAAGCGCGGGAACGGGTGGGCGGGGTCGAGCACGATCGGCGTCAGCAGCGGCGCCACTTCGCGCTCGAAGAACTCCCGCACCCAGACCTGCTGCGCCTCGGTCCAGATCGAGCGGCGCAGAAACACGATGTCCTTGGCGGCCAGTGCCGGGATCAAGGTGTCGTTAAACAACTGGTACTCGCGGGTGACGAGGTCGTGTGCCTCGCGCGAGACACGTTCGAAGGTTTGTTGCGGCGTCATGCCGTCCGGGCCCGGTTCGGACTTGCGCTCCATGATCTGGTTCTTCAGCGAACCGATCCGCACCTCGAAGAATTCGTCGAGATTGCTGGTGGTGATGCACAGGTAGCGCAATCGCTCCAGCAGGGGAATGTCCGGATTTTCGGCTTTTTCCTGCACGCGACGATTGAAAGCCAGCAAGCCGGTTTCACGGTTGAGCAATGTGCTGTGGTCGGATGCGTGCACGGGCGATTTCTAAACGGTGGGCAGTTGCCTGAGTCGGCGGGTTCAGCTCGGGGGCGGAACGAAGCCCTCGACCGCATCGGCTCCGCTGCCGAAGAAATGCCCTTCCATCTGTTCGGCGAGGTACTTGCGTGCCCGTGGATCGGCGAGGCTCAAACGGTTCTCGTTGACGAGCATGGTCTGGTGCTTGAGCCAGGCTTGCCACGCCTCCTTTGAAACGCTTTCGAAAATGCGTCGCCCCAGGTCGCCGGGGTAAGGCGGAACGTCAAGTCCCTCTGCGTCTCGGCCAAGTTTGATGCAGTGCACGGTTCTGGTCATGGGGGCCTCGGTGCCATTCGGACCGGTCAGTATAGGCGCTTCGCTTGCGGCGGTCGGCTCGCTGGCATCGCAAAAAAGAGGGCCCCGAAGGGCCCCTAAAATGTCACTGAAGGAGGAGGAATCAGATGACGACTGCAGCGTAGCAAGTTTTGTGTTGCATCGCAACATATCCCGCCCGCGCCACGGGAGTCATAAAAATCGATGATTAGTAGGGATATTTAAAAACGATCCTCCCACCGGTTTGATCAGTAACCGCTGATAGCGCACTGTTTTTTCTGCATTGCAGCAGACGTGGCTGAGCATCAGACTGAACTTTCGTCGCCACCGTCTGCCCTATCGCTTCACACTTTGAGCGACCGGAACATCCGATGCGTACGCGTTTGCTTGCTGCATTGATTCTGTGCTGTGGCGTGTCGGCCGGCGCCGCCCGCGCCGACGGCTTCGATTCAGCCTTCATTACCCGCCTGTCGAGTGCGGTGATCAAGATCACCGCCAGCGGCGCCGGCAATCTGACGTATTCCGGAAGCGGTGTGGTGGTTGGCAAGAACGAGGTCCTCACCAATTGCCACGTCACTCGAAACAGCGACTACGTGGCGGCGATCAAGGGCGCGCTTCGTTTCGCTGCCGTTAGCCAGCGGGCCGATGTTCTTCGCGATTTGTGCCTGTTGACCACCGAAGAGATGTTCCTGGCCCCGGTTCCGGTGCGCACCACCGCCGACCTGGGAACGGGAGAGACCGTCTATTTCTACGGCTACCCGGGCGGCGTCGAGGCGTTTTTCACCGAGGGGCGGGTCAGCGCGCTTCACCCCTACGCCGCCAGCCGTGTAATCGAGACTTCGGCAGGATTTGGGCTGGGTGCATCGGGGGGAGGCTTGTTTGACAAGACCGGCGCCTTGGTCGGCATCACCACCTTTCTGTCGGCAGGACATTCCGGGTACTACTACGCAATGCCCGCCGACTGGCTGGACACCTTGCGCAAGCAAACGGCCGAACCCTTGGGAGCGCTGAAGGGTCAGGCGGTGTGGGAACTGCCGGTATCCGAGCAGCCCGATTTTTTGCGCATGCAACGCTTGGCTGAGGCCGGCGATTGGGCCGCGGCGCTGGCCCACACCACGGCATGGGTCGCCGCTGATGCTGGCAATTTTGATGCCTGGTTGAGCCACGGTCAGGCGCTCGCGCGCAACCAGAAGATCGATCAGGGCATCGTTGCCTTACAGAAGGCGCTGGTGATGGCGCCCACCGACGCAAATGTCATACGCGCCTTGGGTGCGGTTTTGGCGCAGGCCGGCCGGGCTCAAGAGTCCGAGGCTTTGCTGGCGCGCTTAGCCCCCGAGGACCGCGACTGCAGCCTGGGCTGCTAAGCGGGTCCGCGCTTAGCCGCGGCCGACAAACGGCTGCTGCGTTGCCATCACCGTGAGAAACAGCACGTTGCTGCCGAGCGGCAAACCCGCCATATAGCGGACCGCGTCGACCACGTGCTCGACCGGGATGCGCGGCTCTACCAGAATCGCGCCGTTGGGCTGGATGATGCCGTTGGCCATAGGCCGCGCCATCTCGGTGTCGGCGTTGCCAATGTCGATCTGACCCACGGCGATATCGTGCGCTCGGCCATCCAAGGCGCAGGCCTTGGTCAAGCCAGTGATGGCGTGCTTGGTGGCGGTGTAGGGCGCGTTGTTCGGGCGTGGTGTGGTCGCCGAGATTGAGCCATTGTTGATGATCCGCCCACCTTTGGGGGATTGCGCTTTCATCAGGCGAAAGGCGTTCTGGGTGCAGAAGAAAGCGCCATTCAGATTGGCGTTGACGCAATTGAGCCAGACCGAGGGGTCCAAAGTCTCCAGGGCGACTTGCGGCGTGCCAGTGCCGGCGTTGTTGAACAGCAAGTCAAGTCGTCCGAACCGTTCGCTCAGCGTATCAAAGGCGACGCTTACCGCGTTCGGGTCGCCAACATCGCAGGGCAAGACCAGAGCATCGTTGTGGCCATCGGCAGTATCCCGCAAGGGCTGCTCGCGACGCCCGATCAGGCCCACCCTCCAGCCATCTGATAACAGGCCTCGCGCGACGGCGCGACCGATGCCACTACCGGCGCCGGTGACCATCGCGACGGCTTGGGGTGGAGTGTTGTCGTGGTTCATGGGGGATTCCGGTGGGTATGCGATTCGCCGAGTCTAGCCAAATGACCTGGCGAAAAAAAACCGCGCCAATCGGCGCGGTCGATCTCCCGAAGGAGCGGGCTGCCAGTCACGGCAGCCGTGGGGTCATACTTAGGCGGCAGCGCGCTTCGGAGCAGCCTTGACAGCGTCGGCGGTCGCGGTGGCGGCAGCCTTGACGGTCGATTCGGTCATTTCGGCGACTTGCTTGGCAGCCTTGGTCATGTTGTCAACGGCAGCCGAAGTGGCAGCAACGGTCGACTTGACGGCCGACAGCAGAGCGTCGGTGCCGTTCGGAGCCGACTTGGTGGCGGTTTCGACGGCGGTGGTCAGGTCGCTGTTGATCTTGGCGAAGCTGTCTTGCATGAACTGCGAGACTTCCGACTGGGCCTTGGTGGCGGTCTCGTACACGGCCTTGCCATAGCTGACCGACTTTTCAACCGACGACTCGGCCAGCTTGCTACGCAGGGCGATGAGGTCGTTTAGGTCCTTGGCGGCGGCGATGGTCTTGGCGGCTTCAGTCATGTCGGCCACGGTCGACTCGGCGATCTTCATTTGCAGGTCAACGAACTTCTGGGTGTTGGCCAGCGAGATGTGGGCGAAGCGAGCGCCTTGCTCTGCAGCAGCCTTTTGGGCATCAGCGAAGTGGTTGTTAACGTTGATCATTTTGACTCTCCTAAAGATTTTTGACAGGTATGTTGCGATTAAATTGCTGCGTTGCACAATGATGTTAGGACGGGCCCAAATTGATGTCAACAATTTTTTTGCATCGCAGTGTGGAAGGTCGACCGCTTAGGCATTAGACTCGGGAAAGTAAGGACTTACCGCTGCTACCGCAGCGCAGCGAAAACGCACAATGACTGCCGCCCAGATACGCCTGATCAAGAAGTACCCCAACCGTCGCCTCTACGACACGCAGACCAGCGCTTACATCACCTTGGGCGACGTTAAGACGCTGGTGATGGAGCAATCGTCGTTTCAGGTGGTCGATGCAAAGTCCGGTGAGGACCTGACGCGCAGCATCCTGCTGCAGATCATCCTCGAGGAAGAAGGCGGCGGCACGCCTATCCTGTCCAGTCAGGTGCTCGAGCAGATCATCCGATTCTATGGCCACGCCATGCAGGGCTTCTTGGGCACCTTCCTCGAGCGCAACCTGCAGACCTTCATCGATCTGCAGTCCAAGCTGAAGAACCAGCAGCACGAACTCGGCGACACCGCCAAGATGAGCGCGGAGATGTGGCAACAGCTGCTCGCCATGCAAGCACCGGCCTTGCAAGGCATGGTGGGCAACTATTTGGAGCAGAGCGCCAAGCTGTTTGCCGACATGCAAGGGCAGTTCGAGAATCAGACCCGCAGCATCCTCCAGGGCTTCCCGTTCCCTCCGTTCCCGGTCAAGCCGGGCGACACCCCCTCGGACAAATAAGCGGATGTCCGTGCCGTCTGTGCCGCGCGTCGGCTTTGTGTCGCTCGGCTGTCCCAAGGCGCTGGTCGATTCGGAGCGCATCCTCACCCAGTTGCGCGCCGAGGGCTACGACATCGTCGCCGACTACGACGGCGCTGACCTGGTGGTGGTCAACACGTGCGGCTTCATCGATTCGGCGGTCGAGGAGTCGCTGGACGCCATCGGTGAGGCACTGGCCGAGAACGGCAAGGTGATCGTCACCGGCTGTCTGGGCGCTAAGCGTGATGTGATTCTCCATGCGCATCCGGCGGTGCTGGCGGTGACGGGTCCGCACGCGCTCGATGAGGTGATGGGTGCGGTGCACGACCACCTGCCCAAGCCGCACGATCCCTTCAGCGACCTCATCCCACCGGCGGGCATCAAGCTCACGCCCAAGCACTACGCCTACCTCAAGATCAGCGAGGGCTGCGACCACAAGTGCTCGTTCTGCATCATCCCGTCGATGCGCGGCGGGCTCGACAGCCGGCCAGCGGGCGAGGTGCTGCGCGAGGCTGAGAAGCTGGTCGAAAGCGGCGTTAAGGAGCTGCTGGTGATCAGCCAAGACACCTCGGCCTACGGCGTCGACCGCAAGTACCGCACCGATTTTTGGGGCGGCCGGCCGGTCAAGACGCGCATCACCGAGCTGGCCCGCGAGTTGTCGACGCTCGGCGCTTGGGTGCGCATGCACTACGTCTACCCCTATCCGCACGTCGACGAGCTGGTCGAGCTGATGGCCGAGGGCAAGCTCCTGCCTTACCTCGACATCCCTTTTCAGCACGCCAGCCAGAGCGTGCTCAAGGCCATGCGCCGGCCTGCCGCGGCCGAGAACACGTTGCGCCGCATCGAGCGCTGGCGCGAGATGGTGCCAGACCTGACCCTGCGCTCGACCTTCATCGTCGGTTTCCCGGGCGAGACCGATGCCGATTTCGAGGAGTTGATGCAGTGGCTGGAGGCGGCGCAACTCGATCGTGTCGGCTGCTTCATCTATTCACCGGTTGAAGGTGCCACTGCAAATGAGCTCTCGGGTGCGGTCGACCCCGAAGTGGCTGAGCAGCGCCGCGAGCGCTTCATGCATCTGCAGGAGAACATCTCGGCCAACCGGCTGATTGCCAAGGTCGGCTGCGAGATGCGGGTGCTGGTCGACGAGATCGGCGAGGAAGGCACCGTACTGGCGCGTTCCAGCGCCGATGCGCCGGAGATCGATGGCGTGGTCTACGTCGAGGGAGCTGATAACGTGGCGGTGGGCGATTGGCTCGACGTCCGCATCACCGACGCCGACATCCACGATCTGTGGGCCGAGCCGGTGGGCGCTTAGAGACCCAAGCGCTGCCAGATGGTGCTGGTCGGACCGGCGCGGTTCATCGTGAAAAAGTGCAAACCCGGTGCGCCGCCGGCCAGCAGTCGGTCACACAGATTGGTCACTACATCCAGTCCGAGCGCGCGGATCGATGCCGAGTCATCGCCGAAGCTTTGCATCTTCATGCGCAGCCAGCGCGGGATATCGGCGCCGCACGCCTCGGAAAAGCGCACCAGTTGGCTGAAGTTGCCGATCGGCATGATGCCCGGGACGATCGGGATGTCGACGCCTTCACGTTGGCAGTCTTCGACGAATTGGAAATACGCGTCGGCGTTGTAGAAGTACTGGGTGATTGCCGAATCAGCACCGGCCTGAGCCTTGCGCTTGAATGCGAGCAGATCGTCGCGGGCGCTGCGTGCCTGAGGGTGAACCTCCGGGTAGGCCGCCACTTCGATCTCGAACCAGTCTCCGGTCTCGGCGCGAATGAATTCGACCAGGTCCGACGCAAAGCGGAAATGGCCGAAGTCGACGGTGCCGGACGGTAAGTCTCCGCGCAAGGCCACGGTGTGGCGGATGCCGTGCTGCTGGTAGGTGGCCAGCAGTTCGCGGATGGTCTCGCGGGTCGAGCCGATGCACGACAAATGCGGCGCAGCCTCGCAGCCATGCGCTTGGATGTCTATCGCGGCCTCGAGCGTACGCTCCTGGGTCGAGCCGCCTGCACCGTAGGTGACGGAGAAGAACTTGGGCTTGAGCTGGGCAAGCTGATTGCGTGTTTCTTGCAGCTTCTGCATGCCCTCGGGGGTTTTGGCCGGGAAGAACTCGAAACTGAAGATGCGCTCACTGGCTGCGGGGGTCATTCGTCGCCGCCCTTCCGCGAGCGCGGTGCGACATTACCGCGGTTGTCGCTGTTGCCGCCGCCGGCCCCACCGCCAGCCCCACCGCCCGAGCGGCCGCCGCGTCCGCGACTGCCGCCGCGACCACCGCCACCGCCAGCCGGCCTGGCCCCGCCGGCGCGGTTGCCGTCCGGCTCGGCCGGACGACCGCCACCGCCACCGGTCCGCCGAGCTTTGCCGCCGATGGGCATTTTTGCCGGGTCAACGACCACGCCGCCGGTCTTGTCACCCAATTGCTTAGCCACTTTGGCGGCGATCAGGTCGATGGCGGCGTCAAGATCGATGGTCTCAGGGTCCTCGTCCTTGGGAATCGAGGCGTACAGCTCTCCCCATTTGACGTAAGGACCAAATTTGCCGCTCCCCAACGTGATCGGCTTGCCGTCCTTGGGGTGCTCGCCCAGCACTTTGCCGCTGCTGCCACCGCCGGCCTTCGGCGCAGACAGCAGTTCCAGAGCGCGGCCGAGCTCCAGTTCGAAGATGCTGTCGGTCTTGGCCAGCGATTTGAAGATCCCGTTGTGTTTGACATAGGGGCCGAACTTACCGCTGCCCAGTTCTACCGGCTTGCCATCGGGATGCACGCCGATCACTCGCGGCAGCGACAAGAGATAGACGGCGTCGTCGAGCGTGGCGTCCTCCAGCGGCTTTTCTTTGGGCCAGCTGGCGCGCTTGGGCTTGGGCAGGTCGGCGCGGTTGCCTTTTTCCGCTTTGGGCTTGGCGCCTGGCTCCTTGGGTGGTGCGGGCGGCGTTTCGCCCAGTTGCACGTAGTGACCGTACGGCCCCTTGCACAGATACACCTGTAACCCGCTGTCCGGTTCTTCGCCCAGCGGGCGGTTGGCTGGCTCGTTCTCGTCGCGGCCCCACGGCTTGGTGTAGTCGCACTCGGGGTAGCCGGTGCAGCCGCAGAACAGTCCACGGCTCGACGCTCGCAGATGCACCGCCTTGCCGCACTTGGGGCAGGGGTCGGGCAGCGGGATGCCTGGCAGCACCTCACCCAGACCATCGACCGTGCTCTTGAAGGTGGACCAGAACTGTTCCATCACGGGGATCCAGTCGACCTCACCTTTGCTGATGCCGTCCAGCTCGGCTTCGAGTTTGGCGGTGAAGTCGTAGTCGACATATTGCCGGGCGTAGTGCACCAGGAAGCCGCACACCAGCTGGCCAATGCCCGTTGGCGTGAAGCGCTTTTTCTCCAGCACCACGTATTCGCGGTCCTGCAAGGTCTTGACGATGCTGGCGTAGGTCGACGGGCGGCCAATGCCGAACTCCTCCAGCGCCTTCACCAAGCTGGCTTCGGTGTAACGCGGCGGCGGCTGGGTGAAATGCTGCTCGCCGTAGAGACGGTCGACTGGCAGCGATTCGCCCTCGACCAAGGTCGGCAGGCGGGCGTCGCCCTCGTCGGTCTTGTCGTCTTCGTCTTCCAGATACACCGCCATGAAGCCGGGGAACACGAGGGTCTGGCCCGTTGCGCGGAATACGCCCTCGCCGACGGCGATATCAGCGGCGACCGTGTCGTATTGCGCCGGGCTCATCTGGCTGGCCAGCGTGCGCTTCCAGATCATCTCGTAGAGGCGGAATTGCTCAGGCGTCAGGTATTGGCGGACGCTGTCCGGGGTGCGGCGGATCGAGGTCGGGCGGATGGCCTCGTGCGCCTCCTGCGCGTTGGCGGCGGCGTTGCGGTAGGCGTTGGGGGCGTCCGGCAGGTAGCGGCCCTTGTCGTGGGGCGTGTGGTCGAACTCGCGTTCGATGTAGGCGCGGATCTCGGCCACGGCCTCGCGCGCCAGCGACACCGAATCTGTCCGCATGTAGCTGATGAGGCCGACGGTGCCTTCGCCGACGTCTACACCTTCGTAGAGCCCTTGCGCAGTGCGCATGGTGCGCTCTGTGGTCATACCGAGCTTGCGAACGCCTTCTTGCTGCAAGGTGCTGGTGGTGAAGGGCGGCGCGGCGCGGCGGGTTTTCGATGCCTTTTCGACGGCGATGACCTTGGCGTCATGCCCTTGCAAAGCGGCCACGACGGCGGCTTGCCCGGCCTCATCGGTGAAGCTGAACTGCTCGACCTTGGCGCCTTGCCAGCGCGTCAGCTTCGCCGAGAAATTCTGTGCAGCTTTTTGCGAGTCAGCCTTATGTGAATCCAGGTGCAGCGACCAGTACTCGCGGCTTTGGAAGCGCTCGATCTCTTCCTCTCGCTCGACGATCAGGCGCAGCGCCGGACTTTGCACACGGCCGGCCGAGAGGCCCGGCTTGATCTTGCGCCACAGCACCGGCGACAGGTTGAAGCCGACCAGGTGGTCGAGCGCCCGCCGCGCCTGTTGCGCGTTGACCAGGGGCGCCAGCACCTCGCGTGGGTTCTCTACCGCGTGCTTGACCGCCGACTGTGTCACTTCGTGGAACACCACGCGCTTCATCGGTTTGTCGGCAGTGGCCTTGTTGCCATGAAGGATCTCTGACAGATGCCAGGCAATGGCCTCGCCTTCGCGGTCCGGGTCGGTTGCCAGCAGCACGGTATCGGCGGCCTCACCGGCTTTCAGGATGGCGTCGACGTGGCGTTTGTTGCGGTCGATCAGCTCGTAGGCCATGGCAAAGCCGTGCTCGGGATCGACCGCGCCGTCCTTGCGCCGCAGGTCGCGGACGTGCCCGTAGGAGGCCAGCACCTGGTACTCGGGGCCGAGGTATTTGGAGAGCGTCTTCGCCTTGGAGGGCGACTCGACGATGAGCAGTGTGGTCATGGTGGCTCGCTAGCGGGGCAATGCCCGGTTCAGGTTACGCAGTGCGTGGTGGGGCGACATCGGTCAGTTGGCGGCGGTGGTGAAGGCGTCGGCGAAGAAGGCGTCGTCGGCAAGGCCGGCCGCGGCAAAGTCGCGGCGCGCAGCGTCAACCATTGCCGGCGCTCCGCACACGTACGCCTCGAAGCCGGACAGGTCCGGGAGGTCGGCCAGCGCCGCCAGGTGAACCAGTCCAGTGCGTCCATTCCAAGCGCAGTCGGGCGTGGCCTCGGAGAGCACGGGCACGTAGCGCAGCGTTCGGCTGGCGGCGGCAAAGCGGCGTGCCAACTCGTCGCGGTAGAGGCCGTCGCGGGTGCGAGCACCCACATAGAGGTGCACCGGGCGTGGCGATTCGTTCTCCAGTAGCGTCTCGACCATCGCCTGAAGCGGTGCGAAACCGGTGCCACCGCCAACCATCAGGATCGGTCGTGCAGAGTCGCCGCGCAAAAAGGTGGTGCCGAGCGGGCCCTCGAAGCGGAGGATGTCCTTCTCCTGGAGCGTCTCGAAGGCCTGTGTGCTGAACACGCCGCCCTCGAGCTTGCGGATGTGGAGTTCGATCTCGCCCTCGCGGCTTGGCGAACTGGCGATCGAGTAGCTGCGGCGCTTGCCGCCAGCAAGCAGCAGGTCGATGTACTGGCCCGGCAAAAAAACGAAGCGGTCGTTGGCGGGCAATTTGAGTGTCATCACCATGACATCGGCAGCGGCGCGCTCGAGCCGCTGCACCCGCGCGGGCAACTTGCGCACGGGAATGTCGGCGACGCCGGCAGCGACGCGTCCCTCGATGACCACGTCGCCAAGCGGCACAGCGCAGCAGAACAGGGCTTTGCCTGCGCTGCGCTCGGCGTCACTGAGCGTGTCGGCACGGGCGCGGCCGTGATCGACGCTGCCTGCCAGGACGCTGCCCTTGCACGCACCGCAGGCGCCATCGCGGCAGCCATAGGGTAAGGTGATGCCGGCGGCGAGTGCCGCTTCTAGGATGCTCTGCCCGGGGTCGGCTGCAAATTGCTGGCCGCCCGGTTCAAGCCGAATGCTGGTTACGCTCAATGATGGGTCCTCAACTTCAAAATCCACCCCGCCGCGCGCAACACGTGTTGCTGGTCGGCGGTGGCGACGTTGCCTTTCGCGCGCTGGCCTTTCTGCCGCGCACGGCACGGGTCTCTGCTTTCGTTCGCGAGGGGCCACAAGTGGCTCGTCTGCGCTCGGCGGGGGTCCGCGTCATCGTCGGCGACCTCGACCAATCACACAGCCTCGATAGGCTGGCAGGTCTCGCCGACGGCGTCATTTACTCGGCACCGCCATCGTCGTCGGGCGACAGTGACCCGCGTCTTCGGCGGGTTCTCTCGGTGCTGAGTCGCGGCATGCTACCACGCACTTTCGTTTACATCAGCACCAGTGGTGTCTATGGCGATCACGCCGGTGCCGAGGTGGCCGAGACCGCGCATCTGCGCACAGCATCGCCGCGGGCGCGTCGCCGAGTGGCGGCGGAGCGGTTGGTGCGGCACTGGGGCCGAGGCAATGGCGTGACCACGCCGATCCTACGAGCGCCGGGTATCTACGCGGCAGACCGCTTGCCATTGGCACGTCTTCGAGCCGGCACCCCAGCAATTGCCCGCGAGGAGGACAGTTTCAGCAACCACATTCACGCTGACGATCTGGCGCTGGCCTGCGCGCTGGCCTTGTTCCGTGGCGCCGCTGGCCGGGCCTTTAATGTTTGCGATGAGCAACCCCTGCGCATGGGCGACTATTTCGACTGCGTGGCCGATCACTTTGGCTTGCCCCGACCTCAGCGTCTTTCGCGCGAAGCCGTGCGCACTCGTGTCGAGCCGATGCTCTGGTCCTTCATGGCCGAGTCGCGACGATTGTCGAACCAGCGCGTACGCGAGGAGTTGCGCTTGTGCCTGCGCTACCCGACCGTGGCGGACTTCCTGCAGACCCTCGACTCGGTCTAGATGCCCGAACTTCCGGGATGGCCAGCTGTCACTTGCTGGGTTGGGAGGCATACCCACTTTGGGATAGCCCGACTGGCTGGCGCGGCCTGGCACCGCGTCACGCAATTGAAAGGCTGGCTTGATTCATCGTCTTCGCAGATTACTGGGCATGACTGTCGCGCCAATCGCCGCCGCGGCGCTGGTGGCGTTCGCCTCTGTGTCCGCGGCTGCGCTGGCTGAGTCCGCTGCGCCACCCTTGCCACCGGAACAGGTGTTCGCCTTGGATGTGCAGCGCACGCCGACCGGTGACGCGTTGCACTTGGGCTTCAACATCCGGCCGGGCTACTACTTGTATCGAGACCGCATCAGTGCCAAGGCGGATTCGGCAAGCGTGTCTCTGGCGCCGCCGCAATGGCCTGACGGCGAAGTCAAGCACGATCCCAACTTCGGCGAAGTGCGAATCTTCCGTGAGCAGGCCGTGGCGACCCTGCCGCTGCCGACCGCCGGCGGTGAGTGGACCCTGCGGGTGCGCTACCAAGGTTGCGCCGACGCCGGCCTCTGCTACCCGCCGCAAACGCAGGCGTTTCGGGTGAGCGCCGATGGTGTTCGTCCTGAGCAAGGCGGCCTGGCGGGAGCCTTGGGCGTGCGTTCGGCTGCCGCCGCGCCGCTTATGACAAGCGCTCTTTTGGCTGAAGACGAATCGGCTCGGGTGGCACGCAAACTGGCCGAGGACTCGCTGGCGCTGACGCTTTTGGGGTTCTTCGCTGCCGGACTGTTGTTGGCTCTGACGCCATGCATGCTGCCGATGGTGCCCATCCTGTCGGGGATCATTGTTGGACAGGGGGCCTCGGCGCCTGGGGCCGGTGCGCGCGGTCGCGCATTCCGTTTGTCGCTGGCCTACGTTCTGGGTATGGCCGTGACCTATGCGCTGGTTGGCGTCGCGGCGGGCGTGTCCGGTGTCTTGCTGTCAGGCGTGTTGCAGAACCCTTGGGTACTGTCTGGCTTTGCGCTGTTGTTTGTTGTGCTGGCGCTGTCGATGTTCGGACTGTTCGACTTGCAGTTGCCGGCTGGCGTGCAAGGTTGGGCGACTCACTTGTCCAATCGCATTCCGGGGGGGCAACTGGGGGGATCGGCCGGCATGGGCGTGCTGTCCGCGCTGATCGTCGGCCCTTGTATTGCGCCGCCGCTGGCGGGCGCGCTGTTGTTCATCTCGCGGAGCGGTGACGTGTTCTTGGGCGGATCAGCGCTGTTCGTGCTGGCCTTGGGCATGGGTTTGCCCTTGCTGGTGGTCGGCACCTCGGCCGGCCATTTGTTGTCACGCGCAGCAGCCTGGTACGACCGCATCCGCGTGGTGTTCGGCGTGGTGCTGCTCGGCCTCGCCGTGTGGATCGTTAGCCCGATCTGGTTACCCGCTTGGGATCGCCTATCCGGCGCGGAATCGTCGGCGCCTCAGTTCCGACGCATCGGGTCCATGGCTGAGCTGCAGCAGGAGTTGCAGTCGGCGCGCGGGCAACCGGTGCTGCTCGATTTCACCGCCGACTGGTGCACCACCTGTCGTGAGCTCGAGCGCGACACCTTTGCCGACGCGACCGTCGCCTCCGAGCTGTCGACCTGGCGCGTGTTGCGCGCCGATGTCACCGCAGCCGGCGAGGCTGACCGCCAGTTGTTGGCGAGTTTCGGTCTGTTCGGGCCGCCAGCAGTGCTGATGTTCGGCGCCGACGGGCAAGAGCGCAAGGCCGAGCGCATACTGAACTTCGTGCCGCCAGAAGCGTTTCTCAATCATCTCAAAAGTGTCAAAGCGAACCCATGAGTCGACGTCTACCGCTGATTATTGTGTTGTTGCTGGCGGTCGCCGCCGGGGTTTGGATTGCCATGCGCGACGCCGGCGGGCTGGCGCGGCCCGACCAGCGCGCGGAGGCGGTCTTTGCGTCGCGCCTTCCGGACCTGAAGGGCGTCAAGCAGGACCTCTCGGCGCACCGTGGCAAGGTGATGGTCATCAATTTCTGGGCCAGCTGGTGCGCGCCCTGCATTGAGGAAATTCCTGGCTTTACGCGCTTGCAGGACAAGTACCGTGACCGTGGCGTGGTGTTTGTCGGCGTGGCGATCGACGAGCCCGACGCGGTCCAGCCGTTCGTCCAGAAGCTGGGCATCAATTACTCGGTGTTGACGGCCGAGATGGCCGGCTACGAGCTGCTGCGCGCGGCCGGTGACGACAAGGGCGTGATGCCTTTCACCTTGGTCATCGGGGCCGATGGCAAGGTTGCTGGTTCGCGTGCCGGCATCTTTCGGGAAACCGAGCTCGATCAAACACTTGCAAGCCTGATCTGAGGCCTATCGCGGCTAATTTGCCGCCAACTTCGGTCAAAATGCTGCAAAAGTCTGGACAAGACAGGGTCTCGCGGGCACACTCGCGGCCATGTCAGAGGTCCTCCAAGCCCGATCGGCACCGCGTGTGCTGGTGTTGCACGGCCCCAATCTGAATCTGCTCGGAACCCGTGAGCCGGACGTCTATGGTGTCGCCACGCTGGCCGACATCAACGCCGATCTGGTGCGTCTCGGCAGTGAGTTGGGCGTGCATGTCGACTGTTTTCAGAGCAATCACGAGGGCGAGCTGGTCGACCGCGTTCAGCAGGCGCGCGCCGAGGGATCGGTTGGCATCGTCATCAACCCGGCGGCGTTCACCCATACCAGCGTGGCGTTGCGCGACGCCCTTTCGGGTGTCGCCATCCCCTTCATCGAGGTGCACCTCTCCAATGTGTTTTCGCGAGAGGCGTTCCGCCAGCATTCGTATTTTTCCGACATCGCCTTGGGCGTGATCTGCGGGCTCGGCCCTCAGGGCTACGCCTTGGCGCTGCGGGCGGTCGCAACCCGACTCAGCCCGCAAGCCAAGCCCTAAGGCGCATCACAGGAGGCAACATGGATCTTCGCAAGCTCAAAACCTTGATCGACCTGGTGCAGGATTCCGGCATCGCCGAACTCGAGATCAAAGAGGGCGAGGAGACGGTTCGCATCATTCGCGTGCAGCAAAACAGCGCTGCGCCGGCTCAGGTGGTGCAGGCCGCGCCGATGGCCCAGTCTGTGGCGGTCGCGCCGGCGGCGTCTGTTGCGGCCCCGGCGGCGGAGGCGCCCGCGCTCCCGTCCGGCCACGAGGTCAAGTCGCCGATGGTGGGTACGTTCTACCGCTCGGCCTCGCCGGGCGGCACCCCCTTCGTCGAGATCGGACACACGGTGAAAGAGGGCGATCCGCTGTGCATCATCGAGGCGATGAAGCTGCTTAACGAGATCGATGCGGAGCGCTCCGGCGTGATCAAGGCCATTCTGGTCGACAACGGTGACCCGGTCGAATTCGGTGAACCGCTGTTTATCATCGAGTAAGCGATGGCGATGTTCGAGAAGATCCTGATCGCCAACCGCGGCGAGATCGCGCTACGCATCCAGCGCGCTTGCCGCGAAATGGGCATCAAGACGGTGGCAGTGCATTCCGAGGCCGACCGCGAAGCCAAGTACGTCAAGCTGGCCGACGAGTCGGTGTGTATCGGTCCGCCGCAGCCGGGACTCAGCTACCTCAACATTCCCGCGATCATTAGTGCCGCCGAGGTGACCGACGCCGAGGCCATCCATCCGGGCTATGGCTTTCTCTCGGAGAACGCCGATTTCGCCGAGCGCGTCGAGCAATCCGGCTTCGTTTTCATCGGCCCGCGTCCCGACACCATCCGCATGATGGGCGATAAAGTTCAGGCCAAGGCGGCGATGAAGCGCGCCGGTGTGCCCTGCGTTCCGGGCGTCGACGGTTCGCTCGGCGACGACCCCGAGCCGATCATCAAGGCGGCCCGCAGCATCGGTTATCCGGTCATCATCAAGGCCGCTGGCGGCGGCGGTGGCCGCGGCATGCGGGTCGTGCACACCGAGGCCGCATTGCTGCACGCGGTGCAGACGACCAAGGCCGAAGCTCAGGCGGCGTTCAATAACCCCATGGTTTACATGGAGAAGTTCCTCGAGCAGCCGCGCCACATCGAGATCCAGGTGCTGGCCGATGGCTTCAACAACGCTGTCTATTTGGGCGATCGCGATTGCTCGCTGCAGCGTCGGCATCAAAAGATCATCGAGGAAGCGCCGGCGCCCGGTCTGCCGGAGAAGCTTCACGCCAAGATCGGTACCCGCTGCGCCGAAGCGTGTCGCAAGATCGGCTACCGCGGTGCCGGCACCTTCGAGTTCCTTTACGAGAACGGCGAGTTCTACTTTATCGAGATGAACACGCGGATCCAGGTCGAGCATCCGGTCACCGAGTTGATCACCGGCATTGACCTGATTCAGCAGCAGATCCGTGTGGCCGCCGGCGAGCGCTTGGGCTTCACGCAGAAAGACATCACCTTCAAGGGGCACGCGATGGAGTGCCGGGTCAATGCCGAGGACCCGTTCACCTTTGTGCCGTCGCCCGGCAAGGTCACGCGCTGGCACACGCCGGGCGGCCCCGGGGTGCGCATCGATTCGCATGTCTACTCCGATTACACGGTTCCGCCGTACTACGACTCGATGATCGGCAAGATCATCGCTTACGGCGATACTCGCGAGCAGGCGATGGCGCGACTGCGGATCGCGCTGTCAGAGATGGCGGTGGACGGTATCAAGACCAATATCCCGCTGCACCTGGAGCTGCTAGAAGACTCGGCTTTTCAGCGCGGCGGCGTCAGCATTCATTATCTGGAAGAAAAACTCGCGCACCGGAGCAAGCCGGTTTGAGCGAGGCCGGTGCCCCGTACCGCCAACTGGTTTTCACTGCGGCAGCCGATGGCGCTGAAGCTTTGTCCGACGCGCTGATGGACGCGGGCGCCCTGTCGGTGGATGCCACCGATGCGCTGGCGGGAACGCCCGACGAAGAACCGCAGTACGGCGAGCCGGGCATGGCGCCATCGGCGTGGAAGGTGAGCCTGATCAAGGCGCTGTTTCCGCCGGACGTGGAACCACTGGCAGCGCTAGCGGAGGCCTGCGGCGACTGCGGCCTGGCGGTTCCGGAGGCCAGCGTCGAGGCGGTGCCCGAGCAGGACTGGGTGCGGCTGACGCAGTCGCAGTTCAGCCCGATCCATGTCAGCCCGCGGCTTTGGATCGTTCCCTCGTGGTGCGAGCCGCCGGCCGACGGCGCAGAGATGCTGGTGCTCGACCCGGGCTTGGCGTTTGGCACCGGCAGCCACCCGACCACCCGCCTTTGCCTCAACTGGATCGACCTGCATCTGCCGGTCGGTGCGCGCGTGCTCGACTACGGCTGCGGCTCCGGCATCCTCGCGCTGGCCGCCCGCCGCTTTGGCGCTGCCGAGGTGCTGGGTGTGGACATTGACGAGCAGGCCATTGTCAGCAGTGTTTTCAACGCCCAGAACAATGCCTGCGAAGTCAGCTTTTGCTTGCCGGACCAGGATCGGGGCGGTGAGTTTGACGTGGTGATTGCCAATATTCTGAGTAACCCTCTGATGGTGATGGCGCCGATGCTGTCGGCTCGGGTGCGCGTGGGTGGCGAATTGTTGCTCTCCGGTGTGCTTGAGCGTCAGGCCAACGATGTGATCGCCGCGTACGCGCCGTGGTTGGCCTTAGACGTGTGGCGCAGCGACGAGGGCTGGGTCGCTCTGCACGGGCGAAGGGTCTGAGGGGCGATACTGCAGGGCTTCGGCAAGGTGGTGAGCGGCGACGTCACGAGCCGCGCCGAGGTCGGCAATTGTGCGTGCGACTCTGATCACGCGATGCACAGCGCGGGCCGACAAGCTCCCGCGTTGCATGGCTCGTGACAGCAGCGTTCGGCCGGCATCGTCCAGCGCGGCATGGTGCGTGAGCGCGTCGGCATCAAGTCGCGCGTTGCGGATCGCTTGGCGCTCGATCTGCCGCCGATTGGCGTCCGATACGCGCTCGGCGACGACCGCGCTGCTGTCGCCGCTGGGGGCACTCAGCAGTTCGGATTCGGCTGGCGCGTTGACAGTGACGCGCAGGTCGATGCGATCGAGTAGCGGTCCAGACAGGCGGCTTCGGTAGCGCTGAACCTGATCCGGTGTGCAGCGGCAGACGCGGGTTGGATGGCCCAAGTGGCCGCACGGGCAGGGATTCATTGCCGCCACTAGTTGGAACCGAGCGGGAAAGGTGGCCTGACGCGCGGCCCGTGAGAGGCGCACCTCGCCGGATTCGATCGGCTCGCGCAACACCTCGAGCACCTGACGGTTGAACTCGGGCAACTCGTCGAGGAAGAGCACGCCGTGGTGTGCCAGAGAGATCTCGCCGGGGCGAGGCGGGTTTCCGCCGCCCACCAGCGCCACCGCAGATGCCGTGTGATGAGGCGCCCGGAATGGCCGACGTCCCCACTCCGAGGGCGTAAAGCCGACACTGCCGAGCGATTGGATGGCCGCAGACGCAGTGGCCTCGTCATCGCTCATGGTCGGCAGCAGGTCTGGCAGACGCTGGGCGAGCATGCTCTTGCCGGTCCCGGGTGGGCCCTCGAGGAGCAGCGAATGACCTCCCGCCGCCGCGATCTCCAGTGCCCGTTTGGCCTGTGCTTGACCGCGAACATCCCGCAGACAGCGCTGTGCTGGCGCCGCCGGGGCGGTTCCAGCAGGAGACTCGATGCGCGGCAGACGCGCCTTACCACTCAAGTGTGCAAACACCCCGTGCAAGGATTCGGCGGCGTAGATCGCGCCCCCGGCCACCCGTGCGGCCTCGGCGACATTGGCAGCGGGAAGAACCAGCCGGCGCCCGGCGTGGCGGGCTGCCAGTGCCATCACCAGCGCGCCACGGACGCTGCGCAACTCGCCCCCGAGCGCCAGTTCGCCGCTGAATTCGGTGTCGGCCAGCGCATCGCCGGGCGCTTGTCCGGAGGCCACGAGAATACCCACTGCGATGGGCAGGTCGAAACAACCGCCGCTCTTGGGCAGGTCGGCGGGCGCCAAGTTGACTGTGATGCGCCGCGCCGGGAAATCGAAGCCAGCATTTTGCAGGGCGGCGCGTACCCGGTCGCGCGACTCTCGCACTTCAGTGTCGGGCAGCCCCACCAGATTGAAGCCCGGCAGTCCGTTGCCAAGATGGACCTCGACCGCGACCTCGGCGGCGCGAACGCCTAGCAGCACGCGACTGCTGACGATCGCCAGTGCCATGACTCAGGGCGCCCGGCCGGCCTCGAGTGCGCTGATGCGAGTCTCCAGGGCACGCACCTGCTCAAGCGCGCGTTGCAGCAGCAGCCGCTGGGTGTCGAATTCTTCGCGAGGGACCAGGTCAAGACGCTGCAGCGACGCGGACAAAAGGGCGCGGATATTTTTCTCGAGGTCGTGCGCTGGCTGGGCGCTGGCAAGCGATGCGATGCGCCCGCTGATCTGGTCTACGAAGGTCTGAAACGTACTCATCTGGGGCTTCCTGAGGAACGGGTTGAAGGTCAGTGTAGCAACCGCAGAAACGCCTGACTTCCGTCAAATCGCGGAGGTCCGGCTCGCACCATCGTTGTGCGATTGCACCAAATTGGCGCGTTAGAACGTGTTTTGTTGCGCGAGCGCCAAAGCGAGTGCGACTTTTTCACCGTCAAACCCCGCAAAACCGCTGTTTTCAATAGATTGGCGGTAGCGTGCAAGAGCTGGCACGGTCTGTGCATAGCTGAATTCGTAGTTTTGCATTCACCACTAAGAAAGGACAATTATGAAACTCGCCCTTAGCTCCTGCGCTGTTGCCGCTCTGCTGGCTTCGGCAACTGCTTTTGCGGCTGACGCGCCGGCTGCAGCCGAACCGGCGCCGGCTCCGGAACATACTTTCACCGCCAACGTCGGCGTGTTCAGCCAGTACATCTTCCGTGGCGTTAGCCAGACCAAAGAAGACCCGTCACTGCAAGGCGGTTTCGACTACGCCCATTCGAGTGGCCTGTACATCGGTACCTGGGCATCCAACATTTCTTGGCTGCGCGATTCCTACACAGACGGTACCGACGCGCTGGGCTATAAGTCCAGCAGCTTAGAGTGGGACATGTACGGCGGCTACAAGAACACCATCGGCGACACCGGTCTCGGCTATGACGTCGGGCTGCTCTACTACTACTACCCGGGCCGCAAGGGTGGTACACCGACCGCCAACACGCTGGAAGCCTATGGCGCCTTGAGCTGGAAGTGGTTCACGGCCAAGTACTCGTACGGTTTGACCGACGAAGTGTTCCAGTACACCAACGCGGATGGCAGCTGGTACCTCGACCTTGCGGCGGCTTATCCGATCGGCGAGACGGGTGTCACGGCGGGTGTTCACTGGGGCCGTCAGCACTTTGAAGGTTCCGCCAACAGCGTCTATTCGTACAACGACTGGCGCGCGAGCTTGGCCTATGACATGGGCAAGCTGGGTGAGAAGCTGGCCGGTACAGAAGCCGGCGTGATGTACACCAAGCATACCCAGAACAACGACACGGCCGTGTTTGGCAGTGCCAACCAGTTCACCGGCTACATCAAGCGCACTTTCTAAGCGCTTCACCTAAAACACTGTTTTTAAGGACCTTTCCAAGCCCTTCTGGGCTTGGACTGGCCCCCCTCAACCCTAAGGAGCTGTGATGAAACTGGTAACCGCCATCATCAAGCCGTTCAAGCTCGACGAGGTGCGTGAGGCGCTGTCCGCAATTGGCGTACAGGGCATCACCGTCACCGAGGTCAAAGGCTTTGGGCGGCAAAAGGGGCACACCGAGCTGTATCGGGGTGCTGAGTACGTCGTCGACTTCCTGCCGAAGGTGAAAGTCGAAGCTGCGGTGGACGGCAGCATGCTCGACCAGGTCATCGAGGCCATCAGCAGATCGGCCAGTACCGGAAAAATCGGCGACGGAAAGATTTTTGTCTTCAATCTCGAGCAGGCGGTCCGCATTCGTACGGGCGAGACCGGCGCTGAAGCACTTTAAGGAGCTCGACATGTTCAAGAAACTGCTTCTCTCCCTTGCGCTGGTCGCCGGGGTAGGCTTGGTCGCTCCGACCTTTGCCGAGGACGCACCGGCCGCGCCTGAAGTCACGACCGAAGCCGCTGCTGCTCCGGCTGCGGCGCCCGCTGCCGAGGCGCCGGCTGCAGACGCCGCTGCGGCTCCAGCTGTGGCTCCGAACAAGGGCGACACCACCTTCATGTATGTCGCGACCACCCTCGTGATCCTGATGATCATCCCCGGCTTGGCGCTGTTTTACGGCGGTCTGGTGCGCAGCAAAAACATGCTGTCGGTACTGATGCAAGTGTTGATGACGGTTTCGTTGGTCACGGTACTGTGGGTCATCTACGGCTATACGCTGACCTTTACGGCAGGCAATCCATTCTTTGGATCGCTCGACAAGCTGCTATTGACCGGTGTGACGCCTGACTCAGTGGGTGCGACGTTCAGCAAAGGTGTCGTCATCCCGGAGCTGCTGTTTGTGGCTTTCCAGTGCACCTTCGCAGCGATCACTCCGGCACTCATCATCGGCGCCTTTGCCGAGCGCATGAAGTTCGCCGCAGTGCTGGCCTTCATGGCGATCTGGTTCACATTCTCGTACATCCCGGTCGCGCACATGGTGTGGTACTGGGACGGCCCTGACGCCATCACCAACGCCGATACGCTGGCGACTGTGACGGCGAACGCGGGTTGGCTGTGGGCCAAAGGCGCGCTGGACTTCGCAGGTGGCACGGTGGTGCACATCAATGCCGGTATCGCGGGTCTGGTTGCTGCGATCGTGCTCGGCAAGCGGGTTGGTTTGGGCAAGGAAGCAATGCCCCCGCACAACCTGGTGATGACCATGATCGGCGCCTCGCTGCTGTGGGTGGGTTGGTTCGGCTTTAACGTCGGGTCCAACCTCGAAGCCAACGGCGTTGCTGCGCTGGCCTTCATGAACACCTTCGTGGCCACTGCGGCTGCTGTGCTGGCATGGTCCTTTATCGAGTTTGTCGCCCGCGGCAAGGTGTCGATGCTGGGTGCGCTGTCCGGTGCGGTGGCTGGCTTGGTTGCCATTACCCCGGCGTGCGGATTTGTTGGCATCGGTGGGGCGCTGGTTATTGGCGTGGCCGCCAGCCTGGTCTGCTATTGGGGTGTTACCGGCTTGAAGAAGATGATCGGTGCGGACGACGCGCTCGACGTGTTCGGCGTCCACGGCGTTGGCGGCATCACGGGTGCTTTGCTGACCGGTGTCTTCGCGTCGCCGTCGCTGGGCGGCTTGGGCATCTGCAACTACGTCACCAACAAGTGTGGTGACGCAGCTGATTTCCCGGGCATTGCCGCTCAAGTGATGATCCAAGGTCAGGCTGTGCTGACCTCGGTGGTGGTGTCGGCGGTGGTGTCCTTTATCGCCCTCAAGGTGATCGATCTGGTGATCGGCCTGCGCGTCAAGGAAGAGGAAGAGCGCGAGGGTCTTGACACCGTGTCGCACGGCGAGACGGCATACCACCTGTAAACAGCACGTTGCAGGGATATGGGCTTGGGGCACCTTCGGGTGCCCTTTTTTTATGCCTTAAGGGGTGTCAGCGCAAGTCGGCGAGCGCCGAGCCGGGTCGCTTGCCAGCCGAGGTGCTGGTAGAAGGCTAGCGCCGGTGCGTTGTCGAGGTCGGCCAGGAGCTGCGCACGCGAAGCACCATGGTTGGCAGCCCAGTCGAGCGCAGCTTGTAAAACCGCTCGGCCCACGCCGCAACTTTGGTGCGCCGGATCGACCACCACATCCTCGATCCACGCCGACGGACGGCCTTCGGCGGTCGACATCACCAGTTGCGCTGAGCACATGGCAATGGCCTTGCCGGCAGCGTCGCGGGCCACCGCGATGTGTCCCAATGGGCTGTCGATCACGCCCTGCAGACCGGCCCGCTGACGTTCGGGGTCGGCTGAGAAGTCTTGTTCGATGGCGAACAGCAGCTCCAGCAGGGTTACCAGCTGCGGAATATCGTCGTGGTTCGCACGGTCTAGCATCCAGGTGGGAGCGCTCATGGTGTCGGGGCCTTGCCGTAAATGATGACTGCGAGAAAGCGAATTGGCAGTTCGACCAGCTGCTCGGGGCCATGCGGGACGTCACCACGAAAGGTGATGGCGTCGCCGGGGCCGATCTCGTGGGTGGCGTTGCCGTGCCGGTAGACCATGCGCCCCTGCAGCACATAGATGAACTCGGTGCCCGGGTGCTGGAAAGTCGGGAACACCTCGGACGCATCGTCCATGGTGATGAGGAAGGGTTCGAAGAGCTTTTGCGGACCTTGGTCGTAGGCCAGTAACTGGTAGGTGTGGCCACGTTTTGTCCCGCGCCTCACCACCTCCATGCCCTTGCCTGAGGGCACCACCTGCGCGTCGCCTTCCGGCACGTCGACGTCGCGGAACAGCGTCGAGAGCGAGATGCCCAGGGCCCGCGCCAAGCGCGAGAGCGTATCGAGGCTAGTTGCGGTCTGACCGTTCTCGATCTTGGACAGCATTCCACGCGAGACATCAGCGCGTTCGGCAACTTCGGCGATGGTCAGGCCATGTGCCAAACGGCGGTCGCGTAGCGCGCTGCCCAGACATCGTTCCAAGGTGTGGTGGTCTGGCTCGAGCGCGTCACTCATCCTAAAGATTCCCCACAAGAAAAAAAGTTGACCCCGATGACATGTTGCTCTATAAGAATAATTGTTAATTCCAGTGCAACACAACGAGGCCCTGGCTGGCAGCGTTGGGTGTTGGGACTTTTAGAGGAGTGTAACGGGCATGCCTTGGCGGCTTTTACGGTTCGGTTTGAATTCCAAGCATCCCGAGCCACGGATGTTCAGCGATGTTCAAGCGCTGAAGCCGAGCTATGACGTGGTGATCATCGGCGCCGGCGGTCACGGCCTCGCTGCGGCCTACTACCTGGCGCGCGAGCACGGCATAACCAATGTGGCGGTGCTGGAGAAGGGCTACATCGGCGGCGGTAACACCGGCCGCAACACCACCATCATTCGATCTAACTACCTCACGCCCGAGGGCGTGAAGTTCTACGACACCTCGGTCAAGCTCTGGCAGGACCTGAGCGAGGACTTCGACCTCAATCTGTTCTATTCGACGCGCGGGCATTTCACCTTGGCGCACACCGATTCGGCCGTGCGCACCATGCGCTGGCGCGCTGAGGTTAACAAGCACTACGGCGTGGATTCGGAGCTGGTCGGCCCCGACTTCATCAAGCGCGCCTGTCCGAGCATCGACATCAGCTGCAACGGTCACGCGCCGATTCTCGGCGCGCTGTATCACGCGCCGGGTTCGATCGCCCGCCACGATGCGGTGGCTTGGGGCTACGGCCGCGGCGCTTGCCAGCGCGGCGTCGAGATCCACCAGCAGACTGCGGTGACGGGCATCGAGGTCAAGGGTGGCAAGGTGGTCGGCGTACAAACCAGCCGTGGCCACATCGCTACCAACAAGGTGCTGTGCGCGGTTGCTGGCTCGACGCCCCGCCTCACCGATATGGTCGGCATCCGTACGCCGATCTACATCCACCCGCTGCAGGCCATGGTGAGCGAGCCGATGAAGCCCTGGCTTGACCACATCTTCGTCTCGGGGAGTCTGCACATCTACATCAGCCAGAGCGCTCGTGGCGAGTTGGTGATGGGTGCCTCGCTCGATCCCTATGAACTGCACTCGACACGCTCGACGCTCGACTTCACCGAAGGCCTCTCGGCGCACATGCTCGACATGTTCCCCTTCCTATCGCACGTTAAGGTGAATCGCCAGTGGGCCGGCATGTCCGACATGACGCCCGACTTCGCCCCGATCATGGGCAAGACGCCGGTCGAGGGTTTTTACCTGGACTCGGGCTGGGGCACCTGGGGCTTCAAGGCGACGCCGGTCTGCGGCAAGACTATGGCGTGGACCGTCGCCAACGACGCGCCCCACGAGCTGATCACCGGCTTCTCCCTGGACCGCTTCCGCAACTACTCGCTGACTGGCGAGAAGGGCGCGGCGAGCGTCGGGCATTGAGGGCGATTCCATGAAACTCCTGACCTGTCCCGTCAACGGCACCCGCCCGGTGTCCGAGTTCGCCTACGGCGGAGACATCCGAATCGCACCGGATCCCCAGAGCTGCAGCGACGCGCAATGGGCTGATTTCGTCTTCAACCGCAATGGCGCTCCGGGCATCAAGCGCGAGTGGTGGTGCCACACGCCGTCGAACACGTGGTTCATCGCCGAGCGAGACACCGAAAAAGATCGCGTCTTGCGCGCCTGGCTGCCGGGGAGTGAGCCATGAGCCGACTGCCACAACTGCCCGACGAGTGGATCGACCGCACCAAGCTTGTACGCTTCCGTTTCGAGGGCCGCGATTACACCGGACTCGCCGGCGATGCTGTGAGCAGCGCGCTCTGGGCTGCTGGCGTGCGCACGCTCGGTCGCAGCTTCAAGTACCACCGTCCGCGCGGCATCCTCTCGATGGCCAACCATGACGTGAATGTCCTTTTGCAGGACGGGCAGCGTCTCAATGTGCGCGGTGACGTGGTCCCGGTACGCGAGGGCATGGATCTCAGCGCGGTCAACACCTGGGGCGGCGTGACGGCCGACCGCGTGCGCTTCCTCGACCGTCTCGCGCCTTTTCTGCCGGTTGGTTTTTACTACAAGGCTTTCTACAGCAAGCGCTGGTTCCCGCTTTGGGAACGTATGTTCCGCGCCATCACGGGTCTGGGCCGCATCGACCTGGGCACGCCGCATCTGCGCACGCCAAAGCGTTACGAGTTCTGCGATGTCGCGGTGATCGGCGCTGGTCCGTCCGGCCTGTCGGCGGCGCTGGCTGCGGCCGAGGCGGGCGCCCGCGTCGTCATCGTGGATGAGAACGCCAAAGCCGGTGGCAGCGGCCTATACCAACTTGGCGGCCATGTCGCGCAGCGCGATGCCGCCCTGCAACTGCGGGAGCGCGTCGCTGCTCACCCGCAGATCCGCTTGTTCACCGGCACTCTGGCGGCGGCGTGGTATGCCGATCAGTGGATCCCGCTGGTCGATGGCGAGCGTATGACCAAGCTGCGCGCCCGCGCCACGGTGATGGCCAGCGGGGCGTTTGAGCAACCCGCAGTGTTTCGCAACAACGACCTGCCCGGCGTGATGCTCGGCTCGGCGATGCAACGCTTGATTCACCGCTATGCGGTGCAGCCGGCGCGTCGCGCGGTGGTGTTGGCCGCCAACGCCGACGCCTACCGTGTCGCACTCGATCTGCTCGATGCGGGCGTACAAGTGATGGCGGTCGCGGACTTGCGCGATCAGCCGATGGCCTGCGACGCCATGGACGCAGTGCGTGCGCGTGGCGTCGAATGTCTGGCCGGTTATGCCATCTACGAGGCCCACGCTGGCGAGCGGGGCGAGCTTGCGGCGGTGACCCTGTGCCGCGTGCGCGATGGTATCGCCGAGACCACGGGCTCGCGCCGTGTCGACTGCGATGGCGTGGCGATGAGCACCGGCTGGGCGCCAGCTGCCAATCTGCTGTACCAAGCCGGAACCAAGATGCGCTTCGACGAGCGTCTGCAGCAGTTTGTCCCCGACGTGCTGCCTGAGGGCGTCTTTGCCTGCGGGCGTGTGAACGGCGTGTTTGGGTTCGAGGCGCGACTCGCCGACGGCGCTCGCGCGGGCACGGCCGCTGCCGGTTTTGCGCTGAGCCGCGAGTTGCCTGCCGTTGCGGTGCCATCAGAGAACTGCCAGCCGACGCACCCGTGGCCGGTGGTCGCACACCCGTCGGCCAAGAACTTCGTCGACTTCGACGAGGACCTGCAGGTCAAGGATTTTGAGAATGCGGTGCAGGAGGGCTACGACAACATCGAGCTGCTCAAGCGCTTCACCACCGTGGGCATGGGGCCGAGCCAGGGCAAGCACTCCAACATGACGGCGTTGCGCCTCCTCGCGCGGCTGACCGGCAAGTCGCCGCAGCAGGTCGGCACGACCACGGCGCGGCCGTTCTTCCACCCGGTTCCGATGTCGCATCTGGCCGGGCGCGGTTTCCACCCGCAGCGCCGCAGCCCACTGCATGGCCGACACGCGGCTCTGGGCGCGGTGTTCATGCCGGCCGGCGCGTGGGAGCGCCCCGAGTATTATGCGGTGCCAAGGAAGTCGCGCATTGACTGCATCCACGACGAGGTTCGGCGCGTGCGCACCAAAGTCGCCATGATCGATGTCGGCACGCTCGGCAAGATCGAGGTGCGTGGCCCCCAGGCGGCGGAGTTCCTGAACCGTGTTTACACCGCGCGCATCGACCTGCTTAAGCTTGGCGGCACCCGCTACGCCATCATGTGTGATGAGAGTGGTGTGCTCACCGACGAGGGCGTCATCGCGCGCCTCGCCGACGACGTCTACTACTTCACCACCACCACTTCGGGCGCGGCCAACGTCTACCGCGAGATGTCGCGGCTCAACAGCGAGTGGCGTCTGCAATGCGGCATCGTCAACCTGACTGGCGCTTACTCGTCGGTGAATCTGGCGGGACCTGATTGCCGCAAAGTGCTCGGTCCACATACCGATATCGACCT